>MDSV01164119.1_pt1 | contig 47942 bp, 47 predicted proteins | sample 810851 | NCBI WGS metagenome assembly MDSV01 (sample SAMN05326640, study PRJNA326480) | marine metagenome | isolation source: seawater | place: Atlantic Ocean: North East | collected 2012
AATATCACCCTCTTTAACATCATCACCTATATTAATAAGCCACTTTGCAACTACACCCTCCTCCATAGTATCACTCAATCTCGGCATGTTAATTATTTGGGCCATTATTTTAATTTATGAGAAATAAAATTATAGTTTTCTTCTTCATATACTGCATCATACATTACTTTCTTTTCTGGATAAGGAGAATCTTCAGCGAATTTTTCACACTCAAGAACTTTAGCTTTAACTATTCTATCAATATTAGATATCTCTTGTTCTGTAGCAAAATCATTTTCTAAAATCACTTTTTTTACTTGAGATATTGGATCAATTTTTCTGTATTCATTAACCTCTTCTTTTGTTCTATATTTTTGAGCATCTGACATTGAATGTCCTCTGTATCTATATGTTTTCATTTCTAAAAATGTTGGTCCCTCATCATTTCTGGCTCTTTTAATTGCTTCATCCAAGGCTTCAGCAACTTTTATTGGATTCATTCCATCTACGGGTCCACATGGCATTTCATATCCTAAACCTAATTTCCATATGTCTGTATGATTTGAGGTTCTTTCAACTGAAGTTCCCATAGCATATCCATTATTTTCTACAACAAAAACAACAGGTAATTTCCAAAGCATAGCAAGATTCAAAGTTTCATGTAAAGAACCCTGTCTTACAGCACCATCTCCCATAAAGCATAAAGTAACAGCATTTCTATTAAAGTACTTATCTCCAAAGGCCATTCCAGCACCTAAAGGAATTTGCCCTCCAACTATTCCATGTCCTCCATGAAATCTATGTTCCTTTGAAAAGATATGCATTGAACCTCCTAAACCCATGGAAGTTCCAGTAGCTTTACCATATAATTCAGCCATAACTTTTTTAGGATCAACTCCCAATCCTATCGGCATTACATGGTTTCTATAAGCAGTTATCATTCTATCCTTAGTTAAATCCATAACATGCAATGCTCCTGCTAGTACAGCTTCTTGACCATTATAAAGATGAAGAAATCCTCTAACTTTTTGCTGAATGTATACAGCAGCAAGCTTATCTTCAAACTTCCTCCAAAAAAGCATGTCTTCATACCATTTCAAATAAGTCTCTTGATTAATCTCTTTCATTAACTATTTTTTTAAATTAAAATACTTGATTAAAGATTTATGCAAAGTTAATATAACTAAACAATTGTTTAAAATAAAAACAAATTATATTAATAATAAAAATTATATGTAAATGAAAATCTTAAAGTATTTTCCAGCGGACTAATTACACTGGAAGTTGATAAAAGGTAGGATAAGTCAAGATTTATTTCATTAAGCTTAAAGCCTGTTCCAAATGTTAAATATTTTCTAGCTCCCTTATTTTCATTTTCATTAAAATATCCAGCACGAATAGCAAAAGAGTCATTATATAAATATTCCATTCCAAGTGCAATAGTAAATTCATTTAACTCTTCACTAAATCCATCTGGCGCATCACCAAATGATTTAAAAATACCGGAAAGAAAATTGACATCTGCTTGATTATATCCAATTATTTGGTTGTTTGAATTATATATAGGAATACTAGGAGAGGGAACTAATAACTTGTTAATTTCTAAATTAAGAGAAACTTTATTAGAAGAATCAAAAATAAAATCAAAAGCAGTTCCAACTTTCATATTTGTAGGTATAAAGTTTTTTTTACCTAATTCTTCATATTTCATTCTTGGTCCAATATTAGAAATATTAAATCCTGCTCTCCAAATTCCATTAAAATTAGCATAAGCTTTTTCATCAGACTGAAAAAAACCTGAAATATCAACAGCAAATGAATTAGCGGAATCTGAATCTGAATCGACTGACTGTAGCTTAACATCAGACATTAAAAATCTACCAGTAACAGCTAATGCAAAGTATTCACTTAACTTAAGAGAATACGAAGCATCTAAGGTAAATTCATTTGGATTTTCTAAAATTGGAATATCTTGAGGATTTTGAATAATATCAATATCTCCTAAACTAAAATATTTAAAACTAGCTGACCAAGAACTTCTATCGTCTATAACATTGAAATAATTAACATTAGCCAAAAACACATCACTTACTAACTTACTTAAATAAGGTGTGTAACTTACACCAACACCAGAAAGGTTTTCAGAAAAAACATATTTTGAGGGATTCCAATGTTGAGAAAATGCATCAGGAGTTGTTGCCACTCCTTGTTCGCCTAGTCCGGAAGCTCTAGCATCTGCAGAAATCATTAAAAATGGGACGGCTGTAGTAATAACTCTTCTGTCCTGAGAAAAGCTGGTTTTAATTACACAAAACATTAATATTATAATAAAATAGTTTCTATTCATAATTAAAGAAACGTTAAATATATATAAATATTATTTTTAGTTGTTTTAGTTTTAAAAAATTTTTTTTTTTAAACTATTTGCTATCTTGCAAGTCGAAATAGACATAAATAGCTATTTATATATGAAAAAGTACAATTTATTAAATCTTATATTTTTCTTTCTATGTGTCCTGTTGGTCATGGGTTGCAATAGAAATGCAATGAAAAGCGGGAAAAACAGTTCACAGGCTACAGGTTGGAAAATTAATTCTAAAGATGGTGGTTTTAAAAGTGCTAAAGCTTATAAAGGTCAACCTGCCGGACCTGGATTAGTTTTTGTTGAAGGAGGAACATTTACAAAAGGTAATGTTCAAGATAATGTCATGCATGATTGGAATAACACTCCAACCCAACAATATGTTAGGTCTTTTTTTATTGATGAAACTGAAGTTACAAATGAAATGTATGGGGAGTATTTGTATTGGATGAAGACAGTTTTTGCTGAAAATTTTTCTGAAATATATAAAGCTGCGCTTCCTGATACTCTAGTTTGGAGAAATCCTCTTGGCTTTAATGAGGATATGGTAAATAATTACTTAAGACACCCTGCATTTCAAAATCATCCAGTTGTTGGAGTAACTTGGAAACAAGCAAATAATTTTGCAAAATGGAGAACTGATAGAGTAAATGAGCAAATTTTAGTCTCAGAAGGATTTGTTAGAGAAGGTGCAATTATTCCAGATAGTATTGCAGATGGATATACATTTAACACAAAAGCTTATTTGTTAGATCCAACAAGTGCCTATGGTGGTAAAATGAATGAACTTGCTGGTGATAAATCAAAGGAAACCAATGAAGATGGTGAAGATGAAATTAGCTACGCTACAAGAGAAACAGGAGTTTTATTACCCGAATACAGACTTCCAACTGAAACTGAATGGGAATATGCAGCTTTAGCTTTAAGTGAGATTAGAAAAGATAATGTTTATCGTGGAAAGAAAAAATTTCCATGGGACGGAGAATATACTAGATCTGGACAAAAGAAAAATGTTGGAGATCAATTAGCTAATTTTAAATTGGCTGATGGAGACTATGGTGGAATAGCTGGTTGGTCAGAAGTTGGATCTGGAATAACCACTTCAGTAAGATCTTACCCTCCTAATGATTTTGGTTTGTATGGTATGGCTGGGAATGTAGCCGAATGGGTTGCTGATGTTTACAGACCAATTATTGATGAAGAAGCTAATGATTTTAATTATTACAGAGGAAATATTTTCTCTGAAACAGTAATAGGTGAAGATGGTAAAATGGTTACAACAGATGCTGAAAATGCAAATTACGATTTCCTTCCTGGATCTCTTGTTGAAGAAGTTGTGAAAACAGAAGATATTGATAGAGTAAACTACTCCACTGGAGATAATAGAGATTACAATGATGGTGACAGAGGTTCAGTTAGAAACTTTACTATTGAAGGAGATTTCTCTAGAATGTATAATGCTCCCTCAGAAGAGGATGGTGATATTGAAACAACTACACTTATTGATAATGAAGCTAGAGTTTACAAAGGTGGTTCATGGCTTGATAGAGCTTACTATCTAGATCCAGGTCAAAGAAGACATTTGCCAGGTTCAATGACCACTAATTTTATTGGCTTTAGATGTGCAATGTCTTATCTAGGTGAATCTAGAATAACTAGGAAGCCTAGAAGAAGATAATAAGGTTTACAGTAAATTATTTTATTTATATCATCTCTTATTTCATTAATTTTAAAAAATGAATACAGATCAATTATATGATATATTCCTAAAATGTAATGGTGTTTCGACTGACACTAGATCAATAAAAAAAGATTCTCTTTTTTTTTCTTTGAAAGGAGAAAATTTTGATGGAAATGACTATGCATTAGAAGCAATTAATAAAGGGGCTAAATATGCATTAGTTGATAATAATAACCTTGAAAATCGTAATTTTATAAAGGTAAAGGATGTTTTGACTTCTTTACAATTCCTTTCTGCTTATCATAGAACTAAACTAAAAAATACTACTATAATTGCTTTAACTGGAAGTAATGGAAAAACAACAACTAAAGAGTTAATTCACTCAGTATTGATTAAGAAATATAAAACAACTTCAACTACAGGAAATTTAAATAACCATATAGGTGTTCCTCTTTCAATATTAAAGATTGATAAGGATTCAGATTTTGCGGTTATAGAAATGGGTGCTAATCATATTGGAGAAATAGCTTTTTTAACAGATTTAGTAAAACCAGATTATGGGTATATAACAAATTTTGGAAAAGCTCACTTAGAAGGGTTTGGAAGCATCAAGGGTGTCATTAAAGGAAAAACAGAATTATATAATTGGTTAATAAAAAATAATAAACCAATTCTTATAAATTCAGATGATGAAATACAGAATAAATTCATTAACTCTAATTCAATATTTTTTGGAAAAAAGATTAATTCTAAGTTTGTTTTTAAAGAGTTAAATGAAGATTATGTTTCAGTTAAATACAAAGAACTTAGAATTAATAGTAAATTAATAGGTAATTATAATTTTTATAATATTATCGCAGCAATTTCTTTCGGATTATATTTTAAAATTGATATTAAATTGATTAAAAATGCAATAGAAAATTATACTCCTAAAAATAATAGATCTGAAATATTAATTCTAAAAGACAAAAAAATAATTTTAGATGCATACAACGCAAATCCAACTAGTATGAGGCTTGCTATTGATAGTTTTTTTAAACTTTCAGGATCAAAAGCACTAATTTTAGGAGATATGTTGGAATTGGGTAATTATTCAAATTATGAGCACCTACAAATAATCAATCATTTAGAAAAAGAAAATTGTGGCAAAACATACCTTGTTGGTAAAGAATTTTATAAAATAAAAAAGAATAGCAATTCTATTTCATTTTATAAATCAAAAAGAGAATTAATTTCAGAAGTATCAAAAAATAAAATACTAGAAAAAAACATTTTAATAAAGGGATCTAGAGCTATGAAATTAGAAGAATTATTAAACATTCTGTGAATATATTCATTCTCTTTCAATAGCGTTGTAAATCAATAATATTAATAATCCAAAAACTATCCCAGATATTATTAATACAATACTTGTTAATCCAACAGTTGAAAATGAAAGTCTAAGTAAAATTGTTGAAATAATAAAGCCAGTATTTCTTATCAATTGACTGTATCTTTCGGTATACTGAAAGGAAAGAAGTAAAATAAATACATCTACTACAATTAATAGAGTAAAAAATTCGTTAAAAAATAAATAATTAAGATTTTGATCAAATGAATTTGAGATAAACACCCCATTATACCAACTAATAAAGCTAAGAATACAGATTCCTAATAATATAGGTAATAAAATAATACTAAGTAATTTTTTAGATGCAATAAATCGATCTAATTTTTCTGAAACAGTTTTAAAAGGTAATTTTTCTTTTGCTCGTCTGAATAAATAAATAAGAAAAAATATAATTAGAATTCCTACTAAATCATAAACCAATTGAAGATTGTTAGAATTTTGCACCCAATTAGCATTTAAATCTACTAATGGAATGTCACCAAAAATTTTACGAATAATGATTAAAGAAATTATTTCATATTGTTTTCCAACAGCCGTGGTAAAAGATCTAGGAATAAAATAAATTAATAGAAAAGCCTCATAAACCAAAATAAATGAAAAAGGAGTGTATAAAGCTGAAATTGGATTAGACAACAGTTTTGAGTCAACCATTGATAAATCAATAATATTGTTATTACTAAGAAGAATAAGTAATAAATGAATAACAAAACCTAGTGAGGCAAAGTAAAGAATATATTTTTCAAAACCTTTAATAATTTTTTCAGAAAAAACTATAGAGAATAGTCTTTCTATCTTAGTTTGAATTAACATATATCCCAATTATTTTTTTAAAATTAAGTATTATTTAAATACCTTAGATAGTAATCAAAAAATATTTAATGAAAAATTATTATTTCTATTTTCTTGTTTTGTTAGTTCTATTTGGATGTAATTTTAAAAATAGTAATGAATGGACATCATACAATGAAGATTTAGAAATAAAAACTAATCTAGATCACTCAAATGAGAGAATGCGTTTTAAACTTATACAGTCTAAATACAATGATAAAAATAATTGGTTTAAAGAATTAAATTCAGATATATATGGATTTAATGAAGAAAATTATGAAAATTTAAAATCCTTGATACTTGAAAAAGATATTCCTTCAATTCAAGAAAATATAATTTCAGGAAAATTAAGCTATGAAAAATTAGTTTTATTTTATTTATACAGAATTAAAAAAATTGAATTTAACCAAAGTACATATCTAAATTCTATTATTTCAATTAATCCAAATATTATTGAAGAAGCTAGAGAGAAGGATAAAAAAAAGCCTGACTCAACTTTTTCACTTTATGGCATTCCTATATTATTAAAGGATAATATTAATTACGAAGGATTACCTACTACTGCTGGATCTGCTTTATTAAAGGAAAATATAGCTGAAAATTCTTTTGTTACAAAAAAACTAAAAGCAAGTGGAGCTCTAATTTTAGGAAAAACTAATTTAAGTGAATGGGCATATTATTTTTGTATAGGATGTCCCTTAGGCTACAGTGCTATAGGGGGTCAAACTCTTAATCCATACGGAAGAAAGATTTTTGAATCTGGAGGCTCAAGTTCAGGAAGTGGAGCTGCAATATCAGCTAATTTATCTTCTGTTTCATTGGGTTCAGAAACTTCTGGATCTATACTTTCACCTTCTTCATTAAATTCAATAGTAGGACTAAAACCAACAATAGGACTTGTTAGCAGAACAGGAATAGTTCCAATTTCAAGCACTTTAGATACATCTGGACCAATGACAAAAAATGTTATAGATAATGTAATTGTTTTTAATAGTATTATGGGATTTGACTCTGAGGATAAATATTCAAAAGAAAAGATTGAAATTGACATAAATAAAATTACAAATTCATCACTTAAAGGCGTTAGATTAGGAGTTTTTAAAAGTCTTTTAAATGAGCCCTTATATAAAGAAGCAATTGAAAAAATAAAAGAAGCTGGTGGAATTATTTTTGAATTTGATCCCCCAAAAATTGACTTTTCTGGATTTAGAAAAATATTAGATGTTGATATGAAAAAAGAATTACCCGAATATCTTTCAAGTTATTCAAAAGTTGATTCAGCAATAAAAAACATTTCTGATATTATAAATTACAATCTTCAAGACAGTTTAAAAAGATCTCCTTATGGTCAAGGTATTTTTGAGGGAATTGTTTCTGATGATACATCTATTGAAGAATTTAAAATGTTAAAAGTTAAATTAAAAAAAGAAGGAAAACGATTCTTTGATGAATCCATTAATAAAAATTCATTAGATGCTATTTTATCAATTAATAATTATCATGCAGCATATGCTGCTGCTGCTTATTATCCATGTTTAACTATTCCAATGGGATATAGAGACTCTGGATTACCTACTAATTTAACCTTTATAGGGCCTTCATTTAGTGAAAACAAATTATATCAGCTAGGATTCGCCTATGAAAGTCTAACAAAAAAGAGAATTCCTCCCCTGAATTAACTCAAAAATAATTTATTTGCTACTTAAGTAATCTAATGCCAAAGTTGTCATTGACTTTATACCAGTAATCATCCCAGAATCATCAACGTAAAAATCTGGTGTATGATGAGGTGCTGCTTTTAAGGGGTCTGTTCCCTTTTTTGCTCCTCCTATAAAGAAATACATTCCAGGCACTTTCTCTTGAAAAAAAGAAAAATCTTCAGCACCAGTAATTGCATTCATAAAATTAACATTACTTGGCCCGTTTATCCTTTTTAATGAGGGTAACATTTTTTCATATAATTTTGGGTCATTATAAGTTATGGGATAACTTACCATATAAGTAAGTTTAGCTTTAGCATTATTTGCCTCAGCAACATTGTGAACAATCTCATCTAATCTTTTCAAAACAATTTTTTTCATTCCCTCATCTAAAGTTCTAATTGTTCCTAGCATGTAAAGACTTTCAGGAATTATATTACTTCTGACTCCACCATGAATACTTCCAATTGTAACAACAGCAGCTGCTTCAGTCAGTGGCATATTTCTACTTACAATGGTTTGAATTGAGTTTATCATTTGAGAAGCAGTAACAATAGGATCTATTCCAGTCCATGGAGTTGAACCATGCGTTTGAACTCCCTCTATATCAATTCTAAATTCATTAACGGCTGCCATTATCCCCTTGGGACGAACAAAAACTTGTCCTGCTCCAATTTGAGACCAAATATGAAGTCCAAAAATTGCATCAACATCAGGATTTTTTAAAACCCCCTCTTTAACCATTAGTTCAGCGCCTCCTTCTTCACCTGGTGGAGCCCCTTCCTCAGCAGGTTGAAAAATAAATTTTATTGTACCAGGAATTTGATCTTTTAAATCATATAAAATTTTAGCAGTTCCTAATAAAATAGCAATATGAGTATCATGACCACAAGCATGCATTACAGGAACAGTTTCTCCATTATATTCACCAATCATTTCAGACTTCCATGGTAAATCTGCTCTTTCCTTTACTGGCAAACCATCAATATCAGCTCTAAGAGCAACTACAGGACCCGGTTTTCCCCCTTTTAATACCGCTACAACTCCCGTTTTAGCTATTCCAGTTTGTGGTTTTAATCCAATCTTTCTTAATTCATTTGCTATTCTTTCTGCTGTTTTAAATTCTCTATTACTTAACTCTGCATTTTGATGAAACCAGTGTCTAAGCTCAATTACATCGGATTCATAATTAGAACTTAATTCATTAATTTTTTTATCAAAATTTTGTCCATTTAAATCAAATGAAAAAAATAGAACAAAAAATGATAAAAATAAAAGAGATAATTTTTTCATAATTATGTTTTTTTTCAAAAATAAAGAAAATTATTCTCCTATTGCTGTTATCAATAATCTTCTTGACCCTCCATTGTTTCGATGTTCGCATAAATAAATTCCCTGCCAAGTACCAAATTGAGGAATTCCATTTGTTATTGGAAAAGAAATTGAAGATCCTAATAAGCTATTTTTTATATGGGACGTCATATCATCTTTACCCTCATAAATATGGGTAAAATGGGTTTCATTTTCAGAAACCATTTTATTAAAATGGGTTTCAAAATCTACTCTTACTGATGGGTCCGCATTTTCATTAATTGTTAAACTAGCAGAAGTATGTTTAATAAAAACATGAACAACTCCAGAAATATTTGGAATATTGTTAATAATATGATCTGTAATTAGATGAAAACCCCTTGAATAAGGCTTTAAATCGATTTCTTTTTGAAAAACCATTTTAATTACTTTTTCTAGTCCCCCATTTTTGATAATTAGAAAGGCTTTCATCGCAAATTTGAAGACTTAAATCACGAATTAAATGTACTGGAGTGCCACCACCACCCTCTCTGGAATTTTTTGATAATGTCAAACACAAATTCAAATTACTTTCCGGGTTTATTTTTCCGTTAGTTTGAAGAATAAATTTTTGCTTTTCATTCTTATCACATGTTTTTAAATTTAAACTTGATGATTCCTGAATATTTTCTGCTTCCATACATACTTTAAAATATGGAATGTAAAATTCTTTTTCAGAAATCCTTCCATTATCAAAACCTTGATCTATTGAAATTTGACCTTGATAAGAATAACATGAATGACCTTGAAGACCTTTATTAACATTTGCATTTTCCTTGTATCCTACAATGTCTAAACAGTATTTTCTGGTATCATCTAAGGAATCTATAAGGAATATTTCGACAGTTCCACCATTATTTGTCGGTGAGGGTTCACTATCATTACTCTCAGATTGATTACTACATGATAATACTATAAAGAAACAAAAAGCAAGTATAAATTTATTTTCCATATTATTTAGTAAATTTTTGTGGGTCATACTGGATTCGAACCAGTGACTTTTACCCTGTCAAGGTAACACTCTGAACCAACTGAGTTAATGACCCATTAATATATCAAATCTATGATTTTTCTAAATGATTTTTCTTAAAATAATTCCAAATAATAAAAGTACCAATAATCAATATTATAATGGAAAGAAATGAGCTTTCAAATCCAAATTCACCTCCATTTAATAGGTTATTTTCAGGAATTGAGAAATCAATTATTGAATACGAATCAAGTCCACTAACCTTAAATCCAAACATAGATTGGAAGAAATTCCAGCTGAAATGTAATGCAATTGGAAACCATAGATTTTTTGTAAAAATATAAGATGCTCCTAAAAAGAATCCTGCAAGAAATATATTACACAAACCAAGAGTAGTTACATTTGGATTAGATCCATGAATTAAAGAAAAGAAAATCGAGGATATAAATAATGCTACATAAGGATTAAAAGATTCTAATAAATTTTTAAGCATATATCCTCTAAAAATAACTTCTTCAAAAATAGAAACACCCATAAATAAAACAATTGATAAAAAAATCTTTTGTAAATCAAAATTGTAATTTTTAAAAACTATTTCACCAATTAAATAAAGGAAAACATATGCAAAAGCCATAATTAATAAACCCAATATTATTCCATAATTGAATTCTTTTAACCTTCCTTTAGTCTCCAAACCAATTTCAATTAATGGTTGTTTATCGATAAATTTCATGAAAAGCCATAACATAATTCCCATTGTAAAAATCATAGAATATTCCAGAGTTATCATCATATTTAGATCAATATTTCCTTCTGAGATTTTAGATAAGTCAAATCCAAGTAATAACAAAAATATACCCCCAAAAATTTGTGGAACAAATAGTAAAAAGAATGATAATAAAGATTTAATCCAGCCAGTATGATTTGTAATTTTTTTCATTGTTTAATTAGGTTTAAATGCAACAGGAATTGTATAGGAAACAGCAACTGGCAAATCATTATTTAATGCAGGTTCCATGAGTGGAAGTTTTTTTATAACTCTTTCCGTCTCTTTTCTAAAGACATCAGGACCTAAAATAGTTATATCATAAATCTTACCATCATTTTCAATAATAATTTCAACAAAAACAATTGATTCTTCTGCTACAATCTCTTTAGCTTTTTTAGGGAATTTTAAATATTTTTTAAAATGTTTATCTATTTTTTCTTTAAAACATGTTTTTGAATCATCTGAGTTCTTTTCTTCACATCCTGGAAATAAAGGAGCCCATTCAACACTATCCAAAGGGAAAACATCATTTGATTTATCAGATTCAGAAGGGATTCTATATGTTATTGGAAGTTGAAAAGGAAAAGAGGTTGGTTCACCGTTTACTTTACCAGGTATCATTTTAGGAAGTTTCTTAATAATTTCCTGAGCAGCATTTTCAAATAATTGACTGGCATCCAATAAAGATTCTTCACTATCAAACTTGACACCAACTAGATTTGCTTTAGCTATTATATTATTTGGTTCTCCATTTTCATTTATTTCAAAAAAGACATTTACAACTGATTGAAGTCCTAAATCAAGAGCTGTTTTAGGATAAATAAAGTACTTTTCGATGTGTTCCTGAATAGATTCTTCAAAACATTTTTTCTGTAAATTCTCAGGAATTAAATTACAAATAGGAAGAATGGGGAAATCTTCCTCAACAAGATTTTCATCTTGAGAATAATTAGATAGTACAAAAAATAAAAAGAAGATTAATGTAGATTTTCTCAACATGTAATGCAATATAATAAATACTGTTTAGAATAGATTATTATTTCTTGAGATAACTAGACAGAAAAAAACATGAGAATTTAAATAAATTTTTATAAATTTGATTAAGTTTGGCATATATTTTGATTTAAAACATTGTAGTTAAACCTTTTAGACTAATGATTAGTCTAAACTTTAATAAGTAAAATTTAAAATTATGAAAAAAATATTTTTATTTGCTCTTGTATTTCCATTAATGTTCACTTCTTGTGAAAATTCAGGAGAAATGTCTGATGATGAATTAATTGAAGCAATCATTAATGCTGAAAACAGAATTTCTGTTACAAAAAATGATCTTCCAAAATCTGCAATCACTAGCCTAGATTTTAATAAACCAGGCGATGTTATAGGTTCTGCTGAACTTGCTCCTGAACTAGGCTTTGAAATTGAAATGAAAAGTTGGGACTTTTTTGACTTTGAATTAGATTATGAAAGAAATGATAATGAATATTTTACAACTAATGGAAGAAGATTAGAATCAACAAGAGGTGATAAAGATTGGGGTGATAAAAAAGGTAAAGACGGAAAAGATGGTAAAAAGAAAAGAGGACCATGTTTTAAATTTAAATATCCACTTTCTTACACCATGGGTGATGGTTCTGTTATAACTGGAAACGACAGAAAGGAAGTTTGTTCTAAAATGAAAGATTATTTCGAAAAAAATGGTAAAACTAAAGAAAATAAACCTCGCTTAAATTTCCCTGTTACTATTTTAGTTTTAGATGATGATAAAAATGTACTTGAAAAAGAAATTGATTCTCCTGATATTTTGAAAGAAGTAATGGCTAATTGTAAAGGCTCTAAAGATGGTGGTGACGACAAAAAAAGAGATTAATTTTTCTTCTTTCTAAAAAAATTAAATAAGCTCCTAATGGAGCTTATTTTTTTTGAGTAAAATCCATAAAAAACTAGCAAGTCCTAAAAATAAAAATGCCCACCCAATTGGAATTAAAAAAAAAGGTTCTCTAAGAAAACCATTTTCATCTAATTCACTTCCAATTAATTTAAATAATAATAAACATAAAATTCCAAATACTAAAAAAATAATTGCTATTCTGAATTTAGCTGCCATATTGAATTAAATTTATTACTTTGTTTAACCTCTGTGCCTCTTTCTTTCCATCCATTGTGATTTTGAGCAGGTAAAGCTGGAACTGAATCTAAAGATTTTTTTAAGGAATTATATATTTTATTTTCTTCTTCTGAAAAAACATTAAAAGAAATTGGATTTTCTTCAAATAAATCTTCTGAATATTTGAAAAATTTACCACTCTTGTATAACTTATAGTTTTTATCTTGGGCGTAAACTCCTCTAGTAAGTCCACTTGAACCCCACATTGGATTATAATAAGTTATCAAAATGTCTCTTTCTTTGTAACCCTCATTTAACATTAGGGGAATAAGACTTTTCCCATACGAATCTGGTTTGTCAACATTGAGAATATCTTCAAATGTTGCATAAAAATCTGTAAAATCTATTAGAACATCACTTGTTCGAGGTTCATTAATATAATTATTCCAGTTCAGGATCATTGGAACATTTGAACCATATTTAATTGTGACTCCTTTTGAACCTTTTATTTCTTTTCCATTATTTAATGTTACGACTTTTTTATCAGTTCCATTATCGCCAAGAAAAATCAAAATAGTATTTTTATCTAAATTATTTTTTCTTATGGCATCAGTAATTGTACCAACAACTTTATCCATATAAGTTACCATATCTGAAAAATATTTTGGATCATTTCCAGAATTTCTTTTATCCAAATCATCCCAATCCTTTGAATCTGGTGTTGGACGAAACGGATCATGAACTAAAGCCATTGGGTAATAAATAAAGAAAGGATCATTTTTATTTTTTTCTATAAAATCAACTATAAAATCAGAAAATATATCTGCACCATAGTCATCAATATTTGTTTCTAATTTTTTTCCGTTTTGTACAATATTAGGGTTTGCAAATCTGTCACCTCTTTCTCTTAACCACCATAGACAATATTCATCAAAACCAAAATGATATGGTCTATTTAAGTCTTGATTATTTTCTAAATCATATTGAACTCCATTTAACTGCCACTTACCAACCAGTGATGTTTTGTAACCATTTTCTTGAAATAGGTTGCCAAATGTTTTTTGATTAGGATTTAAATAAGTAAAATACTCATAATTAATATAGTTTGGCTTACCAGTCATAATTTTAACCCGTGTTGGTGTACAAAGTGGTTGAGAATAAGCATTTGTAAAATTAATTCCATTTCTAGCCAGTGAATCCAAAACAGGTGTTTTATAATCATCTGCACCATTAATTTGAAGAGCTTCAAATCCAATATCATCAGCCATTATAAGAATAACATTTGGTTTTTCAAATGATTTATTTTTTGTTTGATTATTAGCACAACTTAAAACTAGAATAGAAATATAAATGAGGGATAAAATTTTAATAATTTTCATATTTTTGAGGCTTATTTTATTACAATTTATGGAACATTTTTCAAAGTCAAAAATAAATTCAATGGAAAGAATTTTTAGGCTAAATCTTATAAACAGTTGTACTGGATATAAGTCCGCAAACTTAATTGGAACCTCATCCAATGAGGGAATACTAAATTTAGCTATATTTAGTTCCATCACACATTTAGGAAGTGATCCATCTTTATTAAGTTTCATTGTTCGTCCAACAATAGTTCCAAGAGATACTTACAGAAATATAATCTCTAATCATTATTTTACAGTTAATCATATACATGTTGATGATATTGAGGATGCCCATCATACTTCAGCTAGATATCCACATAAAATTTCAGAATTTGATATAACTAAATTTGAAACTGAATATCTAAATAATTTTCCAGCCCCATATGTTAAAAGTTCAAAAATTAAATTAGGTTGTAAGTTTTTGAATAAATATGAAATTAAGGAAAATAATACACTCTTAATTGTTGCAGAAATTAATGATATCTATTTTGAAAAAGATATTATAAGTAATGATGGATATTTACAATTGGATAAGGCTGAAACAGTTACTGTAAATGGATTAGACGGATATGCGCTTCCTACTCTTATAAATAGATTTAAATATGCTAAGCCTAAAAAATGAATGAATTTATAAATAAAAATATTATAGATTATGTGGAGTTTAATTCACAACAAGAACCAAGCTTACTTAAAGAATTAAACAAAGAAACTAATTTAAAAATTCTTAATCCAAGAATGTTGTGTAGTAGTTATCAAGGAAGGGTGTTGTCAATTATTTCTAAAATCATAAAACCAAAAAAAGTATTAGAAATTGGAACGTATACAGGATATTCTGCCTTATGTATTGCAGAAGGATTAGATCAAAATGGTATTATTCATACCATTGATATAAACGAAGAACTAAAGGATATTCAAAATAAATATTTTATCAAATCAGGACTTGTAAATCAAATTCAACAACATGTAGGAAATGCTCTAAAAATCATTCCTAAAATTAATGAGATTTTTGATTTTGTTTATTTAGACGCAGACAAAGAAAATTACATTGAATATTTTGATTTAATAATAGATAAAATTATTTCTGGCGGTGTACTAATATGTGATAATGTTCTATGGAGTGGAAAAGTTTTAAATCCTAAAAATCAAGATTTAATAACTCAAAAATTAATTGAATTTAATAAATTATTAAAAAAAGATAAAAGATTAGATACTATTATTCTTCCAATTAGGGATGGACTGTCTATATGTAGAAAAATTTAAAGGTTTCTTTTTATAGATCCTCCTAAATCTTCAATTTTTTCTTTTACGTTATCAATATCCTTTTTTAAAGATTTTGTGTCTATTCCTTTAGATTTTGCACTTTTATTAATTTCACTTTTAACTTCATCTGTGGCATCTCTAACTGCACGAATACCTTTTCCAAGTCCCTTAGAAAGCTCAGGAATTTTATCTGCTCCAAAAACAAGTAAAATAACGAGACCTATCAAAAGAATTTCTGGACCACTAATAAATAAAAAATGGAAATGATTCATTACTAACCTTTTATTTTATTTTTAAAATCATCAAATTCAGAATTTTCTTGCTTTTTTGGCCATGAATTATTAGATGTATCAATATCAGCAGTTTCAAAATCCGGATCTAAAGATATATTAATAATTTTCTTATTAGAAGTAATCACTTTACTTACTTCTTTATCATTTTTTCTCCAAACTTGAGCTGGATATTTTACTCTTTCTTTAGATCCATCCTCAAATTCATATTCAACTATAATTGGCATCACGAGTCCTCCTGGCTTATCAAAAACAATTTCATAGAAATACTTTGGGATTTTGAAATTTGTAATTTCATCATCACTATAATTTTCATTTAAATAATTATTTAAAAGTTTAGAATTTTCTAATGGATTTCCGTCTTTAAGGTTTTCAGAATCATTTTCAAACTTTTCAAAATAAACCATTGGTCTTAATCTATTCATAGGAATTCCTCTTTCTTCCATTACTTTTCTCATCTCTTTACCAGGACCAGGTGAAACATAATATTGATTAACTTCTTTTATACCTATATCCACATAGTCAGTTGTATAAAACCATCCCCTCCAAAACCAATCTAAATCGACTGCAGATGCATCTTCCATAGTTCTAAAGAAATCTTCAGGTGAGGGATGTTTAAACATCCATCTTTTGGAATATACTTTAAAAGCATGATCAAACAATTCTTTACCCATAATAGTCTCTCTAAGAATATTCAAAGCTGTTGCTGGTTTCCCATAAGCATTAGGACCTAAACTATAGACGTTTTCAGGGTTAGACATAATTGGTGCTAAAAAATTTTGATCAACACTCATATATCTCGTAATCATTTTAGCTGGACCTCTATCAGATGGGAAATTTTCAAGTGGATATACTATTTCAGGATAATCTTTTCCTAGTTTTTGTTCAGTAACATATTGAACAAAAGTATTGATCCCTTCATCCATCCAAGCCCATTGTCGTTCATCATTATTAACTATCATTGGAAACCAGTTATGACCAATTTCATGTATAATAACTCCAATCATCCCAAATTTCACATCATCTGAGTATGAACCATCAATGTTAGGTCTTCCAAAATTAAAGCATATCATTGGATATTCCATTCCAATTTGTTTTGCATGTACTGAAATAGCCTTGTGGTAAGGGTAATCAAAAGTATAATCAGAGTAAGTTTTTAAAGTTTCTGCAACTGTAATAGTTGAATAATCTTCCCAAAGGGGATTTCCTTCCTTTGGATAAAGGGAAACTGCCATTACATCCCTATTACCGATTTTAACTGCCATCATATCCCAAATGTATTTCCTTGATGAAGCAAAAGCAAAATCTCTAACATTTTCTGCTTTAAAATGCCATGTCTTCTTGTTATTTGAGAAACTTTTTTCAGCCTCTTCTGCTTCTGCTTGAGTCACAATCATGACAGGTTTATCAAATGTTTTTTTTGCTTTATTATACCTTTTAATCATTTCTTTAGAAAAAACATCTTTTCTATTTTGTAATTTTCCTGTTGCATCTAAAATATGATCAGCTGGAACAGTAATTTTAACATCATAATCTCCAAAAGGAAGGGCAAATTCGCCATCTCCCCAAAATTGATAATTTTGCCAACCTTCAACTTCATTATAAACGGCCATTCTAGGGAAAAATTGAGCAATAATATATGATCTATTTCCATCACTAGGAAAAGTTTCATAACCAGATCTTCCATCTTGATTTACATGATCTTGTATATTATACCACCATTTAATGGAAAAAGAAAATTTTTCACTATTCCTCAATACTTTTGGAAGATCAATTCTCATCATTGTCTGATTTACAAAGTGAGATAATGGATTTCCATCTTCATCTCTAACATAATCAATATTAAATCCCCCGTCAAAAGGTTCATTTAAAAACTCATTGGTAAATCCAGATGGACGGTAAAATGGTCTAACTCCAGAACCATCTATTTTTAAGGATGGAGAATCTTTTTTCCTCACATTCTGATCTAATTGAACCCAAAGATATTCTAAATTATCTGGAGAATTATTTGTATATGTTATAGTTTCTTCACCATAAATTCTTTTATTTCTATCATCTAACTCTATGTTGATTTTGTAATCGGCTTGTTGTTGGTAATAAGCAGGACCTGGGGCACCAGCAGCAGTTCTAAACATGTTAGGTGAAGAAAATTCCTGATACATTTGTCTAAACTTATTAATATTTGAATGCCCTTTTTGTTTTTCATTAGAATTATTTTCCTGAGAATAAAAAAAAGGTGAAATGACAATTGAAATTAATACCAAAAGAATTTTCTTAGATTTCATAATATTATAAATTTTTGATGTTAAATTTAATAAAAAGATTATAACTCAAACAAGATATCAGGTCTGTTTTTTCTAAGTATATAACTCTTTCTCTGAGAACCTTTTTTTACATGAATAATATTTTGTTGATCCTCAAATAAATCAAAGAGAATTGTATTTTTAATTTCAAAAAATTTAAAAGGTTTCAATTTTTCAATCTCCATATATAAAACAATCACTTCATTTTTTTTTTCAGCTCCTAAATAAAGGAATTCAAGTTTATTTCCATCAATGATAAAACTTAGGTTAGAGATCAAATAATCTTCAATTTTAGATTTAGACTCTATTAAATTTAAGTTTTCAACTAATCCTAAATCCAGTTCATAATTTTTTTTAATAACATTGGTAAAATCATCTTCAAATACTCTTATAACAATTTGTAATGAATTTAAATCATCTCTGTATTCATATAGTCCTGTGCTAACATAATACTTATGAATACTAAATCCATATAAAATAAATACAAAAATTATTTTTAACTTATTATTCATTAATCGAATTATAAAATTTATCAAAAGATTCTAACACTAAATTATGATTTGAAGATTTAAAATCATTTTCAATATTTGAGTTTTCTACTGCGCCCAATACAAACTCATACACTTCGTTATCTTTAAGTTCATATTTTTTCATAAAAAAAGTCAAACCATAAAATTCCATCAACTGAACAACTGAACTGAATTGTTTATCTAAAATTCTTTTCTTTTTAAGATCATCATAATAACCAGAAAGTTGCTTATATACACCCTCAATATCTATTGGCATTAGAGGCAAAAGAAGAACATTAAGTATAATTTGCGAATCGTTTTTATATACTATTCTTTCTTCTCTTTTACCCTTGAATCCTGGAACACCAACATCATCAAAATTAATTTGATTTTTGATACCAGACTCTAACATGTCATTTAATATATTCCCTGTTAAATTATGAGGGCGCACTTCAACATTATCAAGCTCATTTACAAAAGGTTCAATATAAACCTTTATTAAATCCTGACTAAAGACTTTTGAATTTATTACAATAATATGGGGTTTAATCTGTATAGATGATATTATAATCGTATCATTTTTCTTTACACCAATGGAAAATAATCCTTTCTGATTTGTAATTGATTTTGCACCACTACTTTTGTTAATTATATGTATTCCACTCAGATTTAGAGAGTCACTAACTACTTCACCTTTAAATGATTTATAATTTTGATTGGTTTGAGAAAAAATAATTTGCATCCCTAAAAAAAGAAAACAAAAAATTACTTTAACCCCTTTTAAGTATCTTTTTATATTTATCACTTTGCTTAACTAAAAAATCAATTAACTGGAATTCATTACTTTTTTTGAATAAGAATTTTGAAGGAAATTTTTCATCGCAAAACAATAAAAATTCGGCAATTTTTTCTTTTGGTATTCCTAAATTAAAAATAAAAAAAGCATCATCATAAACTTCTCTAAGCAGGTTACTAGGTTTATAAGAAAAATTACTAGAATTTTCAGCTATATCATCTTTAGAACTTGATTTAGCAATAGTTTTATATAAATTAATAAAATTAAGTCCATTATTAAATCTTCCTGATTGTAATATTTGATTCTCTAATCTAGTTGATTTATCAAAACTATAGTCTATTCTTTTAAATTCTTCTTTTTTTAAATCTATAAATTTCTCGGTGTTTTCAGGACTTACAACTACTTCATCTAATTCTGTTACTTTTTCATTTACATCAATTACAATTCTACTTTTTTGTAAAATATCTTTATTGATTACTAAAGATCTTATTTGATATTGAACAGATGAAAAAACTAACCTATCATTAAGCTTTACTTTAATTTCAAATTCTCCATCATTGTCAGTAATAGTTGCCTCTTGAGAAGTATTATTAATTACATTAGCTGAAACAACATTATAATCTTTATATAATACTTTTCCTCTTATCCAAGTTCTATAATCTGATTGTGAAAATGAGAAATTAAATATAAAAAAAATAAGAAAAAAATTTATTGCAAACCTCATTATTAAAAATTAATTGAGCGGGAAACCGGGTTCGAACCGGCGACATTCAGCTTGGAAGGCTGACGCTCTACCAACTGAGCTACTCCCGCATTACTACAAATATAATATTAATGGTTATTTATATCTAAGATTGCATTAATTAAAAAATTATATTATTAAATTTATAATAAATGTATGTTGTTTTAAAGAAAGTTAGTGCAAATGATTTGCTATCAATAAGAAGTAAAATATTGAGAAATAATGCTAGTTTTAATTATTGTAAGTATGAAGGCGACGATTTAGAGAGTTCATTTCATATTGGCGCGTATTTAAACAATAAAATAGTCGGAGGTGTTACTCTAATTAAAAATAAATCAACTTACAAAAAGCTAACAAACTGTTATCAACTTAGAGGAATGTGTGTTTTAGAAAATTTTCAAAAAAAAGGTATTGGAAGAAAAATTATAATAGAAGCTGAAAAACATTGTAAAATTTTAAAGATTGAAAATATTTGGATGAATGCCAGAGTAAAAGCAGCTAATTTCTATTTAAATCTAAATTACATTGATTTGGGGTTTCGTTATGAAATTAAAGGTATTGGATTACATTATTTTTTATATAAAGAATTACAATGAATTTAAACATAAACTTATTGCTATTTTTAATACTTTGTAATATTAATTTTTCTCAAACCAGCATGGATTTAGACATAATTCAAGGAATAAAAAATCCCAATTTAGTTGGAGATACAATTAAACTTGAAAAAAATACTTTTGATGCTTTTAATAGAATGCTAATCGCTGCAAAAAGAGATGGTATAGACCTAAAAATTGTTTCTGCATACAGAGGATATGACCGACAAAAACTTATATGGAATACAAAATTTAAAAAATTTACTACAGAATTTAACTTGAATCCTACTCAAGCAATTTATGAAATAATTAGATTTTCTACTATCCCTGGAACTTCTAGACATCACTGGGGAACAGAAGTTGATATTATTGACAATAATTATCCTGATGAAGAAGATGTATTAATTGCGGAAAAATTTGAAAAAGGGGGTGTCTTCTTCAAAGTTAAAAGTTGGCTCAATATAAATTCTGAAAAATTTGGATTTTACATTACATATGATAACAATCCTAATAGGAAGGGATTTGAACATGAACCATGGCACTATAGTTATGCGCCTATTTCAAAAAAAATGCTTTCATTATTTATAAAATCAGATTTAAAAAAAGCTATTAAAAAAGATGAAATTAAGGGTTCTGCATATTTTACTGACGATTTTATAGAAAAATATAAAAAAGAATATATTTTAGATATAAATAAGGATTTGAAATAACTATTTCCTTCGATTATAATTATATTTGTTTAAAATCTTATTAGTTATCAAATTTTGAAAATTTCAAAAAAAGTTATTTTAATGATTCTTGATGGCTGGGGCATAGCTAAAGATCCTAAAGTATCTGCAATTGATAAAGCGAAAACACCATTTATTGATTCTTTATATAATAATTATGCATCTGCAAAGCTTACCACATTTGGAGAAAGCGTTGGATTACCTAGTGGTCAAATGGGCAATAGTGAAGTGGGGCATATTAACTTAGGAGCTGGAAGAATAGTTTATCAAGAGTTAACAAAAATTAATCGCGACATTCAGCAAAAAACTTTTCAAAATCAACATATTTTAAAAACTTCCTTGGAAAATGTAAAACAAAAAAATAAGAAATTACATTTGCTAGGCTTATTATCTGACGGTGGAGTCCATTCCCATATTGATCATTTAGAAGGAATAATTGATGCTTGCAATGAAAAGAAAATTGATAATATTTACATCCATGTATTCACAGATGGTAGAGATGTAGATCCTAAATCAGGTTTAAAATTTATTCAAGAATTAAATAATAAAATTATAAACTCAGAAATAAAAATAGCAACTGTAATTGGCCGTTATTTTTCTATGGATAGAGACAACAGATGGGAAAGAACTAAAAAATCTTATGATCTTCTCACAAAAGGAATTGGTGAAAAGTCTCAAAATATTTTAGAATCTATTCAATCGTCTTATAACAGGGGGGTGACTGACGAGTTTATTGAACCAATTGTAAAAGTAGATAATTTAGGAAATCCAATTGGGAATATTGAAGAAGGGGATTATGTCATTTTTTTCAATTTTAGAACAGACAGAGGAAGACAGTTAACAAAAGTATTAACCCAAGAAAATTTTTCAGATTTAAAAATGAAAAAATTAAATCTAAATTTTTTAACTATGACTAATTATGACGAATCATTTAAAGGTATTGAAACTATATATGACTCAGGAAATATTACAGATACTTTAGGAGAGGTTATAGCAAACAGTAATAAAACTCAAATTAGAATTGCTGAAACAGAAAAATATCCTCATGTAACATTTTTTTTTAACGGAGGAAGAGAAAAACCTTTTAAAAATGAATCTAGAATTTTATGTCCATCTCCGAAAGTTCCAACTTATGATATAAAGCCTGAAATGAGTGCATATAAGGTTAAAGATTCTATAATAGAAGAAATAAAAAAAAATAGCACAGATTTTATATGTTTAAATTTTGCTAATCCAGATATGGTTGGACATACTGGAAACCTTGAAGCAGCTATTAAGGCATGCGAAACTGTTGATAAATGTTCATCCGAAATTATTGACTGTGCATTGGAAAAAGAATTTTCAATCATAGTTATTGCTGATCATGGCAATTGTGATAAAATGAAAAACTCTGATGGATCACCCCACACAGCTCATACAAAAAATATGGTGCCTATAATTATTGTTGATCATAAAATAAAAAAAGTATCTGATGGTATTTTAGCAGATATAGCTCCAACCGTTCTAGATCTAATGAATATAAAAAAACCTAAATTAATGACTGGAAAATCTTTAATAAACTGATATGAAAAAAACAATTATTTTTTTAAGCATTATTTTATTTTTTTCTTGTAAAACAAAAAATTCTGAATCCAAAAAAGAAACAAATAAAGTAGTAGAAAATAAAAAAGAAGACAAGGATATTATTGGATACTTTGAAAGAAATGAGTTAGAAAAAAATCCACATGTAGTTTGGTTTGATAAAAATTATAAAAATTATGAACTAGATGAAACAATCGCAGAAAAAATTAAACCACTAATGAAAAATTTTGAAATTACGGTTTTCATGGGTACCTGGTGTGAAGAAAGTCAAAAAGATATTCCAGGATTTTTTAAACTTTGTGATTATATAAAAGCTGATAATGAAAAAATTCTATTAATTGGAATGAGTGAACAAAAAACTACTCCTCAGAATTATGAAAATGGATTAGATATTTTTAATGTTCCAACTTATATCTTTAAAAAAAATGGAAAAGAAATTAACAGAATTGTAGAGTTTCCTGTTGAAACTTTAGAAAAAGACATTTTTAAAATTTTGAGTGGACAAGAATATAAAAATATTTACGCTGATTTTTAAAAAATGAGTTTAATTAAATCTTCCGAAGAAATAGAGCTAATAAGAAAAAGTGCTCTATTGGTTTCAAAAACTTTAGGAATGTTAGCTAAAGAAATTAAACCTGGAATAAATACTCTATTTCTTGATTCTTTAGCAGAATCATTCATAAGAGATCATAAAGCTAAACCTGGATTCTTAGGATTATATGATTTCCCAAATACATTATGTGTAAGTCCAAACTCTCAAGTAGTCCATGGAATTCCAAATAAAGATGAAATTAAAGATGGAGACATACTATCCATTGATTGTGGAGTTCTCATGAATGGATATTATGGAGATCATGCATATACTTTTGAAGTTGGAGAAGTAAAAAAAGAAATTAAACAATTATTAAAAACTGCAAAAGAATCCCTTTATTTAGGGATTAAAGAATTTAAAAAAGATAATAGAATTGGAGATGTAGGCTATGCTATTCAAACACATAATGAATCCAATGGTTATGCTGTAGTAAAAGAACTTGTTGGACACGGCTTAGGTAAAAGCATGCATGAAAAACCTGAAATGCCTAATTATGGTAAAAGAGGAACTGGAAAAAAGTTAAAAAATGGAATGGTAGTTGCCATTGAACCTATGATTAATATGGGAACTGCAAAAATAAATCAATTAAATGATGGGTGGACGATTTTAACTGCAGATAACTTACCTAGCGTACATTTTGAACATAACATTGCCATAATTAATGAAAAGCCTAATTTACTATCGACATTTGATTATATATATGACTCCTTAGGAATTAAGAGTAAAGAAGAAAATCAATTTAAATCTTAAAAATTGGATTGGCTTATAAAGTTTATAATTAATAAAATACCACGTCCTCAATTAATTTTTTGGAGTAATTTCTTTAGACCAATATTAGATTTTTATTACAGAGGAAATAAATTCTATGATCCTATAAATAACAAATCATACAGAAAATTTTTACCTTATGGTTATAAAAATCAAAGAAAAAATGCTCTTAGTCCAGGAACATTATCTTTAGAAAGACATAGATTATTATGGCTTTACTTAAAAAACAAAACAGAGTTTTTTAATGCCAAAATTAAAGTTTTACATATAGCACCTGAGCAAGCCTTTTATAAAATTCTAAAATCTATAAAAAATAAAAATTATATAACGTTTGATTTAAATTCTCCTTTAGCTGATATCAAGGGTGATATTTGCAAGATGCCATTTGAAGATAATTTTTTTGATTTTATTCTCTGCAATCACGTTTTGGAACATATAAATGATGATAAAAAAGCAATGCAAGAACTTTACAGAATATTAAATAAAAATGGAACAGCGATATTGCAAGTTCCAATTGACTTAAATAATAAAAGGACTTTTGAAGATCCAAAAATTAAAGATAAAAATGAAAGAATTAAAAAATTTGGTCAATATGATCATGTTAGAGTCTATGGCTTAGATTATTTTGATAGACTTAAAAAAGTTGGTTTTTATGTTGAAAAAAACAACTATGCCAAAGATTTTAAAGATGAAGAAATTAAAAGATATAGTATAGTCAAGAATGAAATAATTCCAATTTGTAAAAAATTATTTTAAAACAAGTTTATCAAATCCATCAGTAGAAAAAATTTCAACTTCACTTTTTTCATTATTGTAAATAATCATTATTTCAAGATTTTTTAATTGTGAAATCATTTCAATTGATTTATCCATTGGCATTGCCATGAATGAAGTAGCATATGCATCAGCAGTAATACAGTCTTGAGCAATTACCGAAACCCCTAAGACATTAGTATTAAATGCATTTCCATTTTTTGGATTAATTGTATGTACTATTTTTTTTCCAGTTTGTTTATCAATTATATATTTTCTATAATTTCCAGAGCTAGCAAGCGCTAAATTTTGTAATTCTATTTTTTTAATAAAATTATTAGAAAATGGCCTCAAAGGATCCGTTATTCCTACTCTCCAAAAATTATTAGTGACTAAATTTTTTCCACTAGCAACCATTTCTCCTCCGATTTCAACTAAATGATTATTGATATTCCTACTTTTTAACATATTTGAAATTACATCAACGCTATATCCTTTTGCGATAGCATTAAAATCTAAATAAATTCCTTTTTTTTCTTTATAAATAAAATTGTCTCTCAATGAAACTTTATCAAAGCCCGTTAAATTCATTATACTTTCTATATTAATGGGATTTTTTGAATCATTTTTTGGTCCTAATCCATATGCTTTTACTAAAAGTCCAATAGTTGGATCAAAAAATCCATCTGTAGATTCCCAGATGACCTTAGATTTATTAAAAACTTTTTTAAAATGATTATCAATTTTTATTGAATCTATATCATCATTTATTTTGGAAATATCCGAATTTGAAATATAAGTTGATAGGGAATTATTTATTTCAAAAAAAATAGAATCAGTTATAACATCAATATTTTTTAATGGATGATTAGACGTGTATAAAATTTTAAAAGAAGTTCCTAAAGCATTTCCTGAATAAGAATGAATACTAACTTCATTAGAACAACTAATAATTGTACATGCTAAAAATAAAATCAAATTCTTGAGCACCTTTAAATGTAAGAACATTATTTAAAATTATATAGTTAAGATAAAACTATAATTAGTTACCCTCCAAAATCATCAAATCTAACATTCTCTGGTGGTACACCAAAATCATCTGCCATTTTTTCAATAGCTTGATTCATAAGTGGAGGCCCACAAAAATATACTTCAATATCTTCAGGAGCTTCGTGATGTATTAAATAATTGTCAATAAGTGTTTGATGAACAAAACCAACAAAACCATCACCTTCTCCTTCTAAACCATCCTTAATTTTCCAATTATCTTCTTTGTTAGGTTCAGAAAGTGCCATATAAAATTTGAAATTTGGAAAATCTTTTTCAAGAGCTTTAAAATGATCTATATAAAACAATTCTCTTTTAGACCTTCCTCCATACCAAAAATTCACTTTTCTTCCACTCTTTAACGTTCTAAATAAATGATATAAGTGAGATCTCATTGGGGCCATTCCTGCTCCTCCACCAACATATAACATTTCTGCTTCAGAATGGTTAATAAAAAATTCTCCGTATGGTCCTGAAATAGTGACTTTATCTCCCGGTTTTTTAGAAAATATGTAGGAAGATGCTATTCCAGGATTAACATCCTTCCATCCATTTACAGTTCTGTCCCATGGTGGAGTAGCAATTCGTACGTTTAACATTATTTCTTTCCCTTCTGCTGGATAAGATGCCATAGAATATGCTCTTTCAACTGATTCAGAGTTTTTCATTTTAAGATCCCAAAGATTAAATTTATCCCATTCAAGTTTAAATTTTTCAGGATCACTTGGATGTTCATCAGGATGTGCACTAATATCCATTTCTTTATAATCAATTTCGCATTCAGGTATTTCAATTTGAATATATCCTCCAGCTTTATATCCCATATCTGCAGGAATTTCTACTACAAATTCTTTAATAAAAGAAGCTACATTCCAGTTTCTTACAACAGTTGCTTCCCACTTTTTAATTCCAAATACTTCCTCTGGGACTTCGATTTTCATATTTTCCTTAACTTTAACTTGACAACCAAGTCTCCATCCTTCTGAAATTTCCTTCCTACTGAAATGAGGGATTTCTGTGGGTAAAATTTCTCCCCCACCTTCTTTTACAACACATTTACACTGAACACAAGTTCCTCCACCTCCACAAGCAGATGGTAAGAAAATTTTATTATTTCCAAGAGTTGATAATAAAGTTCCTCCAGAAGAAACTTCTACTTCATTTTCTCCATTAACTAAAAGAGTAACTGGTCCTGAAGGTAATAATTTAGCTTTTACTCCAAGAAGCATTCCAACCAAAAGAAAAACAATTATTAGAAAAATAATTATACTAAAAAAAATATATGTGGAGATAGACAACATAAAATTATAATTTTATTCCCATAAAACTCATAAAACCAAAGGCCATTAATCCAGTTATAATAAAAGTAATTCCCAATCCCCTTAGAGGTGCTGGAACATTTGAATATGCCATTTTTTCTCTAATTGCTGCAATTGCAACAATTGCTAAAAACCATCCTATTCCAGACCCAAACCCATAAACCGCAGCCTCAGATACTCCTGAAAAATCTTTTATTTGCATAAAAAGAGAACCACCTAAAATTGCACAGTTAACTGCTATAAGAGGCAAGAATATTCCGAGTGATCCATATAATGCAGGTGAAAATTTTTCAACAATCATTTCTACTAATTGCACCATTGATGCTATAACTGCAATAAACATTATTAAGCTCAAAAAACTTAAGTCTAATTCTGCATACTTAGGGCCTAACCAAATTAATGCACCATCAGCCAATAAATATGAATCAATTAAATAATTCAATGGAACAGTGATAGTTAATACAAAAATTACCGCAAGTCCCATCCCAACTCCATTTCTTAAAGTCTTAGAAATCGCTAAATAAGAACACATTCCGAGGAAATATGCAAAAACCATATTTTCTATAAATATACTTTTGACAAAAAGATTAGCGTACTGTTCCCACATATTTTTTTATTATCTCTGCTCTATTAAATCTCTATTTCTTGATCTTTGAATCCAAATTATTATTCCAACAGTTATCAATGCCATTGGAGATAACAACATAAGTCCATTATTTTCATAACCCATTTCGTAAATGAAATCAGGAATTACTTGAAAACCCATTAAATTTCCTGAGCCTAAAAGTTCTCTAAAAAATGCTACTGCAATTAAAATTGCTCCATAACCAAATGCATTTCCAACTCCATCCAAAAATGATTTCCAAACACCATTTCCTAATGCAAAAGCCTCTAATCTGCCCATTACTATGCAATTGGTAACAATTAGTCCAATAAAAATTGAAAGTTCTTTACTAACATCATAAGCGTAGGCCATTAAAAACTGATCTACAAGAGCTACAAGTGATGATATAACAACTAAAAAAACAATAATTCTGATTCTGTTTGGAATTAAATCTCTTAAAATTGAAATAATAACATTACTACATGCCATAACAAATATCACAGAAAAAGTCATAACAATGGCTGGCCAAAGTTGAACAGTTATTGCTAAAGCAGAACAAATACCAAGTACTTGAACTGTGATAGGATTATTATCATCTAATGGATCTTTTAATAACTGTCTATTTTTTTTTGAAAAAAGAGGCTCTTTTCCTTTAGAAATAAAAAGAAGTAAAGGGTTTTTGTTTTTCAATTTTTTCATTTTAATTAATCATTGAATTTAACTTTATCTCTTCAAAATAAGGTAAATAATTATTAAGTCTTTCTTTAATCATATTTGTTACACCATCACCAGTTATAGTAGAACCAGAAATTGCATCAACTTCGTAATCATCTTTATCCAGATTATTAGGGTCATTATTACCTTTTAAAACGGTAATTCCTGTTAGTTTACCCATTTCATCAAAAACCTTCTCATCTGTAAAGCTTTCCTTAAACCAATCCTTAGTAATTTCAGCACCTAGTCCTGCAGTCTCACCTTTGTGATCGAATGAAACTCCTTTAATAGTTTTTAAATCATTTTTCAAAGACATATATCCCCAAATTGCATCCCATAATCCAACACCACGTAATTCAATTATGTAATATTTTTCCGAATCAATTTCAGCAATGTAAAGTGGAAAGTGCTGATCCTTGTAATCCTTTTTTATTTCTTTTGCTAAAACAATATCAGAGAATGGATTAATTTGATTATTAACAGATCCATCTATTTTTAATGCTAATTCTTCAATAATATATTTTTTATATAATTGCTCAGACTCATCCCTAGTAACATTAATTCCTACAGTAGACAAAATATTTTGCATTTTTTCTTTTCTTATATTTTCATTTTGTAAATCTTTTAAAGATTGAGAAGTATAAGCTAAGACTGTTGCAACAACTAAAACCATAAGGGTTGCAAATAAAAAAGTATATAAATTTGAATCTCTATCCATATTAAGCAATATTTAAAGCAGTTTTAATCATTCTTTTTTTTCTTCTTTTAATGTTTGCTTCAATAACATAATGATCAATTGTTGGTGCAAAAACATTCATAAGTAGAATAGCTAGCATAACTCCCTCAGGATATGCTGGATTAAATACTCTAATGAGAATACAAAAAATTCCAATTAAAAAACCATATATCCACTTACCTTTTACCGTTTGAGTTGCTGAAACAGGATCAGTTGCCATAAAAACAATTCCAAAAGCAAATCCACCAACCATCATTTGATTTATCCAGCTAAAACTCATCAACTCATTTGCACCCCAAAGATTAAATAATAATCCCATAATAGCTGCTCCGATTACTCCACTAACCATTATTCTCCAGCTTCCAACTCCGGTATATATTAAAATAAATGCACCAATTATAACCATTAATGTTGATGTTTCTGCAATAGATCCTGGAATTGATCCCATAAACATTTGCAAAGGATCATAGTTTAATGAACTCTCTCCTGATGCTAAAACACCCAAAATAGTCTCCCCTGATACTCCATCAATATTGGAGGCCTCAGAGACCCAAACTTGATTGCCAGACATATATGTCGGATAGGCAAAAAATGCAAATGCTCTAGCTGTTAATGCAGGATTCAAAATATTCATTCCAGTTCCACCAAATGCTTCCTTACCAATTATGACAGCAAATGCAACAGAAAGTCCAACCATCCATAATGGAATGTCTACTGGCATAATCATAGGGATCAAAAGTCCTGTTACTAAATACCCTTCATTTACTTCATGCCCTCTAAAAACTGCAAATGCAAATTCTATTGCGAGACCTACAATATATGATACAGCAATCATAGGAACTATTTTAAGAGATCCGTGAATAAATAAATCTAATGTATTGTATTCCAAATCTAACTGAGAATAATATTGATATCCAGTATTATAAATTCCATAAAACAAGGCAGGTAACAAGGCTATAATAACTGTTATCATAGTTCTTTTTAAGTCAACAGCATCTCTTATATGAGCACCATATTTAGTGGTATGCTTTGGGACAAATAGAAAAGTATCTAAGGCATTAAAAGCAGGTGCTAATCTTTCCCATTTTTGACCTTTATTAAAAGGTTTTTTTAGCTTATCTATAGTTTTTCTAATATTCATTTTAATAAATAATTAACCAACTTCTTCAATCATTAAATCAAGTCCTTTTCTTATTATATATTGAGCCTCTATTTTTGAAGAGGAGGAATAATCTATAAGAGAAAAATCCTCGGGAGCAACTTCATAAATTCCCAAATTTTCCATTTTGTCAATATTTCCAACCATACATTCTTTAAGCAATTGCATAGGAAAAATATCCATAGGAAAAACTTTCTCCATTTCACCTGTTATTACAAATGCTCTTTCTTCACCATTCAAATTTGTATCCAAATCATATTTTTTATTTGGAAATAGCCAAGAAAAAGAGGTTTTATAAATACTTGGCACCTCATTATTAATAAATGGAACCCAACCAAACATTCTGTAGTTGTTTCCTTCCCTGAGAACAGACACTGTATTGTTGTAAAAGCCTATATAATTATCTGGTTCAACTTTAACTCCACTTAAAACATCTCCATTAATAATTCTTAATGAATCATTTAAATCAATGCCGGCATCATTAATAATCTCACTTAATTCGGATCCAACAATTGTTTTATAATATTGAGGATTTTTAACTGGTGCACCTGAAATTGCTAAGGTTCTTATTGGGTTATAAGTTCCTTTTAAAAATAATCTTCCTAAAATTGCAACATCTTCTGGACCTAATATCCAAACTCTTTCACCTTGATTAATAGGATTAATATGATGAATTTGAACTCCCACATTTCCTGAAGGATGAGGACCGCTCACAAAATGAACTTTTATATTATTTATTTTATTAATAAATGTTGGAATATCTTTTTTAACACAAATATTTATTTCACCATCGGTTAATTTGGACAAAACTTTTAAACCTGTTTTAAACTCCTCTTTCTGATCATCTAGAATAATTTGAAAATCAGCGGAAATTGGAGCACTATTAAATGTAGAAACAAAAATAGATTTTGGTTTATCTGAAGGGTTTGCAATTATATCATATGGTCTTTGTTTAATGAAAGGCCAACATCCTGAGTTTAAAATAAAATTTTTAATTTCTTTTTCATTCAATATCTCAAAATCAATAATTTTAGGCTCTACATTTTTTTGATTTTTATCTACATCAATAATTATTTCTATAATTTTTCTTTTTGCTCCCCTTACAATTTCTCTAATTGTTCCATCAACTGGCGAACAAAATTTTATTCTCTCATCCTTTTTTGAATAAAAAATGACATCACCAATATTTATTTTTTGATCTATTTTTACAACCATTTTGGGTATAATTAAATGAAAATCGGATGGATTTAGAGAGATAGATTTAGGGTAAGGTGCGTTTTTAACGATGTTTTTGGCAGCACCTTTCAAATTAATGGTTAAACCATTTTTAATTCTGATGTCGTTTGACATATTTGTTTGTAGTGACTAATCGGTGGCAAATTTATTAATTTAAACCCTTAAGTAAAAGTCGATTGAAGATTAATTTATTAATAAAGTTTTTATTTATATTGATTCTAAATAGTGGATAATTTTTGATTTTTTATTTATAATATCTTTACACTCGAAATGTCAATAAATTATAAATTAGTTTTTAATATATTTTTTATTATGATTGGAAACTATCTAAGTTCTCAAAGTTTAGAAATTCCAAAAAATATTAAGACTATTATTCTTAAAAGTTCAAAATTATCAAGTCCATTTATTTCCTTTGGAGATCAATTAGAATTAAGCTTTGATGATCTAGATGCAGATGAAAAAAACTATTATTATCAAATACAACATTTCGATTATATGTGGAATTTATCAAAATTATATAAATCTGAATATATCGATGGTTTTGATGATATAAGGATAAAAAATATAAGAAATTCATTTAATACTTTACAACCATATACAAATTATACTTTAAATATTCCAAATCAGGATGTCAAATTAAAATTATCTGGAAATTATTCAATTAGTATTCATTTATCAAATGGAGAAAAAATTTTTGAAAAAAGATTTTCATATATAAACAATCGCACATCAATTGAAATAATAATTTCTAAATCAAATGATATTAAAAATTTTAAAACTGATCAAAAAATTAAAATAAATCTTAATTGTGAGGATTGTACTAAAATATACAATAGCTCTTCAAAGCTGAAAGTTATTGTAATAAAAAATTATAATTGGTCAAATTCAATAATCGTAGAAAAGCCAAAATTTATTTTTTCAAATAATCTAATTTATGATGATATTTATTTTGCTGGGGGAAATGAATTTTTAAATTTTGACAACTCTAATATTAATTCTACAAACTATAGAATATATAAATCAAAATTAACGGATATTTATAATAACTTTTTAGTCAATGATAAAGAAAGAACCAATCAAATTTATGAGTTTAACCCTGATATTAATGGAGATTTTTTAATTAATTCTAATAATAATTATGACCTTGATATTGAAAATGATTATGGAAGAGTACATTTTAATTTAAAGACTAATATTTGTAATAATAGTAACAATATTTATCTACTTGGCAGATTTAATAATTTCATAATAAATGATGATTATAAATTAATATTTGATGAAAAGAAAAAATTATATACAGGCTCTTTTTTATTCAAACAAGGTTTTTACAATTATAAATATGGTTATACAAATTCATTAAATCCCAATACTATTAATTATTTAGAAGGAAATTTTTGGCAAACGGAAAATTTATATACAGTTTTGATTTTTCATAAAAAGAACAATGAAAAGTATTTTAAATTAATAGGGGAAAAGAGTATTAAATCAATGAACATAAAAAATTAATCAATATATTAGCTAGTAAGTTATTATGTTATGATCAATCATGTTACAAAAGGAATTAAAATTTCTGTAAAGTCCCGTTATGATGGTTCATATTTTAAAAATTATAATCTTCATTTTTCTTTTAATTATAGTATTACAATTACTAATCAAAGTAAAAGCACAGTTCAACTAAAAACTAGACATTGGAGAATTTATGATTCCTTAAGTTCAGATATTATAATTGATGGTGAAGGAGTTATTGGTCAAAAACCTTTATTAAAACCAGGTGATTCGTACCAATATTCCTCAGGATGTTTAATTACTTCTCCTGTGGGTGCGATGAGAGGATTTTATAATATGGTAGATATAAATAATGGCAAAAAATTTAGAGCTTATATTCCTACTTTTAAATTAACTGCTCCACAAGCTTTAAACTAAATTTAAATTAATTTTAAAAATTCACAATTAAATGAAAACAAACACTTTTCAATTACCAAAACGCATTAATGAGGAGACTAAAAATTATTTAAAAGGATCAAAAGAAAGAGTGGAGGTAATAGAAGCTTATAATTTAATGTATTCTAAAAAAATTGATATTCCACTATTTATTGGAGAAAATGAAATTTATACAGAAAATAAAAAAAATATTACGCCACCACATGACCATCAAAAAATTGTAGGAACATATTCGCTATGTGAAGAAATTCATGTAAAAGATGCTATTAAATCTGCTTTGGATATAAAAAATGAATGGACTAATACACCTTGGGAAGAGAGAGCTTCAATTTTTTTAAAAGCAGCTAAATTAATTGCTGGACCATACAGATCTAAAATTAATGCTGCTACAATGATAGGCCAATCAAAAAGTATTTTTCAAGCAGAGATTGATGCAGCTTGTGAGTTTGTAGATTTTTTGAATTTCAATGTTATTTACATGTCTGAAATCTATAATGAACAGCCCTTAACAGTGGGAAATGTTTCAAATAAACTTGAGTATCGTCCTCTTGAAGGATTTGTATATGCAATTACCCCATTTAATTTTACTGCTATTGGAGGAAACCTTTGTGCCAGTGCTGCTTTAATGGGTAATGTTATTTTGTGGAAACCTAGTGATTCCCAAATTTACTCAGCAAATGTAATAATGGATATTTTTAATGAAGCAGGTCTTCCTAAAGGAGTCATCAATATGATAACTGGAGATCCTGAAATGATAACAAATATTGCTTTAGAAAACCCCAACTTATCTGGAATTCATTTTACAGGTTCTACCCATGTTTTCAAAGGTCTTTGGTCTAAAGTTGGTAAAAATATAGATATCTATAAAGATTATCCAAGAATAGTTGGTGAAACTGGAGGAAAAGACTTTATTGTTTCACACCCCTCATCTGATTCTAAAGTTGTATCAACGGCAATTTTAAGAGGAGGTTTTGAGTATCAAGGTCAAAAATGTTCAGCAGCATCTAGAATTTATTTGCCTAAATCTAAATCAGATGAAATTTTACAAATTCTTAAAAACCAAATCAAAACTATAAAAATGGGTTCTCCCATAGATTTTGAAAATTTTATGACTGCCGTAATTCACAAAAATTCATTTGATAAAATTGTGAAATATATTGAAAAAGCTAAGAATGACGATGAAGCGACAATATTAATTGGTGGAGACTATGATGATTCTAAAGGTTATTTCATTTCACCAACTGTAATTTTAACTTCAAATCCAAATTATATTACAATGAATGAAGAAATTTTTGGACCAGTTGTTACTATTTTTATTTACCCTGACGATCAATGGAAAGAGATATTAAAAACAGTTGATAATACATCTATTTATGCTCTTACTGGTGCTTTTATTTCAAATGATAAAGAAAGTATTAAGTATGCATTAAAACACTTAAGATATAGTGCTGGTAATTTCTATATCAACGACAAACCGTCAGGAGCTGTAGTTGGTCAACAACCCTTTGGAGGATCTAGAGGATCAGGAACAAATGATAAGGCTGGATCGAAGTTAAACTTGTTGAGATGGGTTTCTCCAAGACTAATCAAAGAAAATTTCAGCCCTCCTACTGATTATCCTTATCCTTATATGGAATAGGTAAATAAACTATTTTCTTTGTTTCAAAAAAAGAATCTTTAAAATAGTTATTTATACTAAATACAGTATATGATCTAAAGTTTTTTAGCTCTGAGCTAAGATCACCACCTTTTAAATAAAAAATTCCATTTTTAAATTTATGATTATTTATCGATGAGATTTTACCATCAATAATTTTAATAAAATTTGTCATATTAGTAACAGCTCTGCAAACAACAAAATCAAACTTTTCTTCAATTTTTTCAGATCTAATTTTTTGAGCTCTTACATTCTTAAGATTTAACTCATTAATTATTGATTCAACAACTTTAATTTTTTTTTCAATTGAATCAGACAAAACAAATTCTGTTTTGGGGAACATGATTGCTAAAGGAATCCCAGGGAATCCTCCTCCAGTACCAACATCTAGAATTTTAGAGCCACTTTTAAATTTTATAACTTTTGCTATTGACAAAGAGTGTAATATATGTCTAATTTTTAATTCTGAAATATCTTTTCTTGAAATTACATTTATTTTATTATTCCAAAGCTCATATAATTTAGGTAAACTATTAAGCTTAAATAATTGTTTGTCTGAAATAGTAGGAAAACTTGATTTAAAAATGTTCAAAACTTTTTTTTATTTGGTCTAAATTACATTATTAATTTTATGAAAATAAATATCTTTAAGCTTAATTTTTTTGTAAATATGGGCAATAAACTTTCAGAAAGAATAAATAATTTACCAGTTTCAGCAACATTAGCAATGGCCGCAAAAGCAAGAGAATTAAAAGAAATGGGAATAGATATTATTGGTCTTAGTCTTGGAGAGCCTGATTTTAATACTCCAGATTTTATTAAAAAAGCTGCAAAACAAGCAATCGATGACAATTATAATTCCTATACACCCGTAGATGGATATAGTGATTTAAAAAAATCCATTTGTAAGAAATTTAATAGAGATAATGGATTAAACTATGAAATTAATCAAATAGTAGTATCAACAGGAGCTAAACAATCAATAGCTAATGTAGTTCAAGTTTTGATTAATCCTGGTGATGATGTTCTTCTTGTTGCTCCATATTGGGTTAGTTATTCTGCAATTGTAATACTAGCTGAAGGGAATCCAATAGAAATCAGTTCTGATATTTCTTCTGATTTTAAAATAACTCCTTTACAATTAGAAAAATCGATCACTAAAAAAACTAAATTGATAATAATTAATTCCCCTAATAATCCTAGTGGATCAGTATATACAGAAAAAGAATTTTTAGAACTATCTAAAATTCTTGAAAAACACCCTGATATATATGTCCTTTCAGATGAAATTTATGAGCATATAAATTATGGTATTCCACACTTTAGTTTAGCGAAAATTCCTTCAATGTATGAAAGAACAATAACTGTAAATGGATTAGCAAAGGCATTTGCTATGACTGGATGGAGGATTGGGTATATTGGAGCTCCTGAATGGATCGCTAAAGCATGTACAAAAATGCAAGGTCAAATTACAAGCGGAACAAATTGTATTGCCCAACGTGCAACCATTGCTGCTTTAGAAGCTTCCCCTAGTAAAATTAAATATATGGTAGATGAATTTGAGTGTAGAAGAGAATTAATTATCAAATTATTAAAAGAAATAAAAGGATTTAAATTAAATGAACCTAAAGGAGCATTTTATGTATTCCCAGATATATCCAGCTTTTTTGGAAAGAATATTAAAGGAAAAAAAATAAATAATGCATCTGATTTTACAATATACCTTCTTGAGAAAGCTCACGTCGCAACAGTTAGTGGAGATGCTTTTGGAAGTCCAAAAAATATTAGAATTTCTTACGCTGCATCTAAAGAAAAAATAAAAAAAGCAATTATTAGAATTAAATTAGCACTTGAATGTTAACGATCTCTCCAAAAAAATGGGGTAAATAATATTAGAACAGTAAATAACTCCAGTCTTCCAATTAACATTAAAAATGAACACCAATATTTTCCTAAATCAGGGAGACTATCAAAATTACTAATTGGGCCAAGTGATCCTAAAGCTGGACCAACATTTCCTATAGACGAAGCTGCTCCTCCAATTGCAGAGATAAAATCTAATCCAAGTAAACTTAGCACTCCAGCTCCGAAAATAAATAAAATAAGATATAAAATGAAAAAGGCTAACACATGAATAATAATTGGTTTTTCAACAACTGAATTATTGTGTCTTAAAGGCACAATTGCATTTGGATGTAAAGATCTTTTAAATTCAAGAAAACCGTTTTTGATAAGAATTAAATGTCTTAAAATCTTTACTCCTCCAGATGTTGATCCGGATGAACCACCCAAAAACATAATTCCAAAGAATAACATTGTTAAAAAAGGGCCCCATGAAATAAAATCGCCTGTAACAAAACCTGTTGTTGTTATAATAGCAACAACTTGAAAAAGAGCATGTCTAAAACTACTTTCAAACTTTCCTAAAACCTGTGGATGATTAACATCTGTTGTGCTTAGGTCAACAGAAAAATATAAAGTAATTGTTACTATTATTACAAAAGAGGAAATTAATGACAGATACCACTTAAATTCAGTATCACGAATAATTTTTTTAATTTTTCCAATAATTCCAAAATATATTAGAACAAAATTAGTTCCTGCCAAAAACATGAATAGTATAATGATATATTGAATCAATGGAATATCATTCCAATAACCAATGCTTCCATTTCGTGAGGAAAAACCCCCAGAAGCTATATTACTCATTGAAGTATTAATTGCATCAAAAAAACTCATTCCAGCTATTTTTAATAATATGGTTTCTAGGAATGTTAATCCAACATAAATAATCCATAGTCTTTTTGCAGTATCACTTATTCGTGGATGTATTTTATCACTATTAATTCCAGGAGCTTCAGCTGAAAAAAGTTGCATGCCGCCAATTCCCAAAAGAGGAAGAATAGCAATAGCTAAAACAATTATTCCCATTCCTCCAAGCCAATGAGTCATACTTCTCCAAAAAATAATACTCTTAGGCAATGCTTCAATATCATTTAATATAGTTGATCCAGTTGTAGTATAACCAGACATAGTCTCAAAAAAAAGATTTGGAAAGGAATTAATAGAGTTAGTAGTATAATAGGGAAGCATTCCTGAAAAAACCATAGTAAGCCATCCAATAGTAACTATAATATATCCATCTCTTTTATTAATTTGTCTAATATTATTTTTACAAAAAAACATTATTATAAAGCCTAAAATAATTAGAAAAATTGCCGATAAAATTATTTCACCAAATACACCATCATTATATAAAATACTTACAAATGATGAAATAATCATAGCACCTGCATTAAAAACTAGAAGCATTCCGATAATATAAAAGATTAATTTTTTGTTAAGTTTTGTCATAATTAGTCTATAAAAATAAACTCTCTACTTTACTTAAAACTTCTGGTGTGGAACATACCAAAACCCTATCTCCGAGATGAATTACAAAATCTCCTAAAGCTATTATACCTTCGCCATCTCTAATTACTCCTCCAATTATAGCCTCCCTTGGAAAATTTAAATCGACTATTTTTTTGTTTAAAACTTTTGATTTTTGACTAACATTAAACTCAACAATTTCAGCGTTCATATTGTTAAGTTTAGCTAATTCAACAATATCTCCATTTCTAACAAAGCGAAAAATATCATTCGCTGCTAAAAGTTTTTTATTAATTAGCGTGTCTATTCCTATCGATTGAGATAAATTAAAATAATCCATATTATCAATAAGAGCAATTGTTTTTTTAATTTTTTTAGATTTTGCCATCAAACATGACATTATATTAGTTTCTGAATTACCAGTAGTGGCAATAAAAGCGTCCATGTTTTCTAAATTCTCTTCAACTAACAAATCTACATTTCTTCCATCCACATTTATCATCATTACATCTGACAATTCTTCTGCTAAATGATTTGCTTTATCCTCATTAATTTCTATTATTTTAACATTTAAACCTTCTTTACTTAAATCTCTAGCTAATTTAGCACCTATTCTCCCTGCCCCTAAAATCATTATATTTTCAATGTTTTCTTTTTTAGTTCCCAAAAGATCATAAAGTTCTTTTAAACCTTTTTCATCAGTTATAAAATAAACCTGATCACCATCAGAAAAAACTGTATCCCCTCTTGGAATAATAGTTTTTTCAGTTCCATCTTTTTTTAATGCTATTGGCATAAAATGAACACCAGGAAATACAGATGCAGACTCCATAACAGTTTTTCCAATAAAAGGAGCCTTTTTTTGAAGTTTTACACCCATCATTTTTAATATCCGATCTTCAAAATCATGACTATTTGTAAAAGCTGATTCATGAATTAGAAGTTTTATTTCTTCCGTTGCTAAATTTTCAGGTGAAATAATTTCATCTATTCCTATAGAATCGAAATCAATTTTATGATCATTGTCAATAAATTCTGCATTAGAAATTCTTGCAATTGTTCTTTTAGCTCCCAATTGTTTAGCTAAAAAACAAGTTGTAAAATTTGTTGTTTCAGAAGCCGTTAAGGAAACTACCAAATCAGACTGCTCAACATTTGCCTCTTTTAAAACTGAAATTGATGATGAATCTCCTTCAATTGTTTTAATATCAAGTTGGTTTTCAGCAATATTCAGATTTGATTTCTTATTGTCAATTAGGGTAATATCCTGAGACTCAAAAGAGAGTAATTTTGCTAAATGGAATCCAACTTCGCCAGCTCCTGCTATTATGATTTTCATATATATAGCATTGAATAACTAAACAAATATACTTGATTTTAAAAAAATGAGTATAATTTTTAATACTAAAAGATTTTTAATGCGTTAAATTAATGTTTCATAAATTTGATAAAATATATGCACAAATACTTTTCTGCCCTTTTAATAATCTTTTTTTACTTTAACGGCATAAGTCAAAATAAAGGAATAAAAGTAGAAAATCTTCAAAATTTTGATAAACAAAAAATACATTTTGGATATTTTATTGGATTAAATCAATACAACTTTAAAATTAATTATAAACAAAACCCTAATTATACCACACAAGTTGAAGAAGAACTAGGATTAAATATTGGATTAATTGGTGATCTTAAAATAAATGAACATTTAAACTTAAGATTTGAACCTGGCTTACATACAAATAAAGGAGCATTAAAATATAATGAAAGATCTAAATTTACTCAGTATAGTGATACATTAAGAACAATTAAATCAACTTATATTCACTTACCTATTTTATTAAAATTTAGTTCTAAAAAAATTAATAACTATAGGCCTTATTTAATTGGAGGAATTTCAACATCTTTCAATTTATCAAGTAACGAAAACTCCCCTGAAGATAATAAGAATAATGTATTTAGATTAAAAGCTAATACTTTATATTATGAATTGGGCTTTGGAATCGACTTTTATTTACAATATTTTAAATTTTCACCATCAATAAGAGGATTATTCTCTTTGCAAGATGAATTAGTTCCTGACAATGATGTAAATAGTCCCTGGACTGGGCATATAGATAAATTAAGTACTAGAGGAATATTTATTAATTTAACTTTTCACTAATCAAATACTTTTTCTACTAATTTCTGATAAAATAATTCCTAATGATGAAGCTAAATTCAAGCTTTCAGGAAATTTATTATTTTTAAATCTTGGAATTGAAATGTTATAATCCATTAACTCAAAAAATTCTTTAGAGACACCATTTGCTTCATTTCCAAATACAAGAATTCCACTGTCAAATGATTCGTCGTATTTATAAATAGATTCGCCATTTAATGATGTAATTATTTTTTTAGATTTCGAAGATTTTAAATATTTTATTAAATCTAAATATGTAATATTAACTCTTGAAACTGAACCCATAGCTGACTGGATAACCTTAGGGCCGTAACAATCTACAGAATCATTAGAACATATTATATCTTTAATTCCAAACCACTCACAAGTACGAATTATAGTTCCCAAATTTCCTGGATCCCTTATTGAATCCAATGCAATAATTAAATTTTCGTTATCTATAGGTTTAGAATAATTCAATTTAAAAATAGCTACATGATCGTCTGGATTAATTAAAAAACTTATTTTTCTTAGTAAACTGTTTTCAATTTTGACTTGATTTTTTATTTTACTAAAAAAAGAACAATCCACAGAAAATAGTTTAATAAGTTGATAATCCGATTTTAAAAATTCTATAATTGATTTTTTGCCCTCTACAATAAAACAATTATTTAATTGTCTATATTTTTTATGTTTTAAGCTATTTATGAATTTTATATCATTTTTGGTAACCATATTTAAAGCTGTATTTTTGATTATAATATTTTATTTGTGAAATATAGATTAGCAAAAATACTATTATTTATATTCTTGATTTCTTTTACTCAGTCATGCGTTGTTTCAAAGAATATTGAAAAAGGCAAACTAATACTTAATTCTAATAAAATTTTAATAAATGGAAATCCAATTACAAAAGACTCATTAAAACCATTATTAATACAAAATAAAAACAAATATTTTCTAGGTTTTCCTTTTTCAGCATCATTATATGAATCATCTAAAAAAAATACTGATTCAATTTTTGATAAATGGTTAAAAAAATCATCAAACAAAGAAAAAAAATTAACAAAAATATTATCAAAAAAACAGGTATTACAAATAAAAAAATATATTAATGATTTTAATGATTGGAAAAAAAGAAATGGTGAGGAACTTCAATTAATAGACTCAACTAAAACTAAAATTTCTATTGAAAATTTAAAGTCATATTTCAAAAACAATGGATATTTTGATGCTAATATTTCTTCAAAAATCGAAATAGACAAAAATAATAACAGCTATGGAAAAGTTATCTATAATATTATTTTAGGAAATCAATATTATCTTGAAAGTATTAAATCTAATATTGAATCGAAGCTGTTAGATTCTATATATACTGCTAATCTTAAAACTTCATTTTTAAAAAAAAATAAGCCATTTAATACTCTAGATTTCGAATCAGAGAGAAATAGGCTAGATAAATTATTTAAAAACTCTGGTATCTATAATTTTCAAATAAGTTCCATTTCTTTTGAAGCTTCAAGAGATTCTACAGGAATAGATTTAAGAATTCCTGTGAAAATAAATATTTCCAAATATGATTTAAAAAGCAATAACTTAAAAGCTATTGATGATTACAAGATTCACTACATAAATAAAATAAATCTTTACACCGATGATTTTATTTCTCTTTCTAAAAATGATTTAGAAAATAGTGTGGAATATGATAACATAAATATTTTTTCAAGAGGAAAGTTAAGGTATAAACCAGAAAATTTAACTGATTTAATTTCTTTCAAAAAAGGAGATATATATAGTGATATATTAAGATCTAAAACAATTAAGCAATTAAATAATCTTGAAAATTTTCAATATCCATCTATCAGTTATAGTTATTTAGAAAATTCAAGTGACAAGTTAGATGCTAATATTTTATTGAGTGCCAAAAAAAGGTTTTCACTTGGATTTGGTTTTGATTTAAAACATTCAAATATTGAAGATATTGGAATAGCTTTTCAAAATTCCTTTACTAGCAGAAACATATTTAGAGGTGCTGAAAGATTAGAAATTAGTACCAGGGGAACTGTTGGAAAGTCAGCTAATACTACTATTTCAGAGTTCGGAATTGATATTAGACTTAAATTTCCTAGATTTTACATGCCTTTCAATTCTAAAAAAATATTACCTCTTGAATTTAATCCAACAACATACATTGGTTTGGGCACATCAAAGCAAACAAATATTGGCTTGGATAGACAAAGTTTTAAATTTGATTTAAATTATGATTGGACAAATAAAAAAAATAAAAAAATAAATTTAGGTTTAATTAACATGGAGTTAGTTAATAATAAAAACAGCATTAATTATTTCAATATCTATTCTAATTCTTTTAATTCTATTAATGTAATAGCTAAAAATTACAATACTAATAGTACTTATTTTGATAATCAAAATAGATTGATTATTCCAAATGGAATTAATTCATTTATAAATGATGTTATTTCCAATAATATATCGTTAAGTCAAGAAGATTATAATATTGTTAATTATATAAATGATAGAAAAAACAGACTTACATCAAACAACCTTATTATCGGTTCAAATTTTTCAATAATAACAAATACAAGAAGAAGTATTTTTGATGAAAATTTCTCCCAATTTAAGTTTAAGGTTGAGTTAGCAGGAAATATAACAAATTTATTAGCAAATCAATTTAATAGCTCAAAAGATCAGTATGGAAATAATAAAATTCTTGGATTAGCATATTCTCAATATTTCAAAACTGAATTAAATTATATAAAACACTGGGCTATTTCTTCAAATTCAGTACTTGCTATAAGGGGATATTATGGAATTGCTATTCCTTTTGGGAATTCAGATAATATTCCATTTTCTAAATCATTTTTCTCAGGAGGTTCTAATGATAATAGGGCTTGGGAAGTTTATAGACTTGGCCCAGGAAGTAGTGGAGCTATTAGCGAATTCAATGAAGCTAATATGAAAATTGCATTTAACCTAGAATACAGGTTTGAATTTATTGGCAAACTTAATGCAGCAATTTTTACTGATATTGGAAATATTTGGAATGTATTTGATAATACAAATGATTCCAAGCGAACTTTTGATGGTTTTAAAGATTTAAATGAAATTGCTATCGGAACTGGAATTGGAGTCAGATATAATTTAGGATATTTTGTTTTAAGACTTGATATGGGATTAAAAGCTTATAACCCGGCATTAGATTTAAAAGATAGGTGGCTTACTGATTTTCAACTTAAAAAAGCTGTATTTAATATAGGCTTAAATTATCCATTTTAAATCAATATTTCTTTTTAATTTAGCAATCTTATATAGAGATAGTAAATTATAATGAAAGAAATAAAAAGTGGTGTTGCAACGGGTGATGAAGTGCAACAAATTTTTAAATTGGCAAAAGAAAAAAAGTTTGCTTTGCCTGCAGTAAATGTTATCGGATCAAATTCAATTAATTCAGTTTTAGAAACTGCATCTTCATTAAATTCCCCAGTAATAATTCAATTCTCACATGGAGGAGCTCTTTTTAATGCAGGAAAAGGACTATCAAATTATAATGAAAATGCAGCAATTAAAGGAGCAATTGCTGGTGCTAAACATATTCAAGAACTCTCAAAATCTTATAATGTTCCTGTAATTCTTCACACTGACCATGCAGCAAAAAAACTTCTACCATGGATTGATGGATTGATTAATGCAAGTGAAGAAAATTTCAAATTAAAAGGAAAATCACTTTTTAGTTCTCATATGATTGATCTTTCTGATCAACCTATTGAAGAAAATATTTCTATTTGTAAACAATATTTAAAAAGAATGGATAAAATTGGGATGACTCTTGAAATTGAATTAGGAATTACTGGAGGAGAAGAAGATGGAGTAGACAATACAGATATTGATGATTCAAAATTATATACTCAGCCAGAAGAAGTAGCATATGCTTATGAAATATTATCAAAAGTTAGCAAAAGATTTACTATAGCTGCTGCCTTTGGAAATGTTCATGGAGTTTATAAACCAGGAAATGTTAAGTTAACTCCAAAAATTCTAAAAAATTCTCAAGAATTTATTTCTAAAAAGTTTAATGTAACTAATAACCCCATTGATTTTGTTTTTCACGGTGGTTCAGGTTCATCACTTGAAGAGATTAGAGAAGCTATTAATTATGGTGCTATAAAAATGAATATTGATACAGATATGCAATATGCTTTTATGGGTGGAGTTAGAGATTATTTTAAATCAAATCAAGACTACTTAGAAACTCAAATTGGTAATCCTGATGGGATAGATATTCCAAATAAAAAATATTATGATCCAAGAGTTTGGTTGAGGAAAGCTGAAGAAAGCTTTAAAACAAGATTAACTCAAGCATTTCATGATCTAAACAATGTAAATACTCTTCAATAATTTAGGTTTCTTATATTTGAATAAATATCCTTAAAAATGGCTTGGTTTAAAAGAACAATAAAAGGAATTCGAACATCTACTAAAGAAAAAAAGGATACGCCTGAAGGATTATGGCATAAAACCCCAACTGGTAAGATTATTGATACTGATGAATTAGAACAAAATTTTTATGTTTCACCTGAGGATGGTTTTCATTTAAGAATAGGAAGTAATGAATATTTTAATATTCTTTTCGATGATGGGTTTAAAGAATTAGATAAAAAAATATCCTCAAAGGATCCTTTAAAATTTGTTGATAATAAACCCTATACTAAAAGAATTAAAGAAGCTGAAAAAAATACAGGATTAAAAGATGCTGTGAGAATTGCTGTAGGAAAATCACATGGAGAAGAATTAGTTATAGCCTGCATGGATTTTAGATATATTGGAGGTTCAATGGGATCAGTTGTTGGTGAAAAAATATCGAGAGCTGTGGATCATGCAATATCTAACAAAACCCCTTTACTAATAATTTCTAAATCTGGAGGTGCTAGAATGATGGAAGGTGCAATTTCATTAATGCAAATGGCAAAAACATCTGCAAAACTTACTCAGCTTTCAAATCACAAACTTCCATATGTTTCATTATGTACAGATCCCACAACAGGTGGAACAACAGCTTCTTTTGCTATGCTAGGAGACATAAATATTTCTGAACCAGGAGCATTAATTGGATTTGCTGGACCAAGAGTTGTTAAAGATACTACAGGACAAGACTTGCCTGAGGGATTTCAAAAATCAGAATTTTTATTAGAACATGGTTTTTTAGATTTTATTACACCAAGAACAGAATTAAAGGAAAAAATAAATTTATATTTTGATTTAATACTTAATAGACCTGTTAGAACTAAAAACACTTAATTCGAAAATTCCAAAATTTAATCCTATATTTGCCCGTCTAATAATCAAATTATTAGCTACATAATAATTATTTACAATAATATTGGCATGTATTTATCAAAAGAAAATAAAAAAAATTTATTTAAAAAGCACGGAAAATCTGAATCAGATACCGGCTCTGCTGAAGGACAAATAGCATTGTTTACAGCTAAAATCAATCATTTAACTGAACATCTTAAAAATAATCGTAAAGATTTTAATACTGAAAGATCTTTAGTTATGATGGTTGGTAAAAGAAAAAGCTTATTAAACTATCTTAAAAACAAAGATATTACTCGTTACAGAGAAATAATTAAAAATTTAAATCTCCGTAAATAAGTATCCTCATCATAGTTTTTCATTGGTATTCTACTTAAACACAACAAAACTTAATTTATTTAATGAAAAAATATGAAAATTAAAACCTACAAAGAGTCTATCGATTTAGGTGATGGACGTACTATAACTTTAGAGACTGGAAAACTTGCTAAACAAGCTCATGGATCGGTGGTGGTTCAAATGGGAAAAGCAATGCTTTTATGTACTGTTGTTTCAAACTATGAGGCTTCAAAAGTAGATTTTTTACCTTTAACAGTTGATTACCGAGAAAAATTTGCTGCTGCTGGTAGATATCCTGGTGGCTTTTTTAAAAGAGAAGCTAGACCTAGTGATGGAGAAGTTCTTACTATGAGATTAGTTGACAGAGTTCTTCGTCCATTATTTCCAAAAGACTATCATTCTGAAGTACAAGTAATGATTCAATTAATGTCTCATGACGAAGATGTAATGCCAGACGCTTTAGCAGGTCTTGCTGCTTCTGCTGCAATTCAACTAAGCGACTTTCCTTTTGAATGTGCAATTTCCGAAGCTCGTGTAGCTAGAGTTAATGGTAAATTTATTATCAACCCAAGTAGAGCTCAATTAGCAGATGCCGATATTGAAATAATGGTAGGTGCATCAGCCGATTCAGTTATGATGGTTGAAGGAGAGATGGATGAATGTAGTGAAGAAGAAATGGCTGAAGCTATAAAATTTGCTCATGAATCTATAAAAATTCAAATTGAAGCACAAGAAAGATTAGCTAATGCTGTAGGTAGGAAAGAAGTAAGAGAATATGATACCAGTGAAGAAAACGAAGATTTAGCAAAACAAATTCACGATTCTTGTTATGATAAGTGTTATGCAATAGCTAAAAAAGGAACTTCAAAAGC
>MDSV01045042.1_pt1 | contig 47905 bp, 45 predicted proteins | sample 810851 | NCBI WGS metagenome assembly MDSV01 (sample SAMN05326640, study PRJNA326480) | marine metagenome | isolation source: seawater | place: Atlantic Ocean: North East | collected 2012
CATTCCCGAGATGTTTGAAACAGCAAAATTTGAATTCGCCAAGGCTGTAACAACCCTGGATCATCTGCTACCAGAATCTGAGTTTGCCGTGGGCAGTAGCTTCACCCTAGTTGATATTCTGCTGGCGCAAACCTTTAACTGGGCCATTCGCTTTGAGTTTGAGCTGCCTGAGCACTTTGTCGCATTGCGCAATCGGCACTATGAGAGACCAGCCGCAAAGCGAGCCATAGAGATTGCGAGCTAGACGATGCACACTGTGGCCAGAATCATACTAACCCTGCTCTGGGTCGCAATCCCTGCGCTAATCCACGGGCAAGACTTCACCGCTCAAAGTCGCGATAGTCAGCGCGTGACGCCGCAGCAATTGGACTATTTTCTGGTCCAGGCCTTCAATGCGCCGTCATCAACACAGCGCTTGGCCCTTAATCACATTGGCATTCAGGGTCAGCAAAGCGCAGACGGCTTCCTGATCACCAGCGTGCTGGAAAGCTACCCTGCGCACAGGGCTGGCCTGAATCGGGGTGACATTATTACGACGGCCAATGGTCAGCCCTTCCATCCGGTAAGAAGCTTCAATCCAAGCGCAGGTTCAAGCGGCGCGAAACAGACGACTCCTGTGCCGAGCAAGTTGAGTATTAATCGCGACGGCACCCCTCTCACAGTAACCGTTACCCCGATTTACGAAAATCTGTACGACAGTTTCCGCACCGCCAGTGTTGCCAGCGCGCAGCAATTTAACTCAGGTAACAAAGTAGTCGGTTATGTGCATTTGTGGGCCTTGAGTCGGAGCAGCAATGACTTGATCAGCACTCAGCGGCTATTCGAAGAATTAGCGCAATGCGATGGCATCATTCTGGACCTGCGAGATAGTTTCGGTTTTGTCGATCGTGAACACCTGGAGCTGGCCCTGTCTGCTGGTGCCCGCATGAAATTAGATCGGCCCCAGGGCTGGCTGAAAACCATTAATTCAAGCCTCGAAGATCTTCCCGGCGAGGCCTTTCGACGTCCTCTAGCGGTACTGGTAAACGCGCGGACGCGAGGTGGTCCAGAGTTATTAGCCCATGAGCTGGGTAAATTGGAGCGCATAGTTACCATGGGTAAGCCTACGCCGGGCCGAATTGGCAGCTATATGCTCGACCGGTCCACCAATACCGCCGAATATCAGCCAGCAACACAAACCCTCGTCGATGGGGAGGTGTTCGAGGAAAGTGGTCTGGCACCGGAAACAGTCATCGAATTTCCGCTATTCGATTCCAGACGCGACGACCCGCAGTTTGACGCCGCTTTCAATCAGCTGATGGGTGTGATCTAGCTGCAGGCGCGCGGCCATCTATTCTGGATTGTCCGCCGAAACAGCCTCGGCATTATCACCCCACTTCAACTGCTTGTAGTTGAACCCATGCTCAAGGGTTGGCTTGATTACTTGAAAGTAAGGAGACAGATCAAAGTCTCTGGGCGCAAAGTGTGTGAAATGGCGCCTATAAAATACCGGAACCTCACCTTCGACTCCAGTATTCTGGCCACGAATAGGCAAGATCGGATAGTCGATGGACTGAAAAGCCTCAGCAACCAGTGTAGAGCAAATAGCCCGGGTTGGCTCGCCGCTGCCCAGTCCGATCATGGCACGACGATAGCGATTCGGCACAGCCGGCTTCTGAATCAGGTAACGCATCAGATCGACCACGTTTTTCAAGTCATATTGATGACCCAGCTTGGACTTCGCGTAGGCGATTAATCTCCCTTGATCCTGCTCATTGAGGGCGACAGGTCGGCAGATGCGCAGATTAAATTCCGAATAGTGCTCAAGGGCAACCAGACGCACACCGTTTTGCAGGTCAGCTTCCAGCAAATTAGGCTGGCTGGCGCTGCCTCCACATTCACCCACATACAGGCAGGCATGAGACCACGAGGATTGGGTCAGGTATTTAATGGCGATACTGATTCGGGTGCCACCCTCAACCAGCACCACGTCACCCGGCAGCAGTACGGCTGCTATAGCCTCAATCGAAACAGCGTCGTGACGGCGATACCCGGGCAGCGTCTTGCTAAGGAATGATGCCAAACGGCTGCCAACTGCGCGTTGAATTCCCAATGCAGCTCCTACTTCTAGGCGAATGTGAATCTGGTTATACTCTGGGCCCCGCAGTGTAATCCAATCTAACTTGCAGCTACAGGAGCATCTACATGACTACGGCATACAACAAGTTCTTCATCAACGGCGAATGGATAGAGCCAAGCCGGCCTATTCTCGAAGTCATTAATCCCGCCACTGAAGAAGCCTTTGCCACCATCGCCATGGGCACTTCAGAGGATGTAGATGCGGCCGCCACAGCAGCACGCGCAGCATTTCCCGCCTGGTCCCAATCCAGCATCGAAGAGCGCAAGACCGTGCTGAGCAATATTATCGCCGGACTCAAGGCCCGCGGCGAAGAGATGGCAATCGCCATTTCCTCGGAAATGGGCGCGCCAATGGGGCTGTCGAAATCAGCGCAGGTAGGCAGCGGCATGGGTCACTTCATGACCGCACTCAAGATCCTTGATGACTTTGAGTTTGAAGAAATCCGCGGCACCACCAGGATTATCAAGGAGCCCGCGGGTGTTTGCGGCTTCATCACACCCTGGAACTGGCCACTCAATCAGATTGCCTGCAAGGTGGCACCAGCCATCGCCGCGGGCTGCACAATCGTGCTGAAGCCCAGTGAAATAGCGCCAGTTAGCGCCTACATCCTGGCTGAAATCATCGCTGAGTCTGGGTTACCAGCCGGTGTTTTTAATTTGATCAACGGTGACGGCCCCTCAGTGGGAGCCGCGATCTCCGCCCACCCTGAAATCGACCTGGTGTCTTTCACGGGTTCGACCCGCGCCGGCAGGGAAGTCGCCAAGGCGGCAGCAGACGGCATCAAGCGTGTGACCCAGGAATTAGGAGGGAAATCTGCCAATATCATTCTCGATGACGCCGCCGATTTTGGCAGAGCTGTCGCGGGTGGCGTAGCCGGGTGCTTCGGTAACAGCGGACAATCCTGTAACGCGCCGACACGAATGCTGGTGCCCAAAGCACGCATGGCTGAGGCAATTGAGGTCGCAAAGGTAGCTGCTGCGAAAGCCACGGTGGGAGATCCACAATCGGAAACCACCAGGCTCGGTCCCGTGGTCAGCGAGCTGCAGTACAACAAGATTCAGGGGTTGATAGAGAAAGGCATTGCAGAAGGCGCCGAGTTGATCGCCGGCGGCCCCGGCCGCCCCGACGGCCTGGACAAGGGTTACTACGTGCAGCCTACTGTTTTTGCCAATGTCAGTAACGACATGACAATCGCACGCGAAGAAATTTTCGGCCCGGTACTCTCTATTATTGGCTACGAAGACGAGGCTGATGCCGTGAAGATCGCCAACGATACCGATTACGGCTTGTCTGGATATGTCTCGGGAGAGCCCGCCCACGCCCAGGCAGTTGCCCTGCAATTGCGTACTGGAAATGTGCATCTGAACGGCGCTGGGCCCGATTTCACCGCTCCATTCGGTGGTTACAAGCAATCAGGAAATGGCCGTGAATGGGGCATCGAAGGATTTGAAGAATTCCTGGAGACCAAAGCGATCATGGGAGCGGCTTGAAGAACTACTTTAAGAACAGCTAGAGAAGCGACCTGATGCAGGGATTGCTGGGCTACCAAGCAAGCGCAGCAATCCCGGCCTCCGCGCCAATATTGAATCGAAAGGCCAACGCAAGAAGCTGGAATCCAAGGCTGAATTGAGAGGCCATAATTAGAGACTCATTATGAGAGTACAAAAATCAGCAATAGACCTGGGAATCATTACCAACAACCTGGAGCCCATGCTCGCCTTCTACGGCGACCTGCTCGAATTAGAAGTTGAGGCGGTTATAGATATGCCCGGTGGTGGCGTTATGCATCGCTTCAAGGCTGGTGACAGCATCATCAAAGTTATCGAAACCGATCCCAAGCCGGAGGTCAATGCTGCGCCTGGCGGCATCCGTGGCGCCACTGGTTACCGTTACTGGACGATTCATGTGATGGACCTACCGGGAGCAATGGATAAACTCGAGGCCGCAGGCGTGAAAATCGTAGTGCCGAGCAAGACTATTCGCAACGGGGTCACGATCGCCATTGTCGCCGATCCTGATGGGAATTGGGTTGAACTGCTCAACAACGCCTGAACACCGGGCTCAAACCAAACCCCAAAGCGAGCGCTGCGACAAAGACTTACCTCCGAAAACGGGTGACGCCTGCATCTGCCGCTATGAGTACGCAGCAAGCACTCACAGGTAGAATTCAGAGAATTCATGGCCCACCTAGCGTACATACCGCCAGAGCAGCGCCAAGCATCCAGCCCGCTTGCGTTTTTTCTTAGCAATAAAAAAGGGGTTCATGGCCCCTTTTTTAAAATCCAATAATAAATCTATTTACCAGATACTGCGCGCTTTCAAGGAAATATCAAGCACGCCTCCATCTGGACGACCCACATGAATAATAAAAGTCTCAGCATCAGGATGGCTGTATCCAAGCGTAGACATTCCACCTTCAGTAACCGCTCGGAATTTCACGCTGTTTGCAGTAATTTCTTCAAGCTCCATGGTCTGGGGACCTTCAGTACGGGACTGAAAGCCAGGATCCCACTGCTGGATGTTGAGCATTAATGAACCATCAACTTCTTCGATGGTGATCATCTCAAACATACTGGTGGCGCCACTGCCGGTCATCCGCACCATGGCGGCGATAGAACCACCTTCACTGGCAATCCAATTCTCTTCCAGTTGATTGGGCCCTAGTTGTCCAGCCCAGTTACCAGTCATCCAGTCAAGTTGATCAATAGTCGCGGGAGGCCCTGCGAATACCGAAGTATGCAGGATCATGGCAAGGATAAATGAGGCAATTGCGCTCAGTTTGAGTTTTTTCATTATTTACTCCACTTTAGAAATTTCGGTTAACTGCAGCAAGTATTTACTGCGTAGTAACTTTTTGCAGCCAGGCGTCCAGTGACTCCCAGTTCATTCGAAACATATGGGGCGCACTATCCAGAATTGCAGCATCCAGATCTACACCAGCGTCGGTGAATGCTGCCACAGTTTCATCAAAGCGATCCGCCCAGCCCAGTTGATCTTCTCCACCAATTCGCAAGTAGATCGGAAATCCTGCTAATGGCTTGTTGTCGAAGGCAGATGAAGAAATTGCGGGAACCGCTGCCACCCCAAGGTAGTTCTCCGGATTACGTCGCGCAATTTCCAATGCCGAAATACCACCATTTGAGATTCCGGCCAGCAGGGTTTTACCTGCCGCCACGTCAGCGCGCTGCTGCAGGGCCTCAATCAGCAAAGCAATTTTCTGATTATTTTCAAAACCTCGGAAAGCGCGATTATTCGGTGAGACGGGCACCGCGACCCACCAGCCACGCTGCGCGAACTCACTGCCCAACCACACAGACGTATCGCGGGAAATAGACACATTGCCGGGGCCACCACCCATTAATATCAACAATCGGCCAGGCTCGGTTGTGGTTTCCGATGGCTTCACAATAAACACATTGAGATGACTGCCATCGCCTAGCTCAATTCTCTCCTGCGCTGCTGCTTGCCCCATGCAGAAACCTGACAAATAACAAAGTATGCCGATTCGTAAAACCTTGAGAACTGCCGCTGCGTGCGACATCGTGCTATTTAACTGCATTCCTGAATTCCGCCAAGCTGAATACAACCGAGAGTTGCGATGGAACCAACCTTTGCCTGCCAACCTGCAAGCCTCTATTCCGACTGGTTTTTCTCATCGTTCGCTGCATCTGCCTCAGCGCGCGCTTTATAGGCATCTTCGAAACGCTCCTGGAGCCGACGCATGCCGCCAAGCCAGCGATCATAATCTTCAGTTTTGCGTCGCATGTAAGTTAGCACCTCCGGATGCGGCAATACCAGAAAGCTCTCCTCTGCCAGGGTTTCAATCACAGTGTCGGCAAGTTGTTCTGGCTCCAGCATCCCGTCCAGTCCCGCAACGCCGCCGCCCTCAGAGCCAGCGGTCATGGCAGTCCGCACGGCCTGTGGACACAAGGCGGAAACCTTGATGCCACGCTTACCATAAGTGATAGAGAGCCACTCGGCAAATCCGATTGCTGCGTGTTTGGTGACAGAGTAGGGCGCCGAACCAACTTGACTCAACAGACCAGCAGCGGATGAAGTGTTCAGCAGATAGCCCTCTCCTCTTTCCAGCATACCGGGCAGTACGGCGCGAGCTGCAAAAACATGGGACATAACATTTACATCCCATATTTTTTGCCAAGCCTCGATGGAAACCTCCTCGCCACCCGCAGTGAATATGCCAGCATTGGCACAGAACAGGTCGATTTGATCAAAGCGCTTGAGCGTTTCCTGGACCAGTCTATTGACGGATTCTTCATCACCGACATCACAGGGAATACCAACAGCGTCAGTGTCATCTCCCATGCGCGCGATCGTTTCCGCCATCCCCACTGTATCGACATCGGACGCAACCACAGACCTGGCTCCTTCCTTCGCGAATCGCTCACACAGCGCGCGACCAATACCGCTTGCAGCGCCTGTTACCACCACTATTTTATCTTTAACTTGCATCAATCAATCCCTATTCAGTTATGCCAATAAGGCCTGCAATACCTTAGCCAGCCGATCGCTAATAATCTCTTCAGCATCCGCTACGATCCGTTGAATCAACTCTTCGCAGCTTGGAATATCATCGACCAAACCAACTACCATACCTGCAGACCAGATACCTCGTTCCAGGTCTCCCTCTGCAAAAAGTTCCTTGCCCTTGGCACCCTGCACCAAGGGTTGGATATCCTCAAACCTAGTCGCACCGGGCCGGGATTCTATTTCCAACACCTGCTCTGCAATACTGTTCTTGAATACTCGCGCGGTATTGCTCAAGGTACGGTAAATCAGCGCGGTATCAAGTTCGCTTGCATCTACCATAGCCTGCTTCACTTTAGTATGGATAGGCGCTTCTTCTGTGACCATGAAGCGCGTACCCATATTGATCCCGTCGGCGCCGAGGGCTAGTGCCGCAGCAAGACCTCTGCCATCACCGAGACCACCGGAGGCGACAAAAGGGATTTTTAGTCGTCGCGCCGCGAGTGGTAGCAAGATCAGATTGGTAACATCATCTTCACCCGGGTGCCCCGCACACTCAAACCCGTCGACGCTCACCGCATCACAACCAATGCTCTCGGATTTCAGGGAATGACGAATCGAGGTGCATTTGTGAATCACCTTGATGCCGGCAGATTTAAACAGCGGCAGAAAGGGCTCCGGGTTGCGGCCGGCTGTTTCCACAATTTTTACGCCTGAATCGACGATAGCCTGGGCATAGTCTTCATAGGGCACTGGCTTGATCGTATGCAAAATTGTCAGATTGACAGCAAAAGGTTTGTCTGTCTTGTCGCGACAGTGCATCTGGCGTAGGCTGGGTAAGACCGGTCAGAATGCCGAGACCGCCAGCATTTGAAACTGCCGAGGCCAGCTCAGCCACGCCGACCCACTGCATGCCGCCTTGCACCACGGGATGAGCGATGCCCAGCATCTCTGTTATTCGAGTTTTAATCGCTTGCCCCCAAATCCTACTCTCTTGCGCGGTCCCGGCATTAGCCAAGCGGGCCCCAAAATTCGCAACAAAGTGTCACAAACGCCAACCAACGGCTTTTGATCCTAGTTTACGCGGTCTCTCCAGGTCGTGCAAAACACCCTGGCGGAGGGAAACAGCGTGACTTTCATGCTATCATTCCTTACCAACGCCGACCGCCACGGCTTGATGAATCTCGTCGATCCTGATCGAGCGAGAATTCTAAAACCTGTGGCTCCCACGACATAAAGATATGGCTGTAAGGAGCCAAAACTAACAGGACTGCAAGAAAGCATCTCCCGGCCACTTTACGGGGCAAAAAATCAATAATCGTGACTACAGTCCGCATAGACGGAGAGAAGTAAACATGATTCGCAAGTTAGTAGCATCCAGCATTGCAGCAGTGACTACCTTGGGCGCGATGCCTGTGCTGGCACAATCGACCGCAGGCATTGAAGCAATCGAAGAGATTGAGGTGATATCCCGATCTCGTCGATCCGAAGGACTGGCGGATCTAAACGCTGCAGTTTCGGTCATTGGCGCTGAAGAACTCAGCCGCGTTGCGCAGATGCATTACCAACAGGCATTGAACCGCCTGCCGGGTGTAAACATTCATCGCAACAATGGCCAGGAAAGCCTGGCTGCGATCCGCTCCCCAGTCTTTACGGGAGCAGGTGCATGTGGCGCCTTCCTGGTTGCAGAAAATGGAATACCTGTTCGCTCACACGGATTTTGTAACGTCAACGAAATGTTCGACACACACTCCGAGAGCGCAGACCGCATCGAAGTGGTGCGCGGACCGGGCAGCGCATTTTGGGGATCGAATGCCGTGCACGGACTGATTAATGTTGTACTTCCAGAACCAGGCGAAGCTAAATCCCTGCGCCTGGAAAAAGGACCGCGCGGCACCTATCGTGGCAACGCCAGGCTAGGCAGCGAAAATGGGAACTTCAAACAACTATTCCTGGTTAATGGCGTTAACGAAAAAGGCTATCAGGAAGAATCAGGATTCGACCAGCAAAAGCTGTCCTGGCTATACAACTACGATGCAGGAGGCGGTACTGAGATTGACGGCGGATTCACTTTGATCAATCTAAATCAGGAAACCGCCGGTTACATCGTTGGTACTGATGTCTACAAGGACGGAGATCTCCGCAAACGCAATCCAAATCCTGAAGCCTATCGCGACAGCAAGAACCACCGGGTCTGGACTACCATCTCTCACCAGAACGAAAACTGGGAGTTTGTCTTTACTCCATACTGGCGTGAAGTGAACATGAATTTCATTCAGCACTTCCTGCCGGGCCAACCCGTTGAAGATTTTCAGCACACCACCCTGGGTTTTCAGGGCGCCGGGTATCGAACCCTGGATAACGGCGCGGTGCTTGCCATTGGTATGGACTTAGAGGACACCAGCGCGCAACTGCTGCAGTACCAGCCTAACCCTACTCAAGGCTCTTTCTTCCTCCGCAATTCCATCCCCCAGGGACGGCATTACGATTTCGAAGTGGAAGCGCGTCAGCTCGCAGCGTTCGTTAATTATGAGCAGTCTTTCGCTAGCGGCTGGGAACTCTCTCTGGGACTGCGACTGGAAGACGTGGACTACGAATATGACAACCTGATGATAGACGGCCGCACCAATGAGTTTGGCGTCCCCTGTCGTTTCGGTTGCCGCTACAACCGTCCATCTGATCGTGCCGACAGCTTCACTAACCTCTCTCCAAAGCTGGGACTAAGCTACACCCTAAGCGACTATGCAAACCTGCAGCTACGGGTGCAGCGCGGCTTTCGCGCACCCCAGGCGACTGAGTTGTACCGACTGCAGAACGCCCAAACGGTAGCGGATCTGGAATCGGTGGAGTTGGATAGCTATGAAATCGCTGTCAACGGGGCAGGTCTGAACTGGGATTACTCAGTTAGCCTGTATCGCATGAACAAGGATAACGGCATCATCACCAACAGCTCGCGCGAAAACCTGAATGGCAGCAACACCCAGCACCAGGGTCTGGAAGCGAGCTACGGTCATTCGCTTACCGACACCTTGTCGATACGCGGCGTGGCTAACTTTGCCAAGCACACTTACGAGAACTCAATCATCTCTGGCGGCGTTGATATTAAGGGTAATGATATCGACACCTCTCCCAACCTGTTTGGAAACTTACGTTTAATCTGGCAGCCCCTTGCCAGCACAACGCTGGAACTGGAATGGGCCAATATGGGCGAGTACTACACCAACCCGGAAAACACCGCAGAATATGAAGGCCACGACCTTCTCAACCTGCGTGGACAATATCGTTTCTCCGAAGACGTGACGGTCTCCCTGAATGTGCTCAATCTAACCAACGAGTTGTATGCTGAGCGCGCCGATTGGACAACCTTCACCGGTGATCGATACTTCCCAGGTCAAGAAGCCCGTGCGTTCCTTGCTGTGCAGTGGGACTTCCTGTAAGCGGAGCCCTGCGCCCAACTCACTGTTCGGGCTAATCTTTAGTAAAAATGCCGGCCTGTGCCGGCATTTTTATATATTTAACTTTTATGCCGACAGGATAAATATGGCTCCTACTAAATCATCACAGCGCTTCGATGATTTGCTCCAATTCTTTGAGAGTGAGAAAGCGAAAGTGCAGCAACCCATTGCACATCCGGATGAGTCGGTGAATCGACTCTCAGACAAGGACCGGAAAAATTTACGCAGGGCTGCCGTATTAATTCCTGTGACCCGAGTTAACGCCGATTCTGAAAGCCACATCGTGCTGACGGTTCGCTCTGCAAATTTGAAGAGTCACCCCGGTCAAATCAGCCTGCCGGGTGGCACAGCTGAAACACAGGATGTCGATGAGGCTGCTACTGCGCTCAGAGAGAGCCATGAAGAAATTGGCTTACACCCCCAGCATGTTGAAGTGCTTGGGCCCATAGGTGAGATGGCCATGCCATCAGGGTATCGAGTCACTCCCGTTGTGGGGTTGATAGAACAAGACCTGGAATTTGTCCCCTGCCCAATTGAGGTCGCAGATATCTTTGAAGCACCATTGGATCTGGTGCTTGATCCTGATGCCTATCAGCATGCCTACGTTAACTACAAAAATGAAAAACGTGCCGTGCTGGAACTAAACTATGGTGAGTATCGAATATGGGGGGCAACAGCAGCGATACTGTATCATCTCGCGCGTGAGGTTTAGAATCCAGCCAGTAGCCTATTCGTCTTTATCAATTTCGCCAATCAAGGCATCTGTTTCGTCGACGGGAACTTCATCTTTCTTCGCGTATGGCGCATGACAAACTCTGTTGCGCCCCTCACTCTTCGCCTGATACAGAAAGGAGTCAACGCTTTCAACGAATTCTCTTTCAGTGAAATGGCCACTGCACTTGTAAATGTCTACCCCGAAACTGGCCTGGAGTCCCAGCATCATGCCACCAGATTTAACCGGAGAGTTTTCAACAATAAGGCGCAGTCGATTGGCGAATCGCACGCCGTGGCGGAGCTTGGTATCGGGCAGGATAATGGCAAACTCTTCGCCTCCAAAGCGACAGGGAATATCAAGACGACGGATAGTCTTGCGGACCAAGTCAGCGACATGGCTTAACACCAAGTTACCGACTTCATGCCCATGAACATCGTTGATATCCTTGAAATGGTCCAGGTCGCACATAATCAAACAAACTGACTGACCGGATCGGCGGGTACGTTCCATTTCCAGGCCCAACGCCTGATAAAAATAGCGATAATTAAACAGCCCGGTAAGCTCATCCGTGCGCACCATAGCCGACAACTGTTTGACCTCTTCCCGCAGGCGTTCTGCTTCTGACAGGTTAGGGCAATTGTCGTCGCCGGCAGGACAGGGGTCGTTCTGTATGTCCTTGATAGGCTGTTTATCATTCATAGCGCGTGATTCTAGGATAAAGGCGCGTTGCCCGAAGTCAGCTTCTTTTTATTGGTTCGTTACTCGATTTTTCATAGAGGCCTCTGATTACCTGGGCTCCAGCGACATCTCTATGCTTGAGCATATTTCACGAAAGCCTGTATCAGACATTAGCATAAAGGCGATTTGGTCAAAACACCTGCACCTGCAACTGCATTTTGCGAATTGTGCCCAATTCGGAAACTGGCTCGCGAATGGTGAATTATTGAGCAGCCCAGGCTGGAAAACCGTCCAAAACCCCAAATGCCAGGTGACCGAGCGTATAGACAAAAGCAGTTAGCAGGACAACAGACAAAACATCCAACCACACTCCAGCGATCACCATTTTCATGATGGGAATGCGCCCGGAACCATACACTATGGCATTTGGGGGAGTGGAAACTGGCAACATGAACGCGCAGGAAGCAGCGACAGTGGTCGGAATCAGCAACAGCAAGGGGTGCGCTTCGATAGCCTGGGACAGGCTTGCCATTATCGGCAGCGACAGTGAAATCGTTGCGGTATTAGAGGCGACCTCCGTCAAACCGGTGATAATTCCCACAGTGCTCACTACGATAACGAACGGACTCGCATCACCCAGCCAAGTCTGCAATTGGGCCGCGATATAGCCAGATAGGCCTGAAGTTGTAAATCCTTTTGCAATCGCAAGACCACCACCAAATAGCAGCAGGATGCCCCAGGGAATTTTCTTGGCATCATCCCAATCCAGCAGTCTACCGCCGATCGCCTTCCCAGCAGGTATCATGAAGAGAGTCAGCGCCATGCCGATGGAGACAGTACCGTCATCGATTAGAGTCCCTACTGGCTGCGAACCCATGGCTCTGAGCAGATTATCCAGATAGTAACTCCAACCGAATATATCAACCTCAGCTCCAAACAGACGCTCCTTGCGCGTCATTAGCAAAACCGCAAAGGCGACGAATACCACCAGCACCCGTCTTTCTTCGACGCTAATGGGGCCGAGTTTGCGCAGCTCATTGTGGATAAAGTCTCGTCCGCTAAAGGGCGTGGAAGGAGGCAGGGGATAAACCAACCGGGTCAGAAGCAACCAAGCCAGCACCATATAAACCGCACTCATGGGCAAGGCAAACATCATCCAGGTAGAAAATGTCAGGTCAGGCGCCTCTGGAAATAGCTGGGGTAACTGAGTCACCAGCACGCCATTGGGTGGTGTGCCAATCAGGGTAGCGAAACCACCAATCGACGCCGAATAGGCAATTCCCAGCAGCAGGGTCAGGGAAAAATTGGGTGCTCTGGCATCCACAGTTTCACCGCGCTGCACTGCCCCTGCGTTCAGCTCTTCGTACAGTAGAATCAGGGACATGCCCATGGGCATCATCATCAGCGCGGTTGCAGTATTGGACAGCCACATCGAAAGAAAGCCCGTCGCAAGCATAAAGCCTAGCACCAGGCGATGGGGTTGGCCGCCCACGACTGCCAAAATATTGAGCGCAATGCGTTTGTGCAGATTCCACTTTTCAACCGCGACGGCAATGATAAAGCCACCCATGAATAACAGGATAATCCAATCCATGTACTGGTTCGCCACATTGGGGAAGATGACATCGAAATCGCGAACACTGAACCCATCCTGGAAGGTGGCAGTGCTCAGATCAACGCGACCGCCTGCGCTGATTTCCCGCCCTCTCATGATCCCCAGAAACGGAAACAGCAGTATTGGTAACAGCGCAGTCGCTGCCAGCGGGATCGCTTCCGTCATCCACCAGATTGCCATCCACAGGATCACCGCAGCCATCCTGGTTACCAGGGGATTGCTCGGGTCCAGCTCTACAAAGAGTAGCATCGACAGGAAAACAGCAGGTCCCAGCCACAGGCCAATCTTGCTGCGCAGGGGTACGCCCTCGTTCTCTTTCAGGATTTCATTGGTCGCGGTCATGGGACTTCCTTGTGCTGGGTCGATTTAGACTGGGCCACCGGTAGCAATAGCAGGTGGTGACTTTTCAGAGGGTCTCGGCAAGGTCAGAATATCTCGGCCAGGAAGTTTTCCAGTGACTGGTAGCAGCGCTTCTCAGCGACCTGATTGTAGACCGTGCCAAATTCCGGATTGTTTGCTCCCGCGTGGGTGAAAGCATGCATGGTGCCGCCATAGGTATGTAGCTGCCAGTCGACCCCAGCCTTCGTCATTTCGGTTTCAAATTCCAGTACCTGATCGGGTGGCACCATGGGATCATCGTGCCCATGGAGACAAAGGACCTTGGCACGGACTGCCTCATTGGCAAGCTCAGACGCAGCAAGGATACCGTGAATTGATACAACACCCAGCACATCGGCGCCAGCGCGAGCCAGCTCCAGCACACACATACCGCCGAAACAGTAACCCATAGCAGCGACTCGGGTTGGATCAACCTGTGGCACATTGCGGCCCGCCACCAGGGCAGCACGAACGCGCTGCCTCAGCAGAGCCCGATCTGAGGCAAACGGGTTCATCAAGGCGGCGTTGCCCTCGGTATCACCATCTGAGCCAAACACGCCCTTGCCATACATATCGAGGGCGAAGCCTACGTAGCCCATCGCAGCAATGCGTTCTGCTGCGTTGCAGGCAGATTCACGGCGACCACTCCAATCATGTGCAATCAACACCAGCGGCTTCTGCACATCGGTCTCTTCATAAGCCACGTAGGCTTCCAGCACCGTATCACCATCAAAGTAATCGAGATGTTGAGTAATCATGACAGCTTCCCTCTAGTTATTGTTTTTATGGGTTACATGGCGCTTTCGAGGTAAAAAATTTACTTACAATTGTTCCAGCATGGTTTCAGCAGAGCTCGCCTTGATCTCACCAGGCGCTTCTATGCCCACATAGGTCACGGTGCCGTCTTCCACGATCATGCCAAACCGCTGGCTGCGAGTCCCCATACCGAAACCACTGGCATCTAATTCCATGCCTATGGCCTTGGTGAATTCCGCATTGCCATCGGCCAGCATGAGAATTTCATCTGCATTTTGGGCCTGGCCCCAACTACCCATCACGAAGGCATCGTTTACTGACATGCAAGCAATTGTATCCACCCCTTTGGCCTTAATGGAATCGGCCTGCACAACGAATCCAGGCAGATGCGTCATGGAACAACCCGGCGTAAATGCACCAGGAACAGCAAAGAATACGACCTTCTTGCCAGCAAAAATCTCATCCGAAGACATACCCTGCGGACCATCCGAAGTCATTACATTGAAGGTCGCTGTCGGAATCTTGTCACCTACCTGAATTGCCATGTCTATTAACTCCTGAGAATGGGTATAAATCTGGAAAACTTGAAAAATTAACCAAGTCAGGATGGTAGCAAATTCAACCGCCGTTTCTAACCCACAGTCGAATTCCTTTGCGTATCTGCCAAACAAGCCCGCTTTCTAAAATTAGATTAATATTCAATGCCTTAGTGTCGATCAACTAGTCTATGGAAAGTGTTTTCTTTTTTGCCTCAAAAATAGTCTGGGCCTTGATCACCCCAGGCAGCCTTTTGGTTACACTTGGCATGGCCGCCTGGCTCAGCCTGATCGCTGGATGGCAAAAAATGTCGAGATTCTTCCTCTCGCTCACAGCGTTGCTCTTGCTGCTAGTTGGAACCCTGCCACTTGGCGAGTGGCTTATCTATCCCCTGGAGAATCGCTTTGCGGCCAATGCCGCACTACCTATGAGCCCCGCGGGCGTGATTGTGCTGGGCGGTGCCGTCAATCCTGCACTCTCAGACACTTGGGGCCAAACCGAAATTGGTGATGCTGCCGAGCGTCTCACCGCGTTTATGTATCTGGCCAACCTTTATCCAGATGCACAGCTGGTGTTTACCGGTGGCAGCGGGTCGATAACTGAACAAGCCTACAAGGAAGCAGACTATACCCGGTTTCTGTTTGAGCAACTGGATATGGGGGAACGCGCGATTATCTATGAAAGCGAATCACGCAATACAACGGAGAATGCTTTACACAGCAAGACGCTGCTAAATCCCCAGGCGGGGGAAGAATGGATACTGATCACATCGGCCTTTCATATGCCGCGCGCAGTTGGGGTCTTCTGCAAGGTCGGATGGCCGGTAACCCCATACCCGGTCGACCATTACTCTGAAAAGGACGAGCTGCTGCGGGTCAACTACCGTTTTTCCGGCAATCTCCGTACGCTAGAAACGGCCATCCGTGAATGGGTAGGCCTGCTGGCCTACCGCATAACCGGCCGCACCGACCGCCTGCTGCCAGGCGATCAGAATGCGTGTGGAATAGAAAGCGACGCCTAGTTAGGATCCAAAATGCCGCGCAGTCGGTTACCAAGATCCTCAACCACCTCTTCGGCTTCCTCAATGCCATCCTGCAGGCGATTCTCTAAGCCCTCGCGCAACATGTCGAGACCCGGGAGTTCCGCCTCAAGAATCATGCGCCTGAGTGCAGACAACACAACTTCAAGCACCTGGGCGACGGTTGCGGCATTGTCTTCGGTTCCTATATCCGTTAATTCAATGTCGGGGAGAGAGATCGGTGCGCTGGCTACTGCCGCAACAAGATTCACTTGCGGGCCAAGCAAACGAAAATCTCGGATAAACAGTTCTTTACCAGCCTCGCTATCAGCGGTCGCTGTCTCACCACCACTGCCGCCAATGTTTTCGAGCAGAGCACGAACATTATCAGTGGTTATGCGAGTCTCGTAGGTGATCTCCGGCTGGGTAATGATGATTGACTCGATCTCGATCACATCGGACAAGAGAGACGCGGCATTCAGACTCACTTCTACCTGCTCAAGTTGAAAAATATAATCAGAATCGAAGCCTTCAGGGTTTCTGATTTCCAGGCCGGAAATCGACCCGATGCCATTAAGTGGCGAAATCGTAACTGACGCCACCGTCACTTTAGTTCCCAATACCTAGGATCCGACAACTTCAATGCCGGTGGTTACAATGCGATCCAAATAGAGAAACATGGCACCTACTGCAAGGACTATCAGCAGTAATAGACTAATCAAGAGTTTTCTAATGATGATATTTGATATTTTCCATATTTTGTCTAACTGTCAAAGGGGGCTTTACTGCCTATCACCGTTTCGATCCACTCAATATGTGAGGAAAGGCGTTCATAGATCGCGACGGCGCCGTAACGCCCCTGGGTTTCTTCTTCATAATTGGGCCCTGTTATCTGACCAACAGCAATGCCGACCAGTCGCTGACCGCTGTTCGTTGCCATCAGCGCCGGTCCGCCGCTGTCGCCCAAGCCCAATGTACCTTCAGTTGGCAGACTCTCAGCACTCTGGTCCCTGGGGTCATCGAAGACGAATCGCAAATAGCGATCAGCCCGGCTGATTCGATTGGTGGCATGCCGCATACGACCATCATCATACTGTCTGCCCAGAGTGCCAACGCCAAAGTAGCCCCAACCCACGATTGTGACTATCTGGTCGAATTCATCGGTTCCAAAATTCAGAGGGACCGGCCTGGGAAACGCGCTTGGCGTTCGAAATCGCAGCAATGCGAGATCGACATCATCCGCAGCACCGGGCTGGTATTGAGGATGCTTGATTACCTGATCAATTTCACGGTTTTCCCCTGCCAGGCGTACTCCGAAGCGACGCCCCGCCTCGACGGTTGCGTCCAGCATGGTCTCTTCCGCGCAGTGCGCCGCTGTTAAGGCCCACTGGGGATGTATCAGGGTTGCGACACATACTTTCCGACTGCCCTGTCGTTCCAGAAAAAATATTGAAGGGTATTCGGTGCCACGAGTTTCATATTCGGATTGACCCACATCATGCCGCACAATAATGCCATAGCTGCTGAATACGGTCAGCGTGACTAATCCAAGGAGCGCCTTACTGACGATATCGAGGGAAGTTGATAATCGGATCATGCAGCTACCTGCGACGGCGGAGAGGACGCAGGTTCGGCTGATAAGTCTTGCGTCTAGACATTTTAACCAGCTTGATCATCCGGGACATGACGACAATAAGTGTCACCACGATAAAGGCGAGGATACTCATCGCCAACCATTGCTCGTGGCTCCAACCGGAAGCATCAATCAATTCTGAGAGCATGGACTGCCTTGTGTATGGACACAAATACTGGAGTTCGTGTTTTATGTTACTTCAGCTAAGTCGGACAGGCATTATGCGCCAAGCGTTGAAGCCGAAGCCAGTATTTAGGTAGAAAATAAAGGGTGGCACCCTTAAAACGCGCCCTATCCAGCTTCGTTCGCCATGTCTGCAACCAGCTTTTCAATCGCGCTGATGCGTTCCCAGGGGTCATCAATTTCAAGCAGCTGTTGTTTCTTGCTGACTTCAATAGGTATCAACTCGCCCAGTCGCCAGCCCAGATCCCAGAGATTGTCATAATTAATGCTCAGATTTTTTTGCTCAACCATAGGATGGTTTTCAAGATTCTGCAGCAGATCTACCAGGGCATTATAGGCGTCATCCAGTGGGATTGGGTCTTTACCGGTGCGGTCTTGGTCACTGAAATCCACAGTGGCTTCCAGCAACCCACCGTCGCCCTGCCAGCAATCAGAAATGCGAAATTTTGCCAGACCCTCAATGGTAATGACAAGCAAACCATTATCCAACTGATCCCAATCCACAATTTTACAGTAGGTGCCGGTACGGTGAATCGTTTGCCTGCTGGCCTCGCGCACGACTTCCTCACCCTCACGCAATAGACATACACCAAAGCCAGCATCATTGCGCATACATTGACTAACCAGATCGAGATAGCGGCGCTCGAAAATCTGCAGATCGAGACGGCTACCGGGGAACATCACCATACGCAGCGGAAACAGGGAGATGTTTTGTGGGGATTCAAGATTCATAGAAATGCTCGTCACTGGGCAATACGCCTGCCATCAGGCCCTAGTTTAGTGTTCACGGGGAATAGCTTAGCGCCTGCAGAAGCTTTTGGTGAATACCATCAAAACCACCATTGCTCATAACCACAATGTGGTCGCCCGGCATGCTGCTCTCCTCCAAATAGCGAACGATGTCTTCAACCCTGTCAAAGGCGTAGGCGGGAGTGGCGCTATCCGCCAATAACTTCTGGAAATCGATGCCGGATTTTTCTGGTTTCTGCCAGACAATCATATCCGCCGCCTGACATGCATTAACCAGATCTTCCTGGTGAACGCCAAGCTTCATAGTGTTCGAGCGTGGTTCAATAACTGCGATTAGCCGACTGTGTTCGGGCGCCGATTTCAGTTTTGCTGCCATCCCCTCCAGGGTTGTCTCTATTGCTGTGGGGTGATGTGCGAAGTCATCATACACATGCACGCCTTCAACTTTGCCTAGCAGTTCCATACGGCGTTTGACGCCCTTGAACTCCCTCAGGGCCGCTGTTGCAGTGGCCACATCGATGCCCGCATGGTGCGCCGCCGCGATGGCTGCCATCGCGTTCTTGACGTTGTGTCTGCCGCTTATTTGCCACTGGATCAGGCTCCGACCTAGCACCTGGCCTGTAGAACCCTGCCCGTATTTAACCACCTCAAACTCTGCCCCGTGGCTGCAGGCCATCTCTGCATTCCAAAACACACCGCCATTCGCTGCCAGTAGATTGCAAACCTCCTCTGGGACGTCCAGCCCGAACTGCTGCCGAGACGTCCAGCATCCTTGAGCCAGCACCGCCTCCAGCGTGGAATCCTGGTATGGCGTAATGACGAGACCGTTACCGGGAACAGTCCTGATCAAATGGTGAAACTGTTTCTCGATGGCCGCAAGATCTTCAAAGATATCTGCATGGTCAAATTCAAGGTTATTAAGAATTGCGCTGCGCGGCCTATAGTGCACAAACTTCGAGCGCTTATCGAAAAAGGCGGTGTCGTATTCGTCTGCTTCAACCACAAAAAATGACGACTCGCCCAGTGCCGCAGATTGCTCGAAGTTATTAGTCACGCCCCCGATCAGATAGCCTGGCCTGGCGCCAGCGTATTCAAGAATCCAGGCCAACATCGCGCTGGTTGTGGTCTTGCCATGAGTGCCCGCCACACCAAGTACCCAGCGATCGTGAAGCACAAACTGCGCTAACCATTGCGGCCCCGACGTATAGACGAGGCCTTTATTGAGTACGTATTCCACGGCGGAATTTCCCCGTGACAGGGCATTGCCAATAATCACTAGGTCTGGCTCGGGCTGCAAGTGACTGTGGTGATAGCCCTCCATAAGATCAATGCCCAGACCTTCCAGCTGAGTACTCATGGGTGGATAAACATTTTTATCGCTGCCGCTGACCTGATGGCCGAGCTGCTTGGCAATAACAGCCAGGCTGCCCATGAATGTGCCACATATGCCAAGGATATGAATATGCATAATTAAGTCTAGGAATCCATTGCCGTGCGGCGTTTATGTGTTATGTCGATCCGCGCTAGAATTGCCGCGGCTCGAACTTTATTTTCCATACTTACCATATGTATAGCGGCATGAATGCAAACCCAAACAACTTTTGGCAATACTCAGTAGCATTTTACCGGGAACCGGGGATAGCAGAGGCTTGCTTGAAGCTACAGAGCCAGCATGGCTTTGACGTCAACCTCGTGCTTTTCTGTATTTGGTATGGGCTGCACCGTGGGCTGCTGCCTGCGCCCCTGCTGCAACAGGCTTTGGACTTTTCCCAAAACTGGAATGCGCTTGGCGTCCACCCCCTTCGAGATGCCCGCACAATGTTGAAACGTGGTACGCATCTGCAATCTCTTTCCAGCGCAGCGGATATCAATGCACTGAGAGAGAGCATAAAAGGGCTTGAACTCAAAGCAGAGCAAATCCAGCAGCAAGAGTTGCAGCACCTAGCCGCTGCCCATCCGGACCACAATGCGCAAGGCAACCCACAAGTCGATATGATGCAAGAAAATCTGAAAAATCTGTGCGAGTTATCGGGGTGTGAGTGGCAGAGGGTAGAACCGCAATTGCAGCTGATTCTCGAATCGGTCGGCAAAGCCCTCGCCGAGTGAATCAATAAGCTTACGGCTCTCCCGTGACTCAGCCTATTTCCACAAGCCTAATCGCTGGCTTTACCAGAAGTGGATCCATCCTGTGTTCCGCGGCCCATTATGAATTTCGTTAAGCACACCATTCGTTGGCCGGACAGTCAAGCCCGGCTGGCTCAAATTGCGGCCTATTGCGCAATTTTTACCACCCTAATCTCAAAAGCTCAGCTTGCCTGATTTAGTTGGGGTTATTACCTCGCCACGAGGTCGATCACCACATCCCAGTTAAAGCGGACGAAACGATTCAGCTCTGAAATCAGTATTCGCTCCTGATCGCTATGGGCACCGAATCCCAGGGCCGCGTCCTCACGATCGATTGCAGGTCCAATGCCATAGCATTGAATACCGCGATTCCGCAGATAAGCCATATCTGTGGCACCCGTGCTCATGGTGGGCAGGGTGATCACGCCATAGTGCTTATTGATACCGGCCTCAATTGCGGCGAAGGCTTCAGTGCTCAGACTGGCCTGTCCCGGCGGTCTGGTGTTGCGTTCGCCAAGGCTGACCTCCACCACATCATCGCCTATGACCGCGCGAATTTCGTCCAGGAATGCAGGTATATCTTCATCCGGCAAGGCACGAAAATCGACGCTGGCCCGGGACTCTGATGGAATCACATTGATTCGGTAGCCCGCATCGAAAAGATTAGGGCTCAGGGAAGAGCGCAGCATTGAGGCATGACGAGGCTCGTTGGCAAGAAAATACTCATCTGCCTCACTCGCGCGCCCAGGGTCTAGAACAGCCAGATAGCGGTCGGCCGCGTCGGCAGGTGAGATTGATGCCAGTCTTTCGAAATAGGCAGCCGTGGTTTCATTCAGGCGAACTGGCGAACGCCAATCAGCGATAGCAGCAATAGCCTTGGCCAAGCGGACAACCGAATTACTTTGCAGAGGCACAGAGCCATGCCCCGCGACCCCCGTTGCCACTAACTCCACCCGATAGGGAATTTTCTCGACCGTTTGCACGCCGGCATATTGGACCTCGCGATTTACCCGTGCCACCGAGCCACCTTCGGCCAGGCAGAATTCCGCGTTGATCTTGTCAAAGTGCTCATCTACCAGGAACTCAATACCGTACTCGGTCGCACCTTCTTCCCCAGATTCAGCCAGGAAAATGACATCCCTGGACAGCGGCACATTCTGGCGCTTCAATTCCAGCATCACCATCAGGGCGGCGGCCAGGTTGTCCTTGTCATCCACGGCCCCACGTCCATAAACATAGCCGCCATCGACGGTGGCGCTAAAGGGCGGGAAGGTCCATTTCTCTGGATCCACATTCACCACATCAGTATGGGCCATGATCAACAGGGGTTCCTCGCTGCCGTCTCCCTCAAGCCTTGCCAACACGTTGGGGCGCTCCGGATTATTGGCCAGCATTTCAACCTCAATGCCCTCGGCCTCGAGCACGTCCCGCAAATATTCCGCGGCCGGCAGCTCGCGACCCGGCGGATCACTGGTATCGAATTGCAGCAACGCCCTGAAATGACGCAGGGTTTCATCTTCAACTGTAGCCCACTCAGGTTCAGAAACCTGGGCCAGACTGGCTGAACTCAAAGTTGCGCCAAGTACAGCGGCGACAAGTCCGTTAGTAAACCTGAACATAATGCTTTTCCTCATAGCTGGAGCCCTAACATAAACGCTTAGGCAAGATTAGCCAAACATGGGTTGGTCGGGCAAACTGGCCATTCACTCACTGCCTTGAACTGGGTCCCTGCCAGCGCTTCACCAGACCAGGGTCCAGATCAAACAAATCAAGGATGCGGCCCACATGGTGATCTACCAGATCATCTACTGACTGCGGGTTAATGTAGTGGGCTGGCATGGGCGGCGCAATAATTGCACCAATCTGGCTCGCCTTGTACAGCAGTTCGCAATGACCGGTATGCAGAGGTGTCTCTCGCGGCATCAGTACCAGGCGTCGACGCTCTTTGAGTACAACATCCGCAGCGCGGACCAGCAGCGAATCGGCATAGGAGTTTGCTATGGCTGATAGCGTCTTCATGGCACAGGGTGCGACGATCATGCCATCAGTCCTGAACGAGCCGCTGGCAAGTCTCGCCGCGATATCCTTATTGGAATACACCTCGTCCGCCAAAGCCTGCACGTCCTTGGCGTTGCGATCAGCTTCAATGGCGATATTCAGCTTGGCCGAATCCGACATCACCAGGTGCGTTTCCACATCGGCAACGCCGTGCAGAACTTCCAGCAGCCTGATGCCGTAGATCACTCCACTGGCGCCTGACATCCCAATAATTAAGCGCATGATTCGCTTCCAATTCCTGCTAAATCCGTGAAAGGGCTTGGATTGTTGCATCAAACTCGAAGCGCTGGCAAGGGAGTTCAGCAGCGAGTAACATGGCGCCTTTCAAAATTCCGTTTTATGCCTTCAACTCATTTCAAAGAACAGGAAATTCTCGATCAGCCATGGCCAAAGCAAATCTTTTCTATGCCCAATCCGGTGGTGTCACGTCAGTTATTAATGCCAGTGCCTGCGGCGTGATTGAAACTGCACGCAAGCACCGTGACAAAATCGGCAAAGTCTATGCTGGACTCAACGGCATTGTAGGCGCGCTCAACGAGAATCTTATCGATACCAATAAGGAAAGCGCCAGGACCATCGCGGCTCTGCGCTCCACTCCGGCAGGCGCGTTCGGCAGCTGCCGCTATAAGCTGAAATCCTATGAGGAAAACCAGCGCGAATACGAACGCCTGATGGAAGTGTTTCGTGCCCATAATATTCGCTATTTTCTTTATAACGGCGGTGGGGATTCCCAGGACACTGCCCACAAAGTCTCGCAACTAAGCCACAAGACAGACTTTCCCATTACCTGCATTGGCATTCCCAAGACTGTCGACAACGATCTGCCAATTACCGACAACTGCCCCGGCTTCGGCTCCGTCGCGAAGTATGTTGGCGTGTCTATCCGCGAAGCGGGTCTGGACGTCGCCTCCATGTGCGAAAGCTCAACAAAAATATTCGTCATGGAAGTGATGGGGCGACACGCCGGCTGGATTGCCGGTGCCGCTGGACTGGCCACTGAACAGGAAGGCGATGCCCCGCACATCATACTGTTTCCAGAAATCGTCTTTAACAAAGAAAAATTTCTCAAAAAAGTGCAGACCTGTGTCAGGAAATATGGCTACTGCGCCATCGTCGTATCGGAAGGTGCCCAGAATGCGGATGGGTCATTCCTGGCCGACACCGGCGACAAAGATGCTTTCGGTCACGTGCAGCTAGGCGGCGTGGCGCCGTTTGTTGCCAACATGATCAAGGATGCGCTGGGCTATAAATACCACTGGGCAGTCGCAGATTACCTGCAGCGCTCGGCTCGACACATCGCGTCGGCAACGGATGTAGAGCAGGCTTATGCTGTAGGTCAGGCGGCGGTGGAATTCGCTCTGGCGGGTAAGGACGCCGTTATGCCTGCGATAGTTCGCAAGCCCACCAAAAAATACAGCTGGAAGATTGGCGAGGCCAGACTGGCGGATGTAGCGAATGTGGAGAAGATGATGCCGCGCAGCTATATCAGCCGAGATGGCTTTCACATCACTGACGCGGCAAGGGAATACTTTGCACCTCTGATTACCGGTGAAGACTATCCCCTCTATAAGAGCGGACTACCTCAGTACGCCAGACTCAAGCGGGTGCTGGAACAGAAAAAACTGAAGAAATGGCGGGCCTCTTAGCCACGCCCGTCGCTCAAGGTGCCAGGCGATCTATTTCCCAGGCATCTTCACTGCGGGTATAGCGAAAACGGTCGTGCAAGCGATTTTGCCCGCCTTGCCAAAACTCAATCTCGCTCGGTACCACTCGATAGCCTCCCCAAAAGTCTGGCAGGGGAATTTCGCCCTCTCGGAATTTTTGCTTCAGCCGCTCAAATTCGTTCAGCAACAAAGTGCGTGAGGAGATGACTTTGCTCTGCGGGGATGCAGCCGCGGCCAGCTGACTGCCTTTGGGGCGGCTGGTGAAATAGCGCAAGGACTCCGCCGGCGAGACTTTTTCAGCAACTCCGCACACTTTTACCTGTCGTTCCACCGCATGCCATGGAAAATGCAGGCTTATCTTTGGATTGGCATCAATCTCATTTGCTTTACGACTGCTGTAATTGGTGTAAAACACAAAGCCTGATTGATCAACATGCTTGAGCAGCACGATGCGCTGACTTGGCTGGCCATCCGGTGCAACCGTAGCCACGGTCATGGCAGTAGGGTCGGCTAAACCCAATTCAAGAAATTGTGCCATCCACTTTTCGAACTGGTCGAAGGGATCATCTGCCAGATTTTCCCGTTCCAGCCCATCTTTCAGATACTCGCGGCGCAGCGCTTCCAGATCCATTGCTAGCTCTCTAATGGCCTAGCACCCACGCCGAATACGGGGTGCTAATAGTTGTGAAGTGAATACTGTGTAAGCAATATACGCCCCCGGCGACTTAACGGATGAAGTCACCATAATTCCAGACCTGCTGGCGAGCGGTGCCGGTTTTGGCGTAGTAGAAAGTACCCTGGCCGTGTTTGTCGCCGGCAAAAAAGCCACCGACGAACTTGTGACCCTCGGCCCAGCGGTAAGTCCCTTGCCCCTGAAAATGGTCGTTAACGAATTCACCTGTGTAGTTTTCGGTGTTTTCCTTGAGCCAGAATTCAGAGTGCTGATTTTCGCGCCATCCGGGTAGATTGAAAAAATAGGAACCAAAGCCGTTACGCTTGTTATCTTGCCACTGACCAATGTAGAGATTGCCCTTACCATTCCAGTGCTTGCCGCGGCCTTCGCGAACGCCCATTTCCCAGTTTCCCACATAGACTTCTTTCTCTGTCCAGGAAATTGGCATCTCGAGACGGCCGGTGCCGTTAAACTCTCCATCGAGAAAATTCCCGATGTAGCGGCCCTTGCCAAACTCGGTAGTGAGCTCCAGACTGCCTTCGCCGTTGATACAGTCGCCGCGGATGCACTCTTCCTCTGTGACGCCCTCCAGGGATTGCGCAAAAGAATTAATACTTGCCAGGGTGCTAGCCACCGCCACGGACAGTACTCGCAAGGCTTGCAGCCAATGGCTATATTTGAGAATTTTTGCATTCATGATGTACTCCAAGGCCTTGAGTTGATTCAGACAATTGGAACTGCGGATTATAGCGCGTAAATCCCGTAGACTGCAGGTGTGGCTGAAACCCCCGAATCCTGGCTGACCCAGGCCGGATATCCCGACATCACGCGCACTGAAGCCGTGACCGGTGGCTGTATCAATGCCGCCTGCAGATTGACCCTGGCAGATGGCCAAACCCTGTTCCTGAAATCAAATCCACAGGCATCCACCGACATGTTTGCGGCAGAAGCAGCAGGGCTTGCAGCTCTGGCTGAGCGCAAGGCACTCCGAATCCCGAACGTGTTGCATGCCAACAAGCACTTCATACTGATGGAAGATCTTGGCGCTGGCGCCAGAAAGCCGGACTATTGGCAGACGCTTGGTGCCGGGCTGTCGCGTTTGCATCGTCAACCGGCAAAGCATTTTGGCTTCAGCAGCGACAACTACTGTGGCGCGACCCCGCAGGCGAATGCGCGGGACAGCAATGGCTATCAGTTCTTCGCCCAGAAGCGAATACTGGCCTTGGCCAGTAGCTGTCTTGAACAAGGTTTGCTGCAGGCTGAATTGATGCCAAAACTTGATCGCATAGCCGAAAGCTTGCCACAGTGGATCCCTGAGATGCCGGCTGTGCTGATTCACGGCGATCTCTGGTCAGGTAACATACACTGTTGCGAGGATGGTGCGCCGGCACTCGTAGACCCAGCTGCCTACTGGGGATGGGCTGAAGCGGACTTGGCCATGACCAGGCTTTTTGGCGGCTTTCCTGCCGAATTCTACGACAGTTACCGGGCCAATAGTGCTTTAGCCGAGGATTGGGAGCAGCGCATCCCGCTCTATAACCTCTACCACCTGTTGAATCATTTGCTGCTGTTTGGCGGCAGCTATCTCGACTCCGTTGCAGACATTGCTGACTGCTATAGCCGCCAGATCAGGTGAGCCTCCGCAGCACATTGAGTGGGCTGATCCGCACAACGCCGCGAGTGGAGAGTATGCCCAGACCAGCAATAATAAGCGTGCCAAGCAAAGGCCCCAGTGGCCACACCCAGTAATGGAATGAGAAATCCTGCTCAAAGACTTCTTGCTGCAAATAATACAGACTCGCCTCGGCGCCTATGGTAGCGATCAGGCCGGCAATGAACCCAATCGTGGCGAACTCAATGAGCAGGCTGGTCATGATCAGTTTCTGTCCTGCACCCAGGGTGCGCAAAATGGCATTTTCATGGAAGCGCTCATCAAGGCTGGCATTAACACAGGACAACAAGACCAGGGCACCACACACCAGCACCAACACCGAGATCAGCTCAATAGCTGAGGTCACCTGGGCGATAATGGTTTGAATCTGTTCAATCAGCGCATCGATCTCAATGACCACCATGGTTGGCACGAGCCGAATGAGGTCATTCAACAGCATCTTCTGCTCCTGCTCCATCAAGGCTGTCGACAGGTAAGTCCCGCCGAGATGGTCGATGGTGCCGGGAGAAAAAATAATGAAAAAGTTTGGCTGCATATTATCCCAGCGCACGCTGCGGAAGTTGCTCACCTCTGCGTAAACCGTCTGCTGGTTAATTTCAAACTCGAGACGATCACCAAGTTCAAGATCCAGCCACTCAGCATAATCCTGTTCGATTGATACATAGCCAGGCTGAGGATTCTCTCCCCACCACTCACCAGCAGTAATCCCATTGTCCGGCGGCACTTCATCTGCCCAGGTCACCTGGCGCCGGCTCAATCCACCGCGGACCCGGCGACCAGCTTGATCCTCACCTGTCGCACCGGTATCCGTTTCGCCCGCAGCAGCCTGAGCCGCCTCACTGAGTTCCACGCCATCAAGATTGGCGTTCTCCGTAAGACTGTTTTGCTCATCATCACCGAGATTGCCTTCGGGATTAGGTTCGTCCCCGTTTACCCGGGTAACCCTCGCGCTGATCAGAGGGTAGAAAGCATTGTCCTGGATACCGTTATCAGCGAAAAAATTCTCAATCTCGCCAATCTGGTTGCGAGTGATATTCATCATGAAGTGATTTGGCGTGTCTTCCGGCAACTGCGCCTGCCATTCATCGATCAGGTCAGTTCGCAGCAGCGTCAGAATCAGTAGCGACATGATGGTCACAGAGAACACCATTACCTGCAGCACGTTCTGGCTGCGCCGCCGGCGAGCCGCTGTCATAGCCAGCTTCCAGGCATTGCCAGCCTTCATACCAGCTGAGCCACCTGAGCGCAGAAATAGATAGGAGATAATCGACAGGAACAGAGCAATGCCTGCTACCGAACTTACCAGCACGGAAGTCAGTACCAAATCCTGGCTATACCAATACACCAGGAAGATAGTGCCAAGTATCCCAAACGCATAGGGAACTTTGTCACTGATCTTCTGTTGACTCATGTCTTTGCGCAGCACACGCAGGGGTGGTGTTTCCCGTAGCGCTAACAATGGCGGTAAGGCGAACGCCAGCAAACAGATGACAGCCGTCAGTGCACCAATCACATATGGTTGAAGACCCGGCTCGGGCAGCGTCACCAATAAAATAGATTGCAATAGCTGCAGGATGCCCTGATGTACCAGCCAACCTAAAACCCAGCCAGCGAGCACAGCAAATAACGCCAGCACGAGCTGCACGGTGAGGTAAATGAAAGTTATCTGGGAAGAGGTGCACCCCAGCGTTTTAAGGATCGCAACATAATCGTAGTGACGCTCACTGTAGCGTTTAGCTGTCAACGCAATCGCTACGCCGGCCAGAATAACCGCAAACAGCGAACCCAGCAGCAAGAAACTCTCTGCGCGATCCAGGGCATCGGCCACCTCCTGGCTCTCATCTCGCACATCACGGATGTAGAATCGACCCCGCCATTCTTCCTGAGCACGGAACCACTGTTCAAAATCGTCCAGTTCGGATAGCTCATCGCTGGCGAACAGGTAGCGGTAGCTAACCCGACTTCCCAACTGCACGACGTTGGTGGATGGCACATCAGCCATGTTGAGCATCAGCCGCGGGCCCGCGTTATCCATCATGCTGCCGCCGGTCCGATCCGGTTCGGTAATGATAATTTCGCTTACCAGGAGTTCGGCTTCACCGACGAACACGGTATCGCCTACTTCTATTTCAAGTGCCGGCAGGGCCCTGGCTTCAAGCCACACCTCCCCCGGAGGAGGTCCGCTTAAAATAGGTCTACCCCGGGTGAATGCCGCCTTGGTAATAATGACTTCTCCGCGCAGCGGATAGGCGTCACTCACCGCTTTCGCCGCCACCAGCATATTGCCGGATTCAGAAAAAGCCATCGACGTGAAGGAAAGTGTCTGCGCGGTGCGCAAGCCCCTGGCCTGCCCCTCTTCTAAAATCTCTTCCGGTAACTCTCCGCGCCCGCTCACGATGCGATCTGCTGCGAGCATATTCGCAGATTCCAGCAGCAAGGCTTTTTCCAGTCGATCAGTGAACAAGGCAATGCCAGTGACCGAGGTCACTGCCATGACAAGGGCAATAAATAACAGGCGCAGCTCGCCGCCATTCCAGTCGCGCCAAAGCAGACGCAGAGCCACAGTAAAGAGATTGGAACTCACGGCAGAAGGTTTGTTAAAGCTGTTGAACGCGGCTTCAGACACTCACTGATTCCTCTACGGTATTCTTTGTGTCTTCCGCGATTTCACCGGCCACCAGTTTAATGACGCGATTGCAGCGCTGCGCGAGGCGCTCATCATGGGTCACCAGTACCAGTGTGGTGGAAAACTCTCGATTGAGCTCAAACAGCAGTTCAACAACTTTTTTTCCGGTAGCAGTATCCAGATTACCAGTTGGTTCGTCGGCAAACAGGATTTTCGCCTGAGTCGCGAATGCACGTGCGATGGCAACCCGCTGCTGCTCACCTCCGGATAACTGATTAGGGTAGTGATGCCAGCGTTCTTCCAGTCCGACGCGCTGCAGGAGCTGCTTCGCCTTGTCCCTAGCCTGGTCATCTCCTTTTAATTCGATCGGTAGCATGACGTTTTCCAGCGCAGTCAGACTGGGCAGAAGCTGGAATGACTGAAACACAAAACCAACCAGTTGCCCCCGCAGCATGGCGCGCTGCTCTTCATCCATTTCGGTCAGATTGTTGTCGTCCAGCAGAACATCGCCACTACTGGCACCGTCCAGCCCGGCCATCAGACCCAGCAAGGTTGATTTACCCGAACCCGACGCACCGACAATAGCGACTATCTCACCCTCGTTTACCTTGAGAGTAATGCCCTTTAATATCGTTAACAGTCCTTCGCTGGTGTCCACGCTCTTGACCAGGTTACGAGTTTCGATCATGTCATGCAGCTCCGAGGCATTGGGGGCCTGATTATAGACGATTACTGACGGGCGTTACCTTACAGGGAGGATCCTGTGTTTGCTATATTGAGGGCTGAAGCATCGACTTCGACTTCCAATACGGCGATGGCTACATCAAATAAGCGATCTTATTTAGCTCTTTTTGCGTTATCCATGCTGTTACGTTACATACCAAGACACGGTTTACGAGATAGCCAGCTTCTTGAATCTACGAGCTTTGGGAATTGATGAGAGTCAATTCAGATTATTATGGTGGATAGTTAACATAGATGGCTCCACCAATACCTGACGATGCGATGAAATACCTTACTTTCAGACTACTTACCACTTTTCTGCTCTGCCTGGTTTGGGCAAATAGCTCACGTGGCGACGAAGATAAGACGGTGCTGGTGTTCGGAGACAGCCTCAGTGCGTCCTATGGCATTGAAGAGGAACAGGGTTGGGTTAATCTGCTGTCTGAAAAACTGCGCCAGGCACAATCACCTTACTCCGTGATCAATGCCAGTGTTAGTGGCGAAACCTCCACCGGCGGTTTGTCCAGGCTGCCCGCCGCTCTGGCAGAATTTCAGCCCAGCGTAGTAATTTTGGAACTTGGGGGTAATGACGGATTGCGCGGACTACCCCTGGCGACCCTGCAATCAAACCTGGAGGAAATGGTCAGTCTGAGCCAACGGGCAGGGGCAAAAGTGCTGCTGGCAGGAATTCAGATCCCCCCGAACTATGGGCCCCGATATACCGAACCTTTTTATGCCCTGTTCGGAGACATTGCGGAGTCTGAACAATTACCTTTCGTCCCCTTCCTTATCGATGGTATCCCGCAACAGCCTGAACTCATGCAGAATGATGGTATTCATCCCCGCGCAGAAGCACAGCACATGATCCTCGACAATGTGTGGCCGGTATTGGCGCCCATGCTGCAATAGAATAGCCCGCAACGGCTGCAATGGGTTGCTACTCGCTGGAACTCAGCGGCAAGGCAATTTTGCATTCGTGTTTACTGATTTGCTGGGACTGCAAAGACAGGCGAGCAAGAAAATTCCGCTCTCGCAACAATGGGACAATAATCAGGGCAGGAATTGAATCAGCGGGAGGCTCAAGCGCTAGACGATGCTGAGTTCAATATTGGCGGACTGGTCCATCGCGAAGCCTTTACCTTCATACCATTTGCGCAGGATCTCAAGCTCTCCTTTGGCTTCGCCGTGGATAGAGCTCACCCGCTCTTCTTTGCAGAAACGAATCACTTCTTCCAGCAGAGCGCTACCTATGCCCTGGTTTCGGTAATTTTGGGAAACCTCGATAACCTTGAGGCAATAGCTGACACCTGGCGCTATGGAACCGTCTTTTGCACCCCCGCGCGCCCGCTGCCGAGACTGATTCTCAGGCTTTGAACTCAGCTGGGCATAAGCTACCGGCTTGGCGCCGCTGTATGCCTGAAAGAACAGACGTGGCGCCAGGCCATCTGGCTTGGTCAGCTTGATATTCGGTACGTTGCAGTCCAGATTGCTCATAATTATGGCTTTTCCCAGGGGGCCGAGAGCTTTACCGCCTAAGAATGGAGCCTACAAGAAGTAATTTCCGCTGAGGGGGGATATTGAGCCGTCTCAAAGCCCTTTTTACACAAAAGATTGTATGAACCCTACAAAGCTGACAGCGTGATGGAATTCACAGTATCGCGGAACTCACAGTCCTGTGAGCCAGTTATCGTGGGGCGTCGGAGGGATTTAACACATCTTTCGTGGTATCGGCCTCATTAAGCCGATACAGCATGAAGGCAGAAGCGAGGTTGCAGCTTGCGATCACCACCAGGGACAAATCGTAATTGCCTGCAATGTCATAGTAATACGCCACCAGGATGGGGCCCAGGGCCGACATGCCAAAGGTAAAGGGCATGGCTGTGGAACGCACGGATCCCAGGTAGCGGCGCCCAAAAACAGAGGCCCAAATCACTTCCTGAAGCGGCAGCAAACCACCCCAGCCTACTCCCATTAATAGGAATCCCCCATACACCCAGAAGTCGAGTTGCTGATTAATGCTCCAGACAATCAGCAGGATAGCGGAACCGGTTATCGCTGCGCCTATAGCCGCCAATTTCTTTGGGCTATACAAATCTATCAGGATTCCCCAAAACGGCTTACTGAAGAATGCTGGCACCGAGGCAAGGGAAATCATGCTTGAGGCGACCAATCTTGAGTAGCCCGCGTCCGTCATTAGCGGGATGGTCTGGGTCAGCATCACGGTTATTGATATCTGAAATAGACCAAAGGCCAGCACGAGAAAGTAAAAGCTGGATGTGCGCATGGCCTGTGCCCTGGTCATAGACTTATCAAAATCCAGCCGCGCCGCGGCCCCTTTGCCGGATGCCACCTCATCGTGACTATGCCCATCGGGGTGTTGGTCAAAATCTTCGGGGCGACGCCGCACTACCAGCGCAGCAGGTAGGGTGAGAAGCAGCGCCACCAGGCCCAGAATGCGCCAGGAATCCCGCCAGCCGAAGCTATCTACCAGCAGCGTGGCCACTGGTGGCAGCACGATACCAGCAAGCGAGATCCCCATTCCTGCCAGGGCAACCGCCTTACCCCGTTTCTCGACAAACCATTTGCCAAGTGTGACATTCACCACGAGGTTGCCAATCATCGCCGAGCCCATGGTTAGCATCAAACCATTAATCAGCAACCATTGGCCCAGGGTATTGATACTGCCAAGGCTAAACATGGCTGCAGATAGCACCAATGCGCCCACTACAATGAATGGCCGCCCACCCCATCGATCAATATGTGTGCCAATCAGGAAACCTGTGGTGGCGAGCACAACCTGACCAATAGAGCGCGCGGCGGTAAACTCCGCGCGGCTCCAGGCAAATTCCTCGGTCATAGGTATCAGAAAAGAACCCACCACATAATTTGCCATACCCACAGCAACGAACTGGGTTACGAACCCTGCCGCTACAATCCAATAGCCGTAGTAGACGCGAGACATATAAATAATTGATTGGGTTTAGGGAAGACGCGGAGGGATTTTATTTCAAAGCATCGCGATAGTACAGAATCGCAGCTGAAAGACTGAATATCAAGTCATTAAGAATTACATTTGACCCCATAATAAGGATCGCCTCACAACGAAATCAGTGAGGGATGCTAATGAGCGCAGGGTAAGAAGCAGCCCGCTTTCTGCAACTGCAATCAGCTCTGCATGCTTGAGCGCAAATCTCTGGCGACTGAAATACATCTCACACGGCTTGCCGTGAATTACGGGACTAGAATGCCGTCCTGATTGTTCCCGTAGCACGCCGATTTGGCTGGGTAGATTGGCCAGATGGTCTTGGCCATACCTGCCGTTGCGGGAGCGATCGGTATGGTAAGGAGGCAAGCGATAGCGGGTCACAACCGGAGGTGTAGCGATATAGACGTCAGGCGCAGGCTGCGCATACCTTGCATGGTAAAACTCAGAGTTCAATCCGGTAAACAAATTGCAGACTGTTCCGACCGCGTGATAGACGTTGCGGTCATGCTCTCGACTGAGACGGAGAAACGCCTGTTCCATTTCCTGGTAGTGGCGCGCCACGTCGCGGAATTCAGAGCGCAGAAATGAGGGAGAACGATTGCGCCGAATAGCGTTAAGCAGATCTGCCGAGGCCCGAGTCAGACGCTGCGCACTAAAGCGCACGCTGTGGTAGCCACCACCCCTAAGCTGCTTTGCGCGCTGACTGCTGGCGGCATTTAACTCGGTAGCAAGCCGCGACATCTCGAATTCAGTAGCGAGAACCGGCTGGCTCAGGGCGATTACCCCAAGCAATAAGCAGCCTGTTTTTAAAAACTTATTGCTGAAAACGCGCTCAATTCTGCACACATGAAACTCACCCTTAGTCCCACCAGTGTATGAGGCTTCACCCCGAGAGTAAGCCAACGTTAAATCGATCGGCATGAACCTCCGCTGAATCGCGGCGCACTAGTAATAATGAGAGAGCCCTTCTTCGCCTGCACAGATCGCCAGGTATTCTTTTATAACCGGCTCCAGCCCATGCAGGATAGATTCTACAACCAGGGCGTGCCCAATCGAGACTTCAAGAATCTTGGGAATTTCCAAAAACCTTCTCAGATTCTTAATATCCAGATCGTGACCTGCGTTGACGCCAATACCAAGCTGCTGCGCCTGCTCTGCCGTCGCCTTATAACTCTCAAACAATCGATGTTCAGACTCCAGACCGTAATGCTGTGCGTAGCCCTCAGTATAGAGTTCAATACGATCAGCACCCACTGTCTTCACGCCTGCCACCAACTCAGGATTAGGATCCAAAAACAGGCTACTACGAATACCCGCCTCTGTTAGCCGCGCCAAAACGCTGCTTAACAACGTTTTATTTACCCCAACATCCCAACCATGATCAGAGGTCAACTGGGCCGGGTCGTCAGGCACAAGCGTGCACTGCGCTGGCTTTGCTGCCAGCACCAGCGCGAGAAATTCCTCGGAAGGGTAACCCTCTATATTGAATTCGACATCCGGGTACAGACTCAAAAACTCCGCCAGGTCATGGACATCCTGACGCGTGACATGCCGCTCATCTGGTCGAGGATGCACAGTGACTCCTTTAACGCCCAGATTTATCACCTTGCCGACAAAATTACATAGATTAGGGAAATCACGCCCCCGGGAATTTCGCAGCAAGGCGATCTTGTTTACATTGACGCTCAGCATAGTCATCGTGTTGTCTCCTGAAACTGCAGGCCCACAGGGCCCATAATCGGAATTGCTAAAAACAAGTGTTTATGCGCCGGCGCATAAAAAATCCATGGCTATTTTCTTAAAAGCCTGCGGCTTGTCGGCATGGAGCCAGTGTCCTGCACCCATTATGATCTTCACGTCAGAATCAGGAAACAGGGACAGGATCTCCTCTTTATGGGAAGACTGAATGTAAGCGGATTCAGCGCCTTTCACAAACAGAGTCGGTTTTTCAAAGCTGCCTGCATGTGCAGGCATTGCGCGCAGCGCGTCATAGCTGGCATCAATCGCGGCGAGATTCAAACGCCAGCGAAAACCACCTTCCGGTCGCCTTTGCAGATTGGTGAGGACGAACTTCCGGGTTGGCTCATCTATGTTGTAATCGCGCAGGAATTCCTCCGCCTCTCTGCGACTCGCAATGGATTCCAGCGGCAAGGCTTTCATTCCCGCAATGACCCGCAAGTGTCCCTCCGCCTGCTCCGGATAAGAGACCGGTGCGATATCCACCACCAAAAGCCGTTTAATGAGATTCGGTTGAGTTAACGCGAGCTCCATGCCAACTTTCCCCCCCATGGAATGACCGAGGATAACGCAGTCTTGTAGGCCAAGGTCTACAATCAGGGCAGCTACATCGTCTGCCATGACTGGATAGTTGAACTCGGCCGCGTGTGGCGAATCACCGTGGTTACGCAGATCGACTCCATAGACTGAAAAATGCTCGGCGAACTGCTTGCAGTGCCAACCCCAGTTGGCCTGACTGCCAAACAGACCGTGTAACACCAGCAGGGCCGGCCCATCGTCTGAATACTTTCTAAAACTGAGGGGAATCGCGGTCAACTTAATCAAGCTCCGCTAGCAGCGCTTTAACGTCTTCATGGTGCGACTTGGTCTTGAACTTGTCCATGATGCGGACCAGCCTGCCTTCTTGATTGATGATAAACGTGGTGCGAATCAAGCCCATGAATTCGCGCCCCATGAATTTCTTTAAGCCCCATACGCCATATTTGTCAGCCACTGCATGATCTTCATCTGATAGCAGGGTGAAATTCAGTGACTCTTTGTCTTCAAATTTCTTCAGGCGAGCAATAGGGTCGGGACTCACACCCAGCGCCACTGCATTGAATTTTTTCAATTCCTGCTGTGAATCGCGCAAGCCACAGGCCTGCACGGTGCAACCCGGCGTCATCGCCTTGGGATAGAAGTAAAGAACCACGTGGCTTTCGCCGCGAAAGTCCTTCAGCGAAACCTTGTCACCGTTTTGATCCTGTAATGTGAATGCGGGGGCTAGATTGCCAAGCTTGGGGACACTCATCGACTGCTGACCTCTCCTGTTGGGGTGAGTTTGGGGATTGATAGATGGAAAATTTGCCGGCCTGAGTCCGTCAGGCTCCAGCACACATTATACCGGGGCTGGGCGAGCCCATGTTAAACTCTCTGCATGAATTCACGTCCCCGCTCCATTGTGGTTTTGACCGGCGCAGGCATCTCTGCCGAGTCAGGTATAGAGACTTTTAGAGCCGCAGACGGCCTGTGGGCAAATCACCCCGTGGACGATGTGGCCACACCCGAAGGCTTTGAACGTAATCCACAGCTGGTATATCAATTTTATAACCAGCGGCGGCGACAGCTGCTATCACAAGAGATGAGGCCAAACCCGGCACACACCGCACTGGCTCGATTTGAGCATGAATTCGACGGCGAATTTCTGCTAGTTACCCAAAATGTCGATAATCTGCATGAGCGCGCAGGTAGTGACAAGCTGCTGCATATGCACGGCGAATTGCTGAAGATGCGATGCCTGAACTCAAAGCTGATATTCGATATCAACGAAGACCTGGACTTCGATACCCACTGCCGCTGCTGCCGTTCTGCGGGCAATCTGCGACCCCATGTGGTCTGGTTTGGTGAAATGCCCCTCCACATGAACCAGATTAACAATGCGCTCGAAAGCTGCGATTTGTTCGTTGCCATAGGCACGTCAGGTAATGTCTATCCGGCTTCTGGTTTTTACCAGACCGCGAAAATAAGGCGCGTTCATACTGTGGAGTTGAATCTGGAAGAAACCGGTTCATCATTCGACACGCACGTCTATGGCCCGGCTACGGAAACAGTGCCGCAGTTTTTTGACCAAATCCTGCAGCCGTCATAGAGGCAATGATCGCGTAATTTGATCGACAGTTTGGTGAACTCACAGGATGGACTCTCAGTAAGTTGAGCCAATCTCCATTATATTCCGTGTACTCCGCGCGCTGTTCGCCACACCACCGCGCAATAATTTTTATTGGTCAAGGAAACTGAATTATGCTGAAGAAAATTCTGAAAGGACTCGGTGCAGTGCTAGCGCTGGTCGTCAGCCTGGCAATCGCAACCTATGTCGCCACCGGCCCCAGCCGTCCAGACTCAGCATCAAGCAGTGCAGAATGGCTGCAGGTGGGGCCACATAGGGTCGCCAGCGCTGACTTCACCTTCGTCGACAGCTCGCGCCCCACCAATGAAAATCGCGGATTCCCCGGCAAACCCGAACGCACTCTCCCCACCACGATTTGGTATCCACAGGGTCTCGACGGCCAGCTACCCCTGATCATTCATAGTCATGGCATTGTCTCCAACGGTGCAGAGATGCCTTACGTGGCAGAGGCCATGGCCAGTCATGGCTATATCGTAGCCGCCGCCGACTATCCCCTGACATCTGGCTCTACACCAGGCGGCGCCAACGGTGATGATGTGGTGAACCAACCCGCCGACGTGAGTTTCCTGATTGATTCGGTACTGAATTTGAGTGCGGACGAGAAGCCGTTTGCGGGTGAAGTGGATGGCAGCCGCATCGGTTTAAGTGGTTATTCATTGGGTGGCCTGACCACGTATCTCACCACTTACCATCCGCGCTGGCGCGACCCCAGGGTAGCCGCAGCAGTCGCAATAGCAGGTCCCTCGGCGATCTTTTCCGCCTCCTTCTTCGGCACCACGGATGTGCCTGTGCTGGCAATCGCCGGAACCGCCGATGCTTTAATAGAATACGCGAGAAATGCAGCAGATCTGGATACTCGCGCCCCTGATGTGTCAGTTGTCACTATTGAGGGCGGCTCTCACCTGGGATTTGTTGGCGTATCCGACCCTACTTTCCGCTTCATGGATAATCCTGACACGCTGGGCTGCAGCGCGGTAATGGCAGTATTGGGAGATGACCCCAACGCAGTCTTCAGGACCATGGGAAGCGTCGCCGAAGGCATAGATCCTAATCGTGACCTACCTGGAATCTGCGATTATGGCTATGGTGAGACTACACATCCAGGCAGACAGCAGATGATCACTCAACTCGCTACTGTGAGTTTCTTTGAATCGGTGTTCAGCGCTGACGGCGATCGCCGCGCTGCTGCTCGCAAACAGCTGACCCAGGCTCTGGCGTCGGATTTCGAAGAAGTGGCCTTTACCCCCGCACCGCGTTAGCGAGGTACGGGGTAAATTTCCAAGCGCATCAATTAGAAATCGCGACCTAGACGACTAGGGTCAACTTTTCCGGCAGCAGGCACTTCTCGTCGTCACACAGTTGAATGTAGGCATTGATGCTGAGGCGATTCTCTGCTGCTCCACCCTGCGCGAGACGACTAGCGTGCAGCTCGATTGTCACGACACCACTGTAAATGCCCACTTCGGCATCACCTGACTGCAGCGTCCCAGTGGGCTCCGGATAGTTTATGGCCACAGTCTCCCAACCCGCACCTTCACTCAAAGCCACAATCAGTGACTCAAAGCTGCCCGCAGTCGCATGTGGTGCAGTGACATGCCACGGTTCAAGAATATCAATGACCAGTGTAACGCGGGCCGAGATATCACCTGATTCTGGTTCAAGCTCACGGTCGACCTGCTTGGAAGCAGCAATCTTCAGCACCCCGTTAGCCGCGAACTGCAGCGGGTCTCGGGTGCCTTCTTCACTGCGAGAAGCCAGCCGTAAAAGAGAACACTGACTGATAGGATTGTCATTGATAACAGCCGCCAGCCCAGTGAGGGCTTTGGTGAAAACCGCCTGAATTGGCAAATTCGAGAATTCTGCGAGCACCCGCGCCTGCCGCTGCTGAAGCGACAGCAGACAGTCCAGCATAGTCGCCACCGGTGACAGTGTCGCGCCATCGGCCGCGTTACTGGATCTGACCAGCTTGGGACCCGTTTGCTTGCTTGGGCCCAGCAGCAGCACCGCATCATTGGCGTCCCAGAAATCCTTGATGACACGAGCCGTCAGGCTGAAGGCCTGCACCAGGTACGCATTCTTATCGGTGACATCATACAGCGCGATCAAGGCCTGGATCAGGTTGCTGTAGTCCTCCAGCTGACCCGCAATTGACACCACGCCATTCAAATAGATGCGCTTGAGTTCACCCGACTCCTGCAGGTTGTTGTCGAGCATGCGCTGAACTGCAGCCTCGGCAGCATGCAACCACGCAGAAGCGTTTTCCCCTGGCACAAGCTGACTAGCCTGTATCAGGGAAGTTGCCATGCGGGCACACCAACTCACAATGAGCTTGTCATCGCGCAGTGGATGCTCGCGTTGTTCCCGCAAGCGATAGAGAGTAGCTAGCAACTCGTCCAGATCAGCGTAGAAATCAGGCCCATATTCCCGCGCAGACTGACCCAGACTCCGGGACAGATTCAGAATAGTTCGGCCCTCAAAGTTACCGTGTGCAGTCACGCCAAACAGCTCGATCGCCAGCTGCGATTGCTTCGAGGGCAAGCGTTCCTCCAGCTCGGATTTATCCCACACGAAGAAAGTGCCTTCCTCACCCTCACTGTCGGCGTCAGTCGCGGAGTAAAAACCACCCTCTTCTAACTGCATGTCTCGAAGCACATAATCACAGGTCTGTCTGGCAATGCGGGCGAAGAACTCGTGCCCCGTAAGCTGGTAAGCCACGCTGTAAACCAGGCCCAACTGGGACTGGTTATAGAGCATTTTTTCGAAGTGCGGGACCAACCATTCTTCGTCGACGCTGTAGCGATGAAATCCGCCAGCCACCTGATCATAGATTCCGCCTCGACCCATACCTTCCAGAGCACGCTCGAGAAAACCCAAAGCTGCGCCATCGTCATAGCGCGTTACGCGGTCCAACAGAAACAGCAGAATCGGCTCCTGGGGAAACTTGGGTGCGCCAGCCAAACCACCGAGACTGCGATCTTCGCGCTGAAACAGCGCCTTCAGCGTGTTGTCGACGACACTGCTTTGCAGCACCTCGGTGGGTTTGCGTTCGCTGAGAATTCTGTTGATCGCCTGATAAATACTGTGGGCGCTCTTGTCCAGGTCTTCTCGCTTATCCTGCCAGGCAGAGTTAATCTGATTGAGGATTTGCATGAAAGAGGGAGCAGGATAGTAAGTGCCGCCAAAGAAAGGGCGCCCGTCTGGTAATAAAAAGTTAGACATGGGCCACCCGCCCTGACCTGAAACCAGCTGCACCCCGGTCATGTAGATTTCATCGATATCCGGAAACTGCTCCCGGTCCATTTTGATACTGATGAAATGCTCGTTTAGAACTTTAGCCACCTCAATATTGTCAAAGCTCTCTACTTCCATGACGTGACACCAGTGGCAGGTTGAGTAGCCGATCGAGAGAAAAATCGGTTTGTTTTCTGCCCTGGCGGCAGCAAAGGCCTCGTCTCCCCACGGATACCAGTTGACCGGATTGTGTGCGTGCTGCAGCAGGTAGGGAGAATCCTCCAGAATCAGCCGATTGATGAACAGGCTCGCACCCGTTTCTTCGTCCAGGTGATCGGTGCGCTTGTCGTAGCTGCCTTCCTTGCGCGTTTCAGCGTCCCGCAACCTGGCCTCAAGAGTGCTGTTTTCCGTTTCTGCCATAGTGAAACCTGCATGCTAAGCTTTTGTATTAAGTCCTTAAACAGCACTGGCTCTCTGCCAGCCTGATCAGGCGTGAATTTATATCCGTTGCTTGAGACTAAATTCGACAGAACTCCCAAGCAGGATAATCCAGTCAACCCTTTCTGAAGACCAGATAACCCTGACCCTGACCCTGAGTGTGATATTTGATTACACCTGCCGGGAGGCTTTCCAAAAAGCCTTTTCGGCGGTTAATTTAGCCATTATCAATGCCCAACCCGGACCCCACAAGAAAAGCCCGGCAACAAAACCTGTGAAAGAAAAATCCGCACGGCCGGTTCTTATTAAGTAACCGCACCGCATTCGCGTGGGCGGTCCTCAATTGCCCTTTTGATACCTCTGCGCCTGCGGGGGTTTTTTATCTGAGCTGGAAATGGCTGCCTGCCGTCACCAGCAGCCTGCTTGCAAGCTGCGCCGCTAAATCGCCCTGATTAGCGCCTCTAGCTCATCTGGAAAATAGGGGCGGTTACGCGCATTGACTGCAGTAGTGGTGATCCTCGCCCGAAGAACCGCAGTTTGATCCGCCGCCAGGGCTATGGACTGCTCAAAAACCAGTTTTACTGGCGAGGGCCGCTGCGGACTGACCGTCACTACAAATTCTTCTCCGGCCCGCAGCGAGCGTCGGTAGTCAATTTCTGCCCGTACCACCACAATGATTATGCCGCGCGCAGTCAGCTCAGCAAAACTCAGGCCACGGCTGAGCAGGTATTCATGCCGGGCGTGCTCCAGGTAATGCTGATAGACGGCATTATTAACTATGCCCTGCATATCGCACTCATAGTCTCTAACCTGCATTTGCAAGCTGAATGGAATGTCAGTCACAGTGTTAATTCCCGATTAGGCTGCAGGCGCCGTCCTGATGGGCTACCAGCGTGGAAAACCGCAGCCTATCTCATTTCCTTCACACCTCATAGTTGGCGAACTCACTACCCCCACACCTTCTCTGAATCTAAAGGAGCGGTAATTCGGAAGAAGGATGTGCTGAATCGCAAGCAAAGCGAATTAACATGGCAGTTCCAGGTAACTTCCACCTTGGACAGGGAGTTAAACATCGGCTGTTCGGCAAGCTCGGCCTCTAGCTTGCCGGTGAAGATGATTCCCAAATTCTGCTGGGTTAGAATCCCCACATGAGAGTAAGTGGCCGCGATTTCAGTATCTGCCATCAGTGCTTTTGCCCCATGGTAGATATCGCTATTGCTTTCGTGCCAGAATCTATCCGAATTTCGTCCTGACCCTGTTAGAGAAACCCTATGAAATCAATCCCTATAGTGCTATCCGCTCTTGCCCTGGCTACAGCTTCACTATGCGGCCAGTCATTTGCCGACCACCACGGTGAAGCCGAAATGATGACGCTAGAAAGCGTCAGCCGCGGCGACCATCGCAGCGAGGCCAATGTAGCCCGCAATGAATGGCGCCATCCGGTGGAAACCCTTGAATTTTTTGGCCTGGAATCGGATACAACTATAATTGAGATATTGCCCTCAACCGGTTGGTACGCCGAGATTATAGCGCCTTATGTTCGCGACCACGGCAAATATTATGCCGCGCATTTTTCGCCAAACGCCTCTGCCGGCTTTATGCCGCGCATACTCGGTGTATTTGAAAAGAAAATCACTGATCGGCCCGATCTCTATGGCCGCGTAACCGTGCGCCATTTAAATCCTCCCCACGAGGTAGTGATTGCGCCCGCAGAAAGCGCAGACATGGCGCTGACTTTCCGCAACGTTCACAACTGGATCCTGGCTGAACAGGAGCATGAGTTCTTTGCCTCTTTTTATGCCGCGCTCAAGCCTGGAGGCATCCTTGGCGTTGTTGAACACCGTGCCAAGCCCGGGACTAGCGTGCAGGTCATGAAGGATTCCGGTTACGTCACCGAGGCCTACGTCAAAGAAGTTGCGGCTGCCGCGGGTTTCGAGTTTGTCGAGTCCTCTCAGATCAACGCCAACTCACGAGACACTGCCGACCATCCAGAGGGCGTTTGGACACTCCCTCCAAACTACCGGATGGGTGACACTGACCGCGACAAATATGCTGCGATCGGTGAGAGTGATCGCATGACCCTGAAGTTCATGAAACCAATGAACTGAGACCTCAAACCTTTCCCCGTTAAGGACAAGTCTGCCATGAGCCTTGTAGTAGAGTTTCATTACGATTTCGGTAGCCCCAATACCTATTTCTGTCACCGGGTCATTCCCGAAATTATTGAACGCACAGGGCAATCGTTTACCTACTTTCCAGTTCTGCTGGGCGGATTATTCAAGGCAACCAACAACCGCTCGCCTATGGAACAGTTCGCCGATGTGAAAAACAAGAAAGAATACCAGGCCAGAGAGATTGAGCGTTTCATTGCCCGCCATAAGCTTGCGGATTACAAATTCAATCCACACTTTCCAATCAACACGCTGCATCTGATGCGCGGCGCTGTATTTGCCAGCCACCAGGACTACTACGGGCGTTATGTAGAAGCCATGTATCAGTGTATGTGGGAACAAGGCAAAGACATGTCTGATCTTGGAGTAGTCGCCGAGTCACTCACTGCACATGGCCTGCCAACAGACGAGATCGTAGTTGGTATGCAGGATCCTGCAATTAAACAGGAGCTGATCGATAATACTGCCCGCTCAATGGAACGCGGCGCCTTCGGCTCACCTACGTTTTTTGTCGGCGATGAAATGTATTTCGGTAAGGATCGGCTGCGGGAAGTGGAAGAAGAAATTATCGCGCAACCGAGCTAAACGCGAGCCCGCCTCCAGCATTCGAGTCGCACTAATCGGCGCGATCGAAGTAACGCACCAACTCAATCGGCTCTCGAAAAGAATCGGGCTGAATCATCATCTCTATGCGAAGCCTTGCGCCATTGGCTTCCAGGGTATAAGTCTCGATAGTAAAGCCACCGTCGCGCGGCCTGCCTTCCACAACCAGGGCGTTGGCTTCGAACAAGCCAGAAGACCAGTCCTCTCCTCCCTCTGAGTAAAAGTCTGCTGCTGATGCACGGCGGCGGCGGCCGTCGGTGTGAAACACGCGCGGAAAATCATTTTCGTAGGTAAAGCGGAGTTCGGGTTCGGCGACCTCTATGGTCAGCACGTCGTCGTAGGAGATCCGATCATAAAGTTCGTGCTCAGGAGGGCCACCGCGATAAAAATCTTCCTGACGGTTAAAGAAGCCGCGACCACCTTTACCGCCACCGGCTTCTATCGCCTCTTCCACCGCATCATCCGTGTTGTCGCTGAGTTCGTCATTGATAACCCATTGCCCAGCAAGCCCCGTGCGAATATCCGCATCCTGAGCAAGGCTATAGCCCGCTCCCAGGGCTAGCGACAGGGTGAGCAGGCTGAATCTGACTAGTCGGAATAGCTGCAACATCAATAATTCTCTATGGACGCACTGAGCAATTATTCAAACGGGTTTGCGGAAAAAGTGCAAGCTCAGACACACTTGCGCCCTCAGCTCTGCTCAGAGGGCGATTTGAAGAATATGGCACAATTACCAATACTTAGCTTCGCCGCAATCACCAGCACAACAAACAGCACCACGTAGTACATCGGGAAAGCAGCGAGGGAATCAACAAACACTCGCTCGCTGATTATCTCCTCACTCATACCTGCTTCCTGCGCGTTGCGCAGAGAGGCCACCAGCGCCGTATACAGCAGGCTAGCTATTCCCAAACCCAAATTGAGGGCAAGACCCTTGAAGCTGAGGACGGTAGCTCGAATATCTGAATCGGCTTCGCGATTGAGATAGTAGCTGACCTGAAACTGCACCATCCCCATCATGGCAAAAGCACCCACAGCAAACAAAACACCAAAGTAAGGCACGGCGAAACTAATACCCACCAGGCCAGACATCAGGAGCACAGACAGCACCAGGAAGTTGAACAACGGTGAGCGGTTACTCACCAAATAGCGCGAAATTCTGGCGTTCAATATACCGATCAGCGACATACCGGCGCCGACGAAACCAAACCAGCTCACGGGTATATCTATCAAGCGGTAATACTCGCTTGATAGCACCGCAAACTGTCGCGCCACGGAATCCAGAGCTAGTGCCGCCAGTATGACGAACAGGACGAAACGATGGCCCACAGTCCAACGGGCCGCGCTGAGAATTTGGCGAAATGGCTCAAGCAGGGGAACACCTGCCCGCCCCTGATCGCCTTGATCTGCCCCGGAGTCCGTCTTGGCATCCAGATCGTAAAATCCCATTGCTGTAACCAACACCACGCCGGCGGTAAGCAGGGTCAGGATTACCGGCAGGCGAATTACCAGCGAATCGGGCAGCTGCCAGGATGTGTTAAGCAGCGCCAGCATCCGATTGACGATGGCAGGATCGTAAGCAAAAGCACCCAGGATCATGGTGATGAAGAATCCGATAGAAACGACAAATGTAGTTCGCTCCAGCACCTGGGCCCACTCATCCTCTCGCCCAAGGGCCTTCAGGGAATCATAGGCCAGCGCTTCGTCCGCACCACTGGCGGCCGCTTCTGACAAGCCAGAGCAGATTCGATTTCCGAAAAACATGAGAAACAGCAGAGAGGATGCGCCGATCGGCGCGAACACAATCAAGGCCATCTCCATCACCATCAGCAGCGCCGCAAAGATCAGCAGGCGCTTGCGACCCACAATGTCCGCCAGAGCACCTGAAGGCACTTCTGCCAGCACAATGCTCACCGCCCATACCATGTTGAGGATGGCGAACTGTTCCAGAGTTAGCCCGTAGTCAAGAAAAAGGATAGTGAAAATTGGATAATAAAAACGTGCGGTGTAAAACAGACGGAAAATAATAAAACGGCGAATATTGCCCTCCAGCTGTTCCTTACTGGCTGTTTCTGCAGTCATGATTTGGCCACGTGGCTTAGGCTATGTTGCGGCGACGCCAGTCAGCGATGGCCTGACCGATTTCATCCGGCGAATCTTCCTGCAAAAAATGATTACCCTTTACAGTAACTTCTTCCTGATTCGGCCAGGAGCGACAGAACTCCCGTTGTGGTCCAATGAGAATTGCGCCTGGCTCGGCATTAATAAAGAGCTTGGGAAGCTCTGCACTTGCCAGCCATTCCGCATATTCCTGTACCAGTGCAACCACCTCCGGGGGCTCACCGCTAATCGGTATTTGTCGCGGCCAGGTCAGGGTCGGGCGGCGGCCCTCTCCAGGCACACTAAAGGGCCGTCGGTATACCTCCATCTCTGCATCGCTTAACTCTCTGAGAATAGAGCCAGGTAACACTCTTTCGACGAATACATTCTTGTCTAGCACCATCTCTTCCCCGGCGGGCGATCGAAACCCCTGAAACACACCGCGTGCAGCCTCAGGCCACTCCTCCCAGGTCACAGGCCGGACAATGCCCTCCATGTAGGCGATACCATTAACCGACTCACGATGCCGATTAGCCCAATCGAAACCCAGGGCTGAACCCCAGTCGTGGATTACCCAGGTTACATTGTCTTTGACGCCAAGCGCATCGAGTGCGCCATCCAGATACTGTCTGTGCTCCATGAAGCTATAGCGCTCTGGCCCAGAATCCTCAAGCTTGTCGGAATCACCCATGCCAATCAGGTCGATTGCGATGCAGCGCCCCTGATCCTGTAGATGCGGCATGATATTGCGCCACAAATAGGATGAAGTCGGGTTGCCATGCTGGAAGACAATGGGATCGCCCTTTCCCATCTCCACATAGGCCATAGTCTTGCCGTTTACCGACACGGTTTGCTTGGGATGTTCCGCGATATTGATCATTCTGAGCCTCGATTGCGCCTGTTTACCCTTGTCTTGGTCGTAATTATTCTAGCTTCGGCAGAATACCACTGAATTGTCAGGTTTCAATGAATTGAACAAGCTACCTTACTTCATATATTCTCCACTTCCGCAATTCAAAGTAGTCGTAAGCAAACTTACGGGGGAATACCGAATGACTATGCAAAACACACCTCTGCTGATGTCACGCATCCTTGGGCGAGGTGCCGAGCTAGACCCAGGAGTCGAAGTCGTCACCGCTCAGGCTAACGGGACCCATCGCCAGACCCTGAAACAAACCTGGGAGCGCGCCCAACAGCTGGCCAACGCCCTCAAGGCCCAAGGTATCGACACTGGCGACCGCGTTGCCAGCTTCATGTGGAATAACTACCGCCACCTGGAACTCTACCAGGGCGTGCCCAGCATGGGTTGCGTGCTCCATACCCTGAACATCCGTTTGTCCCCCGCCGATCTGGAGTACATCATCAACCACGCCGGCGATCGCATTATCTTTGCGGACGAAGACTTACTGCCACTGCTGGAACCACTTTGGGGCAAGATTCCCTGCGTTGAGCTGCTGGTGATCTGTCGCCACGGCGAAGGCGGCGAAAGCAGTTTTGAAAATCAGATTGATTATGAAGACTTTATCGCTGGCCACGAACCCGCGTTTGACTGGCCGGACATTCCTGAGACTGCCCCTATGGGTCTGTGCTACACCTCAGGCACTACCGGCAACCCCAAGGGCGTGATGTATACCAATCGCTCCACTTATCTGCATACCCTGACTGAATCCCTTACCGACTCTATGGGTTTATCGGCTCTGGATTCGTTGCTGGGCATTGTGCCCATGTTCCACGCCATGGGCTGGGGGCTGCCATTTGCCGCATCCATGCTCGGCACCAAGCAAGTCTATCCACATCGCTTCATGACGCCGGACTCATTCCTGAGTCTGATGGAGCAGGAAGAAGTCACAATCTCTGCTGGAGTCCCAACGATCTGGCAGGGCGTGCGCGCAGCGCTGACGGCCAATCCAGACAAATACGATCTTTCAAGCCTCAATCGCCTGACCTGCGGCGGCTCTGCGCCACCGGTAGAAATGATGCGCTGGTACTGGAACAGCTTCGAAATCGAAATGATTCAGGGCTGGGGCATGACCGAAACGAACCCATTGGGTACCCTGTCGCGCAAGGTGTCCAAGCGTTCTCAGGTCGGTATCTCGGAAGATCAGCAGTTCGAAAATATCGCCAAGGCTGGTCTCGCCATGCCTGGCCTTGAAATTGAGATCTTCGACGAAGAATGGAAGCCGCTGCCTCACGATGGAGAAGCTGTCGGTGAACTCTGTATTCGTGGCCCCTGGATCGCCTCAGAGTATTTCAACGACCCACAGCCCGAGAAATTTCATGACGGCTGGCTGGTCACCGGTGACGTGGCCAAGATGGACGCAGACCAATACGTCATTATTTGCGATCGCTCCAAGGACATGATCATCTCTGGCGGTGAAAATGTTTACCCCGCGGAAATTGAAAGCGTCCTACAGAGCCATCCGGGCATTAGCGAAGCAGGGGTCATTGGACAGAACAGTGTCCGATGGGGTGAGTCCCCACTGGCCGTTGTCGTTAAAACGGATCCGACGCTGACAGCGGACGAAATACTCGCCTTTTGCCAAGATAAGCTCGCTCGCTTCAAACAACCCAAAGCCGTGGAATTTACGGATGTTATCCCGAGAAACCCGA
>MDSV01222788.1_pt1 | contig 47772 bp, 45 predicted proteins | sample 810851 | NCBI WGS metagenome assembly MDSV01 (sample SAMN05326640, study PRJNA326480) | marine metagenome | isolation source: seawater | place: Atlantic Ocean: North East | collected 2012
AAAAAAATATTTAGCTAAAAAAGATAGGAGGCTTGGCAAAATAATACAAAATTATCCAAGGGACTTTCTTTTTACAAAATCTGATCCTTTTTATACTCTCGCAAGATCTATTATAGGGCAACAAATTTCAGTAAGTGCAGCTCAGGCAGTATGGGATAGATTTGAAAAAAAAGCTGAAATAGTAAAACCTCATAAAGTAAAAAATATGCACTTTATGAGTCTAAAGTCTTGTGGTCTATCTAGGCAGAAAATAACTTACCTTAAGTCACTTTCTGATGCATTTGTAAAAAAGACAATTCAACCCAAAAAATGGGGCTCATTAGAAAATGAGAAAATTATTGAAGAACTAACTCAGATAAAAGGGATAGGTAGATGGACTGCTGAAATGTTCTTGATATTTAATTTATGTAGACCAGATATTTTCCCTGCTGACGATTTGGGGTTAATAAAGGGTATTTGTAGGTGTTATGGTTACAAATATCCTATTTCAAAAGAACAGGCATTGAAAATATCGAATAAATGGAAACCATGGAGATCAGTAGCAACTTGGTATTTTTGGAGAAGCTTAGATCCCATACCTGTAGAATATTAGTATGAATAAGATAAATTTTTCTTATGCGTCCAAATCTGAACACAACTTTGCGCAACGTTTAGTAATTAAAACAATAGAATCTCTTACTGGTAAAAAAAAATTAGAGAAGTTGTACAAAAACTATTCTTTAAACCCAAACCATCCTGAGACATTTTGGGGAGACATTTTAAATGAAATGAAAATAAAGGTTATTAACAAATCGAATAATGATCTAATCATTCCAAAAGAAGGCTCTTTATTAATAATTGCAAATCATCCATTTGGAATTGTTGATGGCTTGATTTTATGTTCTATTGTGTCAAAAGTAAGAAATGACTTCAAGATTATGACACATGAAACCCTTCAATTTCTTCCACAACTTGAGAATTTTATTCTCCCTGTGGATTTTAGTAAAAACAATAAAAATACTATGAAACAAAATATTAAAACTGCTGAAAAAGCTCAAAAACAACTTGAAACTGGAGGTGTTATAATTATTTTTCCTTCAGGGGGAGTATCAACTGCAGTCAACCTTAAATCTGAAGCTGTAGATGATGAATGGAAATTATTTCCTGCAAAACTTATACACAAAACCAAAACTAGTGTTCTACCTATTTATTTTGATGGAAAAAATGGTTTATTATTTCATCTTTTTGCTTCAAAAATTAAAAATCAAACACTGAAATATTCTTCTTATATGCATGAGACAAGAAAAAAAATTGGCAAAAATATAGATATATATGCAGGAAATGTTATTCATTACAAAGACATCAAAAAATTTAGTAAGAGATCTGAGCTAACTAACTATTTAAAAGATTTAACTTATTCTCTCAAGTCAAGTTGAAAAATATAAAATAAAATAAGCATGAACGACGCATTCGTTAAAAAAGATGATTTACAAGTTTACTCTTTCTATCGATTCTTAAAAATTGATAATAAAGAAAAGATTAAATTGTTATTTGATCATTTCTTTAAGAATAAACATGTTAAAGGAACAATCTTATTAGCAGATGAAGGGATCAATGCCTCAATTTCGGGCACTGAAGATGTTCTTCAAGATACAATGATTTTTATAAAAAAAATTTTAAGAATTAAAAAAATCAATTTAAAAATCAATAATTCAGATTTTTTTCCTTTTAATAAATTTAAAGTCAGACTAAAAAAAGAGATTGTATCACTTGGTGTGAATGAAATCAGATTATATAAAAATTGTAATAATTATATTCTTCCTGCGACATGGGATAAGTTTATTTCAAAAAAAGGAGTGAAATTAATTGATACTAGGAATATTTATGAAATAAAAATAGGTAAATTTTCTGGTGCCATAAATCCTAAAATAAAAACATTTAGAGAATTCCCATCTAAGGTGCAAAATCTTGGTTTAAAAAAAAATGATATGATCGCAATGTATTGTACCGGGGGTATTAGATGTGAGAAAGCTTCAGCTTTTTTAAAATCAAAAGGATTTAATAATGTATATCAACTTGATGGTGGAATTATTAATTATTTGCAAGAATATAAATGTAAAATTAAAAACTCTCAGTGGAGTGGAGAGTGTTTTGTTTTTGATAATAGAGTAACAGTTAATCAGAAATTGAATAAAGGAAAATATGAACAATGCTATGGATGTAGAAATCCAATTACAAAAAAAGATATGGTGTCTAAGAAATATAAAAAAGGTGTTTATTGCCCACATTGTTTTGATAAAAGAACAGAAAAACAGAAAAAAAGCTCTGAGGATAGACAGCAACAGATTGAAAAGTATTTGAGCAAAAGTTAATATATTTAAAAATAAATCTCCTTTATATCTTTATTTTAGTATCTCGATCTGACTTAATATATCTTTCACCATATCAATCAATGTGAATTTTGTATTCCAATGTAGTTCTCTCTTTGCTTTTGAAATATCAGCCCAATAAGAGCTCAAATCTCCATCACGCCTGTTAATAATATCGTATGGAATTTTTTTATTAAATACTCTTTCAAATTCCTTGACTATTTCTAATACAGAGTATCCTGTTCCTGATCCTAAGTTCCATATATTATATCCGTTGGAATTAGATATATAGTCTAGAGCTTTTTCATGACCTGAAATTAGATCTTCAACGTGAATATAATCTCTTATGCCTGTTCCGTCAGGTGTATTAAAATCTCCACCATAGATATTGAGTTTCTCATTTTTTTTTAGTATCACATCAATTATCGCTGGAATTAAATTCGTACTGTTATTATTTAAGCTTTCACCAATTTTTCCTGAAGGATGGCATCCAATTGGATTAAAATATCTAAGTATTCCAATGCTCCATGAATTATTATTTCTTGTGCACATATTTTGTAATATTTTCTCTATTATAAACTTAGATTGAGCGTAAGGACTATATGGTAAATCTATTTTTAAATTTTCATGCCATGGTAAGGCATGATTTTCTCCATATACTGTTGCAGAGGAAGAAAAAATTATTTTTTTTAATTTTGCTTTATTCATAGCATTAAGTAATGAAATTGTTTCAGAAATATTGTTTTTATAATATTTGAGTGGAAAGTTTATACTTTCAAATATCGATTTATATCCTGCAAAGTGAATAATAGCCGTAATCTCATATTTTTTGAAAACATCAATCAACAGGTCATGATCACCAACATTGCCTTTAATAAAAATTACTTTTTTTGAACATAGATCATTAATTTTTAATAAAACATTTACATTGCTATTGCTTAAGTTATCAAGACAAACAATATCTTGCCCTTTTTTTAAAAGTCGAAGTATGAAATGAGAACCTATATATCCACAGCCTCCAGTTACTAGTATCATTTTAAGAATTTCTTTTTTTTACAATCTTAGTTAAATATTTTAGATATTTACCCCAATCATCTGAAGAAATAATAAAGCCTATACAATTCTTTGAACCACATTTACAAATATGATCCTTGAAGTCATCTTTGTCGAATTCAAAGCCATAATCATAGCTAAGTTCCTCTCCTTTCTTTATTTTTTTTATCGAAGATATCCATATTTCATTATTCATTATTTCAACTTCACAATTTGGGTCACAAGAATGATTTATATATCTTGCTTTATTATATTTTGGGCTGCCATCAATATCGTAGTTACTGTTCAATTCAAAAATATATACGGAGCCATCAGTTTGCGAATGTAAATATTTACTAAGCCTTTTTGCAGATCTTTTGTCACCTTCAGACTTAGATAACTTTTCTCCCACATATTGAATAATTTTAATATTTTTTGGAATATCTTTTAGTGCAAATACTCCTGCGCCATGTATTTTTGAATTTTTAACTTTCCACATACTTATTTTATATATTAATAAATAGTTAAATTATAAAAAAAATTTTAAAAGTTTTATGCTTGTTTTGTGGGTTCTTTATACTTGCGTAGAAAATTCATAATAAACACAACAACCGCTCCAATTATTGCACCAATAATTACAGCAGAAAATAATATTGCAATTTCATATGATCTTGGAAATTTATATTTAGTATTTTCAATATTGAATGTAACAGCATAAAAATCACTTTTATTGTAAATAGGAGCAGTTCTAAACGAAAGCTCAGCACGTTCAAGTTTCTTATCTTGTTCTAGTTTTCTTTTTTGTTGCTCCAAATAAAATAAATTTTCAATAAAAGCAGTCTTATTTTCTCGAGATTGAATTAATCTTATTTCTTCCTCAATTGTCTCGTATCCAAGAAAAAAATAATTTTCATTACCATAAGAAGTGTAACTAAAATAATCTTTCTCATTAACAGTTTCGCCAACCCTTTTTACATCATTGCTAATATTATATTGGAGATCAATTGTACTTTTTGCAATGCCCAGATTACGAGCAAGACTGGCTTGTTCCTCTAAGAATGCTAATCTGTCTTTAGTTATTCGATCATAGTCGTTAATTGCATTATCAATCCTTATCTCTAAATCTTCAATCTTAAAGTCTTGTTGTTGTTTTAATACAGATATTTTTTTTTGAAAACGACCAACCATTGTCTCATGGATTAGTATATTTACTTCTTTATTCAAAAGCTCTAGTAGTAATTTCCACTTTTCTTGGTCATGAAAATTACCAGTTAAAAAATATAATTCGTCTAACTTAAGAATTTTCACTCCTGAAGAAAATTGTTTAACCGCATTATAATATTGATAATCACTACTATAATTATTCCTATTAAAAAAATTTAGTTTATCAACTGCCTCTTCTATTAAATAGCCATCTTCAATAGTTTCACGGTATAAGTCGAAAAGAGTATGTCTATCAATTTCTAAAACTTCTGATGCATTGAACAATATATATTTATCATTTTCAGCAGATGTTATTTTTTTGATTTCCGTAGATGCGGTAAAATTTACTGGCGGGTTATCCTTTTGGAAGTATATAATTAATATCGAAAAAGCAATTGCAAATGCTAATATAATCCACTTACCACTCCAAAGAACTCTCACTGCATCAATTAAATCCATTTCATAATTTAAAGTATTTTTCACATCACTCATCGCTCAATGCCCATAAATTCTAAAGTAGAGAATTCAGCTGATAAGTAGAAATAGATTTTTGATATAATAATATTATAATTATTATAAATATTATAAATATTTAACATTAAGGTTTAAAAGTTTCTAGAAAAAAAAATTTAGTCATTAAATATTTTATAAATTTATTTTGATAAATTTATTATAAACTTTTGAGGCATTATTGCAAACCCTAGATATACTCTATTAAACTTATCAGCAACGTAATCTATATTTTTTTTATAATTATATTTAAATAAACCGACCTAAAGCCGTTATTTAATTTTAATAACGTTATCATCATTGTCATTACCAAATAATAGATTTTGTTCATATTTTTTCTCTAGCAATTTTTCTGTATAAATGTGGTCTACAATTTTTGAATTTGATTTATATAAATTTAGTAATCGTTGTAATAAGTTTTTTACCTCAGCTACCTCATTGTTATCCAATAAACTTTTTAATTTGTTTAAGTCCTCTTCTAATTGGTCAAAAGGAATAAACGGCTCACTGGTTTTAAGTATTTTTGGATGATTGGTTTTTTGTGGGTTGTCACCTATTAATAGTTCTTCATATAATTTTTCACCTGGTCGAAGGCCTATTACTTTAATTTCAATATCTCCATTGGGATTTTTCTTATCCTTAACACTGTAACCTGATAATGTAATCATTTTGTTTATTAAATCTATAATTTTAACACTTTTGCCCATATCAAGTACAAATACTTCTGACTGCTTGCCCATAGATCCTGCTTGTATGACTAGTTGAGCTGCTTCGGTCGAAGTCATAAAATAACGTGTTATATCTAAATGAGTTAAGGTGACAGGACCACCCTCCTTAATCTGCTTTTTGAATTTTGGAATAACTGACCCTGATGATTCTAGTACATTGCCAAATCTAACGATTGAAAAATTAGTGTTGATATCTTTTGTATGCTTGTAAATGCCTTGCATACAAAGCTCAGAAATTCTCTTTGAAGCACCCATAATATTAGTCGGTCTTACTGCTTTATCACTTGAAATCAAAACAAGATTTGAGACTTTTTTTGAAATAGACGCATTTGAAACTGCAATGGTACTAAAAACATTATTTTTAACTCCCTCACAAACGTTTTCCTCAACCAACGGTACATGCTTATATGCCGCTGCGTGATATACAGTATCAACTTTGAAAGTTTCAAAAATTGTTTCTAATCTTAATTGGTCTTGCGCATTAGCAAGTAATGAAATAATTTTTAAATTTTTATTTACAGTTATTAATTCTTCATAAATCTTGTAAAGAGCAAATTCATTTAATTCTAAAAGTAATAATTTATTTGGTCTCAGTTTTGCAATTTGACGGCATAATTCAGAGCCTATAGAACCTCCTGCTCCTGTTACTAAAACTGTTTTTGAAAGTATATGTTTATTTAATAATTTTGTATCTGGCTTAACTTCATCTCGATTCAACAAATCATAAATATTTAAATCTTTAATATCTGATATTTCTATATTTCCATCTACAATCTCAGAAATACTTGGTAGAGATCTAACGCTTAATTTAAATTGACTCAAATTTTCGATAATACTATTTCTTCTAATTCTATTAATTCTTGGCAATGCCAGAAATACCATACGAATATTTTTGGATTGAACTAAATTTTTTAATTTAGATGGATCATAAACAGTTTGGCCTAGTATAGATTGTTTATGCAACTGATTATTATCATCTAACATGCCAACAACTTTAAATTCTGGACTATTTTCCAGTGCAACAACTAATTGCCTTCCAGCGCTTCCTGCTCCATATATAATTATATTTTGTTTGTTTGAGATTTCCCTAAAACTATAATTTCCTGTAAGTATATATTTCGCTACTAGTCTCAAGCCTATTATTGATAGGAATAATAATATTGGCTGAAGAATACCAATAGATCTTGGAACACCTTGAATTGTATAAACTCCAATTACTAGAAAATATAAAAGTCCATAGATAACTGTGGCCACTAAAACTGTGAAAATGATTGTTAAGCCAAAGTAGCGGAAAATAGTACGGTATAATCCAAATAACCAAAAAATGGGTATAGCTATGATTATGGATATGAAGGCTGGATAGAAATTAAAATCTTTTGGTAAAATGAATTCCTCTAATCTTATTGCAAACGCTAACCATGTACATAGAATACACAAAACTACATCAGTAAACATAGCAATTGTTTGCTTGGAATAACGAGGAAAAGATAAAATACTATTTAACATTCATAATAATATTTATTTAGGTATACTGAATTAATTGTCCATATGGTCATAGTTATCAAATATATTTTTATTATATTTTTTTTGTATCTTTATTTGAATCACTACTTATCAAGATAAAACATACAGGTAAATATATCATTATTGAATTCCAATTGTTAAAAAAACTTAATGTGGGAATTAATGGAAATAAATTTATAAAAAATAGAGTATACAAGCATATTTCATGATCATAAAGTACCCTTCTTTTTCTTCTTAAAACATTTATTGTATGATTAAAAAGCTGCATCATCACAAAGATCAAAGAAATTAATACTGGCAATGCTCCAACTAAGCCAACCTCAGATAATAATTGCAAATAAGTATTGTGTGGATGAGTACTGCAACCATTTCCTACTGCATACTTTGGGTCTGAACATTTAATTCTAAAGACTTTTAAACCATGTCCAAAAAAAGGGCTATCCTTAAATTGGTTTATAGCTGTAAGTGCTAGTTCCTCATGAGTAGGTGAAAAATAATTAACCTTTTCGCCAGAATCCGATAATCCAATTTGCTCAGATGTTGTATCAATGACTCTTTTTTTAATATCTTGATCAAGTATCGTAATTAATGATATTAAAATTATGGCAATAAAGAAACTTAATAACCGTAGATACTTTAACTTATCAACTAAACAAATAATTATCACAGTACTCACTGTAAGCAAGAATAGTGCTGAACGATCCCCACTAAGGAAAACAATTATTTCTGCTAACACTAAAAATATTAGTGCTAATATCATTTTTGATTTATTTATTGGCCCAAGCATATAAAAAATTGCAAATGATAATATAATCATTTTACTTAAAAAGGTTCCTAGAACAGCTTTATTTCCAAAAAAGCTTGTTAATCTGCTCGATCTTTCCCAATTCAAAATATTGTAGCCTGTTATATACTGAATATAACTGTCAACTAAAAGTACAAAAATTGTGATAAATAATGAATAAGCAAAGTACTTTATAACTGTTTTATTATTTTCAAGCAAGAATGCTATGCAAAGCGTAAATAATACGAAACGAATATAAAAAAAACTATTTTTAAAAGAGTAAAATATATCGTCTGACAATAAAGAGCTAAAAATCATAGCCAAATATAGAAATGCAGCTAAGTAAAAGAACCTTTTTTTATAAAAATCATAAAGTTTATATTTAAAAGTTAAATATAAAAATATTATTGCAATAATTGAAATAAACAAATCACTTAAAAAAGGCCCTGATATTAATGCAGCAGGCAGCAAACAAAATAGTATTGAAATAAAATTTAATAAAAATTCCTTTGATGACTTATTATAAAATAATTCCATTCTTAACAATTATTTAAATTATTTTTTTAACAGCCGCTACTACGTCATCAATTGAAGTATAGTAATGTTTCTCAAGAACTCTTGAAGTTGGTGCGGGTGCATCAGGTAAGGCAACTCTCATAGGGGGGTTGTTTAGGAGGTTTGTGGGCAATTGTTCAACTACCCTGGCTATAATCTCAGCAGAAAGGCCTCCTGTAGTCCAACCAGAATCAATAACCAAGAAGTTTTTTGTCTTTTTAACTGATTCTATGATTTCATCAGTTTGCAATGGATTAAGAACTCTCAAATCAATTACTTCCACAGAAATATTTTGACTCTTAAGCTGCTGAGCAGCTTGCCTAGCAAGTAATGATGCATGACCAGACGCAGCGATGGTTATATCGCTACCTTTCAAATTGATAATAGGTTTTTGGGAAATTAAATCTATCTCGACCACTGGAGGTAGTTCATCTTCTTGCTCATACAACCAACGATCATCAATATATATAACAGGATCATCACATAACACAGATGAAATTAATAAATCCCTGGCATCTGCAACTGTCGAAGGCATAACAACACGTAGTCCAGGTACGTGTGCAAACCATGCATGAAGTGCCTGAGAATGTTGAGCTCCCTGCTCTCCACCACGGTTTATAATGCTTCGAATTGTTAAACCTGGATGAGATTGGCCACCTAACATATGAGACCATTTAGCTGCCTGATTAACAATTGAATCCATTGCATATATCATAAAATCCATACGAGGATGTAAGACAATAGGCTTCATTCCAGCTAATGAAGCCCCTACTGCTGCGCCAGTACAAGCTGACTCAGACACTGGAGTATCAATGATACGTTCAATACCAAATTTTTTATTCAAGTCTGTCATTGTATTGCCTACATACCAGGGACTCCATAATCCTTGACCTATAACAAAAACCTCTGGGTAGTTCTTAAGTAAATATTCAAATGCTGCTAATATTGCAGTGCCATAATTATATTTTTGGGTTTTCATTTATTTTGCTTATGAGTATATATGTTTAAAAGTTGCATCATGAGAAGGATAAGGATCATTCATTGCTTTCTCCCAGGCAACTTCGATTTCTCTATCTAATTTATTAATTAAGTCTTCTTCTTGTTCCACTGACCAGATATTGGCATGTATCATTGATTTAGATAAACGTGAAATAGGATCCCTCGCTTTCCAATTCTCAATTTCATCCATTGAACGCTTAACTCCTACATCAACATCATCTCTCCAATCTACATGACCGTACCATCGATAAGTTACTAATTCTATTAATGCAGGTCCCCTTCCACAACGAATATCATGGATGAGATCTTTTGATACTCTTGCTAAATCAACTACATTATTACCATCTATCAACCTATAAGGAATACAGTTAGCCTCAGCAAATCTTGAAATAGATTCATTAGGTTGGCGAAGTGATATATGCATATGACTTGCAAATAAATTATTTTCAATTACAAACAATATGGGTATTTTATAAATTTTTGCTAAGTTAAAGCATTCATGGACAACTCCTTCTTCTACAGCTCCATCTCCAAGATACGAGACGCCAATATCGTCTAGGTTTTGCATTTTTGATGCCATTGCCGCGCCAACTGCTAGTGACACAGTTCCAGCTACTATAGGCGTTGATCCATAAAAACCATGGGACTGATCAAATAGATGCATAGATCCTCCCATACCTTTAGAAAATCCAGTTTCTTTGCCAAGTACTTCTGCAAATAACATATAAAAATTTGGATTTAGAGCAAGTAAATGAGAGTGAGATCGATGATTACCAAATACCCTATCTGTTTTTTTTAAATTTTGTGAGACTCCCACTGCAATTGCCTCTTGCCCAACTCCAAGATGCACAGGACCACCTATCACCCCATTCTTCTTTTCTAGAGCTAATTTTTGCTCTGTTTTTCTTATTAGAATCATTCTATTTAACATACTTCTTAAAATATCAGTCTCTTGATTATTAATTGATATTAATTGGTTGTATTTTTTTGAATTAAATAAGTCTTTTGTATAATGTTTCATATTGGATTTAAAATTTTCCTAAACGCAAATCAGTTTGTAATTCTAGACCAGTTTTCCATTATTTGCTCAGAATTTTTTATTCCAATTACGACTGAGGATATATTTTCTTGCATTAAAGCCCAGTTAATTGCATAGCTAGCTAAACTACTATTACTATCAGATGCTGTTAGTTTTAATTGATCGACCCTTTCTAATACATTCAAAAACTCTGAACCCTTAAAAATTGGCAATCTGGAACGCCTATCATTTTCTGGGAAAGTTGATCTTCTATTAAATTTTCCAGTGAGTAAACCATTTAATAAAACGTTATATGCGATTACTTTTATCTTATTTTCAGTGCAAATTTTTGAAATACTCTCATCAAACATTCCATTAATTATATTAAGAGGCAGCTGAATATAATCAATTTGAGACACATTACATGCTCTTTTCAGTTGATCTGAAGAAAAATTAGAGCAACCAATTGAAACTATTTTTCCTTCATTTTTAAGTCTCAATAATTCAATAAATGTATCTTCAATTGAAGTATTTATATCAGGCCAATGCACATAAAATATTGGCAAGGTTTCAAGTTTAAGCCGCTGTAAACTACTTTCTACATCCCTTCTAATTGCGGATGGTGAGCTATCTTTGACTATATTGCTTCTGCCTGAAGTTTGATTCCATGAAAGACCCCCTTTAGTAGCAATAACTAAATCAAATCGACGATTACCTAATATTTTGGATAATCTTCTTTCAGATAAACCTAATCCGTATACGCCAGCTGTATCAAAAAAATTAATTCCAAGATCAATAGCAGTATTGATGGCTTCCTCAATTGCAGGTACATCTATATAACCCCAGTCAGTACCACCTAATGGTTCACAGCCAAAACATATCGGAGATATATTTTTCATGGTTTGATATTCAATCTTGTAATATTTTTTATACCAATAATACCAAACGCTGTTTCAATTAAAACCCTAAGGTCTAGTAAAAAACTTTTTTCCTTAACATATCTAAGGCGTAATAAATTTTTTATTGGCTCTATTTCATTTGCATACTTTTCATCAACATCTTTATCTCCCAAGACTTCATCCATATCTAAAAAATATAATGAAGCTAAGTCTGTTAGTCCAGGCTTCACGGATAATATCAAGTTAAGTTCACCTAAATATTGATTTGTGTAATATTTTACTTGTGGACGCGGACCAACTAAAGACATATCACCTTTAACTACATTAATAAATTGAGGTAATTCATCTAACTTATATTTTCTCAAAAAACGGCCTATTTTAGTTAGTCTATTATCATTCAAAGCAGTAGAGTGGCCACCTATATTTTCAGCATTTTGAACCATAGTCCTAAATTTATAAATCTTAAAATCAATATTATTTTTTCCTGTCCTTGTACCTTTATAGAATATATCACCAGTAGAAGTTATTTTGATAATTATGAAAATAGTTATAAGTATCGGTGATAAGATGATTAAAGCCAAAAGTGCAACTATAGTATCAAATATGGTTTTCAATTGTAAAAATTTTTTTTAAAGTTTTGATAAATTGCTAATCATCCTACATGATTTATAATATATTAACTACTTAGTTTATTTTTAAGGCTTTACAAACCAAGCGCCTCCACGGCCATCAGGACGTAGGGTTGTATTAATTGAATTTTGTTCAATAAACTCATCAGTTGCTTTTCTAGAACCAAAACATGTGGCATAGTCGTCTATAATTACGCAACCTCCTGGCGAAATATGAGAGTAAAAGTTTTCTAAGGGAATTTTTGTAGATTCATACCAATCACCGTCTAATCGAAGTATCGAAATCGTTTTAATCTTATCTTTATTGACTGCAATGGTGTCCTGAAACCATCCTTGAACTAGATTAATCTTATCTTTTGGAAGATCAAGCTTGCCAAATAAAAGTTCACTTACTTGTTCAATGGAACCTAGACAAGATCCTTTGGTTAAAGGTTGAACGAAATTACCTGCCTTAGTCCCTTTATAATCTTCGGCAGTAGGCTCTGGCAAACCTTCATATGAGTCAAAAAACCAAAAATGACGAGTTTTATTTCCTAATGCTCTACTTGTAAGTGCCATCATAGCTGCTGTTCCACCCTCAGCTACTCCACATTCTATTATCACTCCAGGAACTTTATTTTTCTCTATAAGCTGAACTACTTCAAAAGCATTTTCAAGCGCTTTCCAGCCTCCCATTGTATAAGGCAATAAAAATCGAGTAAGCTTTTGTTTAGTTTTTAATTCTTTATTTCCAAATATACCATAAAATTTTGTTGTGACTGAATAAGTAATCCAAATTCTACGTTTATTTAACCAATATAAATTATCATATACTATTTTAAACGTACTTACTGGCAAAATAGTCTGCAGTACCGGTATGATTACTCTAGCGACTTTTCCTACAATACTTGGTTTATAATCAATTTCTTGATTTTGTATATTCATTTTTTCCTCCGAGATTTTTATATCATGCACTAATAAACATTAATAAAACTATTCAAGTCTTAAGCCAAGACTTATTATCATCTGAAACAACTATTAGATAAATAAATAAATAATTTATTTATCTAATACGATAAATCTTGAGATGAAAAACATTAGTATTTTTTATCAAATTGAGTTTTTCTTGGCAATTTCTTCTAAAAAATTGGCCATAGAATCATAGACTTTTTTTCCATCGAATTGACTAACAAATGTTTCTCTAGCATTCTTTTTAAATTGATTCAGATTTTCAACATTTTTAGCAAAATTTTTCAAAAGAGATGCTAGTTTAATTGGGTCACTTCCATAAGACAAACCACATCCTTTTGACCTTATAAGATCAAAGAGTCTTCCATACTTTAGACTTGTCACGACCAACAAATCCTCAGATAAGTATTCAGCTGGTTTATTTGGAATGTTCTCTGTAAAATTTTTTGTATGTATATAAGGAGCAAGACCTACATCAGATAACTCTAATATAGTTTTTATTTGTGCTGCATTAATCCAGCCAGTAAAAATACAATTATTTAAATCATCACATGCCTTTTTTATTTCTGCCTCCTTTCTGCCTGTTCCACATATAACAAAACGAACTGGAGCATCTTGCAATTGTAAAATTTTTGCTGCTGAAAAGATAGGTTCAAATTCAAAACTATTGGTAAACGTCCCTAAAAATAATACATTTAAAATCGTATCATTCTTTTTAATGCCAAGTTTTTCCCAGAAAGAATAGGCTTCAGCTTTTTTCTTATTACTTGTTTCCCCCTTAATATATGCCATCGGAAAATAGATATCTTTTCTACTACGCTCTCGCCCAGAATGTTGAATACCCCAATTGACAAAGTCATCAGTAATACCTGAAATAGCTGTCGCTTTTCTGCAAATTTCAATCAAGTTATGACGCATTGGCATTGTTAAAATATTAATAATCCAACGTAAGGATTTTGGAAGCAATTCTACAAATACATCCGGATATAAGTCACGGATATCAAGTACAATGGGAATCTTATTTTTATTAGCATAACGTACCGCCATTTGTGAAAGTTCAATTGATGGAACAGAAGTTAAAATAATGTCTGGCTTTTTAACATCTAATGTTAATTCTTTCCTAAACTGTTTAGTGACCACACTGTTATCAATAAATCGAGATAAAGAAATATTTTTTTTATACCCAAAACATTTTAAATAATGGATATAATAATTCTTTTTTACCATTACGCGTAAAGACTTTTTATATCTTTTTCTTTTTCCAATATGATCAAATGCTGACGTCCACCAAACTACTTCATGCCCCTGCGATCGCAAAATATCAGCTAAAATACCAATTCGCATGAGACGACGATTGCCACTATCATCGTGTGGAGTAGACTCAGCTCTTTGTACTAGCCATACTTTCATTTATTTTTCTTAATATTTAGTTTATTGTGAATATCGCAAAACATTATTCAAATCTTTTCCCTTCGAAATGATAGTAAAAGTACTAATAACAATACAATGATTATGGGCCCAGGAAGAAATATATCAAAAGGCGAGTCTGTAACGTATCTAAGTGGTATATAAGCAAATATAAACGCTCCAATCCATGAAAATGGTGGCTGTCTGCATAAAATAAAATCTAAAAGTTTTACAAGCACAAATGTCACAAAAAAAACAAATATAGCAGCTAAGGACAAAGGCAAAACCATGGTTAGTGAAGCAAGTAAACCTGGAGAACTTCCACCTTTAGGATTTATCTTTTCAAAGTTAGCAAACTGAAGAAGAGCAAGTCTAGAAAAAGTTGTGATTTCTGGTTTTTCTGCTGTGGGGTCATCCAATAATAATTTCAGCCTATAAATAGTTGTCTCAAATGGAATGTTTATATTTTCAAAATTTGGTCCATCTTCTATTGATGATGTAAGTGATGATAAATGTATTGAATGACGATTAACCAAATAATTAAACCCTGTATAAGCTGATAGAATTTTTACAGTCTCAACTTGCTTACTAGTTTTAGCAAATTCACCTATTACAAGGAAAGGTGGTATAATAAATAACAGTAAGACTAATAAACCAGAGTATATTAAGTACTTTTTTGTTACTACTCGATAAGAGAACAAAATCCCTAGGGAACTTTTCGGTGCAATAAAAATGCCTATAAATAACATGGTGATAATAATACTTCCCAAACCATTAATCGAAAATATTAGACCTAATAACATTATAACTTTAAGAATTATGTCACTCACGGAACGTGATAATATTAAATTATGATCTGTCATTAATACCCAGAAGCTCATGACTGGCATTAATATTTGTATAACTGATGCATAAATAAGAAGAGAATCAGTTGATATTGATGACGTATAACGATACTGAGTTAAGCCATTAGTAAAAATGATATATCCTACAAATATTGCAACTAATGAAGGAAATAATATTATCAATTTTGGTAGCGGCTTTATTGGTCCTGTGTTTCTTTTTAAGACTGTCGGTGTAAATTTAGCAGCAAATATTCCAAGAATTGAAGTAAGTATTAATAATAATGTTATAAGTAAAATAGATAGTGAGTGAATAGGCAGCCTAAAAATAGGTTGGGTGTCGAAAATCAAATTCAAAAAAAGAGGGAGCACATATTCTATAAAAAGATACGCAAAAAAAATTTTACCTCCTCTGGTAAACGTCTCTTTGGTATATATTGCTTTACCAGTATTACTTAAATTATAACTTTGAACGTACATATTTAATTTAACAAAAACATAATAGATACAATGTATTAGCTAGCGTTTTGTACTTTGGTTTTTCTTAATAGATACATCATCACTAATACTCTTATACACATTAAGCAAAATAATAACATTAAACTTAAAAATATTAAGTGTGATGAAGGCCAAAATATTGCCAAAATCACAACAGGCAATAAAAATGCTGCTCCAATTGCTGCATCTAAAGCCAATCTAATTCCAGCTGTTGTTGCCCAATATAAGCGCTCGGTATATGCAACAGTAAATGTAACAACTGCAGCAAAGAAAAAAGCAAAGTAACGAACATTACCATCTCCCACCTCTTTATAATTATAATAATATAAAGCAGCACCTATTAATAATGGCATCAAAGAAAATATTGGAGAGCCAATCTTTATTGCTTGTATTTCCTGTGGATTTTCATTTATGAGCCTTGCTCTTACTGGCGCAATCAAAACAACAGTTTGAGCAACAACAAACACTGAAGCAATCTGAGTGTATAACATATACATGGGTAGTTCAGTTTGGGAAAAATATTGTAATAGCCATTTGTCACTACTAACTAAACTGATTCCCATAAATACATAACCAATTTGAACAATATCTTGTCTAATAAAATTAAAAGATTTGGAAATAATTTTAAGAAAAGACTTGCGTACTGATTTGATAAAATAGATTATTGCAGAATAAATAGTATCCCAATTTACAAAAATTGAGCCTATTAATAAAAGAATGGGAAAAGCAAACCTAATATCAATTATCGTTAGATAAGATAACAATGAAGCAAGTAACACTGGTATTAATTTACTTATAGCGAGGTAAAATAAATTTTTTGAATTGTTGCTAAATTGGGCATAACGCTGAAATTCATCATTTAGTTTCTCAGCTATGCCGTATAAAATTCCTATCATTACAACATTTAACGAACCCCAAAAAACTACACTAGCAACAAATGATGATACAATTATTACAAACATTAACTGCAAAGTCATTTTTTGAATATACTTTACATAAGACCTAGCTATATCTTTGCTATGAATAAAATCTTTATTGCCAAAATATATCTGGTAAAAAGATCTATGGGCATTAGTTCCAGATAATGATAAAAATAGTAATCCAATAAGATAAATTTGCGCAATAGCTAGGCCAGAATCAGCATCCAGTTGTATACTTAGCCAAAGAGCCAGTGGCTTTACAATTACCAAAAGCCCTCTTGAAAAGACCCCAAGATTAACAAAATTTTCGTAAATATAATTTAAGCCCAACATATATAACTATCTGAACTACTAGAAATTAAAGCCAACTTCTACACATCATAGTCATGATATCCTTCAGCCGTTCTGTAATAAGCGGTAAGTGCATGCCTTTCAACTTCTTTACATGGCCGAGCTCTATGAATTAGTTTTGATGAATTTATAACCATTACAGTACCAGCCTTAACTAACACTGGTCTTGCCTCATAACCCTTATTTAATAAAGAAAGAATTTTACATTCAGGTATTGATGTATATCTTCGAACAGAAGATTTTTTTAGCATACTGAAATGATCAAAAAAGAATCCTGGCTCAAGAGCCTTACGTAATCTAAAGAGATTTTTGTTCGTCTTTGGAATGAACTCGAAAGGACCAGACTTTTCAGATGTATCAGATAGAAAAAGAAAAACTTTTTCCTGTGGTCTCCAACTATCTATATGCCACCTACCCAATCTATGATTTAGATCTTCATCTGGAAGGGGTGTATTTTTTATCGCTAGAACAGTACCTGCAATTGACTCTTGCTTTAACAATGAAGATAGAAATACATTACTATCTTCAAAAAAAGTCTTCACGCCATTGAATCTTTTTTGAGCAGACCATATTCTTGTTTCAGTACCACCAAAATTTATCTCGACACCCAATCCTGACTTTATTTTATTCATATCTGATTTTATTTCTTCACAAAACTCCCTTGAATAGATATTTGGCATTATGAAATAGCTTTCTTTTTTCATAGCTTCCCTAGCCTCCATTATTATTTCAGAAGAATAAGGTGATAAGTTTTTAGACATTATTTTGTATCAAATATTAATTTATAGTTTTAAAGAGTTATTACTTACATAAATAATAATTTTATGCTTTTATAACATTTTTATATGAATTTCGATATACATTCCGTGTATCTACTATTACCTTGGCATTTTCTCTAATTAATTTATACGGAAATTCATCATGATCAGTACAAAGTAGAATGAGATCATAAGAAGAAATTAAACCTTTTTTTAGTTTCCTGCTTTTTAATATAATCTTATTTTTATCTGACAATTTAAATTCAGGAATGTATGGATCACTATAATCAATTTTTTTTACTTTTCTTTTTATAAGCTTTAGTATTTCCACTGCTGGAGACTCTCTGAAGTCATCAATATTTTTTTTATAAGCTAATCCTAAAATTAGTATTTTTGAATCTTTAGGTTTAACGTTTATTATTTTTAATGCCGAATTAACTTTTTTTATTACCCACTTTGGCATGTCAGAGTTAATTTTCCCTGCCAGCTGAATAAATTTTGTGTCAACTCCATATTCTTTTGCTTTCCATGTTAGATAAAATGGATCTATTGGGATACAATGCCCCCCTAGACCAGGGCCTGGATAAAATGCATTAAACCCAAATGGTTTTGTAGCCGCAGCTGCAATAACCTCATGAATATCAATTTTCATTTTATCAGCAACAATTTTCATTTCGTTCACTAGACCAACGTTTACAGCTCTATAAATATTTTCCAAAAGCTTTACCATTTCTGCAGTTTTAGTTGAACTAACAGGTATAACTTTATCAATTATCGAATTGTAAATTGCTTCACCTACTGCTAGACAATTTTTTGAATACCCTCCAACTATTTTTGGTGTGTTTTTTGTATAATAATTAATATTACCCGGATCTTCTCTTTCAGGAGAATAAACTATAAAAAAATCTTTACCCGGAGTTAAATTTTTTTTTTGAATCGGAATTAAAATTTCCTCGTCTGTTGTTCCAGGATAAGTTGTACTTTCAAGTGCAATTGTTTGTCCTTTTCTTACATAAGGCAATATTGATATTATTGATGATTTTATATAACTTAAATCTGGTGTTTTGTTATTTTTTAGAGGTGTCGGCACACATATAATAATGATATCAACATCTTTTATTGCCTTATAATTTGAGGTTGCTGTAAATTTTTTAGAAATAATTGATTTAATTGTATCATCTGAAATATGTTTAATATAGCTACTAGATTTTTTTAATAATTTAATTTTTTTTGTATCATTATCAAATCCAATAACATTAAATTTTTCGTCAACAAATCTTTTTATAAGAGGGATACCTACATAACCCAGACCAATGACACCAATAGATGCATCTTTATTGCGTATTTTATCGATTAAAATGTTTTTCATAATTGTCTTTAAATATTTTTTATAAATAGATTATCATAGATAGCGAAAGGTAATTACAATACTATCTGCCAATTAGCATTGCAATTCTTTCTTTGATCTTAGCTGAACCTTCAAATTGAGAGTCAATTTTTGATTTTATAAATTTATCCAAGGCTTTATCAAAAGAACAAAGCTTATCATCTTTAGGATAAAAAATTAAATCTAAATATTCCTTTGAAAATAACTTGTCGTCTTCTACTATCGGGGTAATTACGCTGCCATTAAGCCATTGCATCTCAAATAAACTACTCGACAAAGTACTGTAAAAGTAATCAGAAATCAGAAAACAATCTATTGAGTATTCAACTATTTTAATATTTCTTGATTTAAGAATGTTTAATCTACTATCATTATGTTTAGAATTAGCAGGATGGCATTTATACAAGATTTCGATTTCTTGATCATAAGATTTAAATTTATCAATCAAGATATCTATTATATATATTTCTAAATCGTATTCAAAAGAATCGTAGAAGTTATCCCCTAAGCCAGTACCACCAAATATAGAAATTATTTTTTTCTTCTTAACACGCATACTACTTAAATATTGAACATAATTTGCCTCACCTTGAAAATACTTTTCTCTTTCTAAATATCTACTGATTAATTGTGAGTTTAAAAAAATATCATTTGCATAAATATCTTCACTAAACTCTAATGGTGGCTTAGGTAGGTCTGGAATGAAGTGTACTAGTTTCTGCTTAGTATTGCTTGTTTTTCTATATTCTAACTCATACAAATAAATGTTTTGATAAAATTCATATGCAGGATATGACAAGGCGCCATGGGTTAATTCAATTATTGATTTACAATTTTGATTAAGAATTGAGTTAGCTCGCAGAATTTCAGTCAAAAAATTATTTGCTGTAAATGTCACTAAATTATATTTTAACTTCTCTTTATGTAATAAAGAAATTGACTCATCAATGATATAGGCAAAAATTATATTTAATAATGGAAGCTTAATACTTATATTTTTTTTAAACTGTAAAATCTTATTTGTTAATATAATGAATGAATTATTTTTACTTATGGATAATATTTTTTTTAAAAAATTACATATAAATAAATACAGTAAAAAATTTCCATCAATAATCATAAATTTATTATTGTTATATTTATAATATTTCCAGAATTTACTTTCCATCTCACAATCAAAAAGATAAATCAACTTATCTCCCTCTATCGCCTCTAATATAAAATCTAATTTATTATTTTTATTACCGATTAAAATAGAATTGTTTTTTATCGTATCTTCAAGTGAACTGCTATAATCTAGAAGTCTATTCCCTATACCTATGTATAAGACTTCTTTATTATTATTTCTAATAGCATTACTCTGATAATAGTATTTTTTAATTTTAAAAAAAATGTTTATAAAAAAAAAAAAGTTATAATGATATGTTGATTTATTTATTTTTTTTTTATTATTAATAATTGAAGAAAATGTAATTCTTATTCTTCTAAAGATGCCGAGATAAATTCTTTTATTATTTTCTCTTAAATAATAAAAATTCTCTAAAATTTTAATAAAATATAAATCACGCATATTTATTATTTGTAAGGCCCAAGATTTCTATGTTTTTTTTCATTTTTGCTGGATTTATGAGTTTACTATGGTTTATATGGGAAGCAATCAGGGCAAATAGAATTTGTTGACCAATAAAAATGTGATTCATATTATATGAGCTAGTTTTATTTTTTATTAGTTCTGAGAGTATTTTCAAAGGTTTAAAAGTGCCCTGCGGATAATAATCGTCATATTGAATAGTTTTTGTTTTATAATTGTATGGATGATTTCGAATTTTCTTTTTGATTACCAGCCTGGCTCCATCACCTTCAACCAGAATTGTTCCATTTTCACAATGTATTTCTACATCACAGTTTCCATAATTATTTATGTTGCCAGTAATATTATCTCTGAAAATAAATAAAGCAGACTCTAGATAAGGATCATTTTTTACAATAAAATTTCCTTTACTTTTTTTTATCTCTACTTTTTTAAAAAATGCTTGTAAATTTTTTGGCATTTCGTCATTTGTAAAAAAAAGTAGAAGGTCTACACTATGTGGATGAGCCCAATATAATTGTCCTGAGCCAAAATTTATATCAATATGTCTTAAATTTCCAAGTTTTTTACTATTAATTAATTTTTTTGCATCAATATACGGCTTCATATATCTTCTAATTGCACCGTATGTTATTTTTAATCCAGATTTGCTGAATTTCTTGAAATTTATAAGATCACTAGTGGAATTACATAGCGGTTTTTCTATATGAAAATAATTAACACCTTTCTCTTTTGCATATTTTACTATATTTAATTTTTCATTGGTTCTTGTAGCAATGCAAATTATTTCATTTTTATGCTGATTAATTAATTCTTTATAATCTCTATAACAGTTTTTTATCTTATATTTTTTTTTTACATTCAAAATAGCCTCTTGAGATTTATCACAAATAGCTTCTACTATAGTGTCTTTATTCTCTTTTATTGCTTCTAAGTGGCTGAGTGGAAACCAGCATTTAGGAGCGTATTTTTTTACTTCGGATGACGTGAACGCTCCCATTCTACCGCATCCAATAACAGATGCCCTGATCTTTACCATTTTAGTACATATGTTATTGCATCTGATTTATGAGAAATAATATTTTTATACGCTTTCTCAATCTGACTTGCAGGGAATATCCCTGTGATGATATTTTTTGTAACTATCCTTTTTGCAGCAATTTCTTTTAATATAAATTCAATGTTAGTTTTTTCATTAAATCTTAAAAAATTTCTATCATCATTTTTTGTTGGTGATAGGCCAAGAGAAACTATAGACAATTGCTTAATGTAGAAATTTTTACTTTGTAAGGGGTTAATTGTAGATAACTTTTGATTTCTACCAGGAAAACCAAGAACACCTATGATAGAATTTAATCCACATAGATCTAATGCTAACTGCCAATCTTTCCAGCTAGATGTAGTTATAATTACAACATCCACTAGATTTGACCCTAGTTTTTTTATTAAATTTGTAGCTTGACTCCTTTTATAACAACCTTCAACACCAATTTTCTTTGCAATTTTCTTTGTCAATGTATTTTCAGTTATTGCGTAAACCTCTGCGCCAGCATTTTTGAAAACATTGATTGCTCCAACACCAAGAGCTCCTAAACCTAATACAACTACTCTACTTCCATATTTTATTTTTGTCTTGTGAAGTGAGTTATAACCTAAGTGAAAAAGATAAGCACATACGGCCTCTTTAAGGTTTATTTTTTTTGGGACTTTTGCAATTATTTCATCCTCATCAATTAAAAAGTGACTCTTATGGGGCTCAAATGTCAAAATATAGTCATTTTTTTTATAGCTTTTAACTGAGGATCCGACATTCATAACCTTAGCAAGATTACAGTAACCTAATGTTCTTGGGTATTTATTCTTACCAATCAGGGCCCTTAAACCTTGATAATGAGCTGTTTCCGATCCTGGCGAAATTGCAGTATATACAGTTTTACAGAGAACCTTTTGGCTCTCCAAGTTTTTAATATCTAGTTTAAATGTTTTAAATTTTAAATTATATGGCTCTTCAAGGAAGAGAATTCTTGAATTTATAATATCTTTCATTTTTTTTAATTATAATTGAATTCTTTAATATATATTTTAATTAGAATTATTAATCTTGTCAGTTATATGTATCAATTTTTTATAAGGTATTTTACATCGTGGCGCCCATGGAGGCAACGAACTTAAAACTTTTTTTCCTGCTAATAACGCAATAATCATTGGGTAAGTTTGACAACCAACTATATAATCTGATCTAGCAATAGAGTTTTCAATGTTTTGATTAATGTCAATTTTAATTTGATATCCTTTATTTTTCTTATTTTTGATCCATTTATTATACTTTTTTCTACTTTCTGATGGATGCAATCTTAGATAAATAACTACTTCATTATAATTTTTTGATAAAGTTAAATATTTACAAAAATAATCAAGTGCCTGAAACTCGCCTTGATTTCTTTTTCCCCAATTGGTACGCATTGGCTCTGCTACATAAAGATAATTAGATTCAGATCTATTTTTTTGAAAATTTTTTTCTTTTATTTTTACTTTGCAAACTAATTCTTTTAAGTATGTATTTTTTTTCAATCGTATTTTGGTGTTCGTAAATATCTTTGAAGCATATTTATATGCGTACTTATCTGTAACCCATATTTCATCAGGTAGTACCAGTTCATTATCTCTTATGAATCTATCTTTATAATTAATCCAGTGATCTACAACGGAGATTGTTTTTTTGTTTAGAGAATTGGATAACTTAATTGCCTGATGCTCAAGATTTGACATCCAACCAGATCCAGTAATAATAATTTCTGATTTTTTTATACATTTAATTAATGATTTATCCTGTTTGATTGTAGGAATTTCAATTTTAGCTATCTCTTTAGCTGGACCATTAAAAAAAAATGAAAAATTATGTAATTTTTTTTTTTTAATCCAAGAAATGATAATATTTGCAGCTCCAGCATCATTGCAAATAAATGATATCTTTTCATATGAGTTTATTTCAAATTTTGACATTTATTGCTTTAAATGATCTAAGTTATCCCAAACTTTTCTGAAAGCCATACTGACTAAATCTATTTCTTTTTCACTAAATTCATGCATACATAAACTTATACCTAGCATCTTTTCATCTTGCATATTTTCAGCGACTGGGCATATCCCTTTTGTATACGATATTTTTTTATAATCCTGACTCATGCTCCAAGGAAAATTCTTGCTTCCATAAGCAATTTTTTTCTGAAAAATTGGCAGTAAATGAATATTTTGATACTTACTCATTAATGCTGGAACACCCTCCAATTTTAGAGCACTAAAAATTTTATCTTTTGATACTCCAGTAACTTCTTTATCAATTTGAAAGGCATATACATAATATGCATGTGTGCAGTCTTTATTAATAAACGGTGTTTTAAGTCCAGGCAAATCTTTAATTGCTTTTGTCAATTGATTTGCCGCTCTCTGTCTTGATAAAACATTTGCTTTTAATTTATCTAATTGTGCTGAGGCAATAACTGCTTCAATTTCACCCAACCTAAAATTATAACCGATCATATTAGCTAGGTTTTCATTTTCAATGTCTTCATTAATAACTGACTCAGCATGGTTACGAATTAAGCGCATTTTATTTGCTAGTTTGTCGTCATTTGTTACTAATACGCCACCTTCGCCACAGTGGATATGCTTATGATAATTAAAGCTAAAACCTCCTATGTCTACATCTGTACTAGTATACTTATTTTTATAGTATGTTCCAGGCGCCTGAGCGGAGTCAGAGATTACTTTTAAATCATATTCTTTAGCAATCTTCATCAAAGAATCTGTGTCTGCTGATTGGCCAAATATATCAACAGACAAAATTGCTTTTGTTTTTTTTGTAATTTTTCTCCTTACTTCACTTGGACAGATATTATAAGTTTCTTTGTCTATATCCGCAAAGACTGGAATGGCATTCCAATGTAAAATAGACATAGCAGTTGCGGACATTGTCCATGGTGAAGTTATTACTTCATCACCTGGCTCAATACCAATCGCGCCAACTGCGGCTATCAACCCAGACGTCCATGAATTAACAGAAATTGCATGCTTAACACCAAAGTAAGATTGAGCTTTTTTTTCAAATTTTTGAACTTCAGGACCTCCTAAGAATGCATCTCCAGCTGCCCCTATAAAGCCAGATAAAATTCCTGATTTGACTACCTTAGAAACTGCTTCAACTTCAATCTCGTCAATAGTATTAAATGGATTAAAATTTTTTTTTATAACGGGCTCACCGCCAAATAATGCTAATTTTTTACTCATAGATAGATAGGTTCTAGATGATTTGTTAATAATAATATATTTAAAATTCAAATATTTTATGACATATTTTTTGTGTATTCAATGCATCATCACCACTACAATAGAGAGAAGTTTCATTTTTTAAATATTTAATAATATTTTTTATACTATTATCCATGGACTGATTAATATTACCTTCAATTTTTTTTAATTTATTCTTATCTTTTATATGACGTTTATTTATTTTCCTTATAATCCATTGATGACCAGAATTTATCATTTCTATGATGCTTTTTTCCGTATATATCTGTATTTCGAATAGAGGGTAATATGAATAATCTAAAGCATTTACCATTATATTTAAGTTATCTTCCGTTTCTAAAATAAAGGATATACTTGGATCATCTTTCCAATAATCATATTTATGTTTTCCAGTCCATCTAACACTCATCTTGCCAAATAAATAGCTAAATAAATCTATCATGTGACTTCCATTATTAAATAACCCTTTGTTATATTGACCTGTAATTGAAATTATTTTTCCATTCTTTTTTTCTATAAGGTCAGTTTTTAATTTGATAATGTCTTTGCACCATCTTCTTGTATAGTTTACTGCTAATGGAACTTTATTTCTTTTATATTTATGAATTATTTTTTGTGAATCATTTAGGTTCATTGTTAGTGGTTTTTCACAAAATACAATTGATGGCTTAAATTCTAAAATTGCCCTTAAGAGGTCATAATGATCATTTGATGGAACGCATACACTAATAACATCAAATCTTTTAAAATCTTTTCGTAAAGTTTCAAAGGAAGAGTATGCATTTTCAAAATTCCATTTTTTTTTAAATTTTATTGATTTTTTTCCAACAATATCTAAGCATGCGGAGAGTCTAAAATACTTTTCATTCTTTTTATAAGCACCCGCATGAGTAAGAGGATACTTAAGCTTTGTATTTTCAAAATAACCTGCTATATCACCACATCCAATGACTAAAACAGATAATTTTTTCTTCTGAGACATAAAGTTTAAAGTAATTAAACTATTCCTTTTCTAATAAATTAAATAATAGTTCGGCTCTCTTCCAGTCGTCAGGTGTATCAATGTCTACTGCTCTCCAGGATGGAATAATAATTCCTTCAGATGAACTATGAATCTTGTCATTTTTTAACCATGAAGACTTTCTACCCCAATAAAATTGACCTACATCGTAGTATGCTTTATCCAAATTTTGTGTCCTCTCCAAAATATTTTCTGGAAAGACTGAAACTAAATTATTTTTTTCTTTTATTTTTAATGATCTGTATATTGAAGAATTAAATTCAGCTATAGGAAATACATAGTCTTTTGTTGAGCCATCCAATAATTTTAAACCAATTTCTAAATCTGATTTTAATAAAAAAGGGGCACATGGATAAATACAGCATACATTATCAATATTCCAATTGAAATTTTCTTCACAAAATCTTATTGCGTGATCAATTACTGGTACAGTTGGAGTAAAGTCATCGGAAATATTTTTAGGTCTAGTAAAAGGGCAAGTGGCCCCATACTGCTCTGAGATTTTCTTAATCTCATCAGAATCTGTACTAACAATGATCTTATCAAATAGACCTGATTTTAAACTCTCTTTAATAACAAAAGAAATCATGGGCGAACCATTGAATAACTTTATATTTTTTTTTACAATTCTTTTACTCCCAATCCTAGCAGGAATTATAGCTATATTCATATTATTACTTTTTTAAGACAACTAATAACTTGTTTAATTTCTCTATTCTTTATCGACGGATACATCGGTATTGATATAGCTGAATTATAGTAATCATTAGCATTTAAAAATTCTTTCTTATTATACCTATTTTTGTGATATGGATGTAAGTATATTGGAATGTAATGAAGATTTACGTTAATTCCCTTTCTTCTTAAAGATTTAAAAATCTGTTTATGGGATTGATCAACATTTTTTATTTGTACTCTAATAATAAATAGGTGAAATGATGAATATGCATCACTATCTTGTTGAGGCAAAATAATTGGCAAATTTTTAAGTTCTCTAAAATATATATTAGCAATTTCATGCCTTCTTTTGATATTTTTATTAATTCTATTTAGCTGACTAATTCCAAGTGAGGCTTGAATGTCATTCATTCTATAGTTGAAGCCTAAGTCAGTTTGTTCGTAGTACCAATCACCTTCTGATTTGTTTATAAAATTTTTTTTATTTTTGGTAATACCGTGACTTATTAACATTTGAATCTTTTCATGTATTTTTCTATTACCTGTTAGAGCCATCCCTCCTTCTCCTGTAGTAATGATTTTGACAGGATGAAAACTAAAAACTGTAATATCACTATATTTACAAGACCCAATAAAACTATTTTTATATCTTCCACCAATAGCATGAGATGCATCTTCTATAACTTTGAAATTATACTTTTTTGAAAGTTTAGATATTTCTTTCATATTGCAAGACTGTCCTGCAAGATGAACCGCTATTAAGATTTTTGGAAGCTTATTATCTTTTTTTGCTTTAGATAATTTTTTTTTCAAGTCATCTATAGATAAATTATAATTATTTATATCGATATCGACCAGCTCTACAGTTGCACCACAATACAGAGCGCAATTAGCTGATGCTACAAAAGAAACTGCAGATGTCCATACTATGTCATTTTTATTTAGATTAAGTGCTAAGCATGCAACATGTAAGGCAGATGTTGCTGAATTAGTAGCGGTTGCATACTTTACACCAACGTATTCTGCAACTTTATTCTCAAATTTTTCTACTTTTGGCCCTTGTGTTATAAAGTCAGATTTAAGTGTTTCTATGACCTCTTTAATATCTTTAGCTGTAATATCTTGCCTAGCATATGGAATAAACATATTTTAAATATTTCCAATTTTACTAATATTTAATTTAATCCATTTACTTAATTCTTCAGATGTCATCCATTTTGTATTTTCTTTGGAATTATAGATGAATCCATCTTCCACAGATGTACCGTTTTTAATTAAATTATCTGTAATTTCTTGAAAGGTTGAAAAAATCTTAAAGTAATTTTCATATTCATATGTAAATGGACTATCCTCTGCTGCAATCATTTGTTCATGAAGTTTCTCACCTGGTCTTATGCCAATAATTTCTATTTTGGCATTTTCTGAAACAGCCTTTGCAATATCAAGAATATTAATTGATGGGATCTTTTTAACAAAAGTTTCTCCACCTTCCATTTCTTCAAATGTTTTCCATATTAAGCTCACCCCTTGTTCTAAGGTAATCATAAATCTTGTCATCTTCTTATCAGTTATTGGAAAGATATTGCGTTTCTTCAAACTCAATAGGTAAGGAATAATTGATCCCCTTGATCCCATCACATTTCCGTATCTTACCACACTAAACTTCGTTTTATGTCCTCCAGTATAAGAATTTGCTGATATGAATACTTTGTCGCTAACTAGTTTACTAGCACCATATAAACTTGAAGGCCCTGACGCTTTATCAGTTGATAGGGCTACAACTTTTTCAACGCCACAATCAATGCAGGCATCTATTACATTCATTGCTCCAATAATATTAGTTTTAATACATTCAAAAGGATCGTATTCTGCAGTTGGTACAATTTTTGTGGCGGCGGCATGTACTACAAAATCTACTCCTTTGAGTCCTCGATATAGACGGTCTTTATCTCTAACATCTCCAATAAAAAATCTTACTCTGTCATCATCCTTATATTTCTTAGCCATATCCCACTGCTTCATTTCATCTCGAGAAAATATAATAATTTTTTTTGGATTATATTTTTCAAGAGTCAAGGGTACGAAAGATTGACCCAGTGAACCTGTACCGCCTGTTATTAAGATGGTTTTATTTTTGAACATATGATTATTTAAGATTACCAATTCTAATTGCGACCGCTATATGTAAACTACCTATTGATATAAGATTTTTGCAAGATAAAGTATTATAGCATCTGCAAAACTTAATTAAAAGATTATTAAATTTTCTAGTCAATCCAGCCTCTTCCATAAGTTATATAATTTTTCTTATATCTATTCTTTCCTCTTGACGAGTCTTTTATAAATTTACAATTCCCACTCACTTTCAAAGCATTATTGTTATATATCTCTCCAGAGTTATAATTACCTACAAAATTTTTTATTTTCCATATATTATCTTTCTTGTGCCATATTTTTTTTGATATATGCTTATCTAAAATCTGATCAAATTCTTTTTCACTGATATTCATAAACTTACAAAATAGTGATTTATCTTTATATTCATCATTAAAATATTTTGTAATCAAATCTATACCTTGACTTCTAGTAAGCCTTTTCAGACGTATCTCTCTTGAAGCATGATCTGTTACTTTACCGTATCCACACTTCATTAATTTTATATAATCATGTACGCCTGAATAATGATAGCAATCAACATCATTATATGTATCAAATGTCCTTTGTTGAACTTCGGTTTCATATGTATATAGTTTAATCATTAGCTCATGCTGAGCTTTTGAGTCCCATCTAATATAGTTATTCAAATATATACCCCTCACGCCTACTGCCTCTATCTGTTTATCGTGTGGGTACAAATAATTTTGAAGGTCTTTATGAGTAAGTTGATTTTTATCAACTAAATCCTCAGCCTCAAATCCCATAAGATCATGCTCTTTTCTATACTTACGTGTCATTTCTACCTCGTCTGTATGAGAGAACATGCCCACTTGGTCTATTCCTTGGTGTGCACCCCATATGATCAATGGAATTTTAAAGTTATAAGCTGTTTGTACCGGGAAAACTGTTTGTCCTGCAATGCAGTGCCAATACATTGATCCCATTTTTTTCATAGTTACTAAATTTATTTTTTTTACGGTTTTGGGATTTGGAGTAAGCGTGAGTAATGGACATCCAAATAATGTTTTTAAGTATGATAGATTTCTAATACCAACCTCAGTATTGTAAAGTTTATTATAAGTAACTAATAGTGGATTCATTCCTAGTAATTTTTTAACTACATGAACAATAAAATATGAATCTCTAGCTCCAGATACAGGGATTATACAATTATAAATTGATCTATTATTTTTTTTATAGGGAGCAACAATTTTCCTTAATTTTATAAATCTTTTTGACCAGTCTAAACTATCTTTTTCCTCATGAACTCTACAACCACTACATATACCATGTTCATCAATGATTAGATTTAAAGGATGATCTTGTGGATAAAGACAACGTGAACAATATTTCATATTATTTCCTCTTCTATAAATTTAAATCTTAAATTTTCAAAATCATAGTCATTCATAGGAAGTTGCTTTCCATCCTTATCAAATTTTTTATTTTTATAATTAGAAATTGTATCAATCCTAATGTTTCTCTTAACCCTAGATAGCTGTTGTTTTAAAGTAATTACACTATGCTCTGTATAATGAAAAAAATTACCTGCGGCTAAGCCAGATAGTCTGTAATTTAGAACATTACTAAAATGCTTTACATTACCAACCCCTCCACAAATAATAATTGGAATACTTGCATACCTCTTTACGAACTCAATTAACTTAAGGTCATAGCCATTTTTTTTGCCATCATTATCTATAGAATTTATCAATAACTCTCCAGCACCATTATCTTGTGCTTGCATTATGATGCTCTTTAAATCCTTATCTATGATTTGTTTCCCAGAATGAGTAAAAACTGAATATTGTGTATCATTTTTTTTTATATCAATTGATACAACAATAGCTTGCTTACCAAATAATTTTTCTCCTTTTTTAATAATTGAAGGACTTTTGTGCGCACATGAATTAATTACAACTTTGTCAGCGCCGTTTGAAATTATTTTTTCAATATCTTTCACACTACTTACTCCACCGCCAGCAGCAATAGGTGTTTGACAATTTTTTGTATAAGTATCTAGATTTTTATAGAATACATTTTTATGCTTTTTATTATTTCCTATATTTAATAAAACAATTTCATCAATTCCCCAGCTATCTAGAAAATCTATTGCTATTTTTGGCTTTCCAACAGGTAAATAATCTTGAAAGTTTATACTTTGTACAACAATACCATTATTTATATTTAATACAGCAATGATTCTTGTCTTAAGCATAATTCTATTCAACTAAATTACAGAAATTTCTGAGTACCTTCAGTCCATTTCGCTGACTTTTTTCGGGATGAAATTGTAATCCAAAAATATTTTTTTTATTAACTGCAACTGTCATTTCTTTTGAGTATTTTAAAGTTGCAACTTTATGTATAGTAGCGGACTCAACGTAATACGAATGATCATAATAGAATGATGTGTTTTTTTTTATATTTCTAAAAATAATATTTTCTTTGTTTTGGTATACTGTATTCCAACCTACATGGGGAACAGCATGACGAATAGATTTTATTTTTTTCACTGACCCTTTTAAAATACTTAATCCTTTAGTTCTTTCTATTTCATCTGAATATTCAAACAATATTTGCATTCCAAGGCAAATACCCAAATAAGGAGTGTTTTCTTTTAATATTTTAGCTTTTAAAATATTTTGTAATTTTTTTTTTTGAAGATTTTTCATAGCTTCTGGAAAAGCACCAACACCGGGAAATATAATTCCAGATGATTTTTTTATATCACTAACGTTACTAGTTATTTTATGATCTACTTTTAATTTAGATAATGCACTTGATACTGACATTAAATTACCCATTCCATTATCAATTATAACTAACATTATTGTACTTTAAATTTTGGCACCCAATTATTTTTTACTTTTTTAAAAAGTTTTTTATTTACAACATTTTTATCTACATTTGTCCAGAATGCCTGCTCTGTAATCTCAAGATATTTGCAGAAGAGTTTAATATATTTTTTTGAACATTTGCCATCATATTTTTTCACGAGTTTTACAGCTTCTTCTCTTGTCAACATACCCTGGTGAATTGCTTCACAAACTTGATCTGTGACACGACCAAATCCAAATTTAAGATATTTTAAATACTGGTTAACCATTGTGAAGTCATCATCTAGGGCTGAGAAGCCCCATAAGTCTCCGATTTCATTTGGCTTAGCTGATCGAACTTCTAATCCTTGTTTTATAGCTAAATCTGCATTTTTAAAACCATACCAATCTTTTATGTAGTATCCTAAATATACAATCTTTAATTTTGCCTGCTTTATTTCTTTGTAACTTGGATATTCATAAAAATAGGCATCATGATCAGTCAAGTCTGCAAATTCAAGACTTTTTGGGCCCCCTTTTATTGTATTCGCCTCCTGAATTTTCAGAGCATTGCCGTCTGTTCTTCCATGCTTTTCTCCGATAGTTAAAACTGGATTCTCCCCATAAAAAAGTAAAGGGATTTTGTGAGCAATCGCTATATGTATTGGTATTGCATATAATGCCATTTCACACGCCCTCGCAAAATTACCAAACTTAAAAAGCCCATGTCTAAGAAGCTCTTTCCACTTAATAGGATCTAAACTTAATGATATACAATCAAAACCATGATTAATTAAATTAGAGATGTTACGAGCACCTCTTTCATGCATATGTTCTGGCGGATAGAGGCTAGAAACTAATAAAGGATTCATGCCAAGATTATCTCTAGCATAAAATGCTTGCCTCATGCTATCTTTCCCACCACTAATGGTAACAATACAATCATAACTATTTTTAGTATTTTTCTGACCCCATTTTTTAATTTTTAAGATCTCTTTTTCTCTTTCAAACCAATTAATTTTTTGACCAGATTTTTTCTTCTCAAAAATACAAACTGGACAAAGACCCTCTTTCGAGAAATATGTATTAGGTCTGGTAGATGGATTTAAACAATTTTTGCAATATTTTATCATTTATTAGAATTGATGGGTGATTAGTAGTTCTTGGGTTCTAGTTGAATTTAGATTTAGCAAGCTCCATTATTTTTTCAACTGTGTCGACATCAACTATTTCATCAATATCGAATTCAATATTTAATTGCTCTTCAAGTTCTTGTATGATTCTCATATGTCCTAAAGAGTCCCATTCGGGAACTTCTTCAAATTTAGACTCTAGCTTAAGGTCATAGTTTCCAATGTTTAAGGCGTTAGAGAAAACATTTTTTATAAATTTAAAATCAATTTTTTTTTTCATAAATTAAAAATGTAGTTATCATATTCATTTATCAACTACAAGATTTTATCTTGGTAATGAAATCCACTTCACCATTCGATCCATGGTAAGGATTCCATCCCAAGGGGTATCATAGATGCCCATATTTCCTATATTAGTAATTCTTAGCGCACCGTGCTCAATTGCTTTATTAAAAAATATATTTCTTCTTTTTTCACTAATACATACTCCTATTGTTTGAATGCCAGATGGGAACAACTTTGGAACTTCTAATATATCCTCTACTGGTTTTAGATAAATTGATCTATTAAATAAAGGTGCTGAAACTTTTGCGTTATTATAATCTACAAATACGTTAAAGTCATATGTCTCGTCAAATAGCGCGCTCTTGTCATGAGAAATACTGTAAAAGACTCTTTCAGATAATATATTATAAGTTTCGATAGGCTGTCTATCTGAGTTAATTTTCTTTAGTGACTCCTTCTTAAATTTTTTAGAAAGTTCAATAGCAAAATCATCAATTGAAAAATTTGAATTTTTTTCAACAAATATATTATGAGGAGCATTACAGCCCAATTGATCAAAAGTAAAAACGTCGCGTGTTATTTTATTTGTTATTTCATTAATTATTTCTGTACTATTAAGAAATTCTCTGGATATAACTCCAAGTGATATTTTTGGGCCCATTATAATATCTTCACAATCAATTTTCTTTTTTAAACCCATAATACTCTCAATTGCCTCTCTACCTCCCCATGCAAACCTTATATCGGCACTCTGAGATAATATTGATTGACTTCTTGAATCATCTTTATCTACATAAACAACAATAGTTGAACCTGTTATTATACTTCCTTCTATTTTCTTGTTCTCAAATTCAAATACTTTGCTATCTATATCTTCCAATATTAACCCTAGAACATCCCTAAAAGTATCAGGAACTTTTACTATATTCTTATTTTTAGTGAGTATTCCTTGAAACAAAGATAGTATACCCAATAAGGGAACATTCCCAGCTATCCAATGCACTATTGTACCTTTTGGAAATGCTCTAACAATTTTTTTATCAAAGCTTGATGCTTTGTCTAATACTTCTATGTTTCCAAAGTTAAGATTTAAAATTTCAGATATATTATTTTTTTTTAACCAACTAATTAGAAATCCTAAGTTTAATTGTTGGAATAATCCATACAACCTCGACTTTTTACTTTGCCAATCTTTAGACAATTGATCAAAAATAAAAATTAAATCACTAATACTAATTTCTTCTAAAAGGTTTTTTTCTTGATTAAATTTAGAAATATAAATATCGAATTCTTCAGGACTACACTCTAATTTTTTTGAGCCCTTTAGTTTTGAAAATAGAATTTCAGGCATATTTTTTTAATCTTTACCAAAAAGAAATTTTTCTGGAAGAGTATCTCCGCATCCTCTAGGTACAGAATTTTCGGGTCTACCCGTAACTTCAAATTCAACTAACTCTTTGTTTCTTGCAACCACTTTCCCTAAATCATCATTAATAATTGATAATCCAGGATAACTAGTTTGAATAGGACTAATGAATTGTAAAAAACCAATCTCACCATCCTCTAAAGGTTTTAGGGTCCTAGTATCTCTTACTATTAACTCTGAAAACGATGGAACTCTACAACCATTATTTCCAAAACTAGGATAAACTGTGCCTAGCTGTTCTGTGAAGCCATATATATCGATAATATTATCAATTTTAATATTTAATGTGTTCTGAATAAGTTTGTTTAGTTCATTCTTTTTGATTTTTTTTTCCTTAATTTTTTTCCATCCTCCAAAATGAATTAAGATTGAGTTATCTGGCAATCTTATTTTTTTATTTTGCGATTTAAGAAGTGAAATTAGCTTATCATAAATTAGAAATGTATAACCGATTATTACAACTGGCTCGTTCTTATTTTTGTAATCTTCTAAAACCTCATTAAACTTTAAATAGTCTAGAACAATTTGATCACCCTCATCTTTTAAAACAAATTCCTTTTTAGATGCAGCAATTAAATAGCCAGATAAGCCGGCATACCTAGCAGAAAGCTCATCACTATTGACATTTTTTGAGGGGTTTAAATCAATTACAATAAATGGTTTTCTTTTAACCCCTAGGATTCCTGACAATATCTTACTTAAAACTAGTGTTTGATGTTTTGAGTTTTCTTTATCCAGCATTACCTTACTTTTTAATTGAGACGATGTTCCGCTAGAATTTATTGTTTTAAATGAATTTTGTGAAGATTTTAAATTAATATACTTAAATATATTACTTGGGAAATAAGGCAGATCTTCAAGTGTCTTTATATCAGAGCTCTTCATAATTCTACTAACCTTTGACCATTCTTTAAATTCAGCAGAATTATTGTAGTGATAATCAAAACAAGCCAATACTGTATTAAAGAAAATGTCCTTTCTTTTTACGTAGTCAAAAGAAAATGGATCTAATGCTAATAAATCTTCTAAGAATTTCATTTAATAAGTTTTACCTTTCTACTGATTATTTCAAATAATTTACTCTCATCAATTCTATTTTTTTCAATTTTCCAACATATATCTGTTTTTGCCAAATCTATAAATTTTTTTATATCTATTGAGTTTAATACTTTATGAAGTTTTGCTCGTTTAGAATTGTCAAATAATTTATAATATATTTTACCAAATATTTTACTTAAATTTTTAATATCATTATTGCTGGTAGTACTTTTGCGATATTCAAGAGCAATAAAAGAACAAATTAATATAGACTCCGAATGTGAATAGTTAAATTTTTTTTCAAATGCATGGGCTAATGCATGGCATAGTCCTGATCCTGATTCCGATTGAGAAATACCCCCGTAAAGTGATATCAAGCATAATCGTTTTATGTTCTTAATATCGAAGAAAATTTCACTGTTAAGTAAATATTGTTCCAATAGTTTTTTTCCATTTCTAATAACGTCATCTGCATAAATTTTATTAAAGTCATTCGCTAAAATAGAATTTTCCGATTCTAGCCCATGAACAATGGCGTCTATCAGCCTTAGGATTAGTTGTTTTGGTTTATTTTTTTGAATTTTCTTTAAATCATAAAATATATATTGAGGAATAAAATCAGTGGAAGTAAAAATTGTTTTACCATTTTTTTGATTAAGAACTGAAGCCTTTGAAGACTCCGCACCTGAACCGGGCAAAGTTGAAACTATAATAAACTTTTTTTTATGATTGAATCTAAGTTGATTATTGTTTGTAAGGGCTTTTTTCCAATTCTTATATATTAGCTTTGTATAAATTATTTTTGAAACATCAATTACATTGCCTCCACCAAGACCCAAAACACTATCAAAATTAGTTTTAAATTTTTTAATGTCTAGATCTACAACATCTGCAGTATTTTTCATTTTTGAAATATTAAATTTTATTATTTCTATTCTAGAGAATGCACTTTTATTTTTTAGAAGAAATTCTTTGTCTAGTGAGGAATTAGAATGAACTAACAATATGCTTTTTGTTTTTAAAAAAAATTCTTTAGGAATATCTCCAAATGATAAAAATTTAGGTAGGTTTTGTGAACTTTTCATTATACTAAAATAATTTTTCTAATTTTTTTTTGTCTCTTGATTTTTTTCCCCCCACAAAGAAATCGTAACCTTTATCAAAAACTATTTTTTTTGGCACTTTATAATTTGGTAAAAATTTAAAAGATTTTTTTATTGAGGATACTATTCTATCATCACTATAATCATATTTATCATCTTTTTTTACTAAAACACCCGGAACTTCTCCCATGATTCTGTCAAAAATTGCACAGCATAAGACAGTATTTACTCCAGTAATTTTCTCAATTATTTCCTCTATTTCTTCAGAATATACTTTTTGACCACCCACATTGATCATAGAACTAAATCTTCCTTTTAAAATTAATTTATTATTTTTTAAGTGCCCTTTATCCCCAGTATGAAACCATTTGCCTATTTCTTTTATTTTAATATTTTTTTCTAAATAAAAATAGCTATCAGCAAGATGTGGGCCTTTTATGATTATTTCATTAGGTAAATTTTTTTTATCATTTAATTTGAATTTAACTTTGTCTGCTGGGTCCCCTACAAAATTTTCTTTACTAAAATATTTATCTCTAGTTCCTCGATCAATAAAAAAACTTCTTGAGGCCTCGGTCATTCCATAATGATGAAATATAATTGTATTTTTAAAATTCTTACTTAGCCATTTTCTTGTATTAAGATTTAATGAGCTACTTCCAATTTCTAAATATTTAATTTTTTTCCCAAATTTTAATGAATTATTCCTTAGCATCGCTCTAATTATTTCTAATGCTGAGGGTACGAGTGATAATCCATTAATATTAAGCGAAAAGAAATCTCTATATATTTTTGGAAAATTTTTAAGACCATCTGAAATCATAAAAGATTGACCATTCAATATAGAAGCTCTTAATCTTGCTATACCAAATGAGTGAGAAAAAGGCATACTAAGTAATTCTATATCATTGATATTTTGTTGTGATTTATTAATGAGAACATTAGCGGTATGCAAATATGCCTTTTCACTTACAAGTACTCCCTTTGGCTTTCCAGTTGTTCCTGTAGTAAATATACAATCTAATATTTTATTTTCCTTTTTTTTATTTAAGTTAATTTTACTAAAAGATATTTTCTTTTTATTCTTGATAAATTTTAATTTATCATTTTCAAATATAGAATGAATATGAAAATTGTTTTGAAGTAATTCATAATTATTTTTGTCTATAGAGTCTGAGACAATAAATGCTAATTTGTTTAGAATTTTAATTGCTAAATAAATGATAACCCAGTTTGCAGAATTTTTTGATTTAAGAATCACTATATCTTGATTCCCTTTTTTTAATTTACGTATATAGTACTGTATCTTCTTCTTTATCATTTTACCTGTGTATGAAGTATTTGAATCGTAAATAAAGATTTTTTGAGGATTAAGATTTACCTGATTCAAATATTTTTTTACAAATAATGAATTACTTTTATTTATTTGATACTCGAAAGAATGTATCTGGATAAAATTGGATTCCATTTTTAATATGAGTTCATATTAAGATTATAATATCAAATTAGTAAGATTATACCTTATAAAGTTTAGAATCTAAAAATTCTGATCTTAATATTGAGTGAGTAAACACGTCATTAAACTTTCCATTCTTATAGACAGCTGACCTCTTGATACCTTCTGATTTAAACTCTAATAATCTACATACAACATTATGAATATCCTCATTAAAAGTACCGCTATATATTCTCTCCATTCCCAGATGATTAAACCCATGCGAAATAATTAATCTTGCGGCTTCAATATAATATTTAAGTACTTGATAATTTTTCTCACCTAAAATTGCTGAGAATTCACAATTTTTATGTATGTGATCAATATTATTTAATGATATTACTCCTATAAGAATTTTATCCTTTATGTGATATATGCCTAATTGTACTTTATTTGATATATTCTTAATATTTTCTAAAAAATATTTCTTTTGTAGCTCTTTTGTATTTGGGTAAACGTGATGAGTAGTATTTATATTTGTTTTTTCATCATTAAACCAGTTATACCAATTTGATATTTCTATTAACTCCTCATCAAGTACTATAAGATTTACTTCATTTCCAGAAATAAAAATATTGGGTACATAGGATTTATTTGTCATAATTTTTGCACAATCCTAATTTAGATGAATTATTTCAACTACACCAATAGAATCAGTCAAGTAAAATGAAACATCTTTATTAAATAATGGTGAGAACATCTCCTTTACAATTTTTCTAAATAAAATATTTTCTTTTTTAAAATCATAAATAAGTTTGTCAATATCCGTGCACTCATAACATATATGATATATTGCTGATTTATTATCTTGTATGAGATTATCGATAGGAGATTTATCGTCATGATGTATTTTTGATAGTATCTCGATGTCAAAGTAGTTTTCTTTTTTCATTAATAATGCTCTAACTTTTTGATTATCATCTATTACATCTTTGTATTCTTTATAACCAAGTTTATTAAAAAAAAATTTCGATTTATTTGAATCTTTAACAGCTAAACCAAAGTGATTAAATTTTAAATCTTTTATCATCAATTTTTTAAATCTTTAATATTTGGAAATTATATTAAGCCAATATCTATTTATTTTAAAATTAAATTTCCTTCAAACTGTTATTTGGTTGCGGGGGTAGGATTTGAACCTACGACCTTCAGGTTATGAGCCTGACGAGCTACCAGACTGCTCCACCCCGCGACAGTTATTTTTCAAAAAAAGTGAAAGCAAGTATAAAATCCATAATCCACATAGAACTTTGTGATTGCTTTTTATTTTAAAAAAATCAAGTGAACTTGTAACAAACACTAATTATTTTTGCAATAGGTAATTTTAGATCAAAAAGAATAGTACTTTTGAAAATATTTTTTTTGCGAAGAATTGAATTGTGACATATGAAATTTTATTTTTTACATATATCATAGCTTATTATCTCATCAGCTAAGTATTTCGCATATTTTTCTGAACCTTTTTCATTAAAATGAATGGCATCATAGAAGTCATTGACACTTAAATTATCATTTTTGTATATTATTTTTATGTTACTATTATCAAGCATTTTTTTTAAAGTCGTTCTAAATTCTAACCAATACTGGTAGTACTCTTCTTTTGAAAGTCCATTAAGTGCACTTATTCTTGTTAGTTCTTGTCTTGGTTGTTTATTGAAATCACTTTTGCTGTTTATCACTGCGTCATAGACCTCTGGATACTCGATTAAAAAAAACTCACCATCATCATTTGAAATAAATGCATCTAGTGCTGCAACTCTTGCAAAAAAGTTTTTTGAAGCTTCTGTTGGGCTCAGACCGATAAATTCCTCACTTGAAGTCCTGTATGGCACAACATCATGTGTAAGTATTTTTTTTGCATAACTTTTATTTCGATAATCTCTTATGAAATTATAAGAGTAAGGTAGCGTGGAAGTAAATAATGACTTAACTCTTCTTTGAATACTTTTTTTCTCGTTTTCTATACGATATGCGTTGTATAAATCTGCTTCTTGCACATAATAACCTCCTTTTAGAGATTTTCCGATATCGTTGGCCTCATGCGCCATTAGAACAACATCAGGCTCGATTTCTGCAATAAACGAGAAATATTTAATTATACTGTGATTTAAATTTTGACCACCAGTTCCAAAATTAAAGACTGCAACATCTTTACCTAATTTTTTAAGCTCAGACTCCATAAATGCAGGCCAACGACTTTTCTCATCCACCCATCTAGTTTCAGTGCTAGAACCTCCTAAAATTATAATTTTACACACATGATCATACAGGTTGCTGTCATACACATTTGACAAAGTCTCACCATATTTTCCTGTTCTGTATCTCTGAGATTTTATATTAAGAGTTTCATTGCTTATTTGAACATAAAACTGGCTTGGCATACTTTCATAATCTTGAAAGGCTGAATGACGAAAATATATTTTTCTATTTTTTTCAACATTACTTGTTTTTATTTCATAAAGTACATTATCCATTATGACGAATAAAATTATAAAAATTATAAATTGGTAAAAAATGAGTCTAAGAGTTTTCATAAACTTAGTCTATACCATACCTATTTTTATAGTCATTGCCTAATTTCTTCTTTTGTTTATTTTTCTGTAAGTAGAAATTACCTATAACAAGAATATCTAAATCAGTACCCATAAAACATCTAAAAGCATCTTTAGGATTACAAACAATTGGTTCACCTCTAATGTTAAAAGAAGTGTTAACAAGAATAGGACAGCCTGTCATTTCGTAAAATTTTGTTAATAATTTATGATAAAGTGGGTTAGTTTCTTTATGAACAGTTTGTAGTCTAGCACTGAAATCTACATGTGTCACTGCTGGCACCGATGATCTAGCAACATTAAGCATCTCGATCCCAAATAACTCTCTGCTTTTATCCGTTAAATTCTTTCTCTTTTTCTTTGTAACATATGAAACTTTAGACATGTAAGGACTGTCATTTTGAATATCAAACCATTCTGATGCGTATTCAGACAAAACGCTTGGGGCAAAAGGTCTAAATGACTCCCGATATTTTACTTTCAAATTCAACTGTTTTTGCATTTTATCTGAGCGCGGGTCTGCTAATATACTTCGAGAGCCAAGAGCCCTTGGGCCAAACTCCATTTTACCATTCATCCAACCAATTGCTTTTCCATCAGAAATATCTTTGGCTGTTTTTTCAATAATACTATCTGAGTCTAATTTTTCAAAAATTGCACCTAGTTTATTTAATTCATTTTCAGTTGTCTCCATATCATATTCGGGACCTAAATAACCTCCTTTCATTGAGTCTAAGTTTTTACTACTTGATATTTTTGGATTCTTTAACATTAAATGATAGATTGATAATGCTGCACCTAATGCTCCGCCAGCATCCCCAGAGGCAGGCTGCACCCATATTTTTTCAAATATATTTTTTCTTTCTAGAACCCCGTTTGCAACACAGTTAAGGGCTACTCCACCTGCTAAACATAATTTTGATTGATTAGTTTCTAATTTTATATCTTCAGCAAGCTTAATAATTACATCTTCGGTTACTTTTTGAATTGATGCTGCAAGATCCATTTCTTTTTGAGTTAATTCATCCTCCGATTTTCTTACAGGACCTCCAAATAAATTTTCAAATTTTCTATTGGTCATTTTTAAATCAGTACAAAAACCAAAATACTCCATATTTAATTGAAAAGACCCATCTGGATGAATATTAATCAATTTTTCTTTTATTAATTCAGTATATTTAGGTTTACCGTAAGGAGCTAGTCCCATTAGTTTATATTCACCTGAATTTACCTTGAAACCTGTATAATAAGTAAAAGTAGAATATAAAAGACCTAAAGAATGAGGAAAGTGAATTTCTTTTTTTAATTCTATTTTATTCCCTTCTCCAATTCCATAAGATGTAGTAGTCCACTCTCCTACTCCATCAAGTGTTAAAATTGCAGAGCTTTTGAAGGGTGAGGGATAAAAAGCACTTGCTGCGTGACTTAAATGATGCTCACTAAATAATAACTTATTATTCCAATCAATATCTTTATTTGAGAGTTTATTGAGTGAGTCGATTAACTTTTTTTTCTGAAATAACTTATCTTTGACCCAAACAGGCAACGATGCTGAAAATGACTTTAACCCTTTTGGAGCGTAAGCCATATATGTTTCCAATAATCTCTCAAATTTCGGAATTGGCTTTTCATAAAAGACTACATAATCGATATCATTTAATTCTAAATTATTTGATTTAAGGCAGAATTTGATTGCATTGTGAGGAAAAGAAGAGTCATGCTTAATTCTTGTAAATCTTTCCTCTTGAACAGCTGCAATAATTTCTCCGTCTTTTATGATACATGCTGCACTGTCGTGATAAAAAGACGAGATACCTATGATGAACAACTCATAACCTCATTAAAAAAGTGTATATATAAATGGAGCAACTATTGAACCCTCAGCTAATATTAAAATCCCCCCAAAAATAACAATGACAAATACTATTGGCAGTAACCAAAACTTCTTTCTAATAATTAAAAATTTCAATAATTCTTTAATACTATCCATAAAGAGTAATTAAAATTGTTTTCTAAAAAAGTCTTGATCATGTGAAGACTCTTTTTTATCTATCCAGAAAGTATTTTTGGTACTCTTTTTTAGTCTTAATTCATCACGTCCTGTAAAATTTGCCAAAATAGCAATGGGTGAAACTACAATAAAGAAAATTATGCCAATAATAATTGGATTAACTATTTTACTTAGAAGTAATCCTAACTTAAACCATAATTTATTTAGAGGAAGTAAAATTATTGGAATATAAGACGCAGTTAAAATAAATAAACCTCCTAAGAAAAGAAACAACCAAGACATTCCCTGTGTCTCTTTGAACAAAAAATAAATACCTAAAACAAAAAAAATTATTCCAAAAAAGTACCCAAATTTTTTGTTACTAGGCAAGGATATATCTGATTTCTTACTATTCATAACCTTAGTTTTCACCAAATATATCTCTTGAATAGACTTTATCACTTACAAAATCTAATTCTTTTGAATTTCTATTGGCTATTATTATATCTGATTGGTCAATAAAATCATCAACGTTATTTAATAATTTTATATTTTTTGGAGACGTTTCTAATAAAGGCTCATAAAGGTAAATTTTAATTCCTCTTTTTTTCAGTACTTTAATAATGTCAAATACAGCACTTTCTTTAAAATTATCGGAATTCATTTTCATTGATAGCTTAAAAATGCCTACAGATTTAGGATGTTTAGCAAGTATAGATTGTACAATAAATGCTTTTCTTTTTTTATTTGACTCAATTGTTGCTTTGATTAGTGAGTTTGGAAGATTATTAAAGTTCTGTAAGAGCTGTTTGGTATCTTTCGGCAAACAGTAACCTCCATAACCAAATGATGGATTATTGTAAAAATTACCTATTCGAGGATCATTTGAAACTCCATCTATGATTTTACTAGATGATAAATTATTTGCTTCAGAAAAAGTATCTAACTCATTAAAGTAAGCTATTCGCATTGCAAGGTATGTATTTGAAAAAAGTTTTACGGCCTCAGCTTCTCTTGAAGTCATAGTGAGTATATTCTTTTTATTTTTTTTTAGACTTGAGCATTGAAATAAAATTTCTGCAAATTTATTTGCTTTACTAGTATTTGACCCAATTACAATTCTTGATGGATACAAGTTATCTAATAATGCATTTCCTTCGCGTAAAAACTCTGGGGAAAAGAAGATATTTTTGTTATTAAATTTATTTCTAATGCGATCAGTAAAGCCAAGTGGAATAGTTGATTTAATTACAATATTACATTTTTTATTAATCTTGATTGCATCTTTAATAGCTTGCTCAACTGTTGATGTATCAAATGATCCTGACTTCTCATCAAAATTAGTTGGGGTAGAAATTATAATATATTCAGCATCTTTGTATGCTTTGCTTTTATTATTTGTTGCTATTAATTTTAATTTCTTTTTACGTAAATAATTTGAAATCAAGGTGTCTTTAATAGGTGATTGTTTCAAATTAACTTTTTTAATTGTATTATCATTTATATCAAGCCCGACTACTTGATATTTTTGTGATAATAATACTGATAAGCTCATTCCAACATATCCAAGACCTACAACAGTTATTTTCATAATTTCAATTTATTGATTAAAATGTAAGGTAGCGGTTCACCTTTTGAGATATTAAGAGGGGATATTTGATTAAGTATTTTTTCAAAATACTTTGGCTCTAATCCGTGACTTGGCCTGATCCTTCTCACATTTTCTTTTGTGAATTTTTCTCCTTTTTTTATATCTTGTACCGCAAATAAGGATCTACGAAATACTTTACTTTTTTCTTCAGACTTATCTCTATAAAAAAAATTTTTTCCAAGTAGTTCATATGTTTCATTCATAATAGTTCTAAATTCACCTATCTCTTTTCCTTTAATTGAAAACTCAATATCTAATCCTTTTTTTTGATTCTCTAAAGCTATATGTTTCTCAATTACTTCAGCGCCCGCTGCTATCGCAGCTCTTACAATATTATGATCTTTTGAATGGTCAGAAAGTCCCACTCGACATTTAAACTTTTCTTTCAATACCTTAATATTATTAATATTAAAATCTTTATTTTGTGAGGGGTATTTGCTTACACAGTACAATAAGGTTAGATCTTGTACGCCACATTTTTTTGCATAATAATAAGTTTCTTCAATTTCATTAAGTGATGCCATTCCTGTAGAAATTATTATTGGTTTTTTAGTTTTTATTGCTTTTTTTAAGAGAGGCTGGTCGGTCATTTCAAACGACGCAATTTTATATATTGGGCATTTTAGTTCTTCAAGAAAATCAACCGCAAACTCATCAAAAGGGGTACTGAATATTGTAATTCCAATCTTTTTTGCATATTCAAAAAGTTTCTTATGCCACTCTAGAGGTGTATGAGCTTCATTATAAAGATCCCATAATTGATAGCCATCCCATAAACCTCCTTTAATCTTAAAATATTTCTTATTAGATTTAATTGTCATGCTATCTGCTGTATAGGTCTGCAACTTAACTGCATCAGCTCCATTATCTTTAGCACATTTAATTAATTTTCTCGCAACGGAAAGTTTTCCGAAATGATTCGCTGAAATTTCGGCAACAAAAAAAGGTTTATTAAGATTTTTTAACACTATCTTTCAATTTTTTTGCTAGCAATGAAATTTTCTGGTCTTCGTGGTAAATTTCTGACATTACCATGGAAGCTTCTTTAGGAGAATGCTCAAAAGCAATTCTTAAAATATCCATCCAATTAGTATTGTTTTTAGATCTAATTTTTTCAATCTGATCTATAATCTTATTGTAAGATTTTTTCTTTTCTTTGCTTTTCATTTTGACTAAATTTTTTTTTTGAACATTGTAAGTATATAAGTTATATTTTTTATATGCTTTATTTTTTTCATAACCTGCATTGTTGAAAGTTTTTTCACTACCTAAATTACCGTGTTTTATTTTAGCATTAAATGTACCAATAAATCCATTCATAATTAATTTCTTAGCAGTTAAGTCTAAAAATTTACTTCCTAAATTTTTGCCTCTATAATTGGGATTTAAATTTATACTAGTATACAACTCGTTATTTGATTTTTTCTCATAAGAAACGAAACCTGCTTTTACATCATGTACCTCTAGTATAAAACTTATATGACTTGAACCATCCATGATTTTTTTAAACCAATTATTATGTTCTTCTATGGTCACAGCTTTGGTATTTAATGAATTTTTTCTAGTATTAGGATTATTTCTCCACTTCAAAACCTCAGCTTTGTCAGTAAATTTAATTTTTCTTACTCTATTTTTCATATCTATATATTCTTGATAAAGAAGTGATCTGTACTATATTTCATATATGGCAATTTTTATAAAAAAATTATTATGAAATTTAAATTTATAGCTAACGCTTGTGGAATATTTACTTCTGGGAGCGGCAAAACAATACTCTGCGATCCATGGATTGAAGATGGCGTATTTGATGGGTCTTGGTGTCATTTTCATAAGCTTGAGACTAAAATTGAAGACCTCAAGAATGTTGATGCCTTATATATAAGTCATGTCCATCCAGACCACTTTGATACCAGAAACTTTGATTATAGAAAAGATATTCCAATATTTGTTTTAGATCATGGTTTTAACTTTTTACATAAAAACCTAAATTCAATGGGCTATAATAATTTAATTAAAGTTAAGAACGGTGAGACTATCAAATACGAAGATTTTAGGGTCACATTATATGCGCCATTTGCAAAGCATAATTTTTTCGAAGATGTTGCTGCAGTTGGAAATTTGATAGACTCTGCAATAGTAATAGAAGCTGATGGAGTGACTGCATTTAATGCTAATGATAACACGCCAACTATTAAAGCTTGTGAAATGATTAAAAATAAATTTGGTAAGATTGATTTGGCACTTATGAATTATAATGCAGCCGGCCCATACCCATCATGCTTTAATAACTTATCAGAGACTGAAAAATTTATTGAACATAAGAATGTTCTAAATAAAAATTTTGATTATCTTTTAAATAATTTAGAAGTTTTAGATTCAAAAATGTATTTACCGTTTGCTGGTGCATACGTTATTGGCGGTAAGCTATCTCATAAGAATAAGTACCTTGGAACAACTAATTGGGACGAATGTGCAGAATATATAAAAATGAATATAAAAAATGAGACAGAAGTAATATGTTTACGAGAAAATGATGAAATTGACCTAACTACTGGTAAAAAAAATAATCAATATATCCCAATTGATACTAAGGAAATGAAAAGGTACATCAATGAAGAATTGTCAAAGATAAAATATGATTATGAAAATGATGAAGAAGTTAATGCTCAAGAATTAAAGAATGATTTAATTGTTTCATCAAAAAAAATGTTAGAAAGATGCAGTAAAATATCTCTTGTTCCAGATATGGACGTATATATTGATATCAACGATGAGCAAATAAATATTTGCAAAGCCGAAAATTCAAAGGGATCACTTTATTGTTCATTAGATTTGAGGCTATTAAAGAGAATTCTTAATAAAAATTCACATTGGAACAATGCAGAAATAGGATGTCATATAGATTTTGTCAGGTCACCAAATTATTATTCCCCTGACATGCATACGATGCTCCAATTTCTCCATTTATAGTATAGATTTATCAATAAAATCACTTTGTTGAAATAATTCTTATTGAATTAGAATTGTTTGTGAAGGCAAATGTAGCTAATTAATTTTTTAAAAAACCTACAAATTGAAGTAACAATATTTCATGTTTAGTAGACCTGGCAATGTCCTACTCTCCCATGCCTTAAGACAAAGTACCATCGGCGCTGGAGCCCTTAACGTTCGAGTTCGAAATGGGA
>MDSV01200993.1_pt1 | contig 47763 bp, 17 predicted proteins | sample 810851 | NCBI WGS metagenome assembly MDSV01 (sample SAMN05326640, study PRJNA326480) | marine metagenome | isolation source: seawater | place: Atlantic Ocean: North East | collected 2012
GGGGGGCGAGGGCGGGGGCGAGTATTGCGCCTGGACCGGCGCGATGGCTGAAGTGTACGCCACCGCCAGCCACAACCACGCCGTAAATCCCCCTACTCCGGACGCGCCCAGGCTCGCACGTCTCGCACGCCTCGAGGAGGAGGTGCTCGATCTAGAGGAGGCTTCCGCCATGGCGGCTGCCCTGGAGCAGCGCCTTCGTTTTTGAAATGAAATGTCACCCCGGTCCCAAGGAAAGTACTCAAAGGTCGTGCCGCGAGCAAGTCTCACATCTGACATCCCAGCCAGACAGAAACAGCCACGCCGTCGACTGCGAGTCTGCGACTCGGAAACCAGTCGCAACACGGAAAGCTTTCGCGCGGACACAGTGGCAGGAGACCGCACGCCGCGGCGCGTTCGCGCGGCGTTTTCCCCGGGAGACTCGTCGAGCTCTTCCGCCGCACGGCGCGGCGACGTCATGTCGGCTCAGCGCGGGGGCGCCCGGCCGCGGGGGCGCGGTTCCGGCGCGCGTCCCCGCGTCCCGGCCTTCTCCCCGCGGCTCGCGATCTTCGGGATCTCGGCCGCCTTCGCGGCGGTGGCGCGCGCGGCCGCGCCCGCGCCCGCGACCGGCGCGGCCGCGGGCGGCCGCGCCGCGCTCCGCTTCCGCGCGCTCGTGCACGTGGACGACATGGACGCGGAGGTGGTGCTGGACGAGCGCGACGAGACCGGGGACGGCGTTCGGTTTCCCGCGGGCGACGCGATTTTCCAAAGACAAAAACACGCCGAGGCGCGCGCGTCGCGCGAGGACGCGCTCGCGGAGCTGGAGGAGAGGCTGTACGGAACGCTGCGTCTGACCGAGGCTTCCGCGGCTCTCCCGGACGATGCCGCTTCCGCTTCCGCGGCGGACGACCCGACGGACGATGTCGACTCCGTCGACTCCGTCGCGTCCGCGTTTCGGGACCTCTTCGCGTTCGTCGCGGATGCGCCCTCCCCGGCGCGCGCGCGCGCGCGTCTGGCGCGCGCGGCGGAGACGCGCGCGGCGCGGGAGGGAAGAGACGCCGCTTCGTCCGCGGACGAAGAGAGGATGGAAACACCGGAAACACCGAAAGAAAAACCCGATCTCGAGACGCTTTCGATGTTGGCGCGCGCCGCGGAGGAGGCGCGCGCCGCCGCGACGCGCGACGCGCGCGCGCCTCTGGTGGCGTACTTCGGCGAGGCGGCGGTGGACGCGACGAACCCGGTGACTCTGGAGCCGGTGGCCGGCGGCGCCGGCGGCATCTCCGTGGCGTTTCGCTTTTCTCACACCCTATTAAACGGGGATCCGTCCGGCGTCGACCTCGGCGCCGCCGCCGAGGTCGAGAAGGGCGCGCGTCTGCTCGAGGCGCTCGCGTCCGAGAATCTCCGGCGCGACGCGGGGGACGACGTCGGGGAGCGAGAGAAGGGGGGGGGGCGTGAGAAAAGAGACGACTCCGAACCGGACGAGACCTCGTCGGAGACTTTTCCGAGACCTTTCCGAGACCTCGAGACCTCGTCCTCGCCGACGCCGACGCTGCTCGCGGCGGCGCGGGCGCTGAGTCGCGCCGTCGAGGCGGCGGCGGCGGCGGCGGCGGCGCGGAACGCCGTCGTCGGCGCGGAGACCGACCCGGAATCTCCGAGCGGGGCGCTCGGCGACGACGCGTCCGCCGGCGGAGACGCGACGCTCTTCGCGCATAATACGCCGCTCGTCGCGTCTCTCGAGGATCTGCCCGCGGACTGGCGCGCCGTCGCGGACGCGCTGTACCTCCTCGCCTCGCTGGTGGAACTCGGGCTCGCGCCGCGCACGAGCGACGCCTACCCCGAGCCGAGGATAGAGATTGTCGATGTCGGCGAAGGCGACCGTCGTCGCCGCGGCGCGACGTCTTCGTCGTTCCGAGCCGCCCCCGACGGTCGGTGGTCGGACGTACACTTCGTGGACGCCGACCCGATGGGCGCGCCCGTCGAGGTCCCGACGCACCCCGCGCTCGCTTCGCCCAAGGCGTGGGCGGCGGCGGCGGTGTCCGCCGCCGCCGAGATGGGCTCGCGCGAGGCGCGCCTCGCCTCCGGCGACCGCGCGCTCCGAGGGCGAGGTTTTTCATTCGCGCTCGACCCGGAGGACGAGGGTGTTTTTTTCGACAAACGCGGTCCGATCGGGAAAGACGCCTCCTCCCGCCTCCTCTCGGGCCCGGCGGTCGACGTCGCGTGCGAGCGCGCGACGCGCGTGTACTTGTTACCAGCGGCTGAGCGCGTCGCCGACGCCGCCGAGGCGGGGGGCGACGTGCGCGTGCCCTCCGAGCCGCCGCGGCTGCGCGAGCGCGAGCGCGACGCCGGGTACGTGGACGACGCGGACGCCGAGGACGACGGCGACGCACAGATCGAGATGGAGCGGGACATGGCGGCGCGGGGCGTCCCCGAGGCGGAGAGGCACCTCGGGTACCGCGCGCTGATGGGCCGGGGCGTGCCTCGCGACGAGGGCGACGCGCTGCGTCGGTTCCGCCGCGCCGCGGACCTTGGCGACCCCCTGGCGACGTTCAACCTCGGGTACGCGCACATGCGCGGCGTCGGGACGCCCGTGAACCACACGGAGGCTCGTCTGCTGTTCGAGCGGGCGGCGTCCATGGACGTCGCCGCCGCGCACAACGGCGTCGGCGTGCTGGACTACAACGGCTGGGCGACGGCGGACGGCGGGCCGGACGTCGCGGCGGCGCGCGCGCGGTTCGAGGCGGGCGCCGCGGGGGGCGACCCCGACGCTCTGTTCAACCTGGGCACTCTGTACCAGACCGGCGGCGGCGGTTTAAGGGCGGACCACGCCGAGGCGTACGCGCGGTACCAGGCGGCGAGCGACGCGGGGCACTGGCGCGCGCCCCTGGCGGTGGCCAAGCTCACGCTGGAGGGATGGGACCCGGAGGATCTCGGAGACCCGCGGTCCGCGGATGTCGCGGATCTCGCGCGTCTCGGAGACGCCGAACCGGGAAGGGACCCTTCCTCCGCTTCGTCCGAAGATGAGAACCACGTTTCGGGCCGCGTGGAGAAGAATTGCCGCGAAGCCGCGCGTCTTCTGATGGCGTTCCTCGAGGAGCGCCTCATCGTCTTCTCGGACGAGCACGAAGACGCGCTCGCCGCGCTGGAGGGTGGGTTCGTCGAGTCGGTCGCGACGGATTCGGCGGAGCGCCGCGGCGAAAAAAGCGACGCGTTCGTCGCCCCGGAAGAGACGGAGGTGGGTCCCGACCCCTGGGGCGCGCTGGTGCGCTACGCGCGCATCGCCGAGCGCGGCGGCGAGGCGGGCCTCGCCAACGCCGCGTTCCTCGCGAAGAAGGCGGGCGTCGGCAGACGCACAGGCGGGACGAAAGGAGCGCGAACGCTTCCCCCGCACCTCACGCGGCGCGCCGCGCGCGACGCCGCCAGGGAGGCACTGACGCGCCTGGCGGCGATGGGCGACGTCGAGGCGCGCGTGGACCTCGGGGACGTCGAGTGGGCGGCGGCGGTGGAGGGGGACGACGATGCTCTTTCCCCGGAGTCGCGCCCGGAACCATCGCCGACGGGCGTCTCGGAAGAGACGCCGCGCGCGGATCCGCGCCCGCCCGCGGATCCCGCGCCGCCCGCGGCGGCGGGAGCGGAGACGAAAACTCCGCTCCCGCCGCCGCCGCGCGCCGCCGCCGCCTCCTTCGAGGCGTCCGCGGCGGAAGACGCGTCCCCCTCGGAGGATGCCTTTTTCGTCTTGACGCGTCTGATGCGACGCGCGTTTTCGCGTGACGGTCGCGCGGACCTGATCTCCGCGGCGGAAACGGAAACGCCGACGGAGGATCCGCCGCGCCCGCCGGCACCGGCGGCGCCGCCGCGCGGCTTCGCGCGGACGCGCGCGGTGGCGTTTCACTACGCGGAGGCGTCCTCGCTCGGGCTGCCGGAGGGCTCGGTGAGCCTGGCGTGGTGCTGGAGCCGAGGCGTGGGCGTGCCTCGGGTCGACTTCGCCGAGGCGCAGCGCGCGCTGTGGAAGGCTGTCGACGCCTCCGCGGACGAGATGGAATCGTTCGCTCCGTCGGCGGCTTTGGTCGCCGCGGCGGCGGCGCGCGCGGCGACGGCGGCGGTTTCCTTTTTCCTCCCCGGCGCGGGGTTCGACGCCGCGGACCTCGTGCGACTCGCGGACCTGGCCTTCGGCGCGAAGGAGAGCAACGCGGTGCTGTACCCCGGGAGCGTCCCGGGGACGACCGCGGTCGTCCCGGGGACGTCCCCGGGGACGACGAGCGGGGACACGACGCGGAACGGGTCGCGGGCGCGTCGGCGCGACGCGCGCGCCGCGAAGGCGGCGGATGGGTTTTTCCTTCGCGTCGAGCGGTGCGTTTTGGCGGCGCTCGCGTGCGGTTTCGCCGCGGTCGGGTACGCGCGGTTCATCGCGCTCGCGGGCGAGCACAGAGAAGCGACGGCGGCGTTCCTCGATGGTCTCTCGCCCGCGACCGTCGCGGGGGTCGCGGGGGCGGTCGCGGCGCTCGCGTGGGCGGCGGGGGCGTAGGTAGCGGGCCGCGTGTAGTTAGTACTACGAAAGAAAAGGGTCGAGACCTTTTTCAAAGGCGGGCGTGCGCTTTTCGAAAGGCGGGTCCGATCAACAGAGCGCCCGTCGAGTTCGGATGGGCGAACAGATAAGCGCCGCGTGCCACGCGGGCGCGCCAAAGCGCCACGCGACTGCTGGCGATGGCGAGCCGGTGTACCGTCTCCGCAGTGAAATCGCGCGCGGCAGGGGTCGTGCGTCGTCACACGACTGGCGCCAGGTCTGCCAGCCGCGCGGCGTGCGCTCCTCGGCCTCGCGCTTCGTCGCGTCGCGCGAAGACAGCGCTGGCCGCGACGGACGACGACGATGACGACCTCTTCTCCTTCCTGGAGGCGCAGATGGCGGAGGAGGAGGGCGACGCCGACGGCGGCGTCGCGGTCTCGGGGGCGGACGCGCGCGCGGACGACTACATCGGTGAGCCCGGGTCGGCGATGGACGGGGAAGAGCTGCGCAAGCTGGTGTTCAACAAGTGGGGCAAGATGTACGACACGCGCATCCACCAGAGGCGCGATCAGTTCAACAAGCTCGGCTTGTACCTGCAGATCATGTGGAAGTACGTCGGGCAGAAGAGCTTCCCTATGACCGAGGCGCAGTACACCGAGCAGCTGGACGCGGTGGCCGAGCTGCTCACCGAGTGGGGCGCGCAGGACACCGTGCGCGCGGCCATCCCGGCGTCGACCAAGTTCCCCAAGATGGACACCACCGGCGCGAACGCCGTGATGATCCCGCTCAACGTCGAGGCGGAGGAGGCGGAGTGAATAAAAAAAAAGATGTTTAGCGTCGTACGCGTCACGCGCGACTCGCGACCTCGGCGATGTGCTCGATTTGCATCCGGCGCTTCACCCGCGCCAGCCGCAGGTACAGCGGCCGGAGGTGTTTCTTGTCCTCCTTCGTCGACCGAGCGCCGCTCGTGCGTTCGACCGAGACGTCGAACGCCCGCAGCCGCCGCTTGACGGCTGTTTTTTCCCGCCGCAACGCCTCGACGGGCATCGCCTCGACGTCCTCCGCCGCGCTCGCGTACAGCGAGCAGAGCGAGCCGCCCAACGCGCGATCCGCCTCGGCGCACACGCCGTCGTCGCCGTCAAAGAACGCGCGCACGAGCTCGAGCGAAACGCCGTCGAGCCGCGACACGAGGCAGTCAGTCTCCTCCGTCGACGCGACGTTCCGCGTCGCGACGCGAGCGACGTCCTCGGCGTCTCTTCTCTCGCCGCAACTATTAACGACGTCGAGCGTCGATTCGACGCAAACGACGTCGTCGTTTTCCTTGTCGTCGCGCGTCGGCGAACGTCTCGCCGTCGCCGCCGCGTGAGACCGGGACGTTCCAAAGACCGAGTCGAGGTGCTTCACGAGCAGCTCCACGACGCTTCCAGCCTCGGACGCGCCGAGGGACTCCCCGCAGAGCGTCTTGCCGTAAGACGCCGCCAGCGTCTCCGGCGCCTCCGCCGAAGAAAAAGCATTCGCCTCCGCTCGCGCGACGCGCCCGAGGTGCGCGCACGTCGCCCTGAGCGCGTCCCGGTTGCGCGCCGGCAGGCGCGTCGTGACGAACGCGCGCAACGCCGCGAGCGCCGCGTCGCGGCCGCGCTCGCGCCGCGTCTTGGCGATCTCGGCGATCGAAGCGGGACCGGCGGCGTTCGCGCCGAGACCGTTCGCGGCGCGCAGCAGAGGCGTCGGGAGCGCGTCCAGGTAGAGCTTCAAGACGCTCGCCACCGCGCGCGCGTCGCGCACGCCTCGCAACGGCGCGGCTTCGCGCTCGTCGTACCGGGACGCGCACTCGGCGACGACGCGCGTGTCCCCGGGGACGCGGTGTAACCCGGGGACGGGCTTCACGGCGACTGCGCGGAGGCGGCGGAGGTGGACGCGAAAGGGACGAGGGAGGATGAAGGCGTCCGGGACGGACGCGGGGACGAGGGGTGGAGGTCAGGTACGGGACGTCATCGAGCGCGACGACGCGCGCGCGAGGAATGCGAGGACACGCGCTGTCGGAAACCGCCTGCCGAGAGCCTTTCGGGACGGCGTCCGGGGGGTCTGACGGCCGGCGCGCGTCGGGGCGGACGCCTCCTCCGAGACGGACTCGCGAGGGGAACAAGAAAGTTCGATCGGGACTCGACGCACCGTGGGCGTCGAGCCACGCGATGGTCTCCGCGACGACGCGGGGGACACCTCCGCACCCATCTCTACATGCTTCTCGGAGGGGAGCGCCGAACACCGGCATCGTCGGCGGCTCTGGCGGCGTGCGGGAAGGCAATATTCGGGCGCGCGCATTTGTCCCGAATGGCGTCCGCCGAGAAAAACGCCTGGGGGAAAGACGCAACGCAGTTTTCCGTCAAATTTCTCCCAAAAGACGAAAGAGCTCCTCTCGTTTCGTCCAGAGATGGCGTCGCGCCTCGCGTGCGTCTCCGCGCGCACCGCCGCGGTCCGCCCCCTCGTGCAGCACCGGCACCTGCGTCGACGTCTCGCCCGTTCTCCCCGCGCCGCCGCCGAAGACCCGCCGACCCCCCTCGCGTTCGACGTGGTGCTGTATCGCGACGCGGGGTTTTCCGGGACGGACGCGCCTCGCGACGACGTTCGCCGACCGCCGTGCAGTCTGGGCGCGGTGATGGACGTGGAGCCCGAGAGCGGCGCGTACCTGGTGACGCCTCTGTGCGAGGAGCCCGAGACCGGGGTGTGGCTCGAGTCGCACGTGCGGCCGAGAGTCAGCGTACAGGCGGAGGATGTGCTCGCCGTCGTCGCCGCGGACTTCGCGCAGCGCGTCTCCCCAGACCGCGTCTCGAATCCGCACGGCGAGCACGCGGAGGACTTCTGGGAGATCCTCGGCGAGGTCCCTTCGGACGCGCGGCGAGGGGACGAGTAGCGCGACGGGACGCGTGGGTCGGCGCGACGCGCGCGATGGATGATGGAGCACACACCGGAGGTGCACACCGGGCCGGTGTGGTGGGAATAATACGCGTACTGTAGTACATAAGATATCCTTAGTAGAGTCTCCTCGTTCTTTTCGCCGCGCCGTCGCGTCCTCTTCTCCTCGTCGTCGTCACACGATGACGTCGCACGCGGACCCGCCGGGCGCGCGCCTGAGCTTCTCGCGCAGCTCGTTGAGCCGCTCGCGCACGTCCTCGTCGCTGTTGTTTCGCGCCAGGTCCAGCTTGCGCAAACCGGAGTGCACGTCGTGGACGACGTGTCCCGTCCGCGCGGGATGCGGCTCGGACGCCGGCGCGCCCGGCTCGAGGCATTCGGAGGAGGGCGTCGCGCCGCCCGACGAGCGGCCCGACCCGACCACCCCCCGCGGCGAATCGATCGATACCGACGACTTCTTCGCGAGAAGCTCGTGCGTTTCCCCGATCGCGAGCGTCCGCGCGTTCACGCTCGCGCCAAAATTTGTCACGCTGGTCGCCGCGAACGAGCGCGCGAGCGCCGCCGCGTGCGCGCTTCCTCCGTCGCGCGCCGACGCCGGCCGCGAGTTGTGTTGCGACGACGACGGAGACCGCGGCGTTCCCGTATTCGCGCCGCTGCCCGTCGGCGTCGGCGAATGACCACCGCGGCTCTCTGTGTCGTGCGCACCGTTCGGTCGATCGTGACACGTCGCGTTCGTCTCTACATCCAGAGGGAACGAACGACGACGTTCGTGCGGGTCGACGGCTTCGGCGAGCGCCAACAGCCCAACCTTACCGATGGCGTTCTCCGACGCGTCCAGCTTTCTCAACGCCGCGCCCGTCCAAGAGCCGTCCGGGTTGCGCCTCGGTCGCACGGCGCGCGCCAACGCGGCGGCGCCCTCATCCCCGGCGCGGTTGCCGCCGACGCCCAAAGCGCGCAAAGTCTCGTTCGCGGCCCAGTGCGCGACGACGGGAACGCCGCGGTCGTTTCCTGTGCTACCAGTAGTACCGACGCCGACGCCGGTCGTCACTCCCGTTGCGCCGAGCGACGCGTCGAGCGCGGCGGATCCGAGAGGAGGCTCGGCGGGTCCGGGGCCCGCGGCGCCTTCCCGGGAATTTTGCTGACTAAATACTTTATGAAGCTCGCTCGAGTTGGACGCTCCGGCGAGCGGCGAGCGCGCCGACTGCGGCCTCGAGCCGGGCGCCGAGCCGGGCAGAGACCCGCTCGAGTTGGAGCGCGTCCCGAAGAGCGCGGGGGCCACCTCCGCGAAGGGGAACGACCGGCCGTCGGCGCCGGCGCCGGCGCCGTGCGGACGACTCCCCGCGCTCGGCCCGCCCCGCGGCGTCGCCGCGGGCGACCCCGCCGCCGACGAGCCCGGGGAGGACAAAGACCCGCTGGTGCGCTCCAGAGACCCGCTGTCGCGCGCGAGACCCGGCGGGTACGGCGGGAGGCGCCTCGCGGAGGTGGGCCTGGAGGTGGGCCTCGAGCCGGGCAGAGACGTGCCGTTGGTGTTCCCCGAGCCGTTCCCCGCGGCGACGCGCCCGAAGGAAAACGCCGCCAGCGCCTCCGCCCGTCCGGGTTCCGAAAACGGAGGGAGCGCCCCGCTCGAGGCGTCGCGGCGGAGCCTCTTCGGCCCGGCGCACCAGCGCGGCGCCAGTGCCCGAGCGAGCGCGGCGACGCCCTCGGGGCCGGCGTCGTTGAACTCCAAGTTCAGCACGGCGAGCGCCCCCCCGAACAGCCACTGCCGCGGGTTTTCTTTTTCCTTCGCGTCGGGGTCGTCCCTTCGCGACTCCGGAAGAAGACCTTCCTCCGCGCCGCGAATCGGCGACGAAAAGACATCCGTCTCCATCGCCGCCGCGTCGCCGAGCGGGGGCGCGCTCGGCGCGTCGCCGTCGTCGCCGTCGTCGCCGTCCGTCAGCGAACCGCTCTGACCCGCGCTCTCGGGCTCGTCCAGCACGGGCGCCATCGCGGCGGCGAGCGCGGCGACGCCCTCTGGGCCGAGCACGTTATCGCGCAGGTCCAGCACCTGCAGCGCCGCGTTGAACGACCAACGCGGGGTCTGGAACCCGCGGAGGGACGGGCGGCCCCACGGCCCGGGCACCGCCTCGAGCGCGTCGCCGTTGTCCGCGCCTCTCGCGCCCGCCGCGCCGTTGCGGCGCGGCCGGATGGCGTCGGCGATCGCGGCGGCCCCCTCCGGACCGATCGAGGCGCCGCCCAGGTGCAGCTCGCGCAGACGCGGGTTGTGCACCCACCGCCCGTCGCACTCGCGCCGCGGCCGCAGGGCGTCGGCGACGTGCGCGGCGCCTCCGTCGCCCAGCCCGGTTTTGCTCAGGTTCAAAACGCGCAGGTTGCTGGGGAACGTCCACCCGCAACTTTTTTGGTGTCCGAGACTCGAGCTCGCGCAGACGACGCCTTCGCACCGCCTCGGCCTGAAGACGTCCGCCAGCGCGCGGCCGCCCTCCTCGCCGAGGAGCACGTTCGCGAGGTGCACGGTGGAGAGCGTCGCGGCGAACGCCCACTTAGAGTCGGGGTTCTGCCGCGGCGCCAGGGACTCGGAGAGCGCCAAGGGCCCTTCCTGCGACAGGCACGAGTTGGCGTTGGCGTGCAGGTGCTTGAACTTTGGGTTGTACATCCACGAGCCGTCGCGCAGACACACGGGCGCGAACGCGCGCGCGATGAGCGCCAAGCCGACGTCCCCGAGCTGGTTGCGCCCCACGTTCAGCGAGCGTAAAGTCGGGTGAAACGCAAACTCGTCCGTCGTCGCGGTTCGCGAACGCGCGTCGTCGGTCGCGCATTTCGTCCGAAGGTCCACAGCCGGCTGCGCGCGCGGCGCGAGCGCCTCGGCGAGCGCGCGCGCGCCCTCGGCGCCCAGCCGGTTGTGGAACAGCGACAAGTGCGTGATCCCGCCGTAGTGGCGCCAGCGCCCCGCGCGCGTATTGTCGGCGCGCCTGGGCGCGAGCGCCGCGGCGAGCGCCGCGGCGCCGCGCGCGCCGACTTCGCAAAAGTTCAGGTTGAGCCGCTCGAGCGCGTCGTTGGCGACCCAACGCCCGCGGAACGAACCGTCGCGCTCCGACGGCACCCAGAGCGGCGCGAGCGCTTCGGCGATGAGCGCCACGCCCTCGCACCCCAGGTTGTTGAACTCCAGGTTCAGCGACCGCAACGCCGCGTTGTGCGCGTACGACCCGTCGCCGTTGCGGCGCGGGCGCAACGCCTGCGCGAGAAACGCTGCGCCCTCGGCGCCGATGCTCGCGTTGGAAAGGTTCAAGCCGGTGACCCGCGCGTTGAACCGCCAGGCGAAGCCGTCGCCGACGCCGGGCACGCGCGTCGGGGTGAGCGCCTCCGCTAGCCTCTGCTTGATCGAAGGCGGCGGCCGACCGCGAGCGCGCGCGTCACCCGGCGCGACGGACGACGGCGCGCGTCCGGAGACGACTCCGGAGCCGACGACGACGCCGCCGGCGCGAGCGCCGGCGGGCGCCTCATCCGGCGCGGTCGCGCCGGAGGAGGGAACCGCGCGGGGCAGGCCCTCGTCCATGGACTTCGCGCGCGCGGGCACGCCGCGCATGCTCGCCCACTCCCGGCGCAGCTCCTGCATGGCCGCCGAGTCCTCGGACTCGCGGGACATGCGACGCGTGGTCGCGCGGGTCGCCGTTCGATCCGTCGAACGGCGTCCCGCCGGCTCCGAATCCCGGATGTCGCCCCCTCCGGGCGCGGCGAGCGCCGCCGCCGAGTCCCGCCGCTCCGCCGCCGCCCGCGCCGCGTCCCGCGCCCGCGCCGCCGCCCCGCGGTCGGGTTCGGGCTCGGACGCGACGCGCGCGTCGGAATCGTCATCACGCTTCGTCGCGTCGCGCGCGTTTCCCGCGGTTTCGGGAACGCGAACCGATTCCGATTCGGTTCCCCCCGCGCCGCGTAAGGACGCGACGCGTAAGGACGCGTCGCGCGACTCGCGCGCGCGTTCGTTCGCGTCGAGGTACCTGGCGCGTTTGGCGACGTTTTCCTCCGCGGCGCCGAGGCTGTCGGCGGGGCAGTCGCCGTCGGCGGCCGCGTCGACGGGAGCGCCGCAAACGAACGCCGCTCCGCCGGACACGGAGCCGCCGCGCGACGCGGCTCGGCTGCCGTCGTTGGAGCGCGGCGCGCCGGGGGCGGCGAGGTTGCACAGCGAGTAGACGCGCTTGAACGAGTCCCCTTCGTTGCGCGCGAAGAGACCGGCGGATTCGCGGTGGCCGCCCATCGAGCTCTCCCGCGGCGACCCGTCGTCGTCGCGCCAGTCCCAGCTCTGGCACGAGCTCGGGCGGACCATCGGCGGGCCCACCCGGCGGAGATCGAGATGCGAGCCTTTTCGAGACTGCGTCTCCGGTGTCTCCTCCGCCTCGCGCCGCGCGCGCGCGTCGCGCTCGCGCGCGCGCGCGGCGCTCAGCGCCTGGATCATGCGGGGCGCCTCGTGCTCGCCGAACAGCATCTTGCACGCCGCCTCCATGGGCGTCGCCTCGAACTCGTCTTCGCCCGTCGACGCGTCCGCCACCCGCTCGTCTCCCTCGTCCGTCTCCGGGGTCGAACGAAGCGCGCGTTTATTGGTCTCCATCTTCTGTCTGTGATGGCGCGGCGCGCGATCGGGCGCGTCGCGCGTCGTCTCGGCGCGCGCGCGGGGGACGCGCACTCGAAAAGTCTGCAGAACGGAGGGGACGGTCGCGAGCGTGTCAGCGATCGCGTCCGCGCGTGCGTTCGCGCGGTGCCCCTCTGCGCGCGCGCCCTCTGGGAGGGCGCGAAAGTCGCAGACAGTCCCGGATAAAAAAGCGCGTGTGCAAAAAAAGCGTTGCGCGGTGCAGTCTCAAAAAATTTTACTCGCCGTTCGCGAGTAAATCCCCCGAGACCCCTCGTGGCGCCTTCGTTTGAGGCCAGTAAAAAGTGCCCACAACCGAAAGAAACGGCGAAAAAGTTCCGACGGCGAACGCGCACGACCGAAACGCCCCGACGAGAAGAGAACCGTCGAAAACGCGAAAAACCGAGAAGAAACGCACCTCGTCGCCGGACAGCGCGTCGACCGCGCACCAGCGCGACTGCGCGCACGCCTCGCCGAACGCGCGCACCTGCGCGTCGGAAAAGGCGTTCGCGCGCGCTACCGCGCGGTCCACGAGGTCGTCCACGCTCGTGGCCGCCGGCTCGGGCGAGGGGCCCCCGATCGCGTCGTCCGCCCCGAACCCCAAAAAACGCGACGACGCGCCGGTGGGCGTGCGCGCCTCCTCGTCGTTTCGTTCGAACGAAACCGAAACCGAAATCGCCGACCGCTCGCTCTCTTCGGTTTCGGTTTCGACGCCGGTTTCGCCCACCGAGGCGCGCGCGTCGAGCCGGGGGGGCGTGCCCTGCGACCCGACGAACCGACGCGCGATCGCGGCGAGGTCCGCGCTCGACGCCGGCGGCGGGCCGTTCACCGCGTCCGCGTGCGAGTGCGCGCGGAACCACGCGTCGAGCTCGGCGACGGTAACGCACGACCACCCGCCGGAGCTGTCGTGGGAAAAAAGCAAGGGTGAACGTCAACGTCAGCGTCCGTTTTTCGATCGAACGACATTCGCGAAACCGAAAATCGATCGACCGAAAACCGAAACCGCCGATCGATCGCGCGTCGCGACCGAGAAAGATGAAACCGCCGCGTTTTGTTTCTGTCCCGAGAAGACGAGAGAGTAAAGCGCGGCAACACGGAAAGGAAAAAGCGACGCCGATTGGGAGCGCGGCCGCGCACGCACCGTAGCCGCCCGAGAGTCTGTAACACCAGGGGCATGAGCGGGTGGTACTCCGAGTGTTTCGCGGCGGTGTTTCTGGGCGGCCGCCGCGCGCGGAGCATGGACAAACCGCTCCCGAGCGAGTAGCTCCGGCACCCGAGGCCCGCGGGTTTTTTCCCTGCGCGTCGTCCATCGATGGCGCGACGCTGCGCGAGCGTGCCGGAGGTTCCGGGAAGCCGGTTTACGGAACCCGAGCCGATCGCGGGCACGCGGGGCACAGGGACCGCGAGGACGCCCAGGCGCAGGGCCGCGGAGGTCACCGGAAGCACCCGCGGCGCGATGATGTCCGATGCCTCGCTCAGGCTGCCCTCGTCGCACGTCAGGGACGCGCACGCATCCGGGCCGGACCCCACCCGGGGTCCGCGCATAGGCGAGGCGGCCGGCGATATTTTCTGCTCTCGCTCGTCCTCCGCCACGGGCACCAACGGCGCGCACAGCGAGTTCCACCGCCGCAGATCGTGGCTGGGGCGACCCATCGCGAGGGTTTCCCGGCCGGGTCCCCGCTCCCGACTCGATCACCCGCGTCGCGTGGCCGTGCTCGCGCCAATGCCGGAAGCACCGCGCGCGACGGATGCGTACGAAAAAGACTCGCTTTTTTTGCTCGCTGGCGGGAGATTTTTTTCTAGACGGTTTTTAGAACCTCTTTTAACCGAATTCTTCTACGTCGCGCTAGTCACGTTTTAACCGCCTTTAAAAAGTGAGCCAACTGGCTCGATATTTTTCGCTTTTTTCATACGTGTCCGATTGTGTGTGAAGCGCCGAGATGCCCTTTCGGGGAAAATTTCATAGGCTATGGGTACGATCAAACCCGCCGATCAAACTTTCTAGAAATGATGTGGATTCTGACTTACAGACACTAAACCATAACCTTAATAAAGGCGTTTCAAAACCGTTTCTACCTTCTTATATAAACAAGACAGTCTGAAGAATTTCTCCCAAACCGACTCCGGCGTGATGGAAGTTTCTAGGCGCGCCCAGTGGGGGTTTTTTATCCGAAAGCTCGGAAGTGCTTCTCTCGAAGAACCTCGGCGGGAGGCGAGCGGGTCTCGGCGGAAACGAAACGCCCGTCGCGTCGAGAGCGACGAGATTCGGGAACACCCGCGTCGCGCGGGAGAGACCGCGACGCCCGTGGCTCGCGCGCCGAACGAACGGGCGCGCTTTTTCGTCGCGGACGGTCGTCATGTCCCCCGACTCCCCCGCGCCCGCGCCCGACCGCGCGTCGACGTCTCCCCGAGGCGAAACGCGCGATGGGAAACGCGGGAAGACGAACAAGTCCTCCACCAAGACGAAGCGCGCGTCCTCGTCTCGGTCGAAGCGCGACGGGCGCGTAGGTCAGCACGACCCGTGGGCGCGCGTGGAGGACCTCGCGGGCACGAAACACTACGACGTGCTCGGTGTGCCGCGCGACGCGGACGCGCGGGCGATCAAGCGCGCGTACAGGGAGATGGCTCGGACGTCCCATCCCGACAAAGGCGGATCCGACGCCGCGTTCGCTGCGGTGCGCGCGGCATTCGAGACCCTCGGCCACCCCGCGCGCCGCGCCGCGTACGACGCGCTGGCCTCGGAGCACGAGTACCGGTACATCCCCGGCGTGACCCCCCGCGCGCGCGGCGGCGAGGACGCCATGCTGGACGACCTGGAGCGGCTCGGGTTGTCCCTGGACCCCGGGTCGCAGCTGGTGGTGCTGTGCGAGGTGTGCGGCCGCCCGAGCAACAAGACGTGCTTCGCGTGCGGCATTCGGTTTTGCGACTTCTGCACGCGCAAGATGCACTGGCGCGGCGGCGTCGGCCTGCACTACCCGGTGTGCAACACGCCCGGGCACCTGCGGCGCGCGCTGGCGGAGAAGGAGCTCGAGAAGAAGATCGAGGAGGACGCGCGCGCGAGGCTGACCGCCGACCCCAACTATCGGCACGACGCCGAGCTCGCCGAGATTCGCAGATTCAAAGAACGCGTCGCCGAGCGCGAACGGCATTTTTCAGGGTCGCGAGCTTCGCTCGCGCGGTCTTTCGACAGAGAGCTGGCGCGATACTACATGTGGGCGCAGACCGCGCGAAAGGTGTACATCGCCGTGTACGTCCCGACGGGGTACCGAGACAAAGACCTGCGCGTGGAGATTGAGCCGGACGGCGTTTTCGCGGGGGGCGGATTCTCCGACGCCGCCGGCGTCGACGCCTCCGGCGGGGTCGCGCTCGTGCAACCGGAGGACTCCCCCCCGGTGGTCGAGCGCGCGCTGGCGGGGTTGATAGACGCGAGCGCCCCGATCGAGACGCTCCGGTCGAGGGACGGGCGGCGGTGCTCGCTCGCCTTGACGAAAGCGCGGCCGGGCGAGACCTGGTCGCGGCTCTTCGAGGGCGACCCCGACTTCGCGCGCTGCCTGAGACAGCCGTACCGGACGCACGAGACGAACGACGATGTCACTTTGACGTTCGAGGGGTTACCGTTCTGGATCCGGAAAGACGACGTGTTCGTCGACGTCACGAGCGCTGGCGTGCGCGTGCGCGTCGAGAGCGCCGGCCTGGAGAACCTGGAGCGCACGTTCTGGCGCGGCGACGACGCCGAGGCGGGCGAAGGCGACCCGGGCCAAGGCGGGGACGAGGGCGGCGACGGCGGCGCGGACGTCGACGACCGCGCGGTTCTCGACCCGAACGCGGTGACCCGCGTTGAAAAACGCGAGAAGGCGCACACGCCTTTTATACTTCCGACGACCGCGGCGTGGTCCCTCGCGAAGGACGAGACTCGGTCGCCGGACTCGGTCGCCGTTTCCAAAACCGAAACCGCCGCGCGCGCCAAAGTCGCCAAAGTCGACGACGTGTCGCTCGAGATCGTCATCGGGAAGCGCGACCCGACGCGCCAGGAGTCGCAGTTCAAGCGGGGGGTCGTGCAGGACAACAGGCACGACACGCGCGTGTGGAACCCCGATCGAGCGCTGGGCGCGCGGCTGTTCCGGGAAGACCAGGACGATTTCTTCCTGGAGGACGATCTCGCCGCGCTGACGTTTTTCGAAACGGGCGAAGCGTTCGTCCCGCCCAAGCCCTGGGCGGCGAACGGCGAGCGAAGCGTTTTCGTGGCGCGGGCGCCGGCGGAGCTGTCCGAAAACGCGCGCGCCGTGCTGGAGCAGCTGGTCGCGATGGACGAGGCGGAGGACGGGAAGCTCCCGTGACGGACGCGCGGCGTGGTGTGGCGGAGTGCGGAGACGACGCGGACGACGAGCGAGGGAGGGCGCGCGACGAGGAAAACGCTCGGATCCGACGCGCGAAACGCGCGCCCCGGAAAATTTCGTGCGCTTCGACTGAAAAATCGTTGTTCGACATTTTCGACACGTCCGGTCTCGGCCGATTGCATTTCCGCGCGCCCCGCGCCGTGAGCTCCGTACGCGCAGGATGGGCGGCCTGTTCTCTTGCTGCTTCGGCGGCGCGTTCACGGACCTCGACGCGACCGCCACGGAGGCGGAGATCAAATGCGCGCAGAAGTGGATCAGCGCCGTCATCGGCCCGAACGGGTCGAAGATCAACGAGCTGAAGTTCATGACGGGCGCCGAGATCGACGTCGATCGCACGACCGCGGACCCCGTGACCGTTCGGATCAAGGGCGACCCGAAGCAGGTCAAGGCGGCGCTCGAGGCGGTGCGCGCGGTGATTAAAGACGCGGAGAACCCCGACTACGAGGGCGCCGCGGGCAAGAAGTTCAGGCAGGAGGCGGACGCGCACGCTCGGCGCGCCGAGAATTTGGCCAAACGTAAAGACGCGCTGTTCGACGCGGGGGACAAAGCCGGCGGGCGCGCGGTTTTGGAGGAGGTCAAGGCGGCGCAGCGTTCGATGCACGAGGCGAACGCGAAAGCCGCGAAGGCCATCTTCGAGAACCGGAACGAGGGCAAGGGAAAGATGTACATGGATTTCCACGGGCTGCGCAAGGCGGAGGCGATCGATCTCTTACGCGGGCGGCTCGCCGAGCTCTCGGGCGCGAAGGGCCGACTCGAGCTCGTGCCCGGCGCCGGGAAACACAGCGGCGGCGGCGGCGCCGTGCTGATGCCGGCGGTACGCGAGACGCTCAAGGAGAAGGGCTTGAAGTTCGAGGAGAAAACCGCGGGGTCGCTCATCGTCGAGCTGTAGTGTGCCTTTCGTAATATTAATACCGTACTTTCGATACGTACCGTCTCTCGAAGGCGTCACGTCGCCGCGAGTTCGCCTTCCCAGAAGAACGCGTCGTCGACGTCCCCGGAGTCGGTCGCGGCGAGCCAGAAGGACTCCTCCTCCTCCTCGGGCGGGAATCCGTTTTCTTCGCTCGCGCCGTCTCCCCCGCGCGCGTCGAGAATCGCGGAGAGCTCCACCTCCTGGTCCAGACCGACGTAACAGTCGGACACGAGGAACGCGACGGGTCGCTTCGCGACGCGCGCGTCGGCGTCGGACGCTTTTTTGTGACTAAACGTCAGCCGCGCTCTCGCCTCGGACCCGAAGGCGACGCGTCTCAGCGCGAGGAGCTCGTTCGTCTCGCGGTCGCCCACCACCACCCACCAGCCCTCCTGCTTGATCTTCGGGTACAGAGGGCACACCGCGCGGGGCGCCGCGTCGGTTTTTTTTCCGCGTCCCTCGACGCGCCGCAGGCGAACCTCGATCGCGACTTCCGTCGCTTCTTCGCCGCCGCCGCTTCGCGACGCTCCGCCGTTGGACGCCGCGCGCGCGTCGACGTCGACGACGGGCAGGCGAGCCGCCACCGCCACCGCGGCGTCCAGGTCCCTCGAGACGGCCCGACCCGTGCTCGCCGCCAGCGCGCGCCGCGCCGCCGCGACGTCGCGCCGCGCGAGCGACACGAGCTCGGGGAGGGTCCCGACGACGAGAGGGCTTTTTCGATCATCTTTCTCGCCTCTTCTTTTTTTTACTTGGAGGTCCCGTCTCCGCGCCGCCGAGGCGCGCGCGGCGGTCTCGGCGTCCCGCGGGGAGATCCCCGGCAACGCGCACAGGCTGGGGTCCTCCGCCCTGCGCCCCTGCATGAGCGCCTGCTGCAGGTTCATGAGGCGCAGCGTGACCGCCAGCCACCCCGCGTCGGCGGCGACGTCGATCATCGCCTGCAGCACGCGCGCCGCGTTGTCCAGCGCGCCCTTGGCGTCCGTCACGAAGTCGCTCGACGGCAACGGCACGCGGAGCCAGTGCGCTTGGAACAGGAGGTTGACTTTCACGTGCGGGTCGTCTAGACGGCGATCGTCCACCGGAAATCCGCCCGCCTTGACCACCTTCGCGGCGAGGTCGGCGTTGAGTAGGTCCTCGTTGTGCCGCACGGGAAGCTCGTCAAACTCCGCCGCGCCCGCCAAAATCTCCAGCGCGTCTCGTCGCGAGTTTCGTTCGTTCATGGTGCGCGCGAACAGAGCCACGGTGCTGTGCTGCAGGTAGTAAAACGACGCCACCCTTCCCAAACTGAGGGGCTCCACGCCCACGTCGTCGTCGTCCACGGCGACGCAGCGCGCGTCGGCTAACTTCTCGAGCGCGCCCTCGATCAACGCGCTGAGGTACGCGTTGACGGAGGCGTGGTCGACGCTCTCGAGGTCGTAGTAGGACGGGTTACGAACCAGCCTTCGGAAGAAATACGTCCACGTGATCCAGTCGACGGCGTCTTGTTTGCTCTTGATGGACCCAGACACGATCTCGGCGTTGAGGTGGTCCGGCAAATTTTCCCGCAGCGCGCTCTCCACCGGGAAGGGCTCGTACAGAAACTTTTTGTAAAACGCCTTTTTCGGCTCATGGCACATGATGACGCACACGCCCGAGGTGTCAAACTGCGGCCTCCCCGCGCGGCCCATCATCTGCAACGCGTCCGTGATGGGGAAGTCCACGTACCGCCTCTGCTTGCCGTCGTAGAACTCCGTGCCTTTGATCACCACCAAGTGCGCGGGGAGGTTCACGCCCCACGCCAAAGTGGACGTGCACACGAGAACCAAAATCTTGCATCGCGCGAAGAGGTCCTCCGCGATTTGCCTGTCCGCCGGCTCGAGGCCGGCGTGGTGCATTCCGATCCCAAACTGCAAGCAGTGTTTCATGTGCGGGTCCTTCACCCGCTCGACCCACATCTGCAGCTCTTCCGGGGGCATTCTCACGAACGCCTGCGGCTTTTCGTCCGCCACGGCGTGTTGAATCAAGTCGTGCGCGGTGAGCCGCGTTTGGCGGCGAGAGGAGACGAACACCAGCGTCGGCTTCGTCGGCGAGTGCGTCTGAATGGCGGCGTAGGCGGGCTTGTTCATGGACGCCATGCGCGGACAGTAGAACTTCCCGGGGAAGCCCTGGATGTGGCACTCCAAAGGCACGGGGCGGACGGAAGGGCGAAAGTTGAATAAGCCCTCGCCGTTGCTCCCGTCGCGGCCGGGTTCGATGCCCAGCCAGTCCGCGAGGTCGCGCGCGTTGGCGAGGGCGGTGGACAAGCCGACCACGCGCGTCGGCGTCGCCGTCGCGCGCGAGATGTGTCGAAGCCGCGAGACGATTGTCTCAAGGATGGGCCCTCGGTCGGCGCCTAACAGGTGAATCTCGTCGATCACCACCAGCGCCACCTTCGTGACGTACTTGCGGCTCTGCCAGCTCCGCGAGATGCCGTCCCACTTCTCGGGGGTGGCAACGATGATGTCCGCCGCGAGAAGCGCGCGCAAGTCGGGAGTGACGTCGCCCGTGAGCTCGACAAGGCTCTTTCCCAACGCGGGACACAGCGTTTGGCGCCAGTCCTTGACCCGCTCGCGGACGAGCGCCTTCAAGGGCGCGATGTACACCACCTTACGATCGGGCGCGTCCCGAAACACCTGCAGCATGGCCAGTTCCGCGGAGACGGTCTTTCCACTCCCCGTCGGCGCGCCCAGCAGCACGTTACACCGCGAGTGGTACAACGCGTGAAACGCCTGCGTCTGAATCGCGTTGAAGTGCGTGAACTTGCGCTCGTAAAGCGCCTCGAAGGTTTCGTTGCCGAGCGCCGACCGCGGGAGCGGCGTCAAGTCCAGCAAGTCCGTGTGCGGCGGGTGCTTGTCCGGCAACACGAGCCCCGCGAGGTTGAGCTCGTGGAACGTCTCGCACCCGAGCCAGGTTTCGCTCGTCGCGCGCAGAAAGTACTGCGGCGGCGCGGGTTCAAAAATCGGCACCGTGAAGGCGACTCTCTGCGCGCCCTCGCCGTGCGCCCTCTTCGTCACCGTGAACGTCTCCGAGTGGTAGACGTGCTCGTTGACCGGGTCCTCGACCCACAGGAGCCACCGCTGCGCGCCGCCGTGGTGCCTGTCGACCCAGGTGAACTCCGGGGTCAAGAGCACGGAGACCCGGAGCACCGAGCGCGTGATCGGCTGCACCGTCGCCTCCAGCGCCAGGTGCGGGAGCGCCTCGACGCACCGGCGCACGCGCGCGCCGAGGTCGGCGTTGAGGCGGAGCATGGCGCCGATTTCGGAGGCGGACATGTCCCACAGCCGGTCCACGGTGGCTTTTTTATCCTCCAGCTTGAATAGAACATCAGCGCTGAGGCTCCCCGAGTCCTGGAACTGCCGCAGCGCGTGCTGGTGCGGCCAGACGCGCAGGTCCACCGCCTTTGCGAGCGTGAGCATCGTCTCCGCCAGACTCGGCCAGCCGCGGCGCAGGCAGAGCTCGAACAGCGCCCGGCAGATGCGCGACGCGTTCTGCGAGATGTACGACCCGTCCGCGACTAACGAGAACGCCTCGCACCGCACGCGGCTGATGTACACCTGCAAGAGCAGGTTCACCTTCCCGACGCGGTCCGCCATCGTCGCCTTGGTGATCTCAATAGGGCACGCGCGCTTGCGGTCGGCGCGGAGCGTCTCGAGCTCGGGCATCTCGTCCTCACGGGGCGTGATGGTCTCGAACTCGTCCGCGTGCGCCACCATGTGCAGGATGTCCGGCATCTGCATGTTCGCCCGCAGGTGCGCGTCGAACGTCTCCATGCTCTTCACCTTGATGTAGAAGTGCGACGCGATTCGCCCGCTCTCCGTCTGGTACAGCTGGCCGGACCGTTCGTCGAAGCGAGCCATCTTGGCGCGATCAAGCTGCCGGGCGGCATCGCGGATCAGCTTGGCTCTGTGTCTGGTGAGCTCGGGGTCGAGCTTGAGCTCTTCCCAGCTCAGCGCGTACGCCAGCGGGTTCTTTCCCATGCGCGCGTGCAGGTAGGAGTACCCCAGCCACCGAGCGCCCTCCTTGACGTTCGTGACCGTCCCCAGCACGAGCTCGGCGTTCAAGTTGTCGCTCAGATTTTTCACGAACTGCGACTCGATCGGCGTGGCGTGCGTGAGCAAGCCGAGGTAGTGCGCCAGCTTTTTGTGTTCGGTGACGATCACGCCCTCGCCGCTCGTGTCGAACCCGGGCCGTCCGGCTCTTCCAAAAATCTGCTGCACGTCCAGAACGCCGAGGTCCCGGAACCCGCCTCGTTGCGGGTCGTACAGCGTCGTGCCTTTGATCACCACCAGGTGCGCCGGAAGGTTCACGCCCCACGCCAGAGTCGCCGTGCACACCAACGTCTTGATCGCCCCAGCCGCGAACGCGCGTTCGACTAAAGAGCGGTCGGCGCGGAGCATGCCCGCGTTGTGGCACCCAAAACCCTTGGCAAACAGCTCCTTCACCTCCGGGTTTTTGCTCTTGTTCACCTCCGTCTGGAACTTCTTGACCGCCGCGGCGTGAGCGCCGGAGGCGCCGTCGTCGGCACCGTCGTCGGCGGCGGGCGCGCCGAAGAGATTCGCGCCGTCGCGGTTCGCCGCGAGCTCGGCGAGTTGCCGCGCCGTCTTCACCGTGTCTTTCCTGGAGTGCACGAACACCATCGCCTGCTTGCCGTTTCGCAACGCCCCCGCGCACTTCTCGTAGGTGATCTCCGCCATCAAAGTCATCCGCTTCATGGCGTTGGTCTCCGTGACCCCGACGAACCGTTGCGTCAACGGAATCGGTCGGAAACTCTGGTCGAACACGAATAAACCGTTCGCCGTGACCCCCAGGAACGACGCCACGTCCACCGGGTTGGGCAGCGTCGCGGACAAACCCACGATCCGTATCGAGCTCTGCGTCGTCTCGACTTGCCGATGCGTCCTCGCCACCAGCGTCTCGATCACCGGTCCTCGGTCGTCGTTCAGCAAGTGCACCTCGTCGATGATCAGCAGCCGAAGCGTCGCCGCCGCCGACACCTCGCCGCCTTTGCGCGTGATCACGTCCCACTTCTCGGGGGTCGTGACCAGCATGGTGGTCTCGTCCAGCTCCTTCTTCGACAGCTGCGTGTCTCCCGTGAGCTCGCGCACGCTCAGGCCGAGCGGCGCGAGACGCCGCGAAAACGCCGCGGTGACCTCCGCGGCGAGCGCCTTCATGGGCGCGACGTACACGATTTTGAAATCCTCCGAATCCTCGGCCCAGTCGCCGGTGGCTTCGTCCACGTGGCGCGCGACTTCCCGCAGCACGGTCATCATCGCGATGTTCGTCTTGCCCGCGCCCGTCGGCGCGCACACCAGCAAGTTCTCGCTGCCCCGGTACGCCGCCTCGTATATCCGGCTCTGTATGCGGTTCAAGTGAGACACGCCCGCGAACGCCGGCCGCGCCCAGTCGTGGAGCTCGGCCGTCGGCACGAGACGCTCGTCGCCGGCGCGCTCCGCCGGCGCGGCGGCGGGGACGCGCACCTCCTCGTACCCTTTGTGCGTCGTGCGGGTCGTGCCGGGTGGCAGAACCTTGCGCCCGCCGGTGCCGCCCCTGCCCAGCCCTCGGAGCGCGGCGAAGATCTCATCCTCCGTCGCCGCGCGCTCCTTCTTCTCCGCCTCCTCGGCGCGTTCCCAGTCCCCCTCGCACAACGCGCCAAAGGGAAGCCCGGCGGACGCGAGCCACTCCAGCAGCGGCTCGCCCTCGCCTCGCGCCAGACGCCGACCGACGCTCCTCGCTTCTCTTCGCCGGATCTTCTCGAGCTTCTTATCCAGCGCGCTCGTGATGGTGACGGAGGCGCTCGGCGCGCCCGACCTGCCGGCGCGAGCGGCGTCGGCGTCGGCGTCGTCGCCGGCGTCGTCGCCGAACCGCCGGCGCGCGGCGGCGATGCGGCTCCGCAGCGCCTCCGCCATCGCGCCGCGGCGCTCGATGGCGCCCATGATCAGCTCCACGCCGGCGTCGCCGAAAAAGTCGAAGAGCTCGGCGGCGACGGCGTCGTCCGATTTGTCATCCGGCGAGGCCAACGCGAGACGCGCGACGGTCTGCGCCGCGAGTTCCCAGTTTTCCGAGCCGGAGATCTCCAGGCACCGCGCCTTGAGCCACGCCAGCTGCGCGGTGGCGGCGGAGGCGGTCACGTTTTTTTCGCCACTTCCCGTTTCCGTCGCGTTCTCGCCGAACCCCGCGAATCCCGCACCGGCGCTCGCGAACGACGCGCGAGCGCCGGCGATCGAAGCCGCGCGCTCGGTTTCCGCCGAGGCGGCTTCCGCCAGCGACGCGCGCATCGCCGCCGCCGCCGAATCGCCCGCTCGCGTCGCGTTCGCCGCGCGCGCGTCCGCGCCTCGGTCCTCGGCGGCGTCCGCGGCGAGACGCGTCCCGGGCGCGACGAACGCGACGTCCGCGCCGTACTCCCCCGCGTTCGCGTCGCGTGCGCGGGAAACGTCCTCCGTCTCGCGGCGCGAGGGCTTTTTCTCGCCTCGCGCGCCCCCTTCCCCCGCGCCGCGCCGCGCGAGCGCCGCCAGCGCTGCCGCTCGTTCGCGGAACGCGCCAAACTTCGACGTGTCGATCGGGCCCATCGCGCGGCGCAGCGCCTCCGCTTCCTTCTCGCGCAGCCGGCGCGCGAGCGCGTCCGCCTTCTTCGACGCGACGTCCGGGTCTCGCGCGTACGCCGCCTCGGCCATCGTCGCGGCGATTTTCTCGTCGTGGGCGAGGACGTCGCGCGCGACGGCGGCGAACGCCGCTTTCGCGGCGTCCGCGAGCTGATCCGGCAGTGGCGTGTCCCCTCCCGTGATCTGAACGACGCTCTGTAGAAACGCATCCAGCGCCTCTCGCACGTCTCGTGGAGGCATCGAAGGGTCCTCGTCGCCGACGCACACCAGTTTCGCGAGTCCGCTCGTGGCGCGCACCAAATCTCGCCGACGAGACGCGGACTCCGCTCCCGTCGTTCGGGAGGATCCAGACGCGGAGGCAGAGCCGCCACCTCCCGACGTTCGGCCCACATCCCCGCTCGCGCCGCCGACGTTCAGCAGCGCGAGCCTCGCGTGCGTCTCGTGGTCCACGTCCACACCCGACCGCGCCTCTCGCGACGCGGAGGTGCCGAAAGTTCGGAGGAAGGTGGTCACACGGGGCGTGGGGGGCGCGCGCGCGCCGCTGCCCCCACCGTCGCTCCCGCCGCCGCCGCCGGCGCCCATCGCGGCGTACCGCGCGTCCCGAGAGAACCGCGCGGATCCGGCTTCGAGGCTCGGGTCCGGCGCCCCGCGCGTCGAGTTGAGGCTCGGGTCCAGGGTTCAGGGTTCATCGGGCAGCTTTTTCTCGACGACGACGAAATTTCTCACTCGGCACTCGCCGTCGGATGTGCCCGCGCGCGGAACTGGAATCACGGACTGCGCCCGCGGACAGAATCAGTGCTGGTGACGCCTCTGAGCTGACATCGCGAAAGGTGTTGTTGATTTAACCAAGAGGATTCGACACGAAGTACTGCCCGCCACCCTCCGGAGCCGCGGCACACGTCGCCGCCGACAGAGCACCGCGCACGCCCGTGTCAGCGCATCACGCGCGCGAGTCGTTCGCACACGAGCGTCGTTCGATACGACCCCCGGGTTCGAGCCCCCTCGCGAACCGCCCCGGTCGCGATCGCGTGAATTGCCTCCCCATCGAGGCAACAACCGCGCGCGATGCCCGTCAAGCGCGCCGCCGAGCCGGACGCCGCGGAGGACGCCGCCGATAAGGCGCTCGCGGCGTCCGAGAAGACCCTGAAGCACGGCGCCGAGGTGGCCGCGGAGGTCTCCTCGAAAGCCGAGGGCCTCCTCTCGAAGGTGGCCTCGGGCGCGAAAGCCGCGGCGACCGCAGTGGCGCGCGAGGTGCTCATGGTGGATGAGAACACGCCCAAGAAGACCGGCAACAACCCGTTCAGGAGTCAGTCAGCCCCTCCCCCCGCAGCTTCCCCCGCGGGCTCCCCCCGCGCATCCATCGACCGCAGCCGCTCCGCGCGCGTCCCGTCCCCCGAGGAAAAGGCGGCGTTGGCCGCGACGGCGGCGGCGGCGTCGGCGGCGTCGGCGTCTGAGTTCGAGGAGCTCATGTCCGATCGTCTGCCCGACATCAACACCAAGCTCGACTTCGACGAGGCCAAGGCCGAGTGGAAGCGCGCGGCCGTCACAGACATCAACGGGCAGTACATCTCCGTGTGCGGCTCTGGGTACGAGGAATTGGAGCCGCTCGGCCCGGGCATAGGCCTGTGGTTCCGCACTCTTAAGGCGTTGGCGCTCTACTTTTTCCTCATGACGCTCCTGATGGTGTTCGTCATCTACAACGCGGTGTACCTGTACTACAACGCCGACTCGGACATGGACGAGGACACCATGGAAGTGTTGGCTCGCGTCACGACGGGCGTCGTCGCGACGACGTCGCAGGAGAAAACCGTGGAGGGCTGGGACATGAGGCTCGTGATGCTCATCATCTCCTGCCTGGACGTCTTCGCGGTGCTGTGCTTCCTGATCATGATCGCGCATCTCAAGCGGCGCCAAGACGCGTACGTCGAGGAAAACGATGACGCCGTCGTGTCGCTGCCGGACTACTCCGTCGTGGTCTGGGGCATCCCCAAGGACGCGGACGAGGCGGAGCTCATCGCGCATTTCTCGCAGTTCGGCGACGTGGCGGACTGCGTTGTCGTGCGGGACCTGGGGAAGGTGATGGGCCCGCGCATCCGCCGCGCCGCGCAGCTGAATCACCTGAAGAATATGAAGATCCAGGCGGCGGCGTTTGAGATCAAACGCCAGTCGCGCGCGCTCCGCGTGCAGCTCAAGCGCATCGAGCGACACAAGAAGCGCGTGGAGAAGACGAACGCGCGCATCGAGAAGCGGCTCACCGAGGGGTTCGACACGGTGTGCGCGTTCATGACGTTCGACGAACCCGAGAGCCGCGCGACGTGCGTGGACGCGTTCAACGAGCAGTGGTCCTGCTGCCACAAGGAGGAGCTCCTGTACCGCGGGACGCACGCATTGCGGATCAAGCCCGCGCCCGAGGCGTCCGACATCCTCTGGGAAAACGTGCTGCGCAAAAACGCGTGCGTGCAGCTCACACGCAAGCTCATCTCGTTCCTGGTCATCCTCGTGCTGTGCGCCGCCGCGGTGGGCGTCCTGGTGTACGCCAAGGACGCCGCCAGCAACGCCCCGCCTTCTGTGTCGTGCGCGACGACGGAGCCCTCCTCCCTGGACCCGGCGCCCGCGCTGCACTGCTCGGCGATCTGGGACTTGGAGGGCGAGGACGCCTACAACGACCCCACCTCGCAGGCGAGAATAGCGATCGACAAGTTCGTGGCGAACGTCAACCTTGAGTCGTGCGCCAACTACATCTCCGGCGCGGAGTGGATCCTGCCCATGGCCGGCACCGCCGGCGACGGCTACGCGGCGGCGCAAAACGCGGCGCTGCCTGCGGCGGGCGCCGAGTGGACCGGGGGCTTCATGCCCGATTCGTTCGCGGACGAGTGCGCGGCGCTGACGTGCAAGAAGTGCTTCTGCGTCTCGTCCGTGGACATGACGAAAGTGATTGTGGACTACTTCTCGGGCAGCTCCACGGACGACGCCAACTTCTGCAAGGAGATCTACGACCAGATGGCGCTCGAAGCTTCGGTGCTGTTCGGCACGGTGGTGATGACCACGCTGACGAACATGATCCTCATGGCGAGCGCGCAGACGTTTTCCAAGTTTGAGCGGCACAAGACCATCTCCGCGACGGAGACGAACTGCGCCAAGTACACGTTCGCGGCGCTCCTGGTGAACCAGGCGATCGTCCCGGTGATCATCTACTCCTACATCGAGGCGCTGGAGGGGTTCCCGGTGCTGTTCCAGGGGCAGTACGGGGATCTCGAAACCGCGTGGTACAACAAGGTGATGGTCACGATCATCTCCACCGCCCTCGTGAACATCGCGGCGTTCCCTCTCGGCGCCGCGTTGCCCAACATCGCCGCCGCCGTCTCGCGCGGCGTGTTCGGGTGCTGCGCGCCGTCGCAGAAGAAGCTCAACGAAATTTATACCCCCGCAGAGTTTTCGCTCGCCAAGCGCTACGGCCAGATGCTGTGCGGCCTGTTCTACTCCATCGTCTTCCTGTGCGCGGCGCCCCCGCTCGCGCCGGCGGCGGCGGTGCTGTTTTCCGCCATGTACCTCACGGACAAGTGGCTGCTGCTCAAGTTCTCCAAGCGCCCGCCGATGTACGACCACAAGCTGAACGCGTTTTTCTTGAAAACGGCGCCGTACGCGGCGTGGACGCACCTCGCCCTGGCGTGCTGGGCGTTCGGGTACTACGAGATCCCCTCGTACGTTGTGGATCCCGGCGGGCTGGCGGGAAAAGTCGGCGTCGACGCGAGCGCGGTGACCGCCGTCGCGGGCGACGGCGGCGACGCCGATCTCTCCGGCGCGCCCGGCCAGTTCGACATCATGGCGCGTCTCGTGCGCGCGAACGCGCTCGTGCCCTTTTGCATGTTCATCATCGTCACCGTGGCGCTGTTCTTCGCCGGCCTGGTGGAGCAGATCGCGTCGCTCTTCGGCAACGCGTGCGCGGGCGAGGAGAAGGTGGACGAGGTGCCTCCGTTTTCCGAGCTCATCTTCGCCGGCGACTCGCGCTACGACGAGCCGATAAAGGAGGGCGAGCCGAACAACAAGCTCTCCGGGCTGCGGTCGTACCGCCTGGAGGACAACCCGGAGTACATGAAGCTCTTCCCGGAGGTGCTCAGCGCGGACGGCACGGGGGGGACGCGCGAGCGCCCGGCCACGCCCGGGAACAAGGCGCCCCAGGCGCAGAACATGGTCTGAGAGAAAAGAGGCGCTTTCCTAAATATACGCGAAGAGAAGAGAGGATTTGTATTTCGACGTCTACTCGAACTCTTCGCTGAGCACCTGCGCGAACGAGAACGGCGCGAACTTGTACCCGTCGCCGCGGTAGAACTTGTTTTGGTACTCCACCCAGTGCAGGCGCAGCGCGTGCAGAAACGCCGAGAGGCTCTCCATGCCCATGAGCACGCCCACCGTGGCGCACGCCCACACCGCGAAGGCCACGGCGATGAGTGCCGGCGACCCCGTCGCGACCCCGCCCATGAACACGCGGTCCCAGAACACCGCCGAGAGCTGCGCGTGCGCCAGCGACAGCGCCCACAGCCTCAGGTACGACGCGGTGTTCGAAACGGCGCCGAGCACGAACTCGATCGTGTGGATGAGCTGGTGCACGACGGCGTCGCCGTAATCGAAGGAGGCGGCGCCGGCGCCGGCGCCGCCGGCGCCTTCGTCGTCGCTCGCGCCCGTCGCGGAATCGTCCTCTCCCAGCACCGCGTACGCCCCCCCCCCGCCCGCGACGCGGGCCTCGTACCTCTTCTTCAGAAAGTACGGCTTGGGGAAGAGCATCACCGGCACGGCCGCGAACGCCGCCAGCACCAGCAGCACCTGGAACGCGCCCTGCCCCGGGAACATCGCGTTCTCCGGGCAGCCCGGCTTCCCGTCCTCGCCCTCGCCCGCGCAGTCGGCGTTGCCCGGGGAGAGGAACATGTAGATCATGACGTGGTACAGGTCCGCGGTGGCGCCTTTCGTGACCCACTTGGCGACGATCAAGACGCTGAGGTACCCGAACAGAGACCCGAGGAACACCACCTGCGGCACGAACTCGCACCAGATGGAGAGCCAGTCCCTCTCGCGCAAAAAGTTGAGCAGGCTCATGAAGATCCCGAGAGTCATCTGCGCCATGCCCATCAAGATGGACATCTTCATCTTCAGCGAGTTGATGAACAGGAGCTCCGTCTTCGTGCCGTGCCACACCGGGTCGACGCCCACGGCGTACGGCGTGTCCGAGCTCGGCACGAGCCCGGACTTGAACTGCGAGTCGCACCTTCCGCCGTCGCCGGCGGTGGGGTCAGCGGGATCACACGCGAACTTGGAGCGGCCGAAGAGCGACATCGGCACAGAAAAGCACTCGTTGTACAGCAACCCGGTGTAGACGCTGAATACGGACATGAGCAAGATGCAGTACCGCCCGTCGAATCCCATCTGCAGAATCTCGTTCAGCTTTCGCTTTTTCAGCGCCTTCTCGTTCAAGACCATGTACGTCGCGGCGGCGAGCATCAGGAGCCCGTGCCCGAAATCGCCGAACATCACGGCAAAGAGAAAAGGAAACGTCACGATGGTCATCGCCGCCGGATTCACCTCGCGATACCGCGCGACGCCGTACGCCTCGACGATGCCCTGGAACACCTCCGTCACTTTGTTCGTCGCGTAGTACGTCGGAGGCTGCTCGCGCGTCGGGAGCGGCTGGAACACCGTGCCCATCTGCGCGGAGGCGGCGCGGTTCGCCGCGAGAAGCGCCTCCCGCACGCGGGGCTTCGCCGCCGCCGGGCACCAACCCTCCGCGACGAGGCACTTCCGCGTCACGTCGACGGAGAACGTGTTCAGCGCGTGGTACGTCGCCTTCTCCCGGCGCACGCACGAGAGCCACCGTTCGTACGCGTGCCCGATGCCGGACAACACGCCGTTCCTGTGCCTCGTGGAGGCCTCCAAAGTGCTCTGCAGCTCCAGCAGCCGCGCCGTCACCTCCGAGTTCATTTGGTGTTGCCGCGCGAAGTCCTCCGGAAACGGGTACCGGTTCGCGCCGAAGGCTTCGCAGATTTTCAAAATCTTGCTCCGCGCGCGTTCGCCCGCGAAGAACACGACGACGACCGTCTTCTCCACCCGCTCACCGGTTTTAGGGTCCGTCACCTTGCCTTCGATGACGCTCTGCTTCAGGAACATGTTCCCTCGCGTCGCGCGGAACAACACGCGCTCGAACGACGACGTCTTGTGCGTGCCCACCGTGGCGGTGATGAATCCGAGCCGCACGGCTTTGGGGTCCAGCGCGCTCTGCGGCATCTCGTACTCGGAGAACGAGCGCGAAGCCGAGCGCGAGTGCGCCGAGCCGTCCCCGAGAAGGCTCTCGCCCATCTCGGCATCCGCGCCGGTGGCGCCGCCCAGCAGACCCACGCCGCCCGAGATGGTGATGTCCGATCGCGAAGAGGACGCGCCTCCGTTGGAAGACGCGCCCGACCTCGACGCCATCGGCGCGCCCGCGGCGTCCGCGCGCGCGTCGTCAAAGAACCCGCCGGCTTTCTCGAGCACCAGCTGCAGCTCCACCAGCTCGGAGTGCGACTTACGCAGCTTCTCGGTGTTGGCGGTGATCTGGCGGAGCTCGTGCTCGAGCTCCTCCAGCCTCGCCTCGAGCTCGTCCAGGTGGTACGGACGGTCCTCGGCGTCCGCGCGGGGCACGGCGACGAGCCCGGCTTTGTGCATCTGCTCGGCGAAGTAGCGCATCTTGCGGAGCATCTCGTCGCACCGCTTCACCTGGTTGGCGTACGTGCGCTGGAACGCGGACCGGTCGGGGTTCAGATCTCGAAACTGCACCAGCCCAACCTCGCCGAGCGCGGTGACGGTATCGTGCGCCGCCTCGGCGGGCACGATCATCTGCACCAGCTGCATCGTCTCCGACCGGAAAAGCTCCATCGTGTCGCTCTGGTGGGAAGGCCGGGCCGGTCTCGAACCTCCGGGAAGGCCGCCGCGCACGCCGCGCGCACCGCCTCTCTGCGAGCACGAGCTAGGGATCTCGCGTGGAAAGCACACACGGCTTCTTTTTACAGTTTACGTACGTATTCGCTCAGACTAAATGCTCATACGTGCTACGAGAGAAGTGTGGCCTGATCCGACAAGGCAAGACTCTCGAAGGAATCGTTGGAAACGTGAAGACGAAATTCCCACATGTGTGCTCGTAATAAAAATGCCCTCTCCGCGCTCGATCGTCGTCGCGCGCCGACGCCACTCCAAACGAACATCGACGCCACCCGGCACGCGTCCGTCTCGCGCCACGCCTCACTCCACCTCCTCGATCACCATCGCCCCCCGCCTGGGTCGGTTGAGACTGGAACGCTCACCGTCGGGCCCCGGGTTCGAGCTCGGCGCGGAGCGTGAAAACGGCGCGGCGGGGGCGATTTTCGCCTCGTCGGTGCTTTTTTCGCCCCCGACGAAACCGTCGGACCGCCGCTCAAGCATAGAGCGCCGGTGGTTCTCGTGCTGACTCGCCACTTCGCTCGCCAGCGCGCCGCCGACTTTCAGCACGCCGCCGAGCATAGTGCCGAACAAGTGACCCACGCTCGAGACCACGTCCTTAAACTGAACGGGCTCGAGCGCGTCTCGCCCGGGTCCGGGCTCTTCTTCGCGTCTTCGCGTCGTCTCGTCCCCCGAAGACGAAAGACTTTCGCGGTTCGCACCTCGTCGTTCATCAGGCGCCGCGCGTTCCGTCGGCTCCGTCGCCTCGCCGTCACGCATCATCACGTCCCTTAAACCCTCCCCGAACGCCCGCAGGCCCTCGCCGAGCACACCCCCGACGTTTCCCATGGAGTCGACGGAGAACACCTCCCGCCGTTCGTCGCCGCGTTCGGCGGCGGCGTCGTCGGCTCGCGTCGTCGCCGCCGCCCGCTCGAACGGGGACCCGGAGGTCTCCGGCGCGTCGGATCCCGCGCGCGACGCCACACGCGCGGAATCCGACGCGCGCGTCTCCGCACTTCTCGGCAAGTGCGCTCGCCCGCTCGCGTGCGCCTCCCGCTCGGCGTCCTCGCGCTTTTCGGCATCCTCCGCGCCTCTGATCAGGCACTCGACGACCCAGTCCGCCTCGCGGTCGTCGTCCGCGAACTCGCACCCGTCGGTGTTTTCGAAGAGCGGAGCCTCCATCTCCACGCTCTCGTTCCGGCGCGCGAGTAAAGTCGAACGAACGAACTGCTCCGCGGCTAACCCGCCGATGAACGCGCCGGGGACGCCGAGGCCGACGCCGCCGAGGCTGGCGCCGATGAACTTCACCCCGTCGCCAATCTGGTCGCTGCGGTTCACGCCGTACCTAGACCACGTCGCAAAGTGCTCGCAGTTGTTCCCCACGACGTGATACTTCCCAAAGCGCGTCTCGTACACTTTCTGCGTCCCGAGCGAAACCAAGACCCGGTGCAAAATCTGTTCCGGCCGCCGCGGCGTGTGATGTTTGTCGTACTCGAGGTTGCCGTCGTAGGGCACGCCCCCGAGCTCGTCAAGCCGGTTGCGCACAACCACCGCGTCCGCGCTGGTGTCCCGCGTCGCGGAGTCCGCGGCGCCCCACAGGTGCACGACGGACTCGGGTATCGCCTCGCCCGTGGTCTCGCAGACGTCCACCATCCACCGCGTGCCACAAGGCGCGAGCTTGCGTCTCCCGACGTACACCGCCCAGTGCGTGAACTTGATCGGAATCCCGAGGACGCGCTGGTCGTCCCGGGGCCAGAACAGGACGTCCCCGGGGACGCGAGGCTTCCCGAACGCGGGCCAGAGGTGCTTCCCGAGGGGGGGCTGACCCGGCGCAGACGCCTCCGCCATTGTGCGACACCACCGTGCGACGCCGCGCGCGTTCCGGGTGTGGGTCCGCGAGCCACGACGAGGCTCGAAACCAACAGCTCACGCGTTTTTTCAATCCGGGGCGTGTCGTGAAGCGACTCGGGACGGATCAAATCTGATGAAAAGCAACAACGGTGGACCGCGAGAAGTCAACCGCGCGGCGCGCGCGGGTGGAGCGGACCGCACCCGGGGATAGATAGGGTCGGGCGTCGTCCTTTCGGGGCGGCTATTCTAGGGCGCGCTCCAGGGGGGTGCCGAACATGCCCCCACGCTCGGCGCGCCCTCGGCGAGGCGCGCCGCGTGCTCCGGGAGAAAAGAATATTGCGCGACACCGTCGCCACCCCACCGCGGAATCTTTCGACGAGGACGTGGCCAAGGAGGCGTCCTTGGACCCGCAGGACACGTCACAGGACACGTCGCATGACACGTCGCGGGACGAACGTCGACGCGTGGGGTCGTCCGCGCGTGTCGCGAAACCCACCGAGACGACGCGACGAAACGGACGGACGAAAAACGCCGCCGGGAGGAAATCTCTGCTGCGGCGCGTGCGTCTCTACGCTCCTCGACTCCCCGTCGTGAGCTCGGCGTTTCTCGTCGCCGCGCTGGCGGTGTTCGCGCCGGCGGTCGACCGCGCGTACCACAAGCTCAACGCGGAGGGCCGCGTGGTGTCGGACGTCGCAAGCGTCGCGTACGACGTGGGGAGGTTCACCGTGCGCTGGGACGCGACGGCGCTTCGTCTGGCGGTGACGCACGCGGAAAAAACGCCGGGCGAGGAAGACTCGGAAGACTCGGAAGACTCTCGCGAGGACTCTCTTCGCGAGAGCGTCGCGTCCGAGTCGTGGGCCACCGTTCCCGGGTCTCCGTTCCTGGTCGCCGCGCACGGCCCCGTGCGCATCCACCAGATGATGGCCGGGCACTTCCGCGTGCGCCTGACCCGGCGTCTGCAGACCACCGTGCAGACGGTGGACGCGATCGAGGCTGACGACGGGGGGGGTTTAGGGTTGGGCGAAGAGGACGGGAAGCGTCGAACGAGCCGCCGTCGCGTCGCGCGCGTCATCGTGCGCGGCACCCTGATCAAAGAGGACGCGTACGCGGACCGCGTCGGGCAGTGGCTCGGGGACGTGAAGGCGCACGTCTTCGAGCTCACCGCGCAGAGGCGGGAGTTCAAGGCGCGCGCCAAACTCAAGGCGAACTACGAGATGGTCTTCTCTTCGCCGTCCGAGTACGACGCGCGCGCCTCGAGGTCTTCGCGCGAAGCGAGACGGAATAAGAAAAACGCCACCGACGCGATTTCGGCGCGGTTGCGGGGCGGTGAGAACCGCCTGGCGTTCGCGGTGCGCGTGGACGACAGCGTGCCCGGCGTGCAGCGCTCGCCGGGCGGGTACAGAAAACCCGTCTCTCTGAACCAAGTCACGCTGCGCTACGCCTGTGATTTCGACGAGCGGTTTTACGGCCTCGGCGAGCAGTTCTCCTCCACGGAGCACAAAGGCAAGCGCGTTCCGATTTTGACCGCCGAGCAGGGCATCGGCAGGGGCAAGCAGCCTTTGACGTGGACGTTCAACCGGCTGCTCCGCGGTTCGGGGGGCTCGTGGCACACCACGTACACCTCGATTCCGCACTACGTCACCAGTAAGGCGCGCTCCGTGCACCTCACCGACTTTAGCTACGGCGAGTTCGACTTCACCGACGACGAATCGGTCTCCATCGCGTACGTGCCGAGCCCTCGCGCGCCAGGTGTGACGGACCCTCGCGCGCCAACGATGACCGGCGAGATCATCGGCGCGCGAACCGTCGCTCGCGCCGTCGCGGCGTACACCGAATACGCCGGTCGCCAGAAACCGCTCCCGCGGTGGGCGCGGGAAGGCGGCGTGATTTTGGGCATGACGGGCGGCGCGGAAAGAGTGACGCGCGTTCTCGATACGATGCGAGCCTGGGACGTCCCGGTCGCGGGTCTGTGGCTCCAGGACTGGGGGGGCACGCGGAACACCAGCATAGGCATAGAGCGCGTCTGGTGGAACTGGGTGCTGGACACGGAGGCGTATCCGAACTGGGCGGCGCTGCGGGACGACGCGCGGAGCAAAAACGGAGCGCGGATGTTGACGTACGTGAACCCGTTTCTGATGCGGAGCCGCGGCGCGAAAGGCGCGCTGTACCGCGAAGCGAAGGCGAAAGGGTACATGGTCGCCAGGCGCGACAGCGGGAAGGTGTACCTGCTGGGAACCGAGCCGGGAGTCGGGTACGGGCTGCTGGATCTGACGAACCCCGCCGCGGCGCGGTGGATCGAGGACGTCATCGTCGCCATGGCGTGGGAGACGGGCGCGTCCGGGTGGATGGCGGATTTCGGCGAGTACCTGCCCTTCGACTGCGCGCTCCACAGCGGCGAGAGCCCCCTCGCGGTGCACAACAGGTACCCGGAGATGTGGGCGGAGATCAACCGCGGGGCGATGCGCCGCGCGGGGCTGCTGAGAGGAAGCGCGGACGACGACGACGACGACGACGACGACGACGACGACGACGAAACGAAAGGAGAAGACGAGGGCGTGTTTTGGTCGCGCAGCGCGTCCGCGTTATCGCCGCGCTTCTCTTCGCTTTTTTGGCTCGGGGACCAGCTCGTGAGCTGGGACGCGCACGACGGCATGAAGAGCGCGCTGAGCGGTATGCTCAGCGGGGGTTTGAGCGGTCTGGCGTTTTCGCACTCGGACATCGGAGGGTACACGGCGACCCCCGGAAACGCGCGCGGCGTCGAGCTGTTGAAGCGCTGGATGGAGCTCTCGGCTTTGGCGGATTCGGTGTTCCGCACGCATCAGGGGAACCGCCCGTTCCACAACGCGCAACCGTGGGACAGCGACGACTTGATGGAGCACTTGAAGTGGTTCACGAGACTGCACCAGATTTTGGGCGCGTATCGAGGACGTTTGATGCTGGAGACGAAGAAGAGCGGGTTACCGATCGCGCGGCCGATGGTGACGCACTACGCCTCCGACCCGATCGCAAGCGGGCTGGCGACGCAGTTTCTCATCGGACGCGATCTTCTCGCCGTCCCGGTGATGGACCGCGGCGCGGGGAAAGCGCACGCGTACTTGCCTCCCGGCGACGTGTGGCTCGACGTCTGGACCACGCAGGTCGCGCCGGCGCAGGGGCACGGGTTCGGAGGGGACCTCGCGATGCTCCCGCCGGGAACCGAACCGGGGCGCGGCGCGTGGGTGACCGCGGACGCGCCCGTCGGGTGGCCGGCGGTTTTCATCCGCCGGGGCGCCGGCGCCGACGCGACGAGAGCCGCGGGGGCGATGCGCGAGTGGGCGGCGGAGCGGGGGGGGGTGCCACCGGGGCGAAGGATCACGCCCATGGACCCCGTGGAGAAACTCGTCTTGGGGTTGTATTAGAACGGCCGCGGACGTCGACGTCCGGGGGGGGTTTCTTTCTTGAAAGCGCACGCGAGAGCTCTCGTCCGTACAAGTACAAGCACAGGCGTTTGGTTTCGTACATAGCTACATTCGTCGCTTCCCACGGGAAACGCTCGGCGCCCACGACGCGCGAAAAGACGTTAACGACTTTCCGTTGACCATCGCGACCCAGTCTGTCCCCGCCCGCGTCGTCGTCGTCCCCGCGGCGGCGACGTGCCGCGATGGGAGCCTCGAAGGAGCCCGCGGGCGGCTCGAACGTGGAGATCTACCTCCGCCTGAAGCCCACGCCGAAAGCGTCGCCGCTCGTCACGCTGGACACGGTGCGTCCCGTCGTCATCCGCCCGGCTCGTCGGCACCCCCGAGACGCGTCCGATGCGCGTCCGCGAGCCGCGCGGCGAAGCGGGGAGACGCGGACGCGGGCGCGGAATGCGCGGTCGAATCTCAGGCACCGGTCCCGCTTTTCCAGGACGCGCGCGCGAACGGGCGTCGCCATCCGCTTTCGACCCCCGCTGACCGCCCGACGTCCCCGTCTCGCGCGCGTTCGGCGTTCGCGTGTGCGCCGCGCTCTCTCGGCGCGCGTGAAAAAAAAACGGAACCGACGAAACCGACGGAAACCGACAGACGGAGCAAACCGCGCGGTTCGAGATCCCTCGCGACGCGAACGCCGGACACGTCAACAACCAGCGCGAGACGTTCGCGTTCGCGTTCGACGGCGTGTTGACCCCCGACGCGGGGCAAGACGAGGTGTTCGACCGAGTCGCGTCCGACCCGGTCGTCGGCGCTCTGGACGGGGTCAACGGCACGGTGTTCGCGTACGGGCAAACGGGCTCCGGTAAGACGTACACCATCACCGGCGGCGCCGAGCGCTACGTCGACCGTGGCATCGTCCCGAGAGCCGTCTCGAAACTCTTCTCGGAGATGGCCAGGCGGAGCGACGGCGCGACGTACGAGGTCACGGTGTCGTACGTGGAGGTGTACAACGACCAGGCGTACGACTTGCTCTGCGACGCGGGCGGCGGCGACGCCGCGGATGACAAAAAAACCGCCGCCGCGAGCGGAAGCCTCACGAACGACGACGCGTTTTTGCCGAAAGTCACGCTTCTGGAAGCCGACGACGGCGTGATCCACGCGCGCGGGTGCTCGGCGCACCGCGCGGGCTCGGAAGAAGACGCGCTGAATTTGCTGTTCCTCGGCGACGTCAACCGCGCCGTCGCGGAGACGCCGATGAATTTAAACTCGAGCCGGTCGCACTGCGTGTTCACGATGACGGTGGAGCGGCGCGAGCCCGGCGCGTTGACGGTGCGCCGCGGGAAGATCCACCTCGTGGACCTCGCCGGGTCGGAGCGCGTCGGCAAGACGGGCGTCCGGGAGCTCGTCACGCTGCGGGAGGCGAAGCACATCAACCTGTCGCTGCACGCTCTCGAGAAGGTGGTTGTGGCGTTGAGCGACGGAGACCCGCACGTGCCCTACCGAGACAGCGTGATGACCATGCTCCTGAAAGACTCGCTCGGCGGGAACTGCCGCACGGCGATGGTGGCGACGGTCACCCCCGAGTTCGAGCACGTGTTCGATGGCGTGTCGACGTGCCGCTTCGCGATGCGAATCGCCTCGGTGCGGAACGCGCCGCGCGTGAACGAGGAGACGGACCCCAAGCTGGTCATCGCGAAGCTGCGCGAGGAAAACAGGGCGCTCCGCCAGGAGCTCAAGCTCGCGCGCGGCGACGACGACGGCCGCGACGCGTTGTCCGAGAGCGAACTCGCGAAACTCCGGGTTGAAGTGGAGCGGTTCTGCGACGACGACACGCATGAGCTGGACCTCGGCGGGTCCATGCTCAAGATCCGAGCGGCGCTGGTTTTTTTTCGGGAGCTCGCCGTCGCCGCGCGCCGCGGCGAGCGCGGGTCGCTCCGAGTCGGAGGATCGGGAGCGCCCGAACGGTCGACCGTCGAGGGCGAAGCCGCGACCGCGTCGGAGACGGCGCGACTCGCCGACGTCGTGCGCCGGCGCGACGACGAGATCAAGGTGCTGGTCGCGATGCTGGAGAAGCACACGGGGGCGCGCGGCCGAGACGCGTTCGCGGGGGAAAAGCAAGTCGCGCGCGAAGAAGAAGAAAAAACAGAGGCGGGGACTGTTTTCGACGCCGAGTCGCCGAGCCTCCGCGAGTCGCAAACGCCCGCGAAACCGTCCACGCCCGAGCAAAGCTCGCCTCCGCGTGCTTTTTCTCAAACGCGCTCGTTCGCGGACAGAAACGCCGCGTTCGAGCGCTTCAAGCGCGCGCACGCCGCGCGAGGCGCCATCGAGGCAAACAAGAAAACGCTTCGCGAGCAGTACGCGGAGGCGAAGCGCTTGGGCCGAGCCGTGAACGCGTCGCGAAGCGCCATCGCGACGATGAGGACCAAAATCGAAACGGCGCGCGTGCGACGCGCCTTCTTCTCCGACGGGATCGTCACGAACGCGAAGGCGAACGACGGAGACGACGACCGCGCGCGTGACGCGCGCGACGCGTCAGGCGCTCGCGGCGACTCGGAAGAGGAGCGCGCGCTTTTGGCTCGGATGGACGGCGAGAAGCGCGCGTATAAAAACAACTTCGACGCGCTTCGCGACTTGAAGAAGGAGATCGAGCACGTCCAGAGTCTGCTGGAGCGGAGCCGGGGACGCGTGATGCGCGATTTCGAGGACTGGTTCGGCGAGGGGAGCGGGGACGGGAAAGGCGGCGGAGGTGGGGGATCCGCCGGGGCCGGGGACGCCGGGGCCGGGGACGCCGTCCCCGGCGTCCCCGGCGTCCCCGGCGTCCCCAGCACCGGGAACGCCGAGGCGGACGCCGACATAGCGGCGTTTTACGCGGCGCGCCGGAAACTGTTACGGTCGAGCCGGGGATCCTCCAGTCGGGGCTCGAGCCGAGACGGGTCAGCGAGCGAAGGCGCAGGCGAAGGGTCGTCGCGGTGATGCAAGGGTACGATTTACGTAGTGTATTAACATACGTTCGTATCGATACATGCGTAGCACCCACTAGCAGAAAGCGTCAGTCTTCGTACAGCTGCAGGCTCACGCGCACCTCCTTGACGGTTTTCGCCGCCGGCTTGTTCTCCGGGTCCAGCGCCAAAGCGCGCTCGAACGCAGCCTCGGCGTCCCGCAGACGCGCGAGATCGAAGCTGTCTTCCTTTTCCGGGTCGTCCCCCAGCGCGAAGAGCGCCTGCCCGAGCCGAACCCATCCCCGGACGTATCCGGGATCGATCGCCACGGCGCGTTGGCAGTCGCGCGCGGCGTCCTCGAAAGCGCTCTTCCCGAACCGAGCTTTTTCCAAAGCGCCGAGCTTGAGCCTTGCGGCGGCGGCGTTGCCGAGGTACGCGACGACGTCCGGTTTCAAGCGCAGACACTCATCGTACACCGCCACCGCCAGCGCGTACTCCTTGTCCGCGAACGCCCGCAGCCCTTCGTCGTTCAGCTTCTCCGCCGCCGCCGACGTCTCCGTCTCGGGGGACTCGCCCGGCGTCAAATCCGGACGCGCGTTTTTCGGTCTCGCGCTGTTCGCCAGGCGCGGCGTCGAGACTTCTCCGGAGATGCGCGCCTCGAACCCCACGCCGCCGACGCGCTCCCACGGGCGGTCGGAGTTGGATCCCAGCCGCCGCGTGCTGTCCTCCGAGGCGCCCAGCAAACCGACGCTGGCCGCGTCGCCGCCGGCTCCGATCTTCATCGTCCGCGAGTATCCAGACCCGGCGGGCACGTCGAAGGAAGGGTCGTGCTTCGTGCCGGCGGACCACGGGACGTGAACGTCCACCCCGAACTGAGCGTTCGGTCTGTAGTCCCCCCTCGCGCGCAACACCGCCTCGATCTCGAACGGGTCCTTCCCGCCGAGCGCCATCTTGAGCACGTCGTCGAGCGTCTGCATGGGCGGGATCTCGTAACTCTCCGCCCAGCGCCGGTAATCGAAGTTGTTCGTGGTGACGGTGTGATACGCCGCGGTGACCCGCGTGAACTTCCGCTTCGCTTCCTCCTGCTTCTCGGGGGGATTCTTGTCGGGGTGCCACTTCAGGCACAGCTTGCGGTACGCCGCCTTCACCGCGTCCAGGTCGCCGCGGCTGAAGTCGGGCAGGCCCAGGATGGCGTACGCCTGGTCCATGGTGGGGGCGCCGGAGCTCTCCATCGGGGGACCGTCGTCATCCATGGCGTCTCGCGGAGGACGGGCTGGGATTCGCCCCGATCTGCCGAAGGTCGTGCGCGTCTCGCCACGCACCGCGCACGTGAACGCACGAGCACCACCCCGAGTCGGTCGCCCGCGCCGGGGTCTGGGAGACCACCGGTCGGCGACGGTCATCGTCAGGAGGCGTTTTCTGTTTCGGGAGGCTTCGTCGATTTTCGCACAATTTTTTCGCACATCAGCGATTTTGACGTCTCGTTCGCGAAGGGCGACGCGCGCGCTTCCGCTTCGAGCGCCCACAACACGGACACCGCGGTCGTCGTGAAGAAAGAGACGTCAAGTCATGCGGTGTATCGTCACATCACAGACCGTAGACGATCCAACGTCGCGCCGCCGTCGTCGCCGTCACGCGAGCGCGTACGACGTGATTCAATCGCGTACGAATACTTTCGTCAGGTTAAAAAAATTAATACGCCCCGTACCCGTCGTCCGCGCGGTCGTCCCAGCCGCCGCCGCCGCCGAAGTCGTCGTCGCGCCGTCCGCGGCCGCCGACTCGGCCGCGGCCGCCCCTACCTCCGCCCCTGTCCCCGCCGCGCCCCCTGCCTCCGCGCCCGTACCCGCGGTCGAATCCGCGGTCGTAGTACCCGCCGCGCTCGCCGCCCTCGTCGGACCAAACGCGCGCGCGCCCGCCGCCGCCGCCGTCGCGGTCCCAGCCGCCGCCGCCGTATCGGCCGCCGCCGCCTCCGTTCCCGCCGGGCTCGCCGCATCGCTTGCACTCCGTGCGCGAGGCGAAGTTGGCGAAGTCGCAGGAGGGGCACCTCCAGTCGCCCGGCCGCAGATCGGCGCCGTCCCTGTTCTCGCGCCCGCGGGCGTCGAATCGCGGCGGCGCGCGGCGGGCGCCGAAGCTTCCCCGGTTTTCGCCGCCGCGTTCCCCGCCCCCGCCCCCGGCGCCACACTTGAAGCACTCCGAGCGGCTGGCGAAGTTCATGAACCCGCATTCGGGGCAGTCCCAGTCGCCCGTCTTGCGCTCCTGCCCCGCGCCGGGCTCGTAGGGAGACCCGTGGCGGGAGGTATACGCCCGAGACCCGCCGCGGTCCCGGTCGAACGCGTCCCCGCGGTCCTTCTCCTTGGGGTACCCCGTGCGTCCGACCAGCCGCAGCCCCCCCCGGCGCACCACCTGCATGGCGGCGTCCGAGGGCGGGAGCGCGCCCTTGGCGAGCCGGTCGCACGCCGCGCCCGCGCGGTCGGAGCCGGCGACGTGCTCGGCGATCGCCGCGCACGCGGCGAGCGCCACGTTCACGGCATCCGCCGAGAGGGGCACGCGAGCCGTCGCCAGATCCTGCAGCGTCATGAGCGTGTCCGCGACGAGCCGGTTGCCCGCGGCGGTCGGCTCGTCCCGGAACAGCACTCTGTGCACGCACGTGTCGTTGAGCAGAGTGGCGAACTTCTCGCCGCCGCCCCACACGAACGCGCGCTCTTTCGCCGTCGCGCCGGGTAAGGCGTCGTCCGCGGCGGCGGCTTCGCGCGTCTCGAGCCACGCCGCGCCGACGGCGCCCATCAGGCGCTCGTTCAGCGCGCCCGCCGGCGCGGCGTGCGCGGCGTACGCCTTGAGCGTGCGCCGCACGTCCCCCAGGCACGCCTTCACCTCGCCCGCGTGCATCTTGTCGAACGTGCTCCAGGGCGTGGGGTTGGCGAAGGACGAGTAGCTCGTGATCTCCCCGGGGCCGCCGGCGCCCGCGTCCGCGGTGGTGGTCTCGCCGTGGCCCTTGGCGCGCATCGCCAGCACCAGCCCCGAGAACGCGTCCGTCACGGGACCGCCGAGAACCACGCGCGCCTCCTCGGGCTCGGGCTCCTCCGAAGCGGACGCCGACGTCTCGGAGGGCGCTTCGGCGATGACGCCGCTCGACGCGCCGCGAAGGTCTTCATCCACGGAATCGTCCAGCGAGTCCGTCTCGAGGAGCGCGTCGAGGTCCTCGCCCAGGTCCAGGGGCGCGGCGGCGTCGTCGACGGCGTCGTCGACGGCGTCGTCGACGGCGTCGTCGACGGCGTCGTGGTCATCGCCGAACACGTCGACGCCTCCCGCGGCGACCACGGCGCTCCCGCGGCGCCGGGTGACGTCGCGCGTCGCGCCGCGACCGACGGCGAGGGTAAAACGCCGAGAGGCGGGGACGCTTTTCGCGACGATCGCGCGGGCGCGCGCGTCGGCGGCGCCGCGCCTGACGAGGCGCGTCCGTCCGCTCGTCGCGGTCGCGACGGGCGCGCAGATGGTCCTCGACGCGAGCGCAAACTGCGTCATGGTGGTTCGCCTTCGGTTCCGGTGCGTGCGTCGGAGAGGCCGCGCGGGGAAAGCTGACGTCGGCGTCGCGTTCGGGGGCGCTTTCCGTACGGCGGCGGCGGCGGGGCGCTTTCCGTGACAACGAAACATTCGATGCCACGCGTGGTTTTGGCGCTTTTTCTCGTCGCGACGGATGAAGAAGAGTTCACGTCGCTTCACGTCAAGCTCACTCGCTCACTCGCTGTCACTCTCGTCGTCGTCGCTGTCCTCCTCCTCCTCCCCCTCGCTCGCGTCCTCCGCGTCCGTCTCCCAGTCGCTCTCCTCGTCGCCCTCCGCCATGACGTCCTCCAGGTCCTCGTCTCCCTCGTCGTACACGTTCGCGGGCCCCTCGGCGTCGCTGTCGTCGGAGACGTCGTCGCCGCGGCTCGCGCCGCCGCCGCGCGCGCGCTTGGCCTCGCTCTGCTTGTGCAGGAGCAGGTCCAGGCGCCCCAGCAGCGCCTGCAGGGGCGCCTGCAGCGCCTGGTGCGCCTCCACGGTCTGCGCGAGCTCCAGCACCGCGGTCTTCGCGGTCGCGGAGGAGGCGATGTACGACGCGTGGTGCAGCATCGCGGCGCGCATCCACCGCGCCGCGCCCTCCCCCCGGGCGGGTTTGGAGCGCATCCGGTCGAGCGCCGCGCGCAACAGCTTCGTCACCGCGGCGGGGGGAAGCCGCGCGACCGTGTTCGAGACGACACCGGCGTCGCCGACGGACAAACACCGCTCGATCAACGCGCGGTCCTCCGCCACGAGGGCCTGCGCGAAGAGCGTCGCCAGCGAGTCCGCGCGCGGCGGCTTCGACGCATCGGCGTCGCCCAACGCGTCGCGAATCGCGGCGGTCATCGACGGCTCGTCCGCGTCTTTCCGCTCGTTCGCGTTTCGCGCGTCCGTTCGCGCGCGCGCGCGCTCCGCGTCTCGCGCGCGTTCGCCGAGCGTCTTGCCGTCGGTTTCCAATTCCATCGCGTCGTCCGAACCGTCTCTCGGCCGAGCCTCGGTTTCGCGCGAACGCGTCTCATCCTTTTTTTTTCGCTTGCCGCCGCCGCCGCCGCGGGGCATCTCGGGCGCGGCGTCCACCACCACGGCGGGCGCGCGGGCTGGTGCGTCGGAATCGCGCGAGTGACGGTACGCGGAGGACGAGGGCGGTTCCGGGGTCAGTCTCGCGTGATTCGCGCGGGTGGATCGCGCGTTCGCGGCGGCGGGGGACGCGCGGTGTCGCGCGCACCTCTCGGCATGGCGTGCGCTTCGCCAATCAGCCGGGGTTTGCGCCGCGGACCGGGCGGGTGTCCTCGACGGGACGAGAGGAGGTCGACCGGGGGTCGACTGCCGCGGACCGAGAGCGACCCGGGAGCGGACCGCGAGGCGCGAGTGCGGGCGCGCGCGCGGAGCGAGTGCGGCGCGGCGCGCGACGGGCGCGCGCTTCACCTCGGCGAGCGGCGGAGGGTTTCGATACCAGTCAGCGCAGGTGTTCATCAGACTTCAGAACAGTTCACACTGCGCTCTCCCCTGCACCACTGGCTCAGCGACAGACCGACAGTCGACGGTGTTTGAACTCGGCGTCCACAACTGTCGTGGTTCGAAGATCTGGCCACAGCGAGATGCGCGAGGCCGCCGCGACGCGGGTTGCGGCGGCTCTCGTGGCCTCTGAAAAAGACGCGCGCGTGTCGGACGCGATGGAAGAGGAGGCGCGATCGGGCGACCCGGGGACGCGTGCCGGGGACGCGCGGGGTGAAGGTGGCGCGTTCACCACGCCTTCCCGCGACGCTTTCCGCGCGGTCGATCCTGCCCGCTCTCCGGCCAATCGGCTCTCGACGCCCAGACATCGGCCTCTCAAGACGACGCGCGTGTGCGCCATCTGCCCCACCGCGAAGGGCGACGGGCCGGCCGGGCTGCTCGTGCATGTCGAGCCAGAGGTGGACCGAGGCGGCGTGGCGCCTCCACCGATGGGCGATTTCGCGGGCCCCTTCCTCCCGGACAAGAACGGCATCAAACACACCTGGGCGCACCAGAACTGCATCATGTGGTGCCCCGAGGTGTATTTCGACGCTCGCCTGGAGCGTTTGAAGCACGTCGAGGAGGCCATCAAGCGAGGCAAGCAGCTGAAGTGCTCGCACTGCGGCAGGAAAGGCGCCCCCGTCGGGTGTACGCTGCCTTCGTGCGCGCGCACCTACCACCTCAAATGCGCGCACGCCGCGGGGTGTCGCTTCAACGCCGAGCGCTTCACCGTGATGTGCCCCGCGCACAAGAGCCAGAAACGCACGCCCGCGCCCGTCTGGAGCAAGACCATGCGCGGCGACGAGGCGCTGGCGGAGGCGCCGCCCTCGGTTTCTCCGCGCGGGAAACGAGTCTCGGGTCCCGACGGCGGCGAAGGCGCCGCGAAGAGAGACGCGACAGCGCTCGCGGAAAACGCCGACGCGCGCCCCGTGGACGCGCGAACGAAAACTTTGCTGGAGCGCCTCGCGCTCGGCGCCGGGCCGGCGCCCAACGCGTCCGGGCGTCCGCCGGCGCGCCGAAACCCGAACGCCTCCGCGGACGAGATCGATGCGGAGATCGGGTACGACCGGCCGCCGCGCGGCGCGTCGAAGATTGAGCGCACGCGCGGCGTGATCCGGTCCGTGACCGCCGCGGGCGAGCGCGTGCGGCGCGAAGAAGAGGGCTTGGAGGATGACGAGACGGCTTTCGCGGCGAGGGAAAAAGCTCGGTTCGTGAAGGATAAGACGAAAACCGCGTGCGTCACCGTCGGCGGGTCGTTCGGGTTCGGGAACGACGCGACGCTCGCCGCCTTTGGCGGGTTCGAGACGCTCGCCGGGGCGGAATCCGAGATTCGAATCCTGAAGGAGCTCGCTCTGCTGCCTTTGACGTACCCCGAGGCGTTCGAAAAGCTCGGGGTGGCGCCCGGCCGAGGCGTGCTGCTCCACGGGCCGCCGGGCACGGGGAAGACGGCGGCGGTGCGCGCGCTCCTCGGCGCGGCGGCGCGAGGGCCGCACCCGCTCGCCTTCTTCTCGCGCAAGGGCGCCGACGCGCTGGGCAAGTACATGGGCGAGGCGGAGCGGTCGCTGCGCGTGCTCTTCTCCGAAGCCACGCGGCGCGCGCCCTCCATCATCTTCTTCGACGAGATCGACGGTCTCGCGCCCGCGCGCGACAAGGGAGGCGGCGCGAACGGAGGCGAGCAGGACGCCATCCACGGCTCCGTGGTGGCCACTTTGCTCGCTTTGATGGACGGGCTCGACTCGCGCGGGCGGGTGACGGTGATCGCGGCGACCAACCGCGTGGACGCGGTGGATCCCGCGCTGAGACGACCGGGGCGGTTCGACCGCGAGGTGGCCTTCTCGCTTCCCGGACCGGAGCAGAGGCTGGCGATCCTACGAACGCACACCGCGCGGTTCGATCCGAAACCGAAAGACTCTATTTTACGCGCCGTCGCCGACAAAGCGGAGGGCGCCGCGGGGGCGGACTTACGCGCCGTGGCGGCGGCGGCGACGCTTTCCGCCGTGCGTCGGCGCGCGCCAGACCTGCTACGCGGAGACGCGAGCAGGGAATCGCTCGCGGCCGCGCTCGAGCCCTTTCTGCCCGACCCTGAGGGGTTCGCGGAGAAAAAGGCTCTCGTCGAGCGCGCGGCGGCGGCGGGGCACGTCGGCGCGATTCTGGCGGCGCGGCGGCACGAGGCGCTCGGCGAGCGGGTGGCGGTTTTCTGGAGCGGCAACGACGCGTTCTTCGAGGGCACGGTCACGGCGTTCGACAAGGCTGCCTTCGCGCACCGCGTGACGTACGACGACGGCGAGGCGCAGTGGCTCGCGCTCTGGCGCGAGAACGAGGTGGTGCGCTGGGCGGAGGAAAAAACCAGCGCGGAGGCTCGAGACGGACGGCGAACGGACGAGAGCGGCGGGACTTTTTCTCCCCTCGACCCCTCGAGGGGAGAAAAAGCGACCAAAAGCGTCTTCGTCTCGGAGGCGCTCGCCGCGGCGGAGGCGAAGGAGGCGGCGGCGGCGGCGGCGGCGACGCGTCTCGCGCGCGCGCTCAAAGCCGAGCGACCGGACGCCGCGCTCGTCTCGTGCAAGAAAAAGTTTGGCGTCTTCGCGGCGCGGGGGCTGGCCTTTCCGGCGGAGACGAGCGACGGGGTGCGGTCAGGTCATTCTGGTCATCGAGGAGGTCCTCCGTACGCGATCACGTGTCTCTGCGCGTCGTGCGTCTCGACCGGCGCGCCCGCGTTCGAGCCCGGGCGGTGGGAAGCGCACTGCGGCGCAGGGCACACCAAGAAGTGGAGGAGCACGGTCCGCGTCGAGTTGGACGACGCGCGCGTCTTCGCGGGCGCGTCGGACGACGACGACGACGACGCGAAAGAAAACGAAAACGAAAACGAACGCGTCGTCTCTGAAAACGAAAAGGCGTTCGCCTCGGCCTCAATCTCGTCGGCCGTCGGCGTCGCGTCGTGTTCGACGCCCGTCGGCCGGTGGCTCGAGATGCGCGAGACGCGCGGGATGTCGGCGGACGCTGTCGCGGCGGCGGTCCGAGCCGAGCGCGCGAACCTCGCGTCGCCGGGTCCCGGGGACCCGACGGGACTTTCTCGAGACGAACGGACGAGCGGTCCCGGGGTCATCACCGGACCCTTCACCTTCGCCCACGTTCCAAGACACGGAACCCGAGAAGACCCGGACCTCGAGAGCGCGGAAGATCAAGACACGTTTCCGTTTGACGTCGCCGCGTGCCGCGCGGAGGCGCTCGCGCTGCGCGACGCGTTCGCGCTGAGCGAGACGCGCGCGGCGCGGCGCGGGGGGGGCTTCGGCGTGACCGCGCGCGACTGGGCGCGCGCGCTGGCGACCGCCACGGGGCCGTGCTCGCGGCGGAGCGCCTCGGGCGGCGCGAGCGCCGTCAAGGCGGCGCCGCTCCCGCGGCGCGTCGCCCCCGCGCTCGCGCCCGGGTGCCTCGCCGTCGCGCGCGCGCTGCGGAACGCCAGGGCGCCGCTGGACGCGCGCGCCGCGCGCGCGCTGGACGCGTGTTCGTCTCGCGTCTCTCGAGCGACTGACGGGAACGCCTCTTTCGCGGCGGCGTACGCGGAGGACGTCTTGACGAGCGCGGGGCTCGTCGAAGGGCGGAGAGGGTCCCCGAGTCGCGCCGAGATGGAGATCGAGATTTCGGCGGCGGCGGGTTCGTCGGCGCCGGCGGACGGCGTCTCGTCGGCGGAGCTCGTCTCGGA
>MDSV01191871.1_pt1 | contig 47753 bp, 45 predicted proteins | sample 810851 | NCBI WGS metagenome assembly MDSV01 (sample SAMN05326640, study PRJNA326480) | marine metagenome | isolation source: seawater | place: Atlantic Ocean: North East | collected 2012
AATGTTATTAAAAAAAATATTTCTGGAATAAGAAAGCTTTTTGAAAAACTTTTAAATATGAAAAATAAAAAAACTAAACCAATCTTTGTTGATAATTTTACTTGGTTAGGAAAATTAAATTACATTGATTTTTTACGAGATATTGGTTCTCAGTTTACATTAAATAAAATGCTTACCTACGATAGTGTTAAATTAAGATTAGATAGAGAACAGTCACTTAGTTATATGGAATTTAATTATATGATTTTACAAGCTTATGATTTTTATCAGTTATTTAAAAATAATAAGTGCATCCTACAGTTAGGAGGTTCAGACCAATGGGGTAATATCGTTAATGGTATTGAATTGATTAGAAGAATAACTAAAAAAGAGTCATTTGGGATTACTACGCCATTAATAACACTCTCATCAGGCGCTAAGATGGGTAAAACAGAAAAAGGTGCAGTTTGGTTAGATAAGAAATTATTTTCTGCATATGACTATTGGCAGTTTTGGAGAAACACATCTGACCAGGATGTAAAAAAATTTTTAAAATATTTTACTGAAATTGAACTTGATGAATTATCAAAAATAATTGATGGAGAAAAAGATATTAATAAATTAAAAATATTATTAGCAAATGAGGCAACTAAAATATTACATGGTGAAAAGCTGTCAAAAGATTCTGAAAATACAGCTCAGGAAACTTTTCATGGCGCTGGGATTAGTAAAAATTTACCAGAAATAAATATAAACAAAGCTCGTTTAGAAAAGGGAATTAATATTTTAGATCTACTCTCTGAAAACGACATTGTCTCCTCAAAAAGTGAAGCAAGAAGAGCCATAAAAGGAAAAGGTATTAAAATCAATGGAGAGTTAATTATTGACGAAAAAAAAATAATTAACAAAAATGATTTTAATGATAATAATTTAATAAAAATATCTTATGGAAAGAAAAAACATTTTTTAATTAAAAATAATTAATTATTTTTCATTTTCTTTCTTTTTTCTTTCTAATGCTCTAGTTATAAATCGAGGTGTTAAGGTTTTAAGTGGATTGACTGTTGTCTTTGTTTTTCCTGGTAAGCCTTTTATTTTGAAACTCACTCCGAAAACGCCTTCTCCTATCTCTTTGCCAATTAAAATATCTCCTATTACTGGGATTTTAGATATTAATTTATTTATTTCTTTTGCTGGAACCATTGTTCCTCTAAGACTAGTTAGACCAGTTTTATTTTCAATGTATCCATCCATTAAAATTGTAATACTTGGACCAACTGCATAAATTTCTCCGATTTTTCTTACCTCGTCATCGTCAGTGAATTTTATTTCTAAAGACTCAAAACTTAAACCCTCTCCTGACAACAATACTGCTAATCCACTTAAGTCAGCTAAAGCTAATAACTTGGCAAAAGCTGGTGCATTAAGAACTTTAAAATTTTTTATTTGAAGATTAGATGAACTAGAATTCTCATCAAAAATTGAAGTAAATAGTAATTGCCCACCTTCTAGTCCTTTAAAAAAATCAAAGTCAGAGAGTAACGGTTTTGCTTGTCCTGAATAAATTTCTAATATTTTTTTATTATTATTAGGATTTTTTTTTAAAGAAATATCAAGAAATTCATTTGCTGAAAACTCACTTTTGGAGGACAGTTTTACAAATTTGCCTTTTTCTATTTTTCCTATTAAATTAAAATTTTTCAAAGGCGCTTTAAGTTTTGTAATTATATCCTCAAAACTAATAGAAATTTCCTTATTAATTTTATTAAAAGTATTTGTTTTATTGTCATCACTTAATTCTTTAATAAGGTTTGATGAGTCAAAGCTTTTTCCTTTAACACTTATCTTTTTTCCAAAGACAATCTCTAAATTATTATTCTCTTTACTATCCTGATATGTTCGTACTTTAATATTTTTAAAGCTTTCTAATTGATTTTTTTTATTAATTTTAACATTTTCTAGAGAGATTGAACTTTTATCTTCTTTATAGACAAAATTCTTAATATGTATTTTGTCTTTTAAAATTTCAAAATTTGCTTCAATATTCCCAACTTTACTTATGTCTTTTTTATAATTTATTATTTTAATAAATATTTCCTCATTAATGTCAAAATTAATATCAAAGTTTGATTTATTTTTAGAAAAAGAATTTTTTAATTTATATTTTTCATATTTATCTTTTCCATTTAAGGAAAACAAACCCTCTAAAGATACAGAATTTTTATTTTGTTTATTTAATTCAAATTTAATATTTGTTTCTTTAAGATTTAATTGATTTAATTTTTGCTCAAAAAAAGCAATATCCAAATCTTTATTAAATTTGATATCTGTCTCTTTCAAGGAACCTGTTAAATTATAATTGAAATTCTTTAATTCTAAATTTTTAGAAAATTCTAAATTAAATTGGTTTAATAAATTACCTTTTATTAAAATTTTGTTATCAAAAAAACTTGAATTAGTTTTCGATTCAGGAATTATTGATTTTATATCCGTATTAGTTATTTTTGGAATTTTAGTATTTAATGATCCTTCAATAATTAAATTTTCTTTATTTTCTATTTTTAAATTACCATTAGTTATTTTAATTTCTTTAAAATCAGCAATTATTGAGTTTATAATAAAAAGATTATCATTCGCTATAAAGTTAAAACTCGTGTTATTTAATTTAATGTCTTTATTAAAACTAATGTTTGTTTTATTTAGTGTGCCATCTACCTTATAACTTTCTAGTTGAAATTTTTTTTTAAAATCTAAATAAAAATTGCTATTAAAAGTTCCTTCAGAAACATTGTTTAGGACAAAACTTTTAAAATTTGAAGGTTTTATACCTACAATTAATTTCTTTAGGTCTTCAATTTGGATATCTTTTACTTTTGTAATTACCTGTTCAACCTCAATTTCATTTGAAAAAATAGAAAAAAAATTGATGTAAATTTTCAGTTCTGTTATTGGTAAATTAATTTTTTTATAATTTATATTTGGATTCTTAGTTGATAAAAATAAATTTACCTTTTTAATATCAAATTTAATTTTAATTTTATTAAAATTAATTTCTAAATCTGGTTGTGTTTGATTTATTTCTTGAGATAAAAAAGTATTAAATCTATCTGTTTCATAACCTTTTGTAGATAAAAATAATGTGACCCCAAGTAATAAGAAAACTAGGAAACTAAAAAAAGTTAATATAATCTTTTTCATTATTTAAAAAGTCCTGCCTCAATGAACTCATCAATGTTTCCATTTAAAACATCTTCAGGATTTGGGCTTTCTACCTTATTTCTCAAATCTTTAACCAATTGATATGGCTGTAAAACATATGATCTAATTTGATGTCCCCACCCAATATCAGTCTTAGAGCTTACATTTTTTTGATTTTCTTCTTCTCTTTTTTGTATTTCATGTTCATAAAGTCTGGCTTTTAACATTTTAAAACAAGTTTCTTTATTTTTATGTTGTGATCTTTCGTTTTGACACTGAACCACAATTTTCGATGGTATATGAGTAATTCTTACTGCGCTGTCAGTTGTATTAACATGCTGTCCGCCAGCTCCACTTGACCTGTAGGTATCTATTCTCAAATCTTTTTCATCTATTTTAATATCAATTTCATCATCTATTGCTGGGTAAACCCATATACTTGCAAAACTTGTATGCCTTCTAGCGCCACTGTCGAAAGGTGAGATTCTCACAAGACGATGAACTCCTGACTCTTTTTTCATCAGACCATAAAGATAATCGCCAGTTATCTTAAGAGTCGACGATTTTATTCCTGCCTCTTCACCCTTGTGTTCACTTATAATCTCATATTTGAATGATTTTTTGTCAAACCATTTTAGATACATCCTTCTTAACATTTCGGCCCAGTCTTGACTTTCTGTTCCGCCTGCTCCTGCATGAATTTCCAAATAAATATTTAATCTGTCATTTTCACCAGATAGAAAACAGTTTATTTCATTTTTCTTAATGAGATTGTAAATATTATCTATTTTTTTGTTACAATCGATTAAAACTTCTTCATTTTTTTCTTCTGATCCCAAAGCATAAAGATCTTTTATACTTTGAATTTCTATTTTAGAGTTTTCAAAAGAGGAAACTATGTTCTCGTACAATTTTTTTTCTTTTATAATCTTTTTTGCTTTATTCCTATCTTTCCAGAAATCTTTTTGAGAAGTAATTGAATTTAATTGTTCTATTTTAGAAAATATTTTTTTATTATCAAAGATACCCCCTGATATTTTCTAAAGATTTTTCAGCTAAATTTATTTTACTGTTAAAATTTTCCATTAATAAAACTGCCTAAACTTTATTAATTTATCATAATTATTTGTTATATCTAGATTGTTGTTATCAGTTCTGTTTATATCTTTTAGCTTAAATGCCTCTATAATTGCTTTTTTGTTATTAAAATCTTCTTGCTCACCAGAATTATAATTAATCGGCTTGAAATAAATACCCGAGGGAATACTAAATTCTTTAAAATCTTCTTTATATAGAGCCTCTTTAACAAAACTTTTAAAAATTGGAAGAGCTGCTTTAGAGCCAGTTTCAAAACGTCCTAAGGATTTAGGATTATCAAAACCTATATAGACACCTATAACTAAATCTGATGTAAATCCTATAAACCAGGCATCAAAATTATTGTTTGTTGTACCAGTTTTCCCAGCTAAAGGAACATCTAAATCTCTTAGTTTTTTTCCTGTTCCTCTTTTTATAACTCCCTCTAATATTGAGGTCATTTGATAAGCAGTCTCTTCACTAAAAACTTGCTCGTAACTATCTTTTATAATAGGAACCTGCACTAATTCTTTTGAAAATCTGTCACAACCTAAACATTCTCTATTATCAGAGTTAAAAATTGTTTTTCCTCTTCTGTCTTGAATTCTTTCAATTAAAGATGGTTCGATTTTTTTTCCTCCATTAGCAAAAGATGCATAAGCAGATGTTATATTAAGAAGTGTTGTTTCTGCTGAGCCCAAAGAGACGGATAATAACTCCGGTATATCAGTATAAATATTCAAATCTTGAGAAAGTTTTAAAATTTTTTTTAACCCAATATTTTCAGAAATTCTAACTGTCATTAAATTTCGTGAAAATTCAATGCCTTTTCTTAATGTTGATGGTCCATAAAATTTCTTACCATAGTTTTCAGGTTTCCAATTTTTTAACCCAATTCCTTGCTCAGCTATAAAAGGAGCATCTAATACTATTGAATTAGGTGAATATTCATTTTCTAATGCTGCAGCATAAACAAACGGTTTGAAAGCTGAACCAGGTTGTCTCTTCGCTTGTGTAGCCCTATTAAATTCACTGGATTGAAAACTAAAGCCTCCTACTAAAGCTTTAACTTTTCCGTTAAATGGATTTAAAACTACTATAGCTCCATTCACTTTTGGAAACTGTTTTAATTCCCAGTTATTTTTTTTTATTTCTTTTGCAAAAATGATATCACCAACTTTAAAAGATACAAAAATATCTTTTTTAATAGCCCATTTTAAATTACTTACTTTAATATAATTTTTTTTATTATTTTTTAATTTTTTAATTGTTAAACCCTGATCACTTATATTTGTTATCTCAACAAATTCCCATTTTAAAGTTGGATCAATTTTAATTTCTTTCAATTTATTTTCCCAATTGTTATCAGAAATTTTATTTGTAATTGGACCTCTCCAACCATGTCTTTTGTCATAATTTTCTATGCCTTTACGCAAAGCTTTTTGTGCATAAATTTGGTAATTTAGGTTTATTGGAGTTTTAATTGATAAGCCTTCCTCGTATAGTTTTTTAAATCCATAATTTTCTTTAGTTATTCTTCTTACCTCTTCGGAATAAGAATTTGCTTCATTTACTAATTTAATTTTTCTTTTTTTAAGTTTTATTTTTTCATTTTTAAATAACAACAAGTCATCTTTGTTTATAAAACCATTTTCATTAAGATTATTTAAAACTAAATTTCTTCTAATTTTTGCTAATTCTGGATATTTAAATGGATTGTATTTACTAGGTGCTTTAGGTAAAGCGGCTAACAATGATGCCTCGGTATAATTTAATTCTTTTACAGATTTGTCAAAATATTCCAAACTTGCTGCTGCAATACCATATGTGCCTTCTCCGAGATAAATTTGGTTAAGATATAATTCCAAAATTCTTTCTTTTGAATATGCTTTTTCAATTCTGAATGCCAATATTGCTTCTTTTATTTTTCTTCTTAGTGAAACTTCATTTGTTAAAAGAAAATTTTTTGCTACTTGTTGAGTTATTGTTGATGCTCCTTCTAATCTTTTGTCATTAATAATATTTTTAATATTAGTTAGTGTGGCTCTTAGAATTCCTTTTGCATCAATACCTGGATGTTTAAAAAAATTCTTATCTTCTGCTGACAAAAAAGAATTAATAATTTTTTTTGGAATTGCCTCATAAGGAATAAATAATCTTTTTTCTATTGCATATTCAGCTATTAATTTTCCATTTTCTGAATAAACCCTGCTTGAGACTGGTGGTTCATAATTAGCCAATTTTTTATAGTCTGGTAACCCAGATGAAAAATACCATAGGGCTGAAAATATTAAGAAAATAAAAATCGAAAAAGCTATTATGCTAGATTTAATTGTATAATTAAGAAGTTTTTTCATTAAAAGACAATTTTATAGCTTAAATTTTGGCTATCTTAAGGCATTTTTTACTTTTATATAAGAGGTGATATTCTTTCTAAAATTTTGTATACTTTGTTACTATTATTTTATGAAAAATTTCACAAAAAATTTACCAAAAATTACTAAAGGAATTCACTTAACATGGAAAAGAATTTGTATATCGATGCTTCGCATCCAGATGAAACTAGAATCGTTCTTAAATCAGACTCATCTATTGAAGAATATGAGTATGAGAGCAAGAATAAAATAAACTTTAAAAATAATATTTATTTAGGAACTGTCAGTAGAGTTGAGCCATCACTTCAGGCTGCATTTATAAATTTTGGAAGAACAAAACATGGTTTTTTGGCTTTTAATGATATTCAATCTGATTACTATCAAATACCTACTGAAGATAAAGAAAAGTTACAACAAGCAGAAGAAAAAATTAGAGAAGATCTTAAAAATACAGGAACAAATGTTTTAAATGATTCAGACCCACCAGTAAATAACGAAGAAGATTTAAAAGTTAATTCTTCAGAAACAAATGGTATAGAAAAAAAGGTTAATGGGGAACATAACTTAGAAAACAATAATAAGAACTATAGAGAAAAATTAAAAAATACTTACGGTGTAAAAAAATATAGAATTCAAGAAGTAATTAAACCTGGACAAGTAATATTAATTCAAGTTCTTAAAGAAGAAAGAGGGCAAAAAGGAGCTGCTCTTACAACTTTTATTTCATTAGCTGGTAAATATATTGTTCTTATGCCTAACACTGCCAAAGGTGGAGGAATTTCAAGAAAAATTTACAACCCATCTGATAGATCAAAAATAAGAAAAATTTTAAATGAAATTGAGATACCTAAAAGTATGGGTGTTATCATAAGAACTGCGGGGGCGAACAAAACAAAAAATGAAATTGAAAAAGATTTTGAGAATACTCTGGTAGTGTGGAATGATATTAAGAGTAAAGCATTTGAGTCTAATGCTCCTTCTTTGATTTATGAGGAGGGAGATATTATTAAAAGAGCTTTAAGAGATATTTATGATAATGATACAAAAAATATATACATAGATGGTAACGAAGGATATCAAAAAGCTAAAGCTTTTATGAAAATGCTAGTCCCAAAAAATGTTAAATTTATAAAAAAATATAGAGGTAAAATTCCCTTGTTTCATGATGTAGGTATTGAAAAAGAACTAAATAATATTTTTGAACCTACTATAAAATTAAAATCAGGTGGTTATTTAGTAATAAATCCTACTGAGGCACTAGTGGCTATCGATATAAATTCTGGTCAGTCAACTAAACAAATTAATATAGAAAAAACAGCGCTTAATACAAATTTAGAAGCCGCAGAAGAAATAGCAAGGCAAATTAAAATTAGAGACTTATCTGGATTAATAGTGATCGATTTTATTGATATGATGAATTTTTACAATAGAAGAATGGTTGAAAAAAAAATGCGTGAGAGTATTAGAAAAGATAGAGCGAGAATTCAGGTTGGTAGGATTAGTAATTTTGGTTTATTAGAAATGACTCGACAACGTTTAAGAGAAGGTTTTGTAAAATGGGAAACAAATCTATCTATGGAGTCTTTTGCTTTAAAAATAATTAAAAAAATAGAAATGTTAGCTTTCACAAATAAAATCAAATCTATAAATACCCATATTCCAGAAAAAATTAAAATTTATATTGATGCTTTTTTAAAAAAAGAAATTGAATACTTTCAAAAGAAATATAATTATAAAATTGAGTTTTTCGTCGATAATGAATTAATGGTTCCAGAATATAGAATTATTTTACTTAATAAAAATAAAAAAATTGTTAGTAAAATTGAAAACATAAATAAGATAAAAGAACAAAAAATATTTAATCAAAATAAAATTGGTGAAAAACCTGAAGATGAAAATAAAAAAAAGTTAGCAAAAAAAGTTAAAAAATCTAATCAAAAAAAGAAGGTAAATCATCCACGTACGCTTTGGGTAAGAAGAAAAAAAATAAATTAAATTAATCCTTCAATTGGTGAACTAGCGATCGCATCAAGATTTTTTTTCATCCTACCAGCTAAAAAAGACTGTCTTCCAGAGATAACTGCGTTCTTAAATGACTCCGCCATTAACAGAGGTTTTTTTGCTTTTGCTATAGCGCTATTAATCAAAACTCCATCACATCCTAGCTCCATTGCAATTGATGCATCTGATGCAGTTCCTATACCTGCATCTACAATAACTGGCACTTTAGATTGTTTTATGATTAAAGATAAATTAAATTTATTTTGTATTCCCAAACCTGAGCCTATTGGAGAAGCTAAAGGCATTATAGCTGATGCGCCAAGATTTTCTAATTTTTTACAAAGCAAAGGATCATCGGAACAATAAACAAGAACTTTAAATCCTTCCTTAACTAAAATTTTAGTAGACTTGAGTGTTTCTGTCATATTTGGAAATAAAGTTTTTTTATCTCCTAAAACTTCAAGCTTGACCATTTTCCATCCTCCCATTTCTCTAGCCAATCTAAGCGTTCTCAATGCCTCTTCTGAAGTAAAACACCCCGCTGTATTTGGAAGATAGTGTATTTTTTTTGGATTTAAATAGTCAGTTAAAATAGGTTCTTTCTTATTTAAAATATTTACTCTTCTTACTGCAACGGTCACCATGTCAGCTCCTGAAGCTTTTATAGCAGCAGCAGTTTCTTTAAAATTTTTATACTTCCCAGTTCCAACTATTAATCTTGAATTTAAAACTTTTTTTGCAATTACAAACTTATCTTTTTTCAAAACTTATTAACCTCCACCTATGAAATAAACAATTTCAATTTTATCATTGTTTTTGATAATTTTATTTTTATATTTTTGCCTGCTAATAATTTTACCATTAAGCTCAACAGCCACATTCTTTTCATTAAGCTTGTGTTTCTTCAATAAACTAAGAACTGACAGTTTATGTTTAATTAAAACTTTTTTACCATTTAATTGTATTTTTGCCATAATTCAGATAGTTATTTATCTTATATCGAAACAATGAAAAATAAAATTATAGTTATTAACGGACCTAATCTTAACCTTTTAGGAGAAAGAGAAAAAGAGAAATATGGTAGCGTTTCATTGGAAGATATTAAGTCAGAATGTTCAAAATATGCAAAAAAAAATGATTTAGAACTAGCTTTTGAACAATCTAATATTGAAGGTGAAATAGTTAATTTGATACAAAATTCTAGAGGTAAATATTCAGGTTTAATTATTAATGCTGCCGGTTATACACATACCTCTATTTCTATTCTTGATGCTTTGATAGTTTTAAAAATTCCTATAATAGAATTACACATAACTAATATTTACAATAGAGAAGATTTCAGGCATAAATCACTTATCAGCAAAGCAGCAACTGGTATAATTTGTGGTTTTGGTGTTAAAGGGTACATTATGGCAATAGAAGCAATGAAAAATATTTTACAAAAATGAAAATAGATAAAAAATTAATTAAAGAACTAGTAGAAAGTTTAGATGAATTCAATTTAACTGAATTAGAGTATCAAGACGGAGATAAAAAAGTTAAAGTATCAAAAGGTATTAAAAGTAGTAATGAAATTTCAAAAAGTAGTGCTGTAACACCAAGCAATAAAGCAGTCTTAACTGATAATGAGGATGGAATAAGAATTAAATCTCCTATAATTGGTACTGCTTATTTAGCTCCAGAACCTGGTGCAAAAAAATTTGTAGAAGTTGGAGCAAAGATTAAAAAAGGTCAGACAGTTATGATTGTTGAAGCAATGAAAACTATGAATCACATTCCTTCAACAAATGATGGAACAGTAAAAAAAATATTAGTCAATGATGGTCAGCCTGTTGAATTCGGACAAAGCCTAATTGTTTTAAAATAAATTACTATGTTTAAAAAAGTGTTAATTGCTAACAGAGGTGAAATAGCTGTTAGGGTAATTAGAGCATGTAAGGAATGGGGTATTTCAACAGTTGCTGTCCATTCAGATGTTGATACGGATTCAATGCATGTCAGACTAGCTGATGAAAGTGTTTGTATAGGTTCTCATCAGCCTCAAAACAGTTATTTAAACATTCCTGCCCTTATGTCAGCTGTTGATTTAACTGGTGCTGAAGCTATTCACCCAGGATATGGTTTTTTATCTGAAAATCCAAAATTTGCAGATGTAGTTGAAAAACATGGTATTAAATTTATAGGGCCAAGTTCAGATTTGATTAAAAAGATGGGAGATAAAATAGAAGCAAAAAGAATAGCAAAAAAAAATGGTTTACCTGTAATTGAGGGTTCTGAAGGAGGAGTTAAATCTTATCAGGACGCTAAAAAAATTTGCAATGATATTGGTTACCCAGTTTTGATTAAAGCAGCAGGTGGTGGTGGTGGAAAAGGAATGAAGATTGTTGAGAAAGAAAGCCAATTAGAAGAATTATTTTTAACTGCAAAATCAGAAGCAAAAAAATATTTTGGTAATGATGAACTTTATATAGAAAAATATTTTAAAAACCCAAGACATATAGAAGTACAAATAATGTCTGGTAAAAACAGAACTGTTCATTTGGGTGAAAGAGATTGCTCAGTTCAAAGAAGACATCAAAAACTCATAGAAGAAACACCTAGTCCAGTGTTGAGTGAGAGTGAAAGAACAGATTTACTAACTAAGACAGTTAAAATGGTTGAAAAAATTGGTTATAGTGGAGCAGGAACTGTTGAATTTATTTACGAAAAAGGAAAGTTTTATTTTCTTGAAATGAATACGCGGGTTCAAGTTGAGCATCCAGTAACTGAGGTTCAAACAGGAATTGATATCGTTAAAGAACAAATGTGGATAGCTTTTTCTGGAGATACTGCTCTAAATCAAAGTGATATAGATCCTAGAGGTCACTCTATTGAATGTAGAATTAATGCAGAAGATCCTTCAAAAAATTTTCAACCTAGCCCAGGCACAATTAAAGTGTGTCATCAACCGTCAGGCTTTAGAACAAGAGTTGATGGATCTATTTTTCAGGGATGCAAAATAACACCTTATTACGATAGTTTAATAGCGAAAGTAATTTGTAAAGGTAGAAATAGACAGGAAGCAATTCAAAGAACTTTAAGATCTTTAGATGAGTTTGTAATAGAAGGTATAACAACAACTGTTGATTTGCATAAAAAAATACTAAAGCACGAGAAATTTATTAAATCTGATTTTGATACTAACTGGTTAGATAAAGAGAAACCATTTTAAACATTCTCACATCCCGTTAACCAAATATCATAGACTGGATGATCAATTGGTTTTAAAGAAGGGCTCGACGAAAATGTCCAACCATTAAAAACAAATACCTTTTCATCGCTGTTGTCAGAAAGGTCCTTCACTTGTATATAAGCTGCTTCACCAGGCTCATTTATAGAATTAATTTTTCCACATTTAATAGCTTTGATTTGAAGAAGACCAAATTTCTTTGTTTCTCCTAATTTGATATTCATTTCTGTAGTTTTGGCAGTAATTTTATCTAAACCAATAATATTTATGCTAGCTTCGCTTGTTTTGTTGCCCTTTTTATTTTTTTTTTTTGATTTTATTGTCCTCGACAGCTTCTTTGTTATTTGTCTCATCAGAATCTGTTTCTTCGTAACTAGGTTGTAATTCTTCCAAATTGATTAACGGGACAGTTGAAATTTTTTCTTCTGCTACAATATTTTCACTAAAAATGATTAATAGAAATATAAATAAAAATTTACTTTTCCCAGCTTTCATACTTTTTTTGTTTATTTGATTTAGAAATTTTACTAGGTTTATAAGAGCCTATTGTTCCAGTAAGATTTTCAGAATGATTTTTTTGCCATGAAAATTTTTTACTGTCTTTATTTGGTATATCATCGATTGTATGATGCATCCATAAAAACCAATCTGAGGTAATCTTAGAGGCATCAATATCTTTTTTATAGACTACCCATCTTTCATCTTTTTTATTTTTATAATATTTGTTTCCATACTCATCTCTTCCAACAAATTTTCCAAAAAACAAAGTTTTTAAAAAAGTTCCAAATGTTTGTCGGTACCACCAAGTAAAGATTTGTTTAGGATTAAACATATTTTGATTTTTTAAGTCCACACACTTAATAAGTGTATAATTATATAATAGACACTTACTATATATATTATATACCTTCAATAGAAGAGATTCCAAAAAATTATGAAAAAATTTTTAGTCGAAACTTATTATACTTGTACCTTTAAAACTGTACATAAATTAGATGAACTTAATGATAAGGAACTTTCTAAATTAGATGGCAGAACTGACGGTGATGTTGAAGTGATTGATGTGAGATTAAATAACCGCAAGACAAGAAAATTAGGTGAAAAAAGTGAGTCAAAAATTAAGCCTATTTCAAAAGATAATCAAACTTTAGAAAATAAAGATAATTTTAAGAAAGATTTAAAGACAGATAAAAATATTAATTTAACACAAAAAATCAAAGGTCAAATTAGTAAGAGATTTAGGATGCCTGACAGACGAAAAGGATATATTCAGAAAGCATCTATAGGTGAACATAAAGTCTATCTACACACTGGAGAGTATAATGATGGAAAAATTGGTGAAATTTTTATTGATACAAACAAAGAAGGAGAATTAGTTAAAGCATTAATGAACAATTTTGCTATAGCAATATCTTTAGGTCTTCAGTATGGGGTCCCATTAGATGAATTTGTTGACGCATTTATAGATACTAAGTTTGAACCTTCTGGTAAAGTTGAAGGTAATGACAGAATTTTAAGTGCTACATCAATACTAGATTATGTTTTTAGGGAACTAGCTATTTCATACCTCGGCAAAGAAGATTTGGCTCATACGCCTTCAATTGCAAATACTTCAGACAAAATAGGCAGCGCTGAAGATGATAAATTCTTAAAAATTGTTAAAAATATTACTTCAAAAGGTTTTGTCAGAAGCAACTATGAAGAAAAACTTGTTGATTTAAGTGATATACGTATCAATTTAAAAACTAAGAACTAAGTTTTTTTTTACTAACCTTAATATTAAGTTCTTTTAATTGCTTTTCGCTAACTTCTGATGGTGCTCCCATTAATAAATCTTGGGCATTTTGATTTAATGGGAAAAGTGTCACCTCTCTAATATTTTTCTTATCTGCCAGAAGCATTACAATTCTATCTATACCGGGGGCCATACCGCCATGAGGAGGTGCTCCATAAGATAGAGCATTAATCATTCCTGAAAAATTTTTATTTACCATTTCTTTTGTATAACCAACTTTATTAAAAACTTTAAACAAATATTCTGGTATATGATTCCTTATCGCTCCAGAAGATAACTCGTAACCATTACAAACTAAGTCATACTGATGCGCCAAAATACTTAGAGGATCCTTTTTATCAAAGTCATCTATATTTTCTTGGGGCATAGAGAACGGGTTATGACTAAAATCAATTTTTTTTTCCTTTTCATCAAAATGATACATTGGGTAGTCAACAATCCAACAAAAAGAAAATATTTTATCATCAATTAATTTTAATTCTTCCCCTATTTTTTGTCTTGCTATACCAGAAAACTTTAATGCTTCTAATGGATTATTGCATACAAAGAACACACTGTCTTTTTCTGATAATTTACACATTTGTAATAACTTTTTAATGGCATTGTCAGAAAAAAACTTTGCAATAGGCCCTTTTCCAATAACCTTACCTTCTTTTTTTTCAAAAGTAATATAAGCCATCCCGCTAGCTCCTTCTGAAATAGCCCAGTTGTTTAAATTATCAAAAAAACTTCTTGGTTTTGAGTTTGTGTTTTGTAAAGGAATTGCTTTAACTATACTACCTTTTTTTATATTTTCTTTAAATATTTTTAAAGTAACTTCTTTGGAAGAGAATAAATTTGTTAAATCTACTAGTTCTATTGGGTTTCTTAAATCTGGTTTATCCGTGCCGTATTTGTTCATAGCATCCTTATAAGTAATTCTTGGAAATGGATTTTTATTTACTTTTCTATTTCTTCCAAACTTAGTAAACAATTCATAAAAAATTGGCTCAATAATCTTAAATATGTCCTCCTGCTCTACAAAAGACATTTCCATATCAAGTTGATAATGTTCACCGGGACTTCTATCTGCTCTTCCATCCTCATCCCTAAAGCAAGGTGCTATCTGAAAATATCTGTCAAATCCTGATATCATAATCATTTGCTTAAACTGTTGTGGAGCTTGAGGTAAGGCGTAAAATTTACCTTGATGAGTTCTGCTTGGGACTAAAAAATCTCTAGCACCTTCAGGACTAGATGCAGTTAAAATAGGTGTTTGAAATTCTAAAAAATTATTTTCAATCATTTTATTTCTCAAAAATGATATCACTTTAGAACGAAGCTCGATATTTGAATGCATTTCTTTTCTTCTTAAATCAATAAATCTATATTTAAGTCTTATCTCTTCAGGATAATCTTGTTCTCCAAAAACTGGCATAGGAAGTTCATTAGATGAAGAAAGAATTTCAAAATTTTTAATTTTAACTTCAATCAATCCCGTTTTTAATTCTTTGTTTTCTGTTTCTTGCGATCGTTTAATGACACTTCCTTCAATCAAAATTACGGATTCTGGTCTTAACTTTTCTAAAATTTTAAAATTTTTATCTTTATTTTCGATTACACATTGAGTAATACCAAAATGATCTCTTAAATCTAGGAAAAGTAAATTTCCATGATCTCTTTTTCTGTGCAGCCATCCAGAAATTTTGACATTTTCACCAATGTTTTTTTCGTTAAGTTCGGAACAATTATGTGATCTATATTTGTTCATTTTTTTAATACCTTTTTTATTAAATTAATATTAATTGATTTTCCAGCAGATAAAGAGGCTGTATCGATATCTTTAATAAATTTAAATACATTTTCGTAATTTCGATCAATATTTTTTAAAATATAATCTAATAATTTAATATTAACTTTAATTTGCTTATCAGAAAAGGATTTAGTTAAAATAACTCTTAATAAGTCATCAGTAGGTAAATCTATACCTAACTGAATAAAACTATCAAATCTTGATTTTAAATCATTTAATTTTACCTCTATTTTTTTTATAGGTTTTATTGAATTTATAACAATATAACTGTCTGTTTGGTTTATCTGATTTAGAGTTGAATACATTAATTTTTCTTCAATATTGTTTTGATAATCATCAATAATTAAACATTTTTTTTCTTTAAGATTTTCAAGCACAAGATCATTTAATTCTGAAGCTCGAATAAATAACGAGTCAATCTTTTTTCCTAAAATATTGGCTAAATGTGTTTTACCACAACCTTTCGGACCAAAAATATTTATTCTTTTGTCAGGCCAGTCTGGGCAACTTTCAACTAGTTTATAAGCTGTAAAATTATTAGATGAAACATAAAAATCTTTCTCATAATATGTTGTCTTGAAGGGAAATTTGAAAGTTAACTGACTCATTTAAATCAATTCCAATTTCCATTCTTCATTAGAGATAGTTACCTTGATTCCTTGATTATTAAATTTATTTTTCATTTTATCGATTTTACCAAGATATTTTATCTTTATCTTGGCATAGTTTTTATTTAATTCTAATACATAATAATTTTCAATTAAATCAATTTTATTTAAAGCCATCTGTAGATTTAAAAGATCATTTTTTTTATTTATATCTAATTTAATATTTAAAAAAGAAGGTGCACCAATATCAATCAAATTTTGTGATTTCCAAGTTTCGTTTATTTCGTGCTTAATTTCTTTTATAGCGTTATCAAATAAAAATGGCTGTTCTTGGCTAATATTATCAATACTAAAATTTTTAACAATTTCGCTATTTGAAAAAAAACCTTTAAAAAAAACTTCAATATTCTTATTGCCTGGATTAATAACAAGAAAAATATAATCTTTGATATCATAGCCGGATAAAATATTTTTCATATCCATCGACTCTAGATCATTTTTATTTTTATTTATAAGCTCAATACTCTCTAAATTTTCAACTGGTAAAATATAATTAATGAATTGATCGTTTTTTTTTTTTTGTTTTTTGTTCCAATTACTATAAAAATAGTTATCTGAAAATAAATAAAATTGATTAGAATCTATTAATACTGGCAAAACAACGACATCTGTTTTTGATACATCAGCATATAAAATATTTTTTGAATAAAAAAATTCATTAATTTTTTCTCTATCGAAAGTTAAATTTATAACTACCTCATTTAAAGTTAACAGTTCTTTATTTTCCCGAACTTGATATGCTGAAATTAATCTTTTTATATTAGGAAGATTTGTCTGCTCGATAGACTTTATATCCTTTTCTAGTAAAATTTTATTAATGAGTTTTTTAAAGCCCTTTGTAAATGCCTTATTTAGTAGTTCATTCCTGCTTAAATTTTTATCATTTTTAATAATAATATTATCAACATAAAATATATTGTTATCTGAAAAAACATTTCCAGTTTTGAGGAAAAACACTATTATAATAAAGATAAAAGTAATTTTATTCATAATTTAAATAATTATCATTTAATTAATGCAAAGAACAAAAAATAGTTACAAAAAAAGTGGTGTAAATATTGATCTTGCAAATAGTCTTGTAAAACACATAGCCAAAATCTCAAAAAAAAATGTCAGAAAAAAGAATAATACAGGAAATTCAAACAATATTGGTGCATTTGGTTCTTTGTTTGATATCAGTAAAATAAATATAAAAGATCCCTTAATTGTATCCTCAACAGATGGAGTTGGAACTAAGTTAGATCTAGCAAATCGTTTCCACAAATTTGATACTATTGGAATAGATTTAGTAGCTATGTGTGTAAACGATCTAATAGTTCAAGGCGCAAAACCTTTATTCTTTCTTGACTACATTGCTATAGGAAAACTAGATTTAAAAAAAGTTAAACAAATTCTAAAAGGGATTATAAAAGGTTGCAAACTTGCTGACTGTGATCTTGTAGGTGGAGAAACAGCAGAAATGCCAGGAATTTATAAAAAAAATAAGTTTGATTTAGCAGGATTTTCTGTAGGAATTGTATCAAAAAAAAAATTAATAGATAAAAAGAATGTTAAAAATAACGATATAATTTTGGCTATACCTTCAAGCGGAATTCATTCTAATGGTTATTCTCTAGTTAGGTCAATTTTAAATAAAAAAAAAATTTCTAAAAAATTAAAATTAGAATTACTTAAACCCACTAAAATTTACACTAAAGAAATTATGCAATTAAGTAAAAAAAATTTGATACATTCGGCTGCCCACATTACCGGAGGTGGGTTAATAGAAAATTTATCTAGGTCTGTTCCAAAAAATTTTGTAATAAATTTGGACTTATCAAAGATTAAAGTAAAAAATATTTTTAAATGGTTAAAAAAAAATAATGTCTCAAATAATGAAATGCTTAGAACATTTAATTGCGGTATAGGTTTTTGTATAATCGTTAAAAAAAAAAATGTTAATAATATAAAAAAATACTTTATAAAAAAGTACAGGCCATATGAAATTGGATTTATTTCAAGAGGTAAAGAAGTTTTTTCACTAATAAAAAATATTAAATGGTAAAAAAAAATTGTTGTGTTTTTATTTCTGGTAAAGGAAGTAATTTAAAAGCTTTAATACAAAGTTCAAGAAGATACAATTTTCCTATAAATATAAAATTAATCGTATCTAATAAAAAGAATGCGGGTGGTCTTACTTTTGCTAAAATGTATGGAATACCTTTTAAAGTAATTAATACGACAAGTAGATTATTTGAAAAAAGATTAATTAATATTTTAAAAAAAAGAAAGATATCTATAATTTGTCTTGCTGGTTACATGAAAATATTATCAAAAAATTTTATAAATAGTTTTGGAGGAAAAATAATTAATATACACCCATCTCTCCTTCCTAAATATAAAGGAACTAATACCTTCTTTAAAATATTAAAAAATAAAGAAAAAAAAACTGGTTGCACGGTTCATTTTGTTACTGAAAAATTAGATTCCGGCAAAATAATCCTTAAAAAATCTTTTAATATTGAAGAAAAATTTGATGTAGAAAATCTTAAAAGTAAAACACAAAAAGTTGAACATAAAGCATTTTCAGAGGCTATTACTAGACTTTATATCAATCTTTAAAAAAGAAGCTAATTTCTTGCTTGGCATTTTCTAAAGAGTCTGATCCATGAACAGAATTTTTGTCTATAGATACGCCATATAATTTTCTTATGGTATTTGGTTTGGCTTCTTTCGGGTTAGTTGCGCCCATAATTTCTCTATTTTTTTTGACAGCATTTTCACCCTCCAAAACCATAACTATTATAGGTCCAGATGAAAGATAAGAACATAAATCATCATAAAATGGCTTAGATTGATGAACTTTATAAAATTCAGAAGCTTCGTCTTTTGAAATATGAATTTTTTTACTGTCTTTAATAGTTAAATTATTTTTTATAAAAATATTTTTTATATCCTCTACAAGATTTCTTTCTACCGCATCTGGTTTAATAATTGATAAAGTGTTTTCGATCATTTTTTTTCGTAGTATCTTTTTATAAGATCGTTTAGCAGTCTGACACCAAATCCAGTTGCTCCACCTGAATTTAAACTTGCAGCTTTCTTTGAAAAAGCCATTCCAGCAATATCTAAATGGACCCATGGAGTTTCTTTTAAAATGAATCTCTGCAAGAATTGTGCCGCAGTTATTGCTCCTGCACCTCCTGCATAATTAATATTTTGAACATCTGCGTATGAAGAATTCATTAATCTATCATAATTTTTATGAAGAGGTAGTCTCCAAACTTTTTCGTTAATTTTGTTTCCAATCTCGTGTAATTCTTGAGATAGTTTAGTATTATTAGAAAATAATCCTGCATACTCTTCTCCTAGAGCCATAATGATGGCACCAGTCAATGTAGCTAAATCAATGATAAATTTAGGATTATATTTTTTTTCTGTATAGGTTAAGGCATCAGCTAACACTAATCTACCTTCAGCGTCTGTGTTCAATACTTCAATTGTTTTTCCAGAATAAGATTTTACAATATCACCTGGTCTTTGTGCATTACCATCTGGCATATTTTCTACTAGACCAACAACACCTATAGCATTTACTTTTGCTTTTCTTAAAGCTAAACATTTCATTAAACCAACTACAACAGCTGAACCTCCCATGTCATATTTCATTTCTTCCATAAATCTTGCAGGTTTAAGAGATATTCCACCTGTATCAAAACAAACACCCTTGCCCACAAAAGATAAAGGTTTACCAAAATTTGATTTGGCTCCGTTCCACCTTATAACAACTAAGAATGATTCATTCTCACTACCTTGACCAACACCGAGCAAGGAATGCATCCCTAATTTTTTCATTTTTTGTTCATTTAAAATTTCAACTTTTAAACCAAGTTTCTTTAATTTTTTAATTTCTTCTGTATAACTTTTTGGATTTAAAACATTTGGTGGTTCAGACACCAAATCTCTAGCCATAAAAACTCCTTCTTTTATAGAAGAAAAATTTTTATATTTTGATTTTAAAGAGTTTGTATTTTTTACGGTAAGTTCAATTTTTTGATTAATGTTATTTTTTTTAGATTTATATTTATCAAAATTATAACTTTTAAGCTCAAATCCATAAGCAAATTCTGTAATAATCTCTTCAGAAACATTATTAGCAAAGATATTAATATTTTTTATATTTTTTTCAGATTTAATATTATTTTTTAATATCGCACCAAGATTATTTATTTCGTAGGTCTCTAAATTTTTTTTTATAATAAATAAAAAGCATTTTTGCTTTTGTGATAGATCAAATGAAAGAATTTCACTTTTATTACTTTTTGAAATTTTTTTTAAAAAGAAGTCTATTTTCGATCCAATTTCTTTAGACGGGATTTTGTTCTGCTTAAATTTCAGTTCTTTATGTATAAAAAAACCAATATTGTCAGCTTTTGAGTTAAATTTACTATTAAAACTTATCATATTTAAACCTTAGATTGAATTTTCTTATTAGTTGATTTATTTATATATCAAATTCGATGCTTAAAAACAAAATTTATAAATACTTTACATTTGAAATTCTTAAAGAGTTTTTGACTATTTTATTCGCTTTTACAGCCATCGCCTGGACAGTTAGAGCGGTAAATTTTCTTGATTTAATTGTTGAGGATGGACACTCTATAAAAACTTATCTAACTTTTTCATTATTAAACTTAACAAACATTGTTACAAAATTTATACCTTTAACTTTTTTTATAGCCCTTACTGTCTCGATAGCCAAATTTGAGAGACAAAATGAATTTTTGATCTTATGGACTGCAGGCTTAAACAAAATCAAAATTGTAAATTTATTTTTTTTAATATCTATTTTAATTTTATGTATTCAAATTTTTTTTTCAACTTTTATTACACCTAATGCTTTAAGCAAATCTAGGTCTTTAGTAAAATTGTCAGATCTTAATTCGATAAATTCAATTATTAAAACAAATGATTTTAGTGACTCTTTTAAAAGTGTCACATTTTATGTTGAAACTAAAAATGAAAATAACGAAATGGAAAATATCTTTATAAGAGATGAAAATAATGCATTTAAGAATTTAACTTCTGACACATCGGATTCTGTTAATACAACTATAATAGCTAGAACAGGTTTAATAGATAATAAAAAATTAATCTTAAATGATGGTTTGATGCAAACACAAAATAAAGATGGAGTTTTAAAAAATATTAACTTTAAAAAAACTGAATTTATTATTAATAGCTTAGTACCTCGTACTATTATAGAACCTAAACTTCAAGAAACACTAACTTCTAACTTAATACTTTGCACTTTAAAAAAAGAAGAACATAAAGCTTCTGGTCTTAGAAATTGCAATTATGACAATAATTATAATAAAGACGTTGTTGAAACTCTTGCAAGAAGGATAGGAATGCCAATTTATATTCCCGTGTTAGCATTAATATGTTCTTTTTTATTAGTCTCAACTAAAAACAAAAAAAGATATTTAAGAAAATATTTATACTTTGCAGTTGGATTTTTTATATTAGTTTTAGCTGAAGTCATGGTTCGTTATTCTGGTTTTTCAAAGTTAAATACACTTATTTATTTTCTTTTTCCTTTTGCATTAACTCCAATTATTTATTTAATATTAATTAAAAAATTTGCATTTGAAAAAACAGTTTCATGAATAAAATTATAAATAGATACATAATATTAGGATTCTTAAAAACTATTTTTAATGTGATTTTAGCAGTTGTATGCTTAGGAATAATCTTAAATTTATTTGAAGAGATCGAATTTTTTAAAAAGTTAAACGAAGGAATAGCTTTACCTTTTTTACTAACAATGATGTATATTCCTAATCTTATTATAAAATTATTGCCATTTATAATTTTTATTTCATCTATGGTTTATTTGATAACTATTAAATCAAATAAAGATTTACTGTCACTTAAAATCTTTGGTTATTCAAATTTAAAAATTATTTCAATTTTATCAGTGACTAGTTTTTTATTTGGTGTTTTAACTTTGTTTATAATAAACCCTGTTACTTCTTCAATGGTAAAATATTATGAAAAAACTAAAGCTAAATATTCTAAAGATATTGATCACCTTGTTTCGATTAACAAAAATGGAGTTTGGATCAAAGAACTAAATGAAAATAATTTAAGAATAACAACGGCTGAAAAAATTGAAGGTAATTTTCTAAAAAATGTTACAATTTATGAATTATCAAGTGAAAATAAGATCATAAATAGAATTCATTCAGATAATGTTAATATTACAAAAAATATCTGGACATTTGAATCAGCTGATGTTTTTAATTTTAAAGATGAATATAGGTCTCCGATCAAAAAACAAAATTTTAATTTAAATTCCAATTACAATATTGATAAGTTAAATACTCTATATAAAAACCTAGACACTGTTTCTTTTCTAAGTTTACTAACCAAGTACGATTCATTGCAAAAAAGAGGCTATTCTCGTGAACTTTTGGATGAAAAATTAAATAACTTTATCTCTCTACCAATATTCTTGTTTTTAATGGTAGTTTTGGCATCTATCTTTTCAATAAGTTCAATAAATAAATCTCAAAATACTTACTATGTTTTCATATCAATAATAATTTGTGCAATTATTTACTATTTTAAAGATTTATCCATTGCGCTTGGACAAACTAATAGAATACCTTTGTCCTTGTCTGTATGGATGCCAATAATAGCTGTGGGTTTATTTTGCTCTATAGGAGTTCTACAAATAAATGAAAAATAATATTTATAAATTTTTTTTTATAATTTGTATAATAATTTTTGGACAAAATAATTTACTTGCTGAAAATCTAGAAATAAATTCTTCAAAAATAAAAGTTGATAAAAAAACTAAAATAGTTGTCTTTGAAGGTAATGTTAATGCAAATGATAATAAAAATAATAATCTTTTTGCAGATTTTGCAAAATATGAAAAAGATAAAGAATTATTAGAAACAACTGGTAATACCAGAATATTAACTTCGGAAGGATTTGAATTAGAAGGTACAGATGTATTATTTGATAATGAAAAAAAAATAATTTCATCAAATAAAAAAGCAATAATAAAAGATAAAGATGGAAATAAAATATATGTTGAAATGTTTAACTATATTATTCAAAAAAATATTTTTTTCTCTAAAGGAAAAATTTCAATAACAGATATAAATAATAACGAATATTTTTTCTCTGAGATTTATATTGATGAAAAAAAACAAAAAATTGTAGGCTCCGATGTAAAAGCTTTCCTTAATCAAAATGATGTAAAAATTAATGAAGATAACGAACCTCGTTTTTTTGCTAACACATCTATAATTTCTAAAGAAGAAAGTATTTTTGAAAAAGGAGTTTTTACATATTGCAAAAACAGAGGGGAAGGTAAATGTCCTCCGTGGATTTTACAATCAGAAAAAATAAAGCATAACTCTGCAAAAAAAACTGTTTTTTATGATAATGCTATTTTGAAAGTTTATGATTTCCCAGTATTTTATTTTCCAAGATTTTCTCATCCAGATCCTTCTGTAGATAGAAGATCAGGTTTTTTACCTCCATCTTTTACTAATAGTTCTACTATCGGATCAGGAATTTCAGTTCCCTATTTTTGGTCAATATCAAGAGATAAAGATTTAACTTTTTCGCCTAGAATATACACTACTGAAAATCCTCTTTTACTAGCTGAATATAGACAAGCTTTTGCAAACTCTTTTCTTATTTTGGATGGTGGATATGGTGGAGGATATAAAAAAACAACTGAGAAAAAAACTAGTGGTGCAAGATCTCATATTTTTACAAGATTTGTTAAAAATTTTAATCATCAAGAAAATCAATCTAGTAACTTAGAGCTTAATATACAAAAAGTATCTAATGATACTTATTTAAAAATTCACGATATTAATACTTCTCTAGCTGAAGATGACATTGAAGTTTTAAATAATAGTATGAGTTATAAATATGAAGATGAAGATCTTTTCTTTGGAACATCTTTTAGTGCCTATGAGGATACTACAAAAACTGGCAATTCAAGGTATGAATATATTTTACCGGAACTAATTTTTAATAAAAATCTTGCATCAAATAAAAGTTATGGTGCATTAGATTTTTCTTCTAGTCTTAAAGTAAGAAATTATGATGTAAATAAACAAACTGAAATTTTTGTAAATGATATAAATTGGACCTCAAAAAAATGGATAAGTGATATCGGTGCTGAAAATCAATTCGTTGGTTTGCTAAAAACAGTAAATTATAATGCTAGTAATACCCCAGAGTATAAAAGTGAAAATAAAGAGTCTCAATTATCTGGAGTTATTGGCTATCTTTCAAAATTAACTTTTTTTAAAAGTGATTTAGAAAAAAGAACTAATCAATTATTAACTCCAAGGTTTTTAGTTCGTTATGCACCAGGTCATATGAGAGACTTAGATAAAGGTAATTTAGATTACTTAAACTTGTATTCACTTAATAAATTTAAGGATATTGATACTGTAGAGAGTGGTTTAAGTGCTTCTATTGGCTTTGATTATAAAACAAATAGTTTGAATGAGGATGGTACGTTGGGAAATGAAAAATTTTCATTTTCAGCCGGTCAAGTAGTTAGTGAAAGAGAAAATTTCGACATGCCAAGTAGCTCTTCATTAGACCAAAAATTCTCAGACGTTGTGGGTGAATCTTCCTTTAAATTTAATGATAACTTTAGTATTGGATATGATTTTGCAATTGATCAAAACCTTAAACAGTTCAACTATAGTGATGTAAAAGCTGATTTTGTTTTGGGTAATAGTAAATTTAATATGAGCTACTTAGAAGAGAGAAATCATAGAGGTAGTTCTCAATATTTAGAGTCAACTGCTGAGATTGCGATTAATGAATTTAATAATTTATCATTTTCAACTAAAAGAAATTTACTTACTGACTCTGCTGACTTTTATAATTTAAGTTATAGTTATATTAATGATTGTTTGAAAGCTGGAGTTGTTTTCAGAAGAGAATTTTATACTGATAGAGATATTGAACCTGAAAATTCTCTCATGTTTAAAGTTTCAATATTTCCATTTGCAGACATATCAAGCCCTCTTTTCAATAAATGAAAGTAAAATTACTTAAAATATTTTTATCATTCACTATTTTAGTCTTATTTCAGAATAATTCCTTTGGAGCGTTAAAAAACTCAATAGTTGCAAAAGTAGGTGGTGAAATAATAACATCTTTAGATATTCAAAATGAAATTAAAACAATTTTAGTTCTTGGAAATAAAAATATTAATCAAAAAAATATAAATGAAACAAAAGCTATTGCATTAAAGTCTTTAATAAGAGATTCAATTAAAAAAATAGAAGTTGAAAAATTTAAAATTAAAGAATTTAATCAAGATGCATTTGATAAATATTTATTGAGTGTATCTAAAAATTTAGACACTAATAAATCAAATCTCCAAAATTACTTTAAACAAAATAGAATAAGTTATAAAAAGTTTATAAAAAAAATTCAAACAGAACTAATGTGGAATTCCTTAATGTATAAAATTTATAGAAATCAGCTTAGTATAAATCCTGTTGAAGTAGAAAATGAAATCAAACAAATAATAAGTAAAAAAAATAATATAACTGAATATAACCTTTCAGAAATAGAAATCCCTATTACTAAAGACATACAAAAAATTATTAATCAAGTTTACGACACAATAAATAAAGAAAGTTTTAAAAATGCAGTTAAAAAATATAGCGTTTCAACTTCTTCAATAAATAATGGTAAAATCGGATGGATTTCTGAAAATACTTTATCAAAAAATTATTTAAATGAATTAAAAATAATTAAGAAAGGTGGTGTAACGAAGCCAATAAAAATTGTAGACTCAGTTGTTATTCTTAAAATAGATGATATTAAAACTACTGCAAATGTTAATGTTAATTTAAATAAAATAAAAGATAGAATTATAACTCAAAAAAAGGAAGAAAAATTAAAATTATTTTCAAGATCACATTTTTCAAATCTTGAAAATTCAATTTTAATAGAATTTCAATGAAAAAAACTATTGCAATAGTTTCTGGAGAACCGAAAAGTATAAATGTTGAAATTATAGCTAAATCATGGGTTAAAAGAAAAAATAAAAAAATAAATTTATTTGTTATTGGAAACTTTTTATTATTAAAAAGACAATTAAAAAAAAACCAATTAAATATTCCTATTAAAAAGGTCCATTCTATAAAGGATATAATTTTTAACAATTATTTAAATATTCTAGAGATCCCTCTGAAGTTTAAAAATCCATACAAAATTAATAAAAAAGAAAATTCAAAATATATTTTAAAATCTATCAATTTAGCTCACAAGCTCGCATTAAATAAAGAGATAAATGGATTTATAAACTGTCCAGTAGATAAAGATATTCTTTTTGGATCCAAGAACATTGGTATGACAGAATATCTTGCAAAAAAAAACAAGTTGAAGAATTCTGAAGTTATGATGATTTATAATAAAAACCTAGCAGTTGTACCCTTAACAACTCATATTCCAATCAAATCAGTTTCAAAAAAATTGAATGCTAATTTGATACAAAAAAAAATAGTTAGTTTGAATAAAAATTACTATAAATTATTTAAGAAAAAACCTCTTATAGCAATATTAGGACTAAACCCACACAATAGTGAGTTTAGAAAAAATTCTGAAGAAATAAAAATAATTATTCCATCAATTAAGAAACTAAGGAAAATGAAATGCAAAGTAATTGGGCCAATTAGTTCTGATACAGCTTTTATAAAAAAAAACAAGTATGATGTAATTGTTGGAATGTATCATGATCAAGTACTTACTCCTTTTAAAACTATTTATAATTTCGATGCAATAAATGTTACTCTTGGTCTTAATTATATAAGAGTCTCGCCTGATCATGGTACTGCAGATAATATTATTGGGTTAAAAAAAGCTAATCCTTCAAGTTTGATTAATGCGATTGATTTTTTTTCTAAAATCTAAATTATGCCTTATCCAAAAAAATCTTTAGGTCAAAATTTTTTAATTGATCAAAATATAATAAACAAAATAATTTTTTTAGAAAAAATTAATAAAAATAATATAATAGAAATAGGTCCTGGCACAGGAAACTTAACAAGACAAATAATTAAATATAATCCTAAAAGTCTAACACTTATAGAAAAAGACTCTAAATTGTGTGAAGAGTTAAAAAAAAATATAAAATTTGATGGAAAATTAGAAATATTTAACAATGATATATTAAAATTTGATTTAGAAAAAAAAGTAAAAAGCAATTCAATAATTTTTGGTAATTTGCCTTACAATATTTCAACGCAAATATTAGTTAAATTAATAAAATTTAAAAAATGGCCACCAAAATATAATAAATTAATTTTTATGTTTCAAAAAGAAGTTGCTGAAAGAATTTTAGCTAATTATAATACCCGTAATTATGGAAGGTTATCTGTAATATCAAATTTTAGATTAAAAGTCTTAAATAGTTTTAATGTTTCAAAAAATTGTTTTTTTCCTAAACCAAAAATAGACTCGACAGTACTTTTATTTCAACCAATTAACAATAAATCTTATGTGATCAAGGATATAGAAAATTTAGAAAAAGTTACTCAATTATTTTTTTCTAATAAAAGAAAAATGATAAATAAAAATTTTAAAAAGCTATTTAATGACAACTTAGACTTATCGAAGAGACTCAAATTAGATTTATCATTTAGACCAAACCAAATTTCAAATAGCCAGTATTATAAAATGGCTCAATATTATGAAATGAGTATTAAGGAGAATTAGTTTATTTTAATTTTTCTTAGATAGAATTATTTTTTCTACTTCTTTAAAGCAGTTTTCAAGATTATCATTAGTAACCACATAATCATAATCTTTTTGATGTCTGGCATCTTCTTCGTAAGAAGCTAACCTTTTTTTCACTACCTCTGGATTATCTTGATTTCGTTGAATAAGTCTTTTTTTTAATTCTTCTTTTGAAGGTGGTAGTATAAAAATTTTTAGTAAATTTAAATCATCATACTTTGAAAGTTGCTCTGTTCCTTGCCAATCTATATCAAACAAAATATCATTTTTATTATTTAATAACTCCAAAACAGTCTCTTTTGAGGTTCCATAATAGTTTCCAAATATTTCTGCATATTCATAAAATTCTTTGTTCTTAATTTTCTTTTGAAATTTATCTTTTGAGATAAAAAAATAATCTATACCATCTATTTCATTTGGTCTTGGTTTTCTAGTTGTATGGGAAACTGAAATTTTAAAGTTTTGATACTTTTGTTGGATCTTTTTACTTATTGTGGTTTTTCCTGCACCTGAAGGAGATGAAAGTATAACCATAATACAATCATCATTTTTTGTCATTTTAATTCTTTAAAAAAGTATCTTATTTACTGAGTGGCCTTGCTCTCAATAAACTTAATTGCATCTCCTACAGTAAGAATTTTTTCAGCTTCACTATCTGATATTTCTGAGCCGAATTCTTCTTCAAAAGCCATTACTAATTCTACGGTATCTAAGCTATCAGCTCCTAGATCGTCTATAAAACTAGCTTCATCTGTAACTTTATCTTCTTCTACGCCTAAATGATCTGCAACTATTTTTTTAACTTTTCCTGATATATCTTTCGACATGTAAATCCTATTTTTTCAATTTATGATAAATTTCTTATTAAATTATTCATTGCGATTGTCAAGACATATACATACCACCATTAACATGTATAGTTTCACCGGTAATATAAGATGCTAGATCCGAAGACAAAAAAGCCACACAGTTAGAGACATCTTCTCCTGTTCCTAATTTTCCCATCGGTATTCTCGATATTAAAAGTGACCTAGCTTTTTCAGCAATATTTCTTGTCATCGAGGTTTCTATAAAACCTGGTGAAACACAGTTTATTGTTATATTTTTTTTTGAATATTCAATGGCTAAACTTTTTGACATTCCAATTATTCCTGCTTTTGAAGCTGAATAATTAGTTTGACCTATATTACCTGTATGACCAACTATAGATGTGATGTTTACAATTCTGCCAAACTTATTTTTAAGCATTTTTTTAATTGAATATTTAGATAATAAAAATGTTGAAGTTAAATTTATATCTATTACTTTTTTCCATTCTTCATCCTTCATTCTTAAAGACAAGTTATCCATATTAACTCCTGCATTGTTTACTAGAATGTCTAACCCTCCTAGTTCTGAAGATGAACTTTCAATAAAACTTTCAATTTGAGAATGATCAGATATATCAAATTGTTTGACAAGAACCTTTTCGAATTTTTTTTTAATTTCTTCTAATTTATCTTTTTTTGTTCCTGTAGCTAAAATAGTCCCCCCAAGATCCACAAACTTTTTAACAAGTTCATTTCCAATACCTCCAGTGGCTCCCGTAATAATAATTTTTTTATCTTTAAAATTCATTTTATTTCTTTAATATTTTCAATAGAGTTGACACTAGTAGATTTGCAATCTTTGTTAATTCTTCTTACCAGACCTGACAAAACTTTTCCAGGACCAATTTCAATAAATTCATCAATACCATTACTAATCATAAATAAAATACTCTCTCTCCATCTAACTTTGGTATAAATTTGTTCTACTAACAACTTTTTAATTTTTTCTTTATCAGTCTCGGGAGAAGCAGTTACATTGCTTATAATTTGTAATTTAGGGTTATTAAAGTTTACAGTGTTAATTTTAACTCTCATCTTTTCAGAAGCTTCTTTCATTAATGAGCAGTGAAATGGTGCGCTGACTGGAAGTAAAATAGATTTTTTTTTATTAATTTTTAAAATGTTTTGTAAATCACCTATTAAATCAGAATTTCCACTAACTATTATCTGGCCATCTGAATTATCATTAGCAATTTCACAAACACCTTTTTTTTTAATTTCAGAAATATGTTTTTTTATTTCTTTCATTTGTGTGTTAAGAACCGCAAGCATAGCTCCTTTTCCTACAGGCACTGCTTGTTGCATTGCTTTTCCCCTTTCACGGAGTAAATAAAGTGCATCTTTAAAATTTAAAGACTCAGAACATAATAAAGCGCTATACTCTCCTAAAGAATGTCCAGCAAAATATTTAAATTGATTAAAATTAAAACCAAATTTTTCAATCATTATTTTGTAAATCGCGTAACTCACAATTAAGATAGATGGTTGAGTATTTTCAGTTAATTTAAGATCACTCTCAGGTCCTTCTAAAATAATTTTTGAAATTTTAAAATTAAGTACTTCGTCAGCCTCTGCAAAGATATCTTTTACTTCCTTATAATTTTTATGAAACTCTGAACCCATCCCAACAATTTGTGAGCCTTGTCCTGGAAATAATAATGCCTTCATTTTTAAAACGTTTTTTATTATATTATTACTATTGAAAATACTTATTTATAATAGTATAAAGCCGTTCTTTCTATGTTAATAAAATATACGATAATTAATAAAAAATGAACTTTTACGAGCATACTATAGTTGCAAAACAAGATCTTTCTTCAAATGAAATTGAAAATATTCAAGAGAAGTATAACGATATAATTAATAAATCCTCTGGAAAAGTTGTAAAAATTGAAAACTGGGGACTATTAAATTTTGCAAGGAGAATTAAAAACCATAATAAAGGATTCTATATACACTATAAATTTGAAGGAAACTCTAAAACTTTGGATGAAATAAAGAAGAATATCAATATAGATAATTCTATACTTAGATATTTGACGATTAAATATAAAAAGTTAAACCTTGAAAAAGAATATTTCAATAAGGAAAAAGAAAATAATGAAAAGAAAAGGTAAAAAATTTACTAAAAGAACACAGAACCCTTTAAATAAACTCAGTTTATTTCAAAAAACAGAGTCAAGATTTTCAAAAAAATGTCCTTTATCTGTTAAAGGTGCGCCTGAAATTGATTACAAAGATATTAAGTTATTAAAAAAATATATTTCAGAGTCTGACAAAATTTTACCATCTAGAATTACTTCTGTTTCGCAAGGAAAACAAAGAAAACTTAATAGAGAAATTAAAAAAGCAAAAATTTTAGGACTTTTATAATTATGGAAGTAATTCTATTAGAAAATATAATTAAACTTGGAAAGATTGGTGACTTAGTCAAAGTTAGAAATGGTTATGGAAGAAACTTTTTACTAAAAAATAAAAAGGCTCTTAGGGCAAATAAAGAAAATATAGCTTTAGTAAACAAAAAAAAGGATGAATTAAATAAAGCTAACAATGAGGCTAAAAAGAAATTCAAAGAAGTTGCATCAAAAATTAATAATAAAATTCTTAAATTTAACAAAGAAGCTAAAGATAATGGCGATCTATATGGTTCAATCAAACCCAAAGAGATTTCAAATGCCTTTACATCGGAACTTAAAGTTGAAATTAATCCATCTGAAATAGATATAAAACAAGAAATTAATAAGATAGGAAAGTACAAAATCAAAATTAACTTACATTCAGAAGTTTCTGCCAGTGTAACGGTAGATGTCCAAAAAATAGACTCGGTTAAATAATAAAACTATTTTTCCACAGGTTGAAAAATAAGTGTGTAACTTTTAACTTTTTATTAAGATTTACTTTATTAATATAGGTTAAATGGAAAATATAAAGTTTAATGTAAAAAACTCTAAAGAAGTTAAATTACCGTCTAATCTAGAAGCCGAACAAGTTTTAATTGGTTCGGTATTAGTAAATAATGACATAATTGATGAAATTTCTACAATTGTAAATTCTGCAAAATTTTTTGATCCAATACACAAAAAAATTTATGAGGTTGTTGAAACTTTAAATAATAAAGGAATGATAGCTAATCCAATCACCTTAAAAAATTATTTTGAAAATAATAAGGGTTTATCTGAGGTTGGGGGTGTCGATTATTTAATTAAGTTAACTAGATTTTCATCATCCATTAAACAAGCAATAGATTATGCAAAAATAATTCATGAGATGTATGTAAAAAGAGAATTAGTAGGCATATCGGAAAAAATATCTGAAGACTCACATGATGATGAGTTAGAAAAAACTGGAGAAAATATAATTGAAGAAGCAGAACAATCGCTTTTTCAATTAGCAGAACGTGGAAATTTTTCTCAATCATATATGAAATTTAATCAAGCTCTTGATCAAACAATTGAGATGGCAACTTTAGCTATGAAAAATGATCAAGGTATAGTTGGTGTTCCTACTGGTTTAAGAGATTTGGACGAAAAACTTGGAGGATTACATAAATCAGATTTGGTCATTATAGCTGGTAGACCTTCCATGGGTAAAACGGCATTAGCGACTAACATAGCATATTATGCAGCTAAAAAAATCTATGATAATAAAGAAAAAACTTCTATAGCTTTTTTCTCACTTGAAATGTCCTCTGAACAACTCTCAACTAGAATTTTGTCTGAACAAGCTAGAATACCGTCTAATGATATACGAAGAGGAAAAGCTACTGATGAACAACTTAATAGGTATATAGAAGCTTCGAGAAATATTTATGAGCTTCCTCTTTTTATAGATGAAACACCAGCTATAACTATTTCTGCATTGAGCAACAGGGCTAGAAGAATGAAAAGACTATTTGGACTAAATTTAATTGTAGTTGATTACATTCAGTTAATGAGAACTAATTCAAAAAAAAATGATGGAAGAGTTCAAGAAATATCGGAAATTACTCAAGGTTTAAAAGCTTTAGCAAAGGAATTAAGTGTACCAGTAGTGGCATTATCTCAGCTTTCCAGAGCAGTGGAACAAAGAGATGATAAAATACCTCAACTATCTGACTTGAGAGAGTCAGGGTCAATAGAGCAGGATGCAGATGTAGTAATGTTTGTTTATAGAGAGCAATATTATCTGGAAAAAAAACAACCTAAATTAGGTAGTATTGAACATTCTGAATGGCAATCAAAAATGAATGATGTCAATGGTTTAGCAGATATTATCATAGGTAAACAACGACATGGTCCGACCGGCAATGTTAAGGTTGAATTTGAAGGTATGTACACGAAATTTAAGGATAGAGCCGAAAATTAATTACAATTTTATTTTAGTTATTTTAAATATAATATATATCTGGCTTAAGCATGCTTTCCAATATTTATAAAAAAACTATTATAGATTACCCAAAAATTGCTCTTTCATTAATAATAATTCTTATAGCGTTTAGTTTCTATTTTTCAAAAAATTTTAAAATGGATGCTTCTTCAGATGCATTATTACTAGAAGGAGATAAAGATTTAAAATATTTAAGAGAGGTAAATGAAAGGTATGGATCTAAAGATTTCTTATTTCTTACCTATACTCCTTTTTCTAGTTTTACCGATGAAGAAACTATTATAAATATTCAATTTCTTAAATCAAAATTAGAAAAATTATCATGGGTTGAAAAAGTTATAACTATAATCGACGTTCCTCTTCTTAAAAGTACTGATGAACCTTTAATGGAAAGATTGAAAAATTATAAAAATTTATCTTATCCTGATATTGATAAAGAAAGGGGTTTTAAAGAAATTTTAGAAAGTCCTATTTATAAAAACTATGTAATAAGTGAAGATGGAAAAACTTCCGGAATAGTTGTTTATTTAAAGCCAGATAAAAAACTAAATGAATATATAAAAATAAAAGCTGACTATTTTGACCGCTCTTTAAAAGGAAAATTAACAAAAGACGAAAAAGAAAAACATAAGTTGTTTATTGATGAGTACGAAGAATATAAAAATTTGTATAACCAAAAAAATCATCAAAATATTACTGAAATAAGAGAGGTAATTAGTAAATATTCCGAAAATGCAAAAATACATTTAGGTGGAATACCTATGATTGCTGATGACATGATGTCTTATATTAAAAGTGACATAGTGGTTTTTGGAATTGGTGTATTTTTATTTATTGTGCTAATTCTTTGGTTAGTTTTTAAAAATATAAAATTAGTAATTATACCTCTCCTTGGTTGCTCTACTTCAGTGATAATAATGACAGGTCTGCTTGGATTAATAGGATGGAAAGTTACTGTAATTTCATCAAACTTTATTGCTTTAATGCTTATACTTAATATGGCAATGAATATTCATGTCACTGTGAGATTTCTACAATTAAGAAAAGAATTTAATAGTTTTTCCAACAAAGAAGCAATACTAGAAACATGTAAAAAAATGTTTCTACCAATTCTTTATACTGTTCTAACAACTATATGTGCTTTTTTATCGTTAATATTTAGTGGAATTAAACCTATTATCGATTTCGGATGGATGATGACTTTAGGTCTTACAGTTTCAATGGCTGTAACTTTTACTCTACTTCCTTCTTTGCTAAATATTTTCACAGAAAGTGAAAATATAGATATCAAAGAAACAGAAAAATCTAAAATTACATCTTCTTTAGCTTCTTTTTCAAAAAAGAATACTAGCCTAATTTTTAGTTTAGCTGTTTTAGTTGTAATATTTAGCATCTATGGAATAGCAAAACTTGAAGTAGAAAATAGCTTTATAAATTATTTTGATAAAAAAACAGAGATTTATAAAGGTATGAAAAAAATAGACGATCAGTTAGGCGGGACTACTCCCCTAGATATAATAATAACTTTTCCTCAAAAAAAAGATAATAAATCAGAAGATGATGATTTAGATTGGGAAGAAGAAAATGAAAGCGAGGACGAGGCTACTTATTGGTTTACCAGAAATAAGATTGATAAAATACTTAAAGTTCATGATTACTTAGACTCTTTACCTGAAATCGGAAAAGTTTTATCTTTTGGTTCAATCATTAGAGTTGCTGAAGATCTTAATGGAAATGAATTGCAGAGTTTAGAAATTGCTGTTTTATATAGTAAAATACCTGATGAAATTAAAAAGGAAATAATTACTCCTTACATATCTGTTAAAAATAATGAAGCAAGAATAAGTGTCAGAATAAAAGATTCCTTAAAGGATCTTAGGAGAAATGAATTGATAAAAAAAATTCAAAAAGAAATGAATTCTAAACTGCTTTTAAATCCTGAAGAGTATAAATTAGCTGGAGTTTTAATACTTTTTAATAATTTACTTCAAAGCTTATTTAAATCTCAAATTCTTACATTGGGGATAGTAATGTTGGGAATTTCTTTTATGTTTTTTATACTTTTTAGAAATATTACCTTATCTTTTATTGGGGTCGTCCCAAACTTTATGGCAGCTTTTTTTATACTTGGTATTATAGGAGCTATGGGTATTCCGTTAGATATGATGACAATCACTATAGCTGCTATAACTATTGGAATAGCTGTAGATAACAGTATTCATTATATTTACAGATTTAAAGAGGAATTTAAAAAGATTAAAGATTATAATCTAACAGTGGACAGATGTCATAATACTGTAGGTATGGCTATTTTAAACACATCTGTAACTATCGTATTTGGTTTTTCAATTTTAATTTTATCGAATTTTATTCCAACAATATATTTTGGAGTTTTTACTGGGATAGCAATGCTACTTGCCTTAATTTCTGTATTAACTTTGTTACCAAAACTAATTCTAGTTTTTAAACCTTTTGGAAATACAAATTTAGATGGGTGATTTTCTTGTAAAAGATTTGCTTGGAAACATAGGATGGTTCGATGGTTTTTTTATGTTTATAATTATCTATAGCACCGTACAATGTTCCGTTAAGGGTTTTACCTTCAGTTTTATTTCTTTTATGAAATGGATATTAGCATTAATTTTAACAATTATTTTAGTTCCAAAATTACAACCTTGGGTATCTGAGTATATTGACTCCCCTTTTATAAATGATGTTGGATTGAGTATTGTAGTTTATGTTCTTTGTCTTTTTTTAAGTATATTGATTGGAAAGGCATTTAATAGTTCTATGAAATGGACGGGATTTGGGGCTATGGATAAAACTTTTGGGTTGTTTTTTGGTCTTTTCAAGGGTTACATCATATCAGTATGTTTGTTCTCTATTGTAAATTGGTTTTATCCTTTTGATAAATGGAATATAGATATAGACAAAGCCATAACGTTTAATTTTGTAAAAAAAGGAAGTGAAATCTTAATTGATGAATTTCCTAAAATTGATGAATTAGATGATACAAAGGATAAAATTGAAAAAATTTAAAGAAGATAAACTTAAAGAGGAATGTGGAGTTTTTGGAATAACAAACCACCAAGATGCTTCTGCCTTAGTTGCATTGGGGTTGCACGCGCTTCAACATCGTGGTCAAGAAGGTTGTGGTATTGTTTCTTATGACGGTACTAATTTTCATTCTGAAAAAAAACAAGGTTTGGTAAGTGATAACTTCACTAAAGGTGACTCAATTAAAAAGCTTCCTGGTAATTTCGCAATTGGCCATAACCGTTATTCTACAACTGGAGAAACTTCCTTTAGAAATATTCAACCATTTTTTGCTGACTTACACGGAGGAGGTCTTAGTATTTCTCATAATGGGAATTTAACTAATGCCATGTCTCTAAGAGAGAGTCTGGTCAAAGATGGTGCTATATTTAGAACAACAAGTGACACCGAAACTATTGTTCAGTTAATTGCAAAGTCTAATAGAGAGAAAATAATTGATAAAATTATAGATGCATTATTTCAAATACAAGGAGCTTATGCGTTAGTTTTAATGACAAAAAAAAAGTTAATTGGCATCAGAGATCCTATTGGTATTAGACCTTTGGTGTTGGGTAAATTAAACCAATCATATGTTTTAGCTTCAGAAACATGTGCACTGGACTTAGTAGGAGCTAAATACATAAGGGAAATAGAAAACGGAGAAATAGTTGTAATTGAGGACAAAAAACTAACATCTATAAAACCTTTTCCCAAACAGAAAGCCAGGCCTTGTATTTTTGAGTACATTTATTTTGCTAGGCCTGACAGCATAATTAATAATAAGTGTGCCTACGAGTATAGAAAAAATCTTGGTAAAGAGTTGGCAAAAGAAACTGATGTTGATTCTGATATCATTGTTCCAGTACCAGATTCAGGTGTGTCAGCTGCAATAGGTTATAGCCAACATACTAATAAAAATTTTGAGCTTGGTTTAATAAGAAACCATTATGTAGGTAGGACATTTATTGAGCCTGCGCAAAATATTAGAAGTTTAGGAGTAAAATTAAAACTTAGTCCAACAAAAACTGTTTTAAAAAATAAAAAAGTTATTTTAATTGATGACTCTTTAGTTCGAGGTACTACATGTCATAAAATAGTAAAAATGCTTTATGATGCTGGTGCAAAAGAAGTCCATGTAAGAATTTCTTGTCCTGAAATTATTTTTCCTGATTTTTATGGTATTGATATGCCAACTAAAGAAGAACTTTTGGCATATAATAAATCCAATAAAGAAATGTGTAATTACATAAAAGCAAAATCTTTGAAATTTTTAAGTTTAGAAGGAACTTACAAAGCTCTACTTGGTTCATCGGAAAAAAGAAACCCGAGTTACCCACAATTTAGTGACCATTATTTTACTGGAGACTACCCAATAAAACCGTCTGATGTTTTAGGAGAAGGTAAAATAACACAACTGTCTTTATTAAGCGGTAAATCGAATAATTAATTATTCATATTGATGTAATTTTTTATTTTTTCCAAATATGTACATATTACCATCAACAAAAACAGGATATGATCCGAATCCTCCTTTTAACAAATATTTATAATAGTTTAAAACTCCATTCGTAGGATTGAAACTCAATAAAAATCCTTTAGTAGTAAATATTAATATTTGATCTCCTGCTATAATTAAATTTTTCATTTCACCAATCTTATTTAATATTTTTTTATTAATTTTTTTTATTTGTTTATTAATGCTTTGAGACCAAACGACAGTACCATCATTTATATTTAAACAAATAAGTAATTCTTCTTTTGTAACAATAAAAATATTATTTTTAGTTAAAATTGGTTTTAAATAGCTTGATATTGGTCTACCCCATATTCTAGCACCTGAAATTTTTTCAAATTTTGAAAATGAATTCTGTGTAATAGTAAAAATATTTTTTTTATTCATAACTAATGGAACACTTGAAAAAATTTCATTATTAATTTCTGAGTTTGTGTCTTTTAAATTTACAACCCAATTAATATTTCTGCTTTGAGAATCTATCGAATATAATTCACCACTAGTATTAATAAAAAAAATTTCTCCCTTCTCATTGACAATAATATCATTTTTAAAATTAGATTTGAGAAGCGTTGTTGTGGTTGAAAAATTCCATTTTGTTCGTCCATCAACTAAACTAACACAATAAATTGTATTGTCTTGATTAGCTAGGTACAATTCATTATTGAATATTTTTATACTCGATCTAAAAGGTACTCCAAAATTCTTTGCCCAGATCAACTTTCCAGAAGAAATATCAATTGAATATAAATAACCCAAATTATCTGCTGCATAAATTATACCGTTACTTATAGCTAAAAATATTTTTTTATTAAATTTTTTTAATCTTTTTTTATAAAAATTGAAATTTATAATTTTTTTTTCTTTATTTAAAGAATATACAAATATTGTCCCGGTGTGATCGTTTGAGATTATATTGTTTTCATAAAATAGTAAGTTGCTGTTGTTTAGTGATTTGCTTAATCTTGAACTTTTGCTAATTAAAACTTTTGAATTATTATATGAAAAGTTGGCAACATTATTAGTCAAATTATAGTTTTCAAATAGCCAATTTTTATTTTTAAAAATATCATCGATAGTAACATTTGCACCAACTTTGACTTTTTTTTCTTCATTAAAAAGTTTTTTTTCAATAAAGATATCTTTTAATTTTCCTTTTTCCCTCTCTATTTTGGCACTTTTTTTGGCTTTTTCAACATCTTGCCAAATACCAGTTTTGTTATCAAATGAACAGTTAATGAGTAAAATAAAACTCAAAAAAATAGTAAATAATCTTAACATTGATTTATTTAGTTTTAACAGAATTCAATAGACTCTTATATTCATCGGATTTTAATTTTTCGCCTCTATACAAAAAGTATTCACTTAAAAGTTTAATTGCATCTCTTCTCCATAGTGACTCTGAATTAATTATAGGATTTAAAATTGCAAGTATTTCTTCCTCGTTTCCATTTTGGAACAAAAAAAGAGCTTTTTTAATTTTAATTAAATTTAAGTTTTCTCTATCTATTTTTTTAATAGAAATTACTTTATCGAATAATTTTATTACTTCTTGCTCATCTTTAATCAATTCCTCCTCAACAATTAAAAATAATGATAAAGGAGAGTAAAATTTATTTTTTTTATTTACAATATCTATTAAAATATTTTTGGCGTCTAAATCATTTTTATTATTAATTAAAATATTTGCCTTATTAAACTGTTCTGAAATAATAACATTTTGTTTTTGAGCTCTATGGTTTAAGAAGAAGATTAATATCAATATAAGTAATAATGTAACTACTAAAGATATAATTAATTTTAAATACTTTTTAGACTCGGTTAAAAAAACTTTAAACTTATTTTCGGTTTTTAAATCTTCACTGCTCATAAATTAATAACTATTAATATTTTTCGGAAATAATTTATTAATAACTTCCTTTCTATATTTTTGAATATTTTTTTCAATTATTTTATCTAATTTTATATATTTTTTAACAAACTTTGGATAGAAACCACTTAAACCTAAAATGTCATCAGTAACTAAGATTTGTCCATCACAATTTTTTGATGACCCAATGCCTATTGTTGGTATTTTAAGTTCTTTTGTAATTCTTGATGAAGTCTTTGAGGATATACACTCTAAAACGATTGAAAAAGCTCCAGCATCCTGAATTTTTTTTGCTTCTTTAATTAGTTTGGATTCTTCTTTTTTAGTTTTTCCTTCTACTTTAAATTTTTTTTTATATTGTGGAGTGTAACCAATATGACCCATTACTTGGATATTTGACTTTACTAAATTTTTAATCAATGAATAATTTTTTTTATGATTCTCAATTTTTACAGCATCACACCTAGTTGTTCTAATAATCTTTCTTGCATTTTTTTTAGCCTCATATAAATTTTTATATGAATTTTTTGGCATATCAACAACGCACAAAGATTTTTTTATGCCTAACATAACACTCGAAGCATGTTTTATCATCATTTCAACTGTGACCTTGTGAGTATTTGTCATTCCATATAAAACATTTCCTAAAGAGTCTCCAACTAATACGATGTCACAATATTTATCTAAAATTTTTGAAATATTTTTAGAATAAGCAGTAAGACAAACTAAAGGAGATTTATTTTTTTTTCTTAAAATTTTTAATATTTTAGAGTTCATCTTTTTGACTGCTATTGTTTCAGTGAATTATTCAATTCATTTTCTAATTCTTCCTTAAAAATACAAAAGTTTTTACATACAATATCAAGATTTTGAATAAGTTCTTTAGCTCTAGAAAAGTTAGATTTTTTTATACTTAATAAGGCTAAATGATATATTGCTTCCTCATTTTTTGGGTTAAGCAATATTACAGTATTCAAATTACTTTCCTCTAAATTTTGTTTCTCTATTTTGTTAAAAATTTTAGCTAGATAGAGATATGATTTTTCATTTTTAGGGTTAAATACAATATCTTTTTCAAATTTAAATTTTGCATCTTCATATTTTTTACTATTAAAAAGTTTTTTTCCTTCGGCAAAATAATGTTCCTCAGCTTGAACAAAATTTACTAAATTTATATAAAAGAATAATACTAATAAATATTTAATATTTTTTTTATTCATGAATTTAAATTATTTTCTTAATATTAATAGGTTTTCTATCATATTTTTAAAGAGTATTTAATGATGAACAGTATATGAATGTTTCCTTTGACTCACTTCTGCTAGATTCAGGCTTGAAAAACTGAACTTTTTTGAATTTTTTTTCTGCTAATTCTTTAACTTCTAAAAAATCTTCTCCCATAAATAGTTTAGAAAGCAATATGCCCTTATTATTTAAAATTTCTGTTGTAAAATTTATGACTTCTGAGCACAATAAATTAGTTCTTATACAATCTAAACTTTTATTCCCTGTTGTATCCGCAGCCATATCAGAAATTACTACATCAACTTTTTTAGGAAATTCTTGTAATATTTTTTCTTTTGTTTCTGGCAATAAAAAGTCTTTGTTTAAAAATGTTACATTCTTTACTTTGTCCATTTTTTTTTTATCCAAAGCGATAATTTTTCCTGATTTTATAATTTGACTTACAACTTGTGACCAGCCTCCTGGGCTAGATCCTAGGTCTAATAAATTTATGTTTTTTTTTAAAAACTTAAATTTTTTGTTAATTTCTAATAATTTAAATGCTGATCTAGATCGATAACCTAATATTTTAGATTTTTTATAAAATTGATCTCTGTGTTGTTTTATAATCCAACTTTTGGAACTGCGATTTTTTTTCATTATAAAATATCTTCATGTTCTTCCTCTGCAAAACTTTTATTGAAGTTCTTTTTTTTATAAGACATCAATCCAATAGGAATTAATAAAAAATAAATAATTCCTAAGAATAAAAGTGTTTCAAAAGTATAAAAAATCAAACATATTGAAACTATTCCGATACCTAAAAATAGGAATATAGTTAGTTTTCTTTGTATAGCTATTTTCTTAAATGAAAAAGTTGGAATTTTACTAATTAGCAAAAATGAAATAACAACTGACAAATATGGAGTTAATTTTTTTATTTCAAAACCTATATTAAAACTAGATAATTCATAAATCAAAGGCATCAAAACTAGAATGCCGCCAGCTGGTGAGGGTATTCCTTCAAAAAAATTTGCTTTCCATTCTTCTTCTTTTTGAATTTTGGTTAAATTAAATCTTGCGAGTCTCAATACACAGCAAACCGAAAATATTAAAGTTATAGCCCACCCAATTTTTCCATAATTTTTTAATTCCCAAAAAAATAATATAAATGCTGGGGCTATACCAAAACTAACAAAGTCCGTTAATGAATCTAGTTCTTTACCAAACTCAGATGTTCCATCAATTAATCTAGCAATCCTTCCATCTAAACCATCTAATAAAGCGGCAAAAAGCAGAAAGATAACCGATAAACTGTAATTACCATCCAAGGCAAATTTGATAGAGCTTATACCTAAACATACTCCAATTAATGTAAGAGCATTGGGTAATAAGTGCCGACTTTTTTTTGTAGATACAATTTTGAAAGTTTTTTTTTCTTGCACTTAATCCTCCGCTATCAAACTTTCTCCAGCAATAACATTCTGTCCTTTTTTGACTAAAGTTTTTCTGTTATTAAAATAAATATCTACTCTACTTCCAAATCTAATCATTCCAATTCTTTCGCCTTGGCCAACTTCTTGTTTTTCTTGAACTTCGCAAACTATTCTTCTGGCAATAAGTCCTGCTATTTGGACAACAATAATCTGTTCTTCTCTGCCTTTTGTTTTAATTTTATAAAAATTTCTTTCATTTTCTTCGCTAGCTTTATCTAAAGATGCATTGACAAATTTACCAGGTTTATAAAAAATTTCTTCTATTGTTCCAGTAACTGGTGTTCTATTAACATGACAATTAAAAACATTCATAAAAATACTAATTCTAGTAAATGTTTTTTCTTCTAAACCCAATTCTTTGGGCCCAGATACATTCATAATGCTAGATACTATACCATCAGCAGGACTCACAAAAAACTTATCTTGATTGATTGAAACTCTGTCTGGGTCCCTAAAAAAATAATAAATCCAAATAGTCAAAATAATAAATATTAGACCTATAATTTTAGAAAAACTAAGTCCAACAAAGGACAAAATAACAGATATAGCTATAAACTTATGTCCTTCTTTATGAATCTTAGGAAAAATGTTATTAATCATATTATTAAATTTGATAATTTTTTATATATATGTATAAAAAATTCACTTAATCAATTTATATTTTTTAGTATTTTATGAGCAAAATTAAGGTAAAAAACCCCGTAGTAGAGTTAGATGGCGATGAAATGACCAGGATTATTTGGTCATTTATTAAAAAAAAGCTCATTACACCTTATTTAGATTTAAAGATTGAATATTATGACCTCGGTATAGAAAGTAGAGATAAAACTTCAGATAAAATTACAGTTGATTGCGCAAACGCAATAAAAAAACATGGAGTTGGTATTAAGTGTGCAACTATTACTCCGGATGAAGCTAGAGTAGAAGAATTTAAATTAAAAAAAATGTGGAGATCACCCAATGGTACAATTAGAAATATTCTTGGTGGTACGGTTTTTAGAGAACCAATTATTTGTAAAAATATACCTAAGCTAGTTCCAGGTTGGACTAATCCGATTATTATTGGCAGACATGCTTTTGGTGATCAGTATAAAGCAACAGATTTTCTTGTTCCTGGCAAAGGAAAGTTAGAAATGAAATGGACATCAGCTGATGGAAAAACAAAAAAAGAATTTGAAGTATTTAATTTTCCAAGCTCGGGTGTTGCTTTGTCAATGTATAATTTAGATAATTCTATTAAGGACTTTGCAAAGGCTTGTATGAATTATGGTCTTCAAAGAAATTATCCAGTTTATATGTCGACTAAAAATACAATCTTAAAAGGTTATGACGGAAGATTTAAAGATTTATTTCAAGAAGTTTTTGATAAAGAATTTAAAGAAAAATTTCAAAGAGCTAAATTAACTTACGAACACAGATTAATAGATGACATGGTGGCTTGTGCAATGAAATGGAATGGAGGTTATCTTTGGGCTTGTAAAAATTATGATGGAGATGTGCAATCTGATACTGTTGCTCAAGGATTTGGCTCTTTAGGTTTAATGACTAGTGTCTTGATGACTCCTGATGGAAAAATAGTTGAGTCAGAAGCTGCGCACGGAACTGTAACAAGACACTATAGGATGCACCAACAAGGAAAAGAAACATCTACAAACCCTATAGCATCTATTTTTGCATGGACCAGAGGATTAGCCCATAGGGGAAAGCTTGATAATAATGAGAAATTAATTAAGTTTTCAAAAAATCTAGAAGAAGTTTGTATTAATACAGTAGAGAGTGGTTCAATGACAAAAGATTTGGCAATACTAATTGGTAAATCTACAAAGTATCTAACTACAAATCAATTTTTAGAGGCTATTGACAGCAATTTAAAGAAAAAACTTAGCTAATTTTTTTTGATATTACTTTAAAAGCTTCCTGAATTTTATTTTTATTAATTCCTCCAGCCTGAGCAAAATCTTTTCGTCCTCCACCCCCTTTTCCGCCAAGTATCTCTGAAACAATTTTCACTAAATTTACTGAGTCATATTTTTTTGTTAAATCATGAGTCACACCGACTGCAACCCCTACTTTTTTTTCAATAATTGTAAAAGCTAAGACTATCCCTTTTTTAATTTCTTTTTTTCCGCTATCTATAATATTTCTAAGCTCCTTAGTGTCTAATCCATCTAGCACTTGGTAGCGTAAAATAAAATCTTTGATCTTAATATCTTTAATTTTATTCAATTTTGCATTATTAAGAACAAATTTAGTACGTGCACGATTTAATTGGTCTGTTAAAAGTTTAATTTTTGGATTCAAATTTTCTTGAAGATTTATTTCTTCGTCGGAAATTTTTGGTTTTTCACCTAGTGCTTTTATTTTATCTCTTATTAATTTTAAATCCTCAAAAAACTTTTGAGCTTTTTCTTTTTTTTCTCCTTTTTCGTAATTTTCGTAATCCTCTAATTGTTTATCTCTTAAGGCTTCGACTCTTCTAACTCCTGCTGCTATAGATGATTGGCTAACTATTTTAAATCTCCCAATATCTTTTGTATTTTTAACATGAGTTCCTCCACATAATTCGGTAGAAAAAAAACCTCCATTTTCTTTTCCCATGGACAAAACTCTAACTTCTTCGCCGTATTTTTCTCCAAACAAAGCTAAAGCTCCTTTTTCGACAGCTTCTTTTGGTGTCATAATTCTTGTTTTAACATTCGCTGCAGTATTAACCATATCATTCACAAATTTTTCAATTTTTTTAATTTCCTTACTATCAATAGGTTTGTTGTGACTAAAATCAAATCTAAGTTTTTCCGGACTTACTAACGATCCTTTTTGTGTAACATGTTTACCCAAAGTTCTTCTTAAAGCTTCGTGTAACAAATGTGTTGCAGAATGATATGCTCTTGCATTATTCCTTCTTTCTACATTTATTTCTAAATTAACACTCTGATTAGTTTTTAAAGAACCTTTTTCGATTTTTCCTAAGTGGACATGTAAATCACCCATTTTTTTTTGAGTATCTTTAATAATAACTTTACAATCATTAGAGTAAATTATCCCTTGATCACCTACTTGACCTCCTGACTCTGCATAAAATGGAGTTTGGTTAGTTACTATCTCTATTTCATCGCCTGTCTTTGCTTCATTAACAAAATTTTTACCTTTTGATATCTTTAAAATAATTCCCTCTACCTTATCAAACTCGTAACCCAAAAATTCTGTTGGTTTAAGTTCTTCTCTTGCTTTAAACCACTTTTCCTCTAAAGATTTATCCCCTGATCCCTTCCAACTAGCTCGAGCTAGCTCTTTACTTTTTTCCATTGATTTATCAAAACTGTTCGTGTCAATTTTAATATTTTTATTTTTTAAAATGTCTGCAGTTAGATCTAAAGGAAAACCATAAGTATCATAAAGTTTAAAAGCAATTTCACCAGGAAAAATATTATTTTTCACTTTTTCTAAATCCTGGTTAAGAATTTTAATACCTCTATCCAATAATGAAGAAAATTTTTCTTCTTCGTTTTTTAATGTTTCTACAATTAAATCTTTACCTCTTTTTAACTCAGGATAACTCTGAGACATTTCGTTTAAAAGAAAATTAAATAATTTATAAAATATAGGATCTTTGGTTCCTAAGGTGTGTGCATGACGCATCCCTCTTCTCATAATTCTTCTTAAGACATAACCACGTCCTTCATTGGAAGGTAAAACTCCCTCTGCTATTAAAAAACTACTTGCTCTTAAATGGTCAGCAATAACTCTATGACTTGCAATAGTCTTGCTATCTATTTTAGTTTTTGTAATTTCTGATGAAGCGGACATTAATTTTTTAAAATGATCAATATTATAGTTGTCATGAGTTCCTTGAAGAACTGCGGTTATTCTTTCTAAACCCATTCCTGTATCAACAGAGGGTTTAGGTAAATCTATTCTTTTTTCCTTAGAAATTTGTTCAAACTGCATAAATACTAGATTCCAAATCTCAATAAACCTATCTCCATCTTCATTGGAACTTCCTGGGGGACCTCCTTTTAATTTTTCACCATGATCAAAGAATATTTCTGAGCAAGGACCACATGGACCAGTTTCTCCCATTGACCAAAAATTATCTGCAGTTGATATTTTAATAATCTTATTTTCTGATAAACCAGCTACTTTTTTCCATAACTTGAAAGCTTCTTCGTCCTCAGAATAAACAGTTACTGATAATTTTTCTTTTGGAAGGTTAAAATCTTTTGTTAATAATTCCCATGCATAATAAATGGCCTGTTCTTTAAAATAATCACCAAATGAGAAATTACCTAACATTTCAAAAAATGTATGATGCCTTGGTGTATAACCAACATTTTCAAGGTCATTATGTTTTCCACCAGCTCTAATACATTTTTGTGAAGTAGTTGCTGTTTTGAAAGGTTTTTTTTCCAGTCCTGTAAAAACATTTTTAAATTGAACCATTCCTGAATTTGTAAACATTAAAGTTGGATCATTATTGGGAACAATATTACTGGATTCGACTACTTCATGTTTCTTTTTTGAAAAGTAATTAAGAAACTTTCTTCTTATTTCACTCATTAAAATATTGTTCATATGACTATTAAATACAGATATTTTTTTAGTTGTCCATATTTATACAACTTTTAATAGAGTTTATTTTGTGGGAAACGAAAGGCTTTTTTAAGCCTTTCGTTTTAGACATGAGATGTTAGAAGTTTTACTCTTCTTTATCGCTAATTTTTTCTTTTGTGGACGGATTACCTTCTATTTTTTTTGAAATTAATCCAGCCTTATCCCTAATTATCTTTTCTATTTCTTCTGCAACCTTTGGATTTTTTTCTAAATAGATTTTTGCATTTTCTCTTCCTTGGCCTATTTTTTCACCTTTATATGAATACCATGCTCCAGATTTTTCTACGACCTCAGCTTTCGCACCAAGATCTATAAGTTCTCCTGATTTGCTTATTCCTTTTCCATACATTAAATCAAATTCTACAACTTTAAAGGGAGGTGCTACTTTGTTTTTAATAACCTTAACTCTTGTTGAGTTTCCAATTATTTGGTCCTTATCCTTTATTGCCCCTATTCTTCTGATGTCCATTCTTACTGAAGAATAAAATTTTAATGCATTTCCTCCTGAAGTTGTTTCTGGATTTCCAAACATAACACCAATTTTCATTCTAATTTGATTTATAAAAACCACCATTGTGTTTGATTTAGACACTGAACCAGTTATTTTTCTCAAAGCTTGACTCATTAGTCTTGATTGAAGCCCAACATGATGATCTCCCATTTCCCCTTCTAATTCAGCTTTTGGAGTTAATGCTGCAACTGAGTCAACCACTAAAACTGATATTGAACCTGATTTAATTAATGTATCAGCGATTTCTAGTGCCTGTTCACCAGTATCTGGTTGCGAGATTAAAAGTTCGTCAGTTTTTACACCTAATTTTTTAGCATATACTGGGTCCATTGCATGCTCGGCATCTACAAAAGCACATGTTCC
>MDSV01085578.1_pt1 | contig 47650 bp, 32 predicted proteins | sample 810851 | NCBI WGS metagenome assembly MDSV01 (sample SAMN05326640, study PRJNA326480) | marine metagenome | isolation source: seawater | place: Atlantic Ocean: North East | collected 2012
CATGATGAGTTACGGCCTTCTTTGAAGCTAAGGAAATCTTCTGTTCCAATGATATTCGATTAATGGCATTTGGAACAGTGTTCGGCATATCAAGAAAGGAGGTAATACCTCCAGAAGCAGCGGCCCTACTACCGCTTTCCAAATCTTCCTTTTCAGGATTTCCAGGGTCACGAAAGTGCACATGGGGATCTATCGCTCCAGGTAATAGATACAATCCCGTTGCGTCTATCACAGATTCTCCATTCTGAACCTTCAGCCCTCCTTGTGGGGCAATAGTTTTGATTGAACCAGCAGCAACACGCAGGTCGCCTTCTACTATTCCGCCAGGGAGGACCATCATCGCATTCTGAACAAGTAGGTCCCCGCTCATCGTATCAACAACCCTCGGTAGGGATGGTACCTCATCACCATTGCCATAGAGCTCAATCGAGTTGTGAGGTTGTGTTCATATATCCCCTGTACGCCGGAAAGACAACGGGTTGGAGTAGTCAGGTTATCTCGTCGGGCTCATAACCCGGAGATCGGTGGTTCAAATCCACCACCCGTTACCAAAAACTAAATCTAAACTAAAAGTGAAAAAACGATACACTGAAAGTAAATTAGTATAGAAAAACACTTTCAAATAGTAATTGCACTCCATCGTTTGTTCATATACCTCCGACTGTCAGTCAGGTACATACACGGTGAGCAAATGGATGAGAAGACAGCAAGTGAAAAAGTCGAAGAAGAGGAACTAGTGATAGATGTGGACGAACCACAGGCGACTATTGAAGATCTACCAGGTGTAGGTCCAGCAACAGCTGAGAAGCTCAGAGACGCTGGTTTCGATGACTTGCTTGCAATTGCGGTAATGAGTCCTTCAGAATTGGGTGAGCAAGCTGAGCTCGGCGAAGCGGTGTCTGCAAAAATAATCGCTGGAGCTAAGAAATTAGCTAATATTGGCGGATTCATTAGTGGAGTCGCATTACTGGATAAGAGAAGTAAGGTAATGAAACTAACTTCTTCCACATCGGCTCTCGATGAACTACTGGGGGGTGGATTCGAAACTCAGGCAATTGTCGAAGTATACGGCGAATTTGGTAGTGGCAAGACACAAGTAGGGCATCAGCTAGCCGTCAATTGCGTTCTACCATTGGAACAAGGAGGGTTTGGGGGAGAAGTATTCTACATCGATACTGAGGATACATTCAGACCAGAAAGAATTACCCAGATGGCCGAGGGAATGGGATTAGTCCCCTCTGAAGTACTCGAGAGAATACATGTCGCTAGAGCCTACAACTCCGCTCATCAAATGCTGCTAGTGGATGAAATTCAGAGAATGGGAAGGAGCATCGATGTCAGACTGATCATCGTTGACTCATTGACCAGTCACTTCAGAGCCGAGTATCTGGGTCGTGGGATGCTAGCCGCTAGGCAACAAAAGCTCAATCGCCATCTAAAAGATCTCAAGAAGCTAGCCGACATAAACAATGCCCTGGTTTTAGTTACCAACCAGGTTCACTCCAAGCCTGATGCCATGTGGGGTGACCCAACCAAGCCAATTGGGGGTCACATAGTGGGACATGCAAGCACTTTCCGCCTGTACCTTAGGAAATCCAAGGGGGGCCGTAGAATTGCTCGCCTAGTGGACAGTCCTAACTTGCCTGATGGGGAGGCGGTCTTCAACGTGACAAGCGAGGGTCTGCGGGACTGATCACCCGCGGACCCCGTGTCCGACTACGCCAGCTCAGTCATCGCAGTCCTAACTTCTTCAATCAACACTGCTAAGTGATTTTTATCGAACCCTAGCTTAATATCCGCTGCAGAGAATAGTTCCGGCAGAGTTTTGGTATTTCCCAGTTTCATAGCATTTGAATAATCTGACAATGCTTTTTCACCATCTTTCCGTTGTGTCCTCCAGAGCTGCAAGGCTCCTAACTGAGCTATACCATACTCAACATAGTAGAAAGGAGCTCCGTAGAGATGACCCTGTTGTTGCCAAGAGATATCCCTGAATATTTCATATTCATCCCATTCCATATTGGATCCGAACCTATCTCTTATAGAGTTCCAAATTTCCTTCCTTTGCTCTCTGCTATGGTTTGGATTAGCATATATCCAATGTTGGAATGAATCTATTGTGGCTATCCAGGGAAGTAGAAAAATAATCCCTTCCAAGTGACCTATTCTAGCTCTATCAGATTCTTCCCGATCATAGAATTCCTCCCACTTATCCTGTGTCATGAGCTCCATCGACATTGAAGCAACCTCTGCAAATTCTATCGGGTAGCTCCTTTCGCCAATGAGCTCAAGGTCACCGCAGTAGATAGAGTGGAATGCATGTCCTGCCTCATGTATCATAGTTTCCAGATCTCCCTGCAAACCTGCAGCATTCATGAATATGAATGGAACCCTACTTTTTTGCAGATAATACTGATATCCGCCTGGGGCCTTCCCCTTCCTAGTATCCAAATCAAGAGTATCCATTTCAACTAGCATATCGAACTTCTCACCTAGGTCATCAGACATTTTGTGAAACAAAGAAGAGAGCCTTTCTACCATTTCTCCAACATCGGCAAAGGGCCTCAATGGCATTCTCCCCTCTAAATCTGGTCCCACTCCAGTTTTCTCATTAACATCCCATGGACTTAGAATACCTAGGTCAAGACTTTCAACTCTCTTGGAATTTATCTCATGCATTAATGGGATACAAACTGATTCAATTGCGTCATGGAACTCCAAGCAGTCTTCCTTGGAATAGTCAAACCTCTCCATCGCTCTAAACATATAGTCAGTATAGGTTTCGAAACCCGCATTCACAGCTATCCGGTGCCTAATTTTAATCAACTCATCAAAAATGTCTGATAACCTATCTTCATCTTTCATTCTCCTGTCGGCAACTCCTTTCCACGCACTGGATCTTACTTGCCTGTCGTTCGCCTCTAGGAAAACCCTCATCTCAGGAATGGTATATTCTTCACCATTGAATTCAACTGTCATTGCTCCATTAATGGCTTGTGCCTCGGTAACTAATTTGGTTTGCTCCACTCCTAGTGGAATATTCTCTTTTCTAAAAATCTCAACATCATTCCTCATGGATCTAATCATCAGGGCATATCTTTCTGGAAGATTATCTATGGCCTCATGCTCAATCAGTCTCCGATTAAGTGAATCGGAGAACTCTGAAAGTTTCGGTCTTACATTTTCTACGAAATCTAGGAAAGACTTCCTTTTATCCTCACTCTCGGTATCACAGGTCATTGCAATGTAGAGAAGTGCACCTTTTTCTGAGATGTGCTCAGAAAGCTCAGAAGCATCCCTTATTGCTTTCTCAAGACAACCAGAACAGGTCATTCTTCTGTTGAGGAGGTCTTCAGTGTAGGGTTTGATTTCCTCCCAGATGCCCGCATCAAAATCACTCCTTACGAAAGACCCACTTTCCTTGTCCACTGCGATATCGCCCATATTCATCCCACAATGCCAATGGATATTACCCTGACTGTTGATCTCATAAATCACTCATTGATGCATGAAGAAGGAAGGCCTGCTCTATCTTACTATTCGATAACGTTTCATTCTTGGTAATTGCCCCTATCTTGACAAGTCCACCGATTGTTGGAAATGGCCTTCTTGTTATCATTCTCCCTCCCAGATGCTCAATAATCCTCTCTGCTTCACTACTGTGATGGTTATACTCCTCCATTGGAATACTAGTCTCTTCCATACCCTTCGTAGTATCAATCTCAGGTAGTCTAATGATCCAGGCCTTAGCATCTCCCTTGGATATACCAGATCTCTCAATTGCTACTCTTATTTGCCTAGTCCCGGAGACTACTCTTAGGAATTCTGCTCCAGAATCCCTTGCAACCATTGTCCCCTTCTGCTCATTTCTCCTAACTTGATGCCATGCCGACCACAGGTGTACTTCACTAGCAGCAACCTCATAAGAAATTAGAATCCAACGTTCATCAGGACGCCACTCTTCCATATCTGCGATCAATGAGGAGATATTCTCTATGGGCGATGAAAACTTTACTCCCCAAGCAGGAAACCAAGGTATTGTCGCCATATAATCATCGCTCGGTCTTGTCGGAGTTCAATTGTCCTTTCTGCTAGATCTCCTCGTCATTCTAGCGGCATCTCTGACTAGATTCTCTACAAGTCTTACGCTCCACCCCCTTAAATCGGACAATCTTTCTCGATCTTTCTCTGTTAGTTCTGCTACATCTGATACTTCACTCACTCCAAGGAGTTTGGACATCTCTCTCGCTCTCACTCTGCCAATTCCCTTGAGAGAAACAAGTCCAAGTATGTCAGATTTACAACCATATCTGACCCTTCTCCGAGTCTCCCCTATTGCATCTATCAGGGTTTCGTGTGCTTGTCTTCCGAATGCAGATATTTCCTCATCCTCGATTACGATTCTCCTTGATGCATAGAGGAGCCATTCAGCTAATTCTACACGACTTCTAAGATCGCCAGGCTGTACTCCCCAATTCTTTTCTATAGAGCTCATTGTTTCTTCTTCCATCCAAGATTGTAGAACCAAAGCCCCCTTCATCCGCCTATCTTCATCATGATCAACAGCACTTCCAAGCATCTCCCTCTCATGGATATGTAATGCAGATTGAACCCTATCAAAATCTGATTTCCTAAGCCACAGAGGTAAGAAATCAGGCGTGCAGGCTACTAGATGAAGTAGGCTTATTGGAGAAAATTGTTGAAACTCATCACGACCGGAAATTATCTCCATGGCCTTTCCAAGTCCATCTCTCAGAATTCTTCCAGATAGTGGATTCAGGTATAGCATAGATATTCTCTTGCCTAGGGGAGTTGGAAGATATGTCATTGTCGGAGACTCCGAACGCCCAATAGTATCTTCACTCATTGAATTTGCCTTCTTAAAGCCAAAAATAGCAGGCCCATTCCTCCTCGTCTCAAATTTTCTAACTTCTCTTCGAGTTGACAGCTCGACCCCAAGGACGCTAGCAGCTGAATTTGCCCAAGTAGGGACTTCATCTAACCACTCTTCTTCATTCAGAGAAGAAGGCTGTTCATCTTGTATTTTCTTAGCTACTTTTTCAGAGTCCCCTTCTCTAGTAAGCATCCCATTCTCAACTAACCAGGCTATCGCTTCATCTAATCTATCTGCCAAAGTCTCGGGCCTCATTTGAGTAGCTAAAAAAGTACTATCAAAGAAACGACTCACTGAGTATCTATCATTCAAGATCCCACTAGAGATTAATGAAAGGACATGAGTCAGCAAAGCAGGATCCTCAATAGCGCTTTTTGCCATAGGATTAGCTAGTTTTGAAGTCACATCTTCCGGCTCACTATTCAGATATAGGTCGACTAATCTTTTTTCCTCATCCGAATCTTTCGATAGAATCCATGCATCGCCATATTCGTCATACTTGGGACGACCAGCCCTACCTAGCATCTGTCTAATTTCCATTACTGATAACGGCATTGAAGCACTGGCGGCTACACTCCACCTCCTGAAATCTCTAATCACAACTCTCCTTGCTGGGAGATTGACGCCTTGTGCAAGGGTGGGTGTGGCAACAATGCATTTTATGTCCCCCTTCTTGAAAGAACTCTCAATAATTCCTCTTTGGCGATGTGTTAGTCCTGCGTGATGAAAACCAACTCCTCCCTTGATTGACTTAGCCAAGGAGGACCCAGTGGAAGAATTCTCTCCCCCCTTGGAAATTTTATCTGAAATATACTTCCAATTTTCTATCGTTTCTCCTGTGATTATATTAAAATCACCCTCTGTTAGGCTTAGTAGATATTCTGAAAGAACCCTAGCTTCCTTAACTGCCGAGGCTCTTGAAGATACAAAAACAAGTAATTGGCCCCCTATGGAAATAGTATCTTCTAAAGCGGCCTGAAGCCTCCTATTCTTCATTCCAGGTAAAGCTCTAGATTTGACTTCCTCCCTTTCTCCCCCTCCCTCAATTCTATGAATACTAACATCAAGGTCAGTCATTATCCCACAGTGTAATGGTATTGGTCTCCAATCGGACTTAACATGTTCTGCTCTCAGCCATTTTGACAGCTTTTCTGAGTTTCCTACAGTAGCTGAAAGTGCGATTATTTGAGCTTCTGGACGAATATGCATTATTCTGGAAAGAGTAACTTCCAGGGTGGGCCCTCTGCTGAAGTCATTCAGAAGGTGAAACTCATCTGATACCACCACTCCCAGATTTTCTAGAAATCCCACTCTTGTCCTTAGTATGGAGTCCAGCTTCTCGCTTGTGCATACCAAGATATCAGAGTCCTCTACACTGGATGATTCACCTCCCCTGTCCCCAATCGCTAAACCCACTGTTAATCCAACTGACTCAGCAATTTCCTTCATCTCCTCGAATTTTTCATTTGCGAGCGCCTTCAGAGGAACTACGTAAGCGCCACGCATTCCTTTCATATCACCAATTAATCGATTAATGATGCCTATGTATGCCACAAGTGATTTCCCACTCGCCGTGGGGATTGTCAGCATCAGATTTTTCCCTTCTAAAATTGGAGGTAAAGCTTCCATCTGTGGAGGAAAAAAACTCTCAATTCCCCAATTATTTTTCAGAAAATTAGTAATCCTCGGATCAATCCCAAGACTCTCAAGTCCATCCTCTGAAGTCGCCACGACTCTGCTTATATTCGGCCGTTCTAAAGGATGCCGCGAATAATGAGCTAATTCCACCGATGGTATGCTGGATGCCCCTCTGAAACTGCTACAAAGAGACCTTCACCAGTAGCACATATCTTCTCCTCACAAATCAGGCTCATTCTTATCTTCGCTCTATCGGAACTCAATTCAATTACCTCCGACGTAATTTTCAGTATCTTGTCATTTGGAGTAGGTCTTCTGAGGTTGATGCTATATGACGCAGTTACTGTGCAGGGAGGACTATTGACTCCTTCATTTTCCATCAGTGCTACTGCCGCAGTCCAATTTCCATGACAGTCCATAAGTGCCCCTATTATCCCGCCATTAACCATTCCAGGGAATGCTTGATGATGTTCTTCTGGATTAAACTCCATATACATTCCATTATCTGTTCTGAAAGATCGTATTCTCAATCCTCTCTCATTCGCTGGACCGCATCCAAAACATATACTCGATGGAGCATATTTTTCCTGTACCGAAAGATCACCATTACCACTCATATGCTATAGGAAAGGCCCTAGGGAATTGAATAATTCCCATAATTGTCCCAGCGTATCCTATTTATGTCGAACCTACTGGGAGGAGCGTTGACGAATCCCAAAGGGGGCTCAGTAGATGGGTCAAAGTCCGATAGGCCTGAAAGCCTGATACCTAGATCAAAGAGAAGAAGGTTCGCTCCATTGAAAGTAGCGAATCAAATACCTAAGAGGAGGAGAATGGAGATAGAGAAGGCACTCGAAGGAAGTGTTGGAACTCCAAAGAAATGGTCTCGTCAGAGTGGTCCGAGAAATCATAGTTTTCTCCGTAAGAGAATTCTCCCAGGCTCAATTAGGAGACTTGAATTCGATCTTCTTTCTGTTGAAATAGGGGAGTCATGGCCAGTTCCAGTAACCGTAGTTCATGGCTCTCGTCCGGGCCCAGTAGTTACACTTCTTGGTGCCGTGCATGGAAATGAACTAGTGGGTCCATTGGCTTTGACATATCTATCAGGTCCAAATTTCATTGGAATTGGTAAGTCTATAGATCCCGAGGCATTAGCAGGAACAATAAGAATCGTACCTGTTGTGAATATGCCTGGTTACAAGATGAAGAGCAGATATATGCCAGATGGAAGGGACTTGAACAGATCATTCCCTGGAAAGCCCGATAGTAACACGTCCTTTCGCGTAGCAGATAGATTATGGAAACAAATTATCGCGGGTAGCGATTATGTCATTGACCTTCATACAGCAGCCGTAGGGAGAACTAATATGCCTCAGATTCGCGCCAATCTTGCACATGCCTCTAGCAATAAAATAGCCAGATCATTCGGTATTGAGGCCATATTGGACAATGCAGGCCCGAAGGGCTCTCTAAGGAGAGTCACCAATGATTATGATATCGCCTGCATCACTTTCGAGGGAGGGGGTCCCGATGAGCTCGATCCCGAATCAGTACAGGTCTCTTTGTACGGTATCCTCAATGTTCTGAGGTCACTAAGGATGATACCGGGTCATCCGAGTAGGCCAAGCTTCAGGATTCTGGCATCTGGCTCACTCTGGATTAGGTCTGATCAAGGAGGCTTATTGGATGTACTTGCTCCAGCAGGTAGCTTTGTGGAAGAAGGGGAAGTGGTAGCTACAGTTACTAATCCAGAAAGCCCGGATGAGTCACATGATGTGATTTCCCCGACTAAGGGCCTGATGATCTGCTCGGCGACCAATCCCTTCGTTACGGCAGGAACTCCAGTTGGTCATATTCTCCCAGTGACAAAGGGAGTCCAAACAATAAGGAAGAGACTTGACGATGATGACTGCTTAGTTATCAGTGGAGCAGATGGCGATCCAGTATGGAGAGATGATGATGATGTTGAGGACATTACAGTAGGGGGAGAATGGTCAGGTGGCACTGTAGACGCCGAATGGGCCACAAACCCTCCAACTGATTCCGATGAAGAAGCGGCCGAGGCTGATCCCTCTCAGTAAGTTCCTGGAGGGGGAGGGGGCGGGATATCCTCCTCGTTAATACTGTCAATCTTGGGTATTGAAGAAATCATGGTTGACAAGTCTGGTGCGCTTGGGAGTGCATATGAGAATTCATTATCCTTCGGTCCTCCTCGATTCAAATCCACAGTATTACTACGGGGACTGATCTGGTAGAACTCATATGCTTCTTTCAGTTTCCTCCTGTGTGAAATCTGTGTGCTAATCAAGTAGCTAATTCCAAAGAAAGAAGCAATTGAAATTATTAGTGCCACAATGCCTACCGGAGTCAGAATGTATGATACTGCCCTTTCAGAAAAAGAGTTACTACTTTTCGAAATGACCATTTCAAAGCTCCAAAGGACCTCGGTGACTACTCCGCTGTCAATAATCAATGCAGAAACCTGTATTATGCGAGATCCCTCAGAACAGAGATAAATCTCTAGATTTTCATCAGGAGAATCACAATCAAGCGAGGCAATTGATATATTTCTATTACTCATTAGGGCACTCTCATTTAGAGAGTAATCCCCTATTCTCCAAGAGATTGTATATTCAACCCCCTCTGGGATAATCCCAACATCTAGATTAAGAGTCTCATTCTTAGTATACCATCTATCCATGCCCTCGGAGGAGATATCAAGCAAATTAATTCTTGAAAAACCCTCATCAATCAACTCATTACAGTCGTCATCGATACCATTCCAGGCCTCATTCGAGTCAGGATTCACGGAATCATCTGCATCATTACAATCCTCGAAATCAAGGAACCCATCTTCATCGTTATCATAATTGAATACAAGGGGATCTGACCCCATATCAAGAACTTCGTCTCCATCAAGGTACCCATCTTTATCCGAATCAGCATCGATAGAAGAGGTTGAAAATACATGAAACTCTTCATAATCCTTCAAGCCATCTGAATCAGTATCAATATCTATGAAGTCTTCATCAATTGACTCGTCACAATCATTGTCCTTTCCGTCAAGTACCTCGGAAAGATAACCCGCTCTCTCAGAATCCTCATCATCACAGTCCTCGAACCAATACTCTCCATCTCCGTCATTATCGGGGTCAGCTGAGATAGGATCGGTACCAGTAATTTGAATTTCATACCCGTCGGGAAGCCCATCTCCATCAGTATCGCCGTTGTATGGGTTAGTAGAGAGATTGTGATATTCCTCAAAGTCACTAAGCAGGTCACCATCTGAATCTATCGTATCGAAGCCATCATCCATTACCTCGTCACAGTCATTATCTATTCCATCAAGAACCTCATTGAGGCCAGGGGATCTGAAACCATCGTTATCATCGCAGTCTTGGAACCAATACCACCCATCGCTATCATCATCTGGGTCAACAATGTTGGGATCGCTCCCATGGGTCAAAACCTCAATTCCATCATTCAACCCATCATCATCGGAGTCACTGTCCAAGTGATTAGTCAGATGAGTGTAATATTCAGCCCAATCGAAAAGACCATCTCCGTCAGAATCAGTAAAATTGAATCCTTCATCGGTTTGTCCTTCACAATTGTCATCAAGTCCATTGAGGATTTCAGGTCTTCCAGGATTAATCATTGGATTGTTATCATCGCAGTCGTTAAAATGGTAGAACAGATCACCGTCATCGTCAGGATCGAATGTAAGTGGATTACTGCCCCAGAAATTTATTTCCGCACCATCTGACAGGCCATCATCATCAGTATCACTGTCAAGCGGATTAGTATTGAAAGTCATTATCTCTTCCAAATCTCCTATGCCGTCCAAATCTGAATCAGGAGACAGTGGATCAGTACCGTGATTCATCACTTCTTCATAGTCACTCAGTCCGTCATCATCTGAGTCCGAGTCATAGGGATCAGTTCCCCATATCTCAGTCTCATCGATATCCTCCAATCCATCATCATCATGATCAAGATCAGCATCAGTGCCATGTAATATCATCGACCATTGGTTCAGGGTTCCAGTAGTTCCCGAATCAACATCCCTTACCTTCAATTGCCATTCCCCTAGTGAGGACTCGTCCCAAAGATGAACGGAGTTGAAAGTCCAATTATCATAGTCATCGCCATTATCGTTTCTTTGTTCGGCTAGCCAAGACTCCTTGCCAGATGGAGACACAAGCACAATTTCCAAGTCCCCCCTCGAAGAATGTGAGATATCCACAATCACATCGACACTCTCAATGGCGATATCAGTACTGACAGAGGCATTAAATGAGCTCCAAGATGAGTTTGCGTCATCTATCTGATAATTAGTCGAGATTGGCCCAACACTGAGATTAACCTCATCATCTACATTTACCCATGATGAAGCTAGTGAGACCGCGGACCCAGCATCCACGGCTCCGAATCCATACTTGTGAGATACATCATGCCCTGCTCCATTTATTTCCCATGATGAATCAGAGGGATCATTTTTCCTCGCACTGTTTACCAGTATGTGTTGGACATCCCTCCAAGTAAGGTTCTGATTCGCTTCTAGCATCAGAGCAATAACCCCTGAGGCCAGAGGAGTTGCACTAGATGTTCCTCCAAATGTATCAGTCACATTTCCTGATGAGTTGTAACCTCCAGAGCCGACTATGTCTGTGGTTGTTATGGCCTCGCCATCACCATTTGAATGAGCCGCAACTAGAATGTTAGCACCAGGCTCTGCATAGTAAGACTGCTGTCCGAAGTGCGATATTGCTGTAACTGCAATTGTAAATCTACTATTTGCGTATCCATCATAGTTCGAATCATCATCGGATTGTAGGCCATTACCCGCCGCCCACGTTATGATATTCCCCAAACCGTTCCTTCCCTGATATGCATCATTTTCGAATGCGGCGAGCATTAGAGGCCCCGGTGCTTCTAATGTCCGACCGTTGTCACTGGGTCCCCAAGAATTAGAATATATGTCCACATATCCATTTTCATAACTCAGAGCTCGCGACTCGTCAAAATCACTCACGGAGCATGCTATTAGTGTTGAGCCGGCAATATTAGCTCCAAAGGCCGCCCCTGAGACGTACAGTGAGTTATTCCCTGCTGCGGCGGCGACACCAGCGGCGGCGGTTCCATGCCCATCAAAACTCAGGGGGCTCGGGTCAGAATCATCATTGCACCAGTCGTAGGACGCCGATTGATCATATCTCGGAGAAATATCTGGGTGCGAATAATCAAGTCCATCATCCACTATACTGATTATTACTCCAGAACCATTGTACATGTTCCAAGCACCAGTGAGGTTAGCATCTTCACCGGAAACTCCTCCTGTTTGGCCGAAGTTATCAAGATGCCACTGAGAGCTTAATTCAGGATCATTGGGCGAATATCTTTCATGCATTTCACTCTTTGTAATAGGCGAATAAGCCTCTATCTCTCCTGCTTGTAATGACTCTGAAAGCCTCTTTAAAGGCTCTGAACCACCTTCAAGCTCCCAAATGAATGCTCCCTGCAATATACCAGTCTCTTTACTAGAGATGGGCTTAGAGAGTGACATCGAATGCTCTGAAATAGGTACACTGGTAACAATAAGCCACTCTCTTGTTTCATAGAGCTCATCTAGATGATATGAGTCTATATCCCCTACTCTGTCGAACGCTAGCTGAACCTGAATCGAGTATCCTTCAAGTACCGATTTTGCTGAGATTTCATCTTCCCGTTCATCAATATTTTCTGCAGACACGAGAGCTACAAAGGGAGAGAAAAGAAGAATCACAACCATTAGGATGGCGTATCGCATGGTGTACCTCGTCCAACTAAGACATATAGGCATTCGTAGTCGACGTTAGAGACATAATTCACTATTTTCCATCAAATGTAGAGATTTCATTACGAACTTCTCTATCTGTCATTAGTCTTCTCTGCGACTTAGCTACCTCGAATAGATACTCTACCAAACTATCAGTTACTTCATATCCATTCTGACTGAGCCACCATGTAATATTAGATCTACCACTCATGTGCCCTATACGAATCACCTGTTGTAATCCATAATCTCCTGCGGGCACACCCGAGTAGACTCTATCTGCGAGCCAGTGGTCTCCCTTCGCCATCGCCTTAACCACTGCACTAGCATGAACGCCAGTACCAGTCTCAAATGCATCTTCGCCGAATACTGGATAATTTCTAGGGAGGGCAACCCCAACATATTCGTGTGCCTTTTTCATGTAGTCATTCAATGAAGTGAGATCATTCTCAATCACCCCCATCAAGCTTAGGTTCACTAGAGTTTGATCTATTGGCGCATTTCCTGACCTCTCTCCGACTCCTAGAGCTGTCCCATGGATTACATCAGCTCCTGCCTCGTAAGCTGCGAGATTATTTGCAACACCAAGTCCACGGTCTTGATGACCATGCCAGTTTACTTCTATATCTCTTCTATTGAAGCCCGAATCAGGAATCACTTCCTCTTGAATGAACCCTAGTAACTTCTTGACGCCATTTGGAGTAACATGACCACATGTATCACATACACAAATCCTGTCCGCACCTAGCTCCATAGCCCTAGTGTATACTTTCTTGATTTCTTCGGGCTTGCTTCTTGTCGTATCCTCAGTTACGAACATCACTGGGATGTCATTATCCACGGCAAATGTAACTGCAGATTCTGCAGTTGACATTATTCTCTCCATGGTCCATCCCTCAGTATACTGTCTTATCGGACTGGTCCCAAGAAAGGCACTGGCCTGAATCTGCCTCTCGTGTTTCGATTGTAGATCAACCAGTGGTTCAATATCTGAAACCAACGTCCTGACAGCACAGCCAGGACGGAGAGAATAATCCATCTCTCCCATGTGCTTCAACATTGAATCTATGTGTCCGACATGTTGAGGCCCAGCACCGGGAAGTCCCAAATCTACCTTCTGAATACCCAACTTCTCCATGAAATCAATAAGCTCTATTTTTTGCTCTATTGTGGGGTTTATTGCACTAGGGCTCTGAAGCCCATCCCTTAGGGTCTCATCATCAAACCACAAGTCATGAGGGTGATTCGACTGCTGCCTACTAATCTCATAATCAATGTTATTCCAATCAAAGATTAGCTCCTTCTCCTCCATCGCACCACCTACTTGTTTCGCTCCGCAACTACCTACCAAGTGCTTGAATCCATCGGGACGACGAAGTCGTGTTAGTTAGGGGCATTTCTCCTATTCTTTGAATCTGTCTCAAGCTTCAGTATCAGAGTCGAACAAATTATTATTCCAATAATTATCCCTTGTATTTCCCAGCCGGAGGAAACCAACAACAAGAAGAACATAGCCAGATATGCAAGTGAGAAAAAGAAAGATCTTGCAGCGGTTGGCATTCTCCCGTTTTCATCAATATCCTCTTCAAGGTCTATCCTCCAGACAGTAGATGCATACCAAAGACTCAGAATGAAACAGCTCCATCTGAGAATTTGATAGAGTGAGTCACTATAATCGAGATTTCCATGAGCGATAGGGGCGTATAGGGATGCAACCATGAGAAGAATAGTATAGGCCTTCATTTCAATCATAGTTCTAGCTCCCCCTTTGACATTAGGCATCATTGGCACCCCAACATCTCCATAATCCTTTGATTTGTAAAGTGCGAGTGCCCAGAAGTGAGGGGGCGTCCATAGGAAAATAATGAGAAACATCAACCATGGCATCATACTTCCCAGTTCTGTCACTGAGGAAAACATTGATTCCAGAGAATCATAAGACGTACTCAAAGAGCTCTCAGAAGCCGACCAACCAACAAGAGGAGGAGTAGAACCGGCAATACCTCCAATCACAATGTTTTGAGGAGTAGATCTCTTCAACCAAATACTGTAAATAAATACATAGAACAGTATGCTGAAAGTAGCCCAGAAGGCCGCTACTGAATTAGCCATGTAGTAAAGCCAAATGATTCCAAAAAGAGAAATTGATATACCGAAAATTAAGGCATTAGACGGAGAAATCTCTCCCATTGGTATCGGTCTGCTAGCCGTTCTAGACATCATCGGATCTATATCTCGGTCATACCACATATTGATTGAATTAGCACCTCCTGCTGTGAGATATCCGCCTATCAAGACAATAAAAATCGTCCATATTGTATTCTGAGAAATCCCGCCACCCTTAAGCAGATCATGCAATATTACTGAGCAGACCCCGGTAATCTGTAGTAGAATCACAACTCCCGGCTTAGTGAGTGCGAAATAGCTAGACATTTTCCCACGCATCTTCTCACCTATCCTGAATATCTTTTTTCGTCCTCACTGTACGAGACATAACTGTGACTCCTAGCCAAGCGGTTGCGAGAATGGTGAAAGAGATCGTTGCTACCATCAGGTGTGCTAGAGACAGATATTCTGAGAATCCATCAGATTCCCAAGAAATGATATATGAGGCTCCAAGTAATGCATTTCCAAAGTATGTTGCAGTGGAGGCCCAAACCCAATTCCTCAGTACCAATCCACTTTGTCCGTGTTCACATTCCTTCCATATCCTGTATGAAGAGAATGCCAACATCCCGCCAACGACCCCAACTAACCATCTATGGGCAATCTGAGACTGCAACTCCCAGTCTTCAATATTCTGGATCAACTGCCCATTACAAAGCGGCCATGATTCCATGACTCCCTCGACTCCACAACCATAGTTAGCTCCTGGAGTTGTGGAAACATATACTCCGGAGAATAGGGTAATCAGTGTTGAGACTGACAGTAAACCAATCCATTTCTTCCATTTTAATCCAACTAAAGGATCGAAGCTAATCCAACTAGGCAACTCCTCTTCGTCCCTACGGATTTCCATCCAGAGCCAGATTAGCGACAGTAGAAATGCAAGTGCGGAGCCAAGATGAATGGCCACACTCCAGTTCTCATTGTCTAATTTCACTGTCAGCCATCCGACAGCTCCCTGCCATATTATCAAGGCCAAGGTGAGTGATGAGACCCCTCTTACCCTTGGTGTATTCCAAATCTCTCTTCTGATTAGGAGCCAATTAAGTATCACCAAGGGGCCAACGAAAGCACCTGCAAGAAGCCTATGGAACCATTCAGTAAAAATTTGAAAGGAGGTATATCGGTGACCCGATCCCCTTGAATCAGCTTCATCTGGATTTTCCTCCCACCATTCTCCCTGTTCTTCTTCTGAGATATCAAATCCCAAGCTCCCAAAGCAGGTAGGCCAATCCGGACATGACTCGCCCGCATCATATATGCGAATCATTCCACCCATGGCGATTACTATGATTGTCAAAACGACTAGTACCTCAGTAGTCCTTCGAGGACTCACTGGGAAAGTCAGAAAATCACCTTTAGAGAACTCACTCTTCATCTAGGTGGGGGTCCACATCTATAGGTATACGTTCTTGCTCATACTCAAGCGTCGCTATTTTCATCGGGTCTAGAACGACTCTCTCTTTGGCCTCATCGACACCATAAAGCTGTACTAACTCGTCATTAAACTTCTCTCGAAGCTCATCCTCAGTGACATACAGCGGGGCTCCCATGCTTATCTGAAGTGCTCTAGCGCCTATTATTCGGGCCTTCTCAAATCTTGTGTGGTGTCTAACAGGCTTAACCATCGAGCGGCCGACCGAAGACCCCCACATAAGGACTGTGACTCCCATTCATTCCATCTTAGGGGCCCTGAGGCCTATTCTGAATTAACCAACATCGCCACTGCATTGCCTCCGCCAAGACATATGGTCACAATCCCATTCTTGTATTCGTTTCTATTCATCGCGTTAATTAGAGTCATTAGACACCTAGCTCCAGTTGCCCCCAGGGGATGACCAATAGATACCGCACCACCATGGACATTGAACCTGTCTCCCGGAATTTGAAAATGATCTTTTATGGCGCATGAAGCGGATGCAAAAGCCTCATTGTGTTCGTATAAGTCAACATCCCCTGCCTCTAATTTATTCCTTACGAGTAATTCCTCCACAGCAGGAATCGGGGCCGACATGACTCTGCTGGGCTCAACTCCCGAAGTTGTGTAATCAATAATTCTGGCTAAGATGGGTAATCCCAATCTATTGGCTACGGCCTCTGAAACTACCAAAACTGCCGAGGCCCCATCAGAAATTTGACTAGCATTACCAGCAGTAACCTGTCCATCTGTATCAAAAACCGGTTTAAGACTCCCTAAACTATCCATGTCTGCATCCGATCTTATTCCTTCGTCCAAGGTGAGCTCTTCCATAGTCAGGCACTCAGAGGCCAACCAGCCTTGTTTCCATGCATCTAGACTCAATCTATGGGAACGTAGAGAGTAGGAATCAGAAACTCCCCTCGAGATTCCAAATTCAATGGCACAAGTCTCACCAGTAATCCCCATTAAATCACCCGAGTAGGAATCAACAAGGCCGTCATGAGATAGAATGGAAATTAGGGACTTGAATGGAACATCTGAACCCCTCTTTACATCACGTACAAATCGGGGGGCATGTGTCATGGATTCCATTCCGCCTGCAACTACTATCTCTGATATTCCCGCTCTAATTTCAGTAGCCGCAATCATCACAGCTTTCAGACTGGACCCGCAAACCTTGTTCACTGTGGTGCAAGGTGTACTAACTGGCATACCGGCCCCTAGCGCTACTTGTCTGGCTGGAGCTTGACCAGATCCCGCTTGTAGTACCTGGCCCATGTAAACTTGATCCACAATCCCACTATTTGGGTCAATACCCGTTCTGTAAAGAAGCTCTTTGACGGCCATAGCCCCTAAATCGACTGCACTGTATGCGGAGAGTGCACCACGGAACTTCCCGAATGGAGTTCTCGCATAACCGCATATTACCGCATCGGGCATGAGAGGCCCAGTGCACTACTGGACTTCAAAGGTCCGATTAGATGTCCTTTTCAAAGAGTCAATTTGATGAGTTATAGCCATAGAAATCTGCGTTCCTAAGCTCAGGACGTGATTGAGGTTTCACTAGAATCGTTCTCACAGACCAGAGGTCCTTGAATACTCTATACCTGGAAGTTGCGTCTAGATAATCCACGCCACTGGTGCCTCCGGTGCCTATTCTCCTTCCCATAATCCTCTCTACCATTCTAGCATGAGAGTGTCGCCACTTTACCATTGACTCTTCCAGCTCCACTATGGCATCTACAAGTTTACGAGGCCACGTGAGTAGCGGTAACTCTCTGTAAGACTCGATAAATAGAAGTCCCGCACGGGATCTGCTTATCTCCCCCCCCGGTTTCAGGAAAGAAACCGCCCCCTCATGAGCAGACATCATTCTAGCTTTCATTTTCTCAGAAGAATGAGGAGGAATATCGCACATTTTTCCATGTGCTTGTAAGTGCCTCTCGACATATTCAGATACGACATCATCATCTCCTTTGGAACCATATATTGACCCCATTATCGGTGTCCTCGCAATCCAGTTCATCAATGATTCAGCTAAGCTTGGCATCGATTCAGTATTCTCTAGACGTTCCAAGATCTCCCTTTTCGCTTCTCCTTTGTCTACCATCTTTCTGAATGAGTCAAGAGGATCAATTCCTCCGAACCTATCTGAGTTTTCTAGACCTAGAAGAATTTCAAACTCTCTCATCTGATATGACTCAAAACCTGAAGCAGTGCCCAAACCATCTCTGAATGCGAGGAATCCTTGAGGGGTCAAGGTTTCCAATACAGTCCATTGATTGGCCATTAATCTGAAAATTTCAGTTGTCCTGCCAAGATGATCTACCGCAACTGGTATTTGATCTTCCGGAACAGGTACCTGGCAGAGGATATTCCTTACTTCAGTAAGCTCCCTGATAATTTGCTTGAACCACAGCTCAAAAGTCTGATGAACTATTATGAAATGCATTTCATCCGAACTGATCCCCCTTTCTTCGCCCTGTAACTCAAGAAGCTCCCTGAGATTGAGGTATTCGGAGTAAGTCCAGTTACGGTTCACATCACCAGTCATACCTTCTGCTGAGAGTCCCCGCTTGAAGTATTGTCGCTCTAGGGGAGTCCAATTAATGATAGAACCATCTAAATCCCCCAATACTAGCAGAAATCTGTGTCACCTTCGAAGCCTCAACGATCCAATGGGCTCATACGTCCTGTTCCCTCGTTGAAAGTTACTAGTGCATTGTCTCTCTCCCTCATATCATTTAGTGATGCAGAGGAGCTATTCGCTTTAGTCGAAATTAACAGGATATATCTTAGGAAGACACTACCTTGGTTGGATACGGTAAAGACCCTCAATGATCAGATTTCTTACATATCCAATTGTCTATCGGAATATGACAGGTACACTGGCGCTATGTACGCAATTAGACAGGATGGGAGAATTATCGGAATCATTGGACTAAACTGGATAGATCAACAGAATAGGGGATGCGGGATCGGATATTGGATATCAGAGGAATATATGGGAGGGGGGGTAATCACCCAAAGTTGTTCGAGGATGATCGATCACTGCTTTAGTGATCTGGGTCTTCATAGATTTGTACTTGAAGCGGCCGTGGATAACACTGCTAGCTGCAAGGTTGCTGAGAGGCTTGGGATGCGCTTAGAGGGCGTAATCAAAGATAGGGAGTTATTGTACGGTAGTTATGTAGATGCTAATCTATACTCCATAACGGGGCCAGAGTGGGTACAGAAGTAATTTCTCATCTAGAGCTATCTTCGTAAGAGTCCATGATCTTCAATGGAGCAACCACCTGGGGGAAGGGACGAGAGAACATCATCTTGAGACAATCCAGTGGCTTTAGAAATTGAATTAGCCACATTTTCCTTTTTTTCCCTTCCAGGAGTTATCCTTGCCCATCTTCCAAATGACTTCGATATTGTATCTGCCGTTCCGATTACAGGAAGAGGGACCCCATTAACGACTCCCATACCAATCCCTATCTCTAGGCTAAGGTCCCTGTACCAATGCCTCTGCCCTCTTACTACGAAGGAACCCCTTCCTAGTGACTCTCCGCTCTCAGTTGTTTTCGAGACTTGACTGGGTCTGACGTAGAAAGCCGTAGCCGCCGCTCCCCCACTGCCCCATGCCCTGGACCAGCAAACTGCGATTTGTGATGCTTCTCTGAGAATTGAATCTGGAAGGTCCCTCCCCTCCTCAGGGCCTTCCAAGTTTTGTGTTATCTGCAATGAACAAACACCATCGGGAACGTTATCTGAGGGAGATTCTCTGAGTTCAATACCTTCTCTAACCTTCAACGCACAAGATGGCGCACCGTGCAGGTCTGCATGAATGTAGAGATCCTTAGATCCAAGGTGCTTCTTCACTATGGCATCATTGCCCTTGGCATCCCTTCCGCCAACTATCATCCTGCCATCAGATAGAATGGCCCAGCGATGCTTCTCAAACCAGAATCTTCTGCTCCTCTTGATTGATCTAAGCCTCCCACCTGCTGCATCTTTAGCAGCTTTCTTCTCTTCCCTAGTTTGAGTCTCAATAGTCTTTTTCAGTGCGATTTCAGCACCTGCGGCCTTATCTTTCTGTATTCTACCAGTTTCAAAATATCTTTGAGCATTCTGATGAACAGTCTTGTCGACCTCCAAGGTCACGCTCGTTCCAGGCTCGCCATCGCCATCGGGAAGGTAAGCAACAATCGTTCGCTTCTTAGCATCCACGCCTCCTATCCAGCCTACTTCTTGCGACATGTCTGATACCTCTTGCCAGTTAGATTCAGATATCGCTTTATTGAATTGCATGATAATAGAATTTACATGCTCCCAGTTCTCTTGAATCGACTTACCAAGCTCTTGCGAAATCACGGCCTTTTGCAGAAATCCATCAATCGCTCTCTTCTGCTGTGTGGCCCTCCTCTCTAGTTTAGCCTGTGATTGCTTCTGACTAGTTCCTTCCTCAACGAGCTTCTCTTCCTCTCTCCTGATGAACGCAGCAGAGTCGTGCTCTCCGAAGACTCCATCAAGGGCATTGGATAGTGACTCTAATTCGATAAATGGACTATCTTCCATATTGTCCAGCCATATCGGAGAAACAAGTACGGCACCGCCTGGGCTTTCATCTCCGATATTTTCTTGGAGGGATTGCCATTTCTCCAAGCTTGTGGCATCATCGACCCAAAGTATACACCTGTCTCCCTTCTCAAGTTCATCCATCATCGAAAGAACAGAAGAGAGGAGTATTTCTCTCTCTCCTTTGTCTAAGGAAGAAGCCAATTGTTCCTCAGCTAAACCAGCCTTAGAGCAAACTGCGGAACCGTATACTCTACCTATATTCAATCTAGAAGCGACTGTACGGATAAGATCACTATCGCTCCCTTCGAGAATCTCATCAAGCTTATCTCTATCTAGGGTTCGAGGGTCCAAAGAAGGAGGGGGCGGTACATATGGGACGCCCTTCTTTAGTGTTCTACTGGCGTATGTTGCGTGAGTCAGAGGCTGAATAATGACCCCATCCTCGTCCAAGAGAAGAACGTTACCGTCCCTGAATAGTTCGATTACCAAGGACATCTTTCCCCTGCCATGCTCAAATTCCAGAGACATTACTCTATCAAATCCAGATTGTGAAACCCCAATAAACCTAGAATTCCCAAGATGCTTCCTAAGTACCATGGCAAACTGTGAGGGATTGGGCGGCATTGGGCGATCTCTTGACGAATAATACACTCTCTTGCCTCTGACAATAACTAGGTCTCTATTGGGAAATCCTTTCTTGCTCATCCTCAAAACAACTTGCTCATAGTGCGGCTGATACGCTTTTCTGACCCTGGAACCAACCATCTCCGTGAGCTCACGAACCGTCCTGGCGACCTCGAAGGACGATGTCTGCTCGCGCATTGTATCATACCTGCGTCCGAGACAGACTTCATCAGGCAATCGCTCATAAGAATCATTTATTCATACCAAAGACTGGTAGGCCTCTATTTCCTCAAGGACTTCAGCTTCGTGGGCATATTGATTCGAAGGGACTTCTATGAACTTCGATTTTGGTATCCTGTTAACGATACTCTTGGCCCTATCCATCCCATGTAATTTGTCAGAAGATGCCGTCATCACGGCACAAGGAATTTTTATGCTACTCAAATCGTCTGGAAGTGAGTATCTCATTAATGATCTAGCAGAAAGGTGCATCTTTTGTAAGTCCTGAGTAAGAAGAGCTCTCCTGTATCTTATTCTCTGCCCTTCTTCCTTGACCTTTCTTTCCACGGCCCAAACAGCTAGGCGCTTCATTATTGGATGGAAAATCTTCGGCATGGGTGATGCTATCAGGGCTCTGGCCCAGAATGGAAATTTAAATTCAGAGTTAGGGGCAAGAAGGACAGAGCTCCTCCCAGAAAGAAACCCTCGACTGAAGGAATCTATAAGGATCGTAGAGCCTAGAGAGGAAGAGAACCAGTCTACTTCGGAGCTTTCTATCCCATAGAACTTCAAGACACTAGCCAAATCAGAAGAAAGCTTCCCAACACTGAAGTCAGCTTTCGATATCCTACCTTCCATTACGGAGCTCCCCTTCTCTCTTGTTTCAATGTAAAGAATAGGCCTCCTAGTTGTCCATTCAGATAGCAGGGGCCTCCATCCTTCGAACACAGATCCCCAACCTGGAATAAAAACTAGGACCTCACTAGTTATGGGCGTAGAAGGGATCCATGAAATTACTCTCAAACGAACCCCATCAGATACTTCTACCCATTCCTCAGATACCTCTGAACCATCAAATTCAGGTGTACCCGACCAGTATGAGTCCACGAGAATCCTACCTTCCCTTCCGACCGCCGCCACCGGACCTGCCGCCACCGGATCCACCGCTGGGTCCACCACCGGACCTTCTACTGTCCTTTCTTCCACCAAAACTACTCACAGTCCGACTTTCTCTCCTATGACGAATTACTCTTCGCCTTCTGTGGAACCACGGTCTCCTGTACCATGGGCGATCGTAATAGTGAGGTTGGCCATAGTATCCGTAATGTCCGTGGTGGCCAACTGGTCCAAATGACGAATTACCCAATGTAAGGGACGCCGAATTTCCCGAACCAACATCATACCTAGCTCCGAGAAGAACCAAAATAAGTAGAATAATTTGAATAATCCCACAGCAGAATAAACCAAATGCCCCCGAAAGGGGAATGTCGAGGCCTATATCATTAGGATCATTAATATTGTAATATATCATCAAAGAACTCCCTATTGGCATTGTTCCATTTTCCCCGTATTCCAAACATTCGTCCTCAGCACCAGCGTAATCACCATACATGGCAAGATGGTAGCGATCAATCCCTGATGTGTAACTCAAATTATCAACTACATAAGAGACATCTAGATCTGCCCAGCAATCTAGCTCGTACCAATACTCACAGTATTCATCGCCCCATTCGTCAGTGTAGCAATCTGCATATTCAACCCAGTCAAAACCAGGGTACTTCGCCACAATCTCCGAATCGATAGGACTCCATTCATCTGCCCCGCCTGTCATTACGACGGCCCCAAATAGGGAAGCAATAATGCCTAAAGATAGTATAATTGCCAATATGGCGTAACCCGGGTCTTCCCATAGCCAGTGATTACTACCGTACACCTCGGTTCCATCCGACTCGCCGTCTGGATTGAGAATCAGCATACCGTTCTGATGCATCCATTCAATATCCCCGAGGAATGTCATTCCGAGAATGCAGGGTGTATCATCATCCTTCAGAGGATTGATTAGCGCATCGACGTTTTTTATCGACATCTGTCCGACTGTTACGTCGGGCAAAGTAGTCCTATACCCTATCCCCGGGCCAGCTGCTGTCTGTGTCTCGATCTGTTCTCCCTTTTCCAGGCCGAGCATCTGGGCAGTTCTTTCATCGATCGAGCAGTGACTCGCTCCGGTGTCCACTAGGAAATTTATGTTACCGAGATTTCCAATTCTCCCCTTGACGTAGAAGCACCCATTGTTGTCTTGCTTCAGCACGATTCTCTGTCCGATGTATTCCACGGGTGGGCCATCACCGGATTCCGACTCTCTGAAAGTGCCAGGTACGGGATCTGTAAATTCCGCCATTTTTTTTCGGTGCTCGGCCTCTGCCAACTCCTCTTCGCGTAGGAGCCGCTTGGCCTCAGCCTCATTCAGTAAATCCTCAACTTCTTCCTTGGAGGTCTGGTCTTCTTCATTATCCCACCACCTCTCGGTCATGATAGTCCCTTAGTGGCTACTGGTTTGAATGTTGACCCATATTAAACTGGGAAGTAGAGACCCTCTCTCAACTTCACCCTTTTGGATGCTACTAGTGAGTTCAGATGCGACAATGTCTGATCCTGGGATAAAATTGGATGTGCGTCTGGCGAATCGTGATATGCATGTATCGCTATTTCTTCCAAGGTTGTTAATCCAGATAAGACCGCATTGAGGACACTATCATGTCTCGCAGTCCTATGTTTGACATATCTCTCCAATAGCCTTGGAGGATTAGTGCAAGCAGGGCCATGGCCAGGAAATAGCATTGGAGGGCCAAGAGAAAGAATTCGCTCAAGTCCTGAGATGTAAGAATTCATATCGCCTTCTGAGGATGGGACTAGTATAGTCCCGACTACAACGCAATTATCTCCACTTACAATCCCAGAGTCGCCTACCAGACATATGTGGCCAGGGCAATGGCCTGGAGTCTCTATGACCTCCCACCTCGCCAGTCCACTGGGCCCATTCAGGGAGAACGAATCACCCTCTCCAATAGATAATGATAATCCATCATGAGAGATGGCATCTAGGGTGATTGAGCTAGCCCAAATGGGAGCATCGTATATCTCTGATATTATTGATAGATTACCTATGTGATCTGGGTGCCTGTGTGTGAAAATAGTAGCCACAATCTTGGATCCATTTGAGACAACTTCCGAAATCTTACTCTCGAGATAAGTCAGAGATTCTTCCGATCTAGCGGCCGGATCAACCACTACGCATTCTCCGCCTAGTTCTCCGAGGATATAGCAGTTAGTATGGGTGGATGGAGGAATAGTCTCTGTCCTAAGAGGAAAAACCTCCACACCAGGGGCGAACTCAATCCTATGGTCGCCGGACGGGGGGTCACCACTCAATTTTTTGCACCCAGAGGGCAAATCTCCCTGTTCAATAGCCATCCTTTCTAAATCCCGGATCAATGTGACAATCGGAGGAGGTAGACGAACCATGTTTTCTTCCCATTGGCTTATCAGATCTGATGGCTCCCACCATCTAAAATCATCGAATTCAGACCTCCCGGGAGGGAAAGAGGGAGAAACAGTGGAACTACCCATTGGTACATGGAAGAAGTAGTTCTGAAACCTCCGAGGGGAGAATGGGGGGGTGGTCCTATCAGTCACCATTTCACAATGGAAGTTCCCGATATCGATTTTCCCCATCTTCACTAGGTTTAGCCATTCCCGCTTATCGCCACACACAGCTTCCCTGATATCTGACGATACCTCGATTATCTTACCCTCTCCATTCGGAGAAAGGCCAACCTCCTCAATCATCTCTCTTAGTAGGGCAAAGCATGCTACTTTGTATCTCTCATCAACTTCCAATACCCCCTCTAATTCCTGTGCAGATATCTTATCCACGCTGCTTATTCCACCTCCTGGGAATGACCAGTAGTCAGGAAAGCTAGCTAATTCTGAGACTCTATGTCCAAGTAATATCTCATGCCCCGTTCCTCTCTCTCTGCTGAGTATTACCGAGGCAGAACGTACTATGTTGGATGTATTGGCGCGAGGTAATGCCAATCCTTTTGGTAGCTCGCTCACATCTTCTCGAAGAGATGCGGCTCTTCAATATGGCTGCGGCAATGTTTGATTACATAAGTCCAATCTCGCATCATCATGAGCGATGTTATTACGATCGGTCACAAGAATACTAAGACTGGAGAAATAGTCTCCAATATCGAGATCCCGCGCTTCGGCCTAGGGGTGTATCTCATGAAAGAACCAGGAGAGTGTAAGTTAGCAGTTTCACATGCAATAGAATACGGATACAGGCTCATCGATACAGCCATGGCATATGGCAATGAGATAGAGGTTGGCGAGGCAATAAGAGAGTCCGATACTCCTCGAGACGAGATTTTTGTTGTGACTAAATTAAGGAGACAACATGCAACAGGATATGACGAGACCATCCAAAGGTGCCAAGAGAGTTTGCATAATCTCGGGATAGGTGTAATCGATCTATATCTGGTACATGCCCCTCCCGAAGATAGAGAAGCCAGAGCCCCTGTTTGGAAGGCAATGGAGGATTGCCTAGAGAAAGGGTGGGTCCGTTCAATTGGAGTTAGCAATTACGGCCGACACCACCTGCAAGAGATGGAATCATACGCTACAATAATGCCTGCTGTGAACCAAATTGAGATAAATCCATGGCTTCAAAGGCCATCTTTGATCTCCGCAACGAAAGATTCTGGGGCCATACCGATGGCATACTCCCCTCTGGCCAGAGGGCACAAGGTGAATGACCCTTCGTTGATTGAAATTTCTGGAATCTTAGGATGTACGCCCGCACAAGCGGCCATTAAGTGGTGTATCGACTCAGGTGCAATCACAATTCCCAAGTCCAGTAATAAGGAAAGAATAGAGGAAAATTTCAATTCACAGTCACTAGACATAGGTCCTTTAAGCGGGTATTTCCAGTCCATGGACGAGAATTACGTCTCTGGATGGAATCCAACAGTCGAGCCATGAGGTATGTCTATGAAGGGGCCTGAAACAATCGAAGAGGAATTGGCGATCATTGCAGAGGCAATAGAAGCTGGGATTGACCCCTTCCCTCCAAGAAAGAAGGAATCTGGGACGGCAAAGACAGTCATAGGATGGTTTATGATAATCATAATTTTCAGTTGGGTCTCACAACTTCTTTATCGCTCAATTTAGTGGTAGTCCCTCCCGGATTCGAACCAGGGTCATGGCATCCAGAGTGCCATATGATGGACCACTACACTAAGGGACTAGCGTCATTGGGACACAGGTCCGATATTTCAACGAATCCGAGTAATTCCAGTATCATCTAGCCCTGAATCCAGCATTTACTTTCTGCAGACTCTCGATATTTGGACGTAATTCTTCATCTGAAAGATCCATCAGTGGGGTTTCTGTCAGGCCAAGAGTATCCGTAGCGGTTAATTGGCCGGGATTGTAATACAACAGTCCAGTGACGTGACGCCCGTCTTTGGCCGCTTCATGAATTGCCTTGAGGGCGGCCACTGCATCTTCTGGATCGTGTTCGTCGGACACAGTTTCCAACCTCAGTGTGGAACCATCGAACAATGAGATGTCACTAAACTCCCCTTCTGGAACCTCTACTTCAGAAAGAGGAGAGAAGTGAGGTATGTAGTCAACAATATGAAGGACCTCATCATTTGATTTGACATAGTTGTATGATCTGTAAGACTCATCGTTATTGGAGAATGTCACACAGGGCGAGATGACATCTATAATCGCCATTCCCCGATGACTCATTGCGGCTCTAAGTAATGCAGTGAGTTGCTTTTTGCTTCCTGAGAAAGACCTCGCAACAAAGCTACAACCTAAATTCACAGCCATTGCACAGAGATCGATTGGGGGTTGCTCGTTTACAGCTCCCTTCTTCTTTTTCGAACCTTTCTCTACGGTAGCACTATACTGGCCCTTGGTCAATCCATAGACTCCGTTATTCTCTATTATGTAGACCATATCCAAATTCCTCCTTATGGCATGGATGAACTGCCCTATCCCTATACTTGCGGTATCGCCATCACCGGAAACTGCAATGAATGCCAGGTCCTTGTTTATCATATTAGCACCAGTAGTTACTGATGGCATTCTTCCATGGACGGTATTGAATCCATGGCTCTTTGCTAGGAAGTACGCTGGAGTCTTTGAAGAGCATCCTATCCCACTCATCTTAGCAATTCCTTCTGGCTTAATTCCATTCTCCCAAGCCGCTTGAATTATGACATTGGAAATCTGATCATGCCCACATCCTGGACATAACGAAGACTTACCCCCCTTATACTCGGATTTCTCAAGATTAAGAACATTCAATTTGACCATATTAATCAGTGCTCCAATACATCAGCAACTCTGTTCGCATATTCCCTAGCCTTAGGGGGCAGGCCGTCACTGTAAGCGACAGAGAAAAGCTTGGCAATTAGATGGGTAGGGAGCTCCTTCCTCAGAATACCATAGAGCTGGCCGTCCCTATTCACCTCTACTACAACCACACGATCATGTCTTTCGATGAAGCCCTCAACATCTGAATGGTAAGGTAAAGCCCTAATTCGGCATGTACTCACAGACATGCCCTTCTCCTCTAGCAAGTCATCTATCTCAATGATAGAATTCTCTACAGAGCCATAGAATATTATCCCAACATCTCCACTTTCCTCCTCTCGAATTACAGGTGCTGGTAGAATATCGCGAGCTCCATCGATCTTCCTTTTGAGGCGTTGCATAGCTTCGTAGTAGACTTGCGGGTCTTCAGAGTAAACCCCGTCTTCATCATGTCCAGTGCCCCTGTACAGTATGGGAGCCAACCCACTACCTGGCAGAGTCCTGTAAGCGATTCCATCCCCATCTATGTCCCTATATCTTCCGAAGTCAGAAATGGCATCCATTTCTTCCTGCGTCCTTATGACCTTCCCCCTGTCCAACTTCTCACTAGGATACTCGAACCCTGAAGTGCTCCACCTATTCATACCTAGGTCGAGATCTCCGAATCCGAACACAATTGTCTGGAATCTCTCAGCAAAATCAAATGCCCTCCAGCCGAATTCGAAGCACTCATCAACAGTCCCTGGAATCAGAACGATATGTTGAGTATCACCATGACTGGCCTCGTAGCACATGGATAAATCACCTTGCTGAGTCCTTGTTGGCAGGCCAGTGGAGGGTCCAGTTCTGTTAATATCCCAGATGACTCCCGGAACTTCGGCAAAGTAAAATAAACCAATGAATTCAGACATTAGAGATATTCCAGGGCCACTAGTACAGGTCATCCCTCTTCCGCCAGCCCAACCCGCACCTAGTACCATTCCAGCTGCTGCAAGCTCGTCTTCAGCTTGGACGATTGCACATGTAGAGCCTCCGTCTCGTCCCTCTCTGAGTTTTGGGGCCCAGTTAATTATCGACTCCGCTAACGATGAAGATGGAGTTATGGGATACCACGAAAGCATAGTTATGCCTCCATAAACACAGCCTAGTGCCACAGCCTCATTGCCCTCAATGAGAAATGTATCTTCAGGCTTCTCTCTGGCTTCAGCAGCAAATTTACAAGTATCTCCCCAGTTTTCAGAAGCATAGGCACGAGCCTCTGATATTGCTTGAAGGTTCATCGTGATGGCATTCTCCTTGCCCCTGAACTGCTGTTCCACAGCGCTGGCCAAGGCGGTACTGTCTATGCCTAGCAAGTGCGCTATGCCTCCAACATAGTACATATTGGCCATCAATCTCGCCATCTTTGGACTAATTCCCCTGGCCATTGAAGTCATAGGCATCCCAAGGCAAATGCAATCTTCCCTATTCACGGGAAGCTTCGTGTCTTCGTTGTAGATTACTATGGTCCCAGGCTTTAGGGCCCCCAAGTCCTTTTCCCAGGTATCTTTGTTCATCATAATCTGTATGTCCGTAGAATCGCCAGGCGCTTGGTAACCTTTGTCACTCGCTCTAATGATGAACCAAGTGGGAAGTCCCGATATATTGCTGGGAAAGAGGTTCTTCCCACTAACGGGAACCCCCATCTCGAATAACGAGTGCAAAATAATGAGATTGGCGGACTGAGAGCCTGTACCATTTGCCGTAGCGACATTTACTGTGAAATCATTGTAGATTTTGCTCATCTATTTTCTTCCCCGTTGGCCGAACTTGAGTGTTCTCGCAACCCCCTGCGGCGCGAGGCAAGTCTTAGCCATTACGCCGTCTTATCATCAATTTAGCAATCCACTTGCTTCCGCTGTCGTTTTGAAGGATTGCATGTTCGCAACCTTCATGCCTGTACCCGAAGAACTCAGCAATTCATGGTCCGAGGCCTCGGCAATGATGGAAAAGGGAGATCACAATCTTGCTCTAGATGAACTAAGAACATCATGGGATCTTTGTGATAATGACTCCCAGAAAGCCAGTACCCTGAAGTTAGCAGGAGATGCTGGAACCGCCTTAGGGGTGGAAAACCCACAGATGCAGAGGACTCACTGGAGGAAGGCCCTGAAGAGCTACCGTAACTCCCTAAAGATGGACCCAAAGAACAAGGATACTAGGAAGGCGATGAATAACCTCTCAACATTGATGGACGCTAATGCGATATCCAGAGGGGTTGGATTCCAAATGATGGATGAAGGCAACCCCACTCCATTCGGGCTTTTCGCTATTGTAGCAGTAATTATGATGTCCCTAGTAGCCGTCAAGGTAATTTCAGACATGCTCACAGAAGAGGAGGGTAACCCAGTCGTTTCGATGGATGTCTCATATGTTGATTCAGAAACCGGTCAACGAACCATGGGTACAATAGAAATTGAGCTTTACAGGGATGATGCACCGAAGCACGTTGAGAACTTCATGCTACACTCCTCTCAAGGGAATTACGACTCTACCATATTCCATAGAATAATTGGAGGATTTATGAATCAAGGAGGAGACATAGATGGAATGAACGGAGTTGGAGGTAATGCGGCTAAGTGGTTCGGGTACTGCAATGGTGAAAGCAGGAGCAGTTCCAGCGCTTGCGAGCAGAGTCAATGGACAGTTCCAGATGAGGCTAATAACGGTCTGAAGCACAATTCAGGAATGTTGGCAATGGCTAAGACCAACGACCCCAATACCGGAGGGAGCCAGTTCTACATCGTACCCACTGGGAGTTCTCCCAGTCACCTGGATGGTGTTCACACAGTATTTGGAGAGGTCCTCAGTGGTATGTCGCATGTCGATGCAATCAACAATGTCGCCACTGGAAACAATGATGATGATGAAGAAACAAGTGGTGACCAGCCAATTGATGATGTCATATTGATTACTGCTACTGTCAACGAATGACTCTAGTACTGTCTTGCAGTCAAGTTGATGGGCGAACCTCTTGTCCACAGGGACGGGTGTCCATGTCAATCGAAGATCCGTTCAGTAGTATCTCAACTTTTGAGACTGCCAATGGAGATGTTGGAGAGTTCTACAATCTCAATGTATTGGAATCTCTCGGCATCTGTAATCTCAAATCTCTCCCCTTCACCATTAGGTGCCTTCTGGAGGCCGCTCTACGCAGGTGCGATGGATTCTTGATCACCGAGGAAGACGTGAGGAATATTGCGGCCTGGTCTCCGAGAATGCTCCCCTCGGAGATCCCGTTCTCTCCTAGCAGGGTGATTCTTCAGGATTTCACTGGAGTTCCCGCGGTTGTTGATATTGCCGCATTGAGGGATGCAATGGTGAGTCTCGGAGGAGACCCGGAGAAAGTGAATCCACAGGTTCCTGTGGACTTGGTTGTGGACCACTCTGTACAGGTAGATTACTCGGGTTTATTCCCAGATGCCAGAGAGAGGAACTTGGAGATGGAATATCATAGAAATATGGAGAGGTACAAGTTTCTCAAGTGGGGTCAACAGAGTCTAGATAGCTTCAGAGCAGTCCCTCCCGGCAGAGGAATCGTCCATCAGATTAACTTGGAGTGGATAGCTTCTGTTGCCCGTGAGGAAGATGGAAAGTGGCTACCCGACACCCTCGTAGGAACCGATTCACATACTACGATGATCAACGGTCTCGGAGTACTTGGGTGGGGCGTAGGGGGCATAGAGGCCGAAGCTGTGATGCTGGGGCAACCTATCTACATGCTACTTCCAGAGGTCGTGGGTTTCGAGATTACTGGTAAATCTAGGCCAGGCGTAACAGCTACAGATGTTACTTTGAGAATCGTAGAGTTACTCAGGGAGCACGGTTGCGTAGGTAAGTTCGTGGAATTCCATGGAGGCGGACTCTCTAACCTCAGCCTTCCAGATAGGGCAACAATAGCAAATATGGCACCCGAATATGGAGCTACCTGCGGATTCTTCCCAGTAGACGAGGTAACACTGGACTACATGACTCTCTCAGGAAGGGAAAGCACACATGTTGAGAATGTCAGAAGGTACCTAACAGCGCAAGGATTATTCAGAACGGATAGCACACCGTCTCCAGAATTCACCACTTCGCTATCTCTTGATCTAGATACCGTCACTCCTTCCATGGCAGGCCCTAAAAGACCCCAAGATAGAGTATCTCTATCGGAGATGAAAGATCACTGGAGGGAGAGTCTAAATGCCCCAATAGGGCATCAAGGACATGGTATTGAAAATTCTCAGAATGAAGTTAGGTGCGATGTTCCGGATAAGGGGTTCAACCTAGGTCATGGAGATGTTGTCATTGCCGCGATTACCAGCTGTACAAATACTAGTAATCCTAGTGTGATGGTCGCCGCAGGTTTAGTTGCTAAGAATGCCCATGATCGAGGACTCACAATCAAGCCATGGGTAAAGCCCAGCCTAGCTCCCGGAAGCAGAGTTGTTACTGAGTACTTAGATGCCAGCGGCCTCACTCCATATTTGGAGAAGCTCGGTTTCAATGTTGTAGGTTATGGATGTACTACATGCATAGGGAATTCCGGACCCCTCGATTCAGACATAGAGTCAGCTATCGATGAAGGCAGCCTCGTCGTGGCAAGCGTCCTCTCTGGAAATAGGAATTTTGAGGGAAGGATTCACCAAAAGATACTCGCAAACTATCTTGCAAGTCCCCCTCTGGTGGTAGCCTACGCTCTCTCAGGGACACTAGACATAGACTTCGAGGTAGATCCGATAGGGCACACGCAAGACGGTCAGCCAATTATGCTAGCTGACATATGGCCTAGTGATGAGAATATTCACGAGTCAGTAACATCTTCCATAGGCCCGGAGATGTTCAGGCAACGATACTCAGATATCCTCGAGGAGCCCAAGTGGGATTCCATCCCAAGTGCGCCATCTCCCCTTTTCCCCTGGGATGATGATTCTACATACATACGATTACCTAGTTTTTTAGAGGGAATCTCATCGACTCCAGAACCTATAGAAACTATACAATCAGCAAGAGTTTTACTTAAGCTTGGAGATTCAGTAACTACAGATCATATCAGTCCCGCTGGAGCATTCCCAAAGGACGGACCAGCAGGAAGCTATCTCATTGAAAGAGGGGTAAATCAGAGGGAATTCAACTCTTTTGGAAGTAGAAGAGGAAATCACGAGGTCATGATGAGGGGGACCTTTGCTAATGTCAGAATCAGAAATGAACTCGCCCCCGGTACAGAGGGGGGCTTCACCACACACCTCCCATCCGGCGAAGTAACTTCTATCTTCGATGCGAGTAGGAAATACATTTCTGAAGGAACGGATCTAGTCGTTCTTGCCGGCTCTCAGTATGGTACCGGAAGTAGCAGAGACTGGGCCGCCAAGGGGACATTACTCCTTGGAATAAAAGCCGTGATAGCAACCTCCTTCGAAAGGATACACAGATCAAATCTCGTTGGCATGGGCGTTTTACCTCTCACATTTCCAGATGGTGAAGACGCGAACTCACTAGGGCTCGACGGATCTGAATTAATTGACATCCCCGCTTCAGGAGATCTAGCCCCACTCTCTCAGATCGAGGTCACTGCAAGAAAGTCAGATGGCACAATGGTGATTTTCCCTGCTACAGTCAGGCTAGACACTCCTGTCGATGTCGATTACTATCGAAATGGCGGTATCCTACAGACAGTACTGAGAAAACTAGCTAGTCAGTAACCGGGTTAATAGGCGATGGGCCACACTGAGTTAATGGAGATGTATTATGGGAGCCTCTAGGAGGATGAGATTTAGGCATAGGTCTAGGTCCAATGATGTGGATATAATACTCGAGGGTTCAGAGGAGTTCGTAAGCTCCGTACGCTCTTCAATTGGCATCAAAGGAGCAATGGGTTTCCTTCGGGAAATTCAAGAAAGATCTAGCCCATACACTATGGACTCAGAACATGGTGAATCACCCTCGCTACAGCAGGAAAGAAAGCTCCCCGGTCCACCTCCAAATCCCTCGAGTATACCATCTGTGGTAAGGACAGTTGGCGACTTAAATCTGGATGATGCGATATCGGGATTGCGGACCTCGGAACAGAGTGATCCAGACATCTCGGCACTAGAGGATTTCATCTCTGAGGTAGAGCCTCCAGAACCATTATCCAACCCGCTCTCAGCCGATCCAATGGCCGAAGCTTGGCTACAGCTAATTCTGACGATGGTAGTCAGAGAACATGGTCATACATCCCTATCGATATCTGATATTCAGAGGCTTATTGGTGAGAAGGTCAGCAAAGGAGAGATTGAGCTCAAGGTCTTCCTAGATAGGCTTTGGAAGCTAGGTAAATTGGAAAGAATACATGGAGGCGCTGAGGACCACTACTCTCCAAATCCAAGTTGGTTAGAGTCTCACTAAATCGTATTCCTCGCATATTCTGGTGTGCATCACAACCTAATTTTTATCACAACCCCTATGGGGTTGCTCCGCGCATTCTTAGACAAGGCATAAGAGCGAGCCGAATGTCCCAACGACTATGTCGCTTAGTTCGCAGACCGCTCATGATAGATTCAAACAGGGAAGGAAGGCACTGTTTCTTGTGTTCCTTATGTTGGCAATGCCACTCGCCTCATTTGTTCCAGGAGCAAGTGCATCCCACATCACACAGTACGCTGTTCAGAGAGATCCATCTGACATCGCAGTTGGAGACCTTAATTGTGACGGATCTAATGATATTGTTTCAGCAAGTGCTATGGGTCATTTCATCACTACGCTGTACAATGATGGCTCTGGCGGATTCGCGGACAGGCAGGATGTCTTTATCTCAAATAATAACTCTCAAAGAGCCGGGTTCGTCGATACTGCGAACGGTGTCGATGTTGAAGTCGCAGACATAAATGGCGATGGAATAAATGACATAGTCTACTACCAAGAAAATATTAGATTTTCCAGTGAAACATTCGTGAGACCAGGAAATCTCACCATTCTCTTTGGCGATTGTAATGCGGCTGTGAATACGTGGTCTGAAACTGCTATAACGATCTCAAACCCCTATCACATTAGTATGGAGGTTGGAGACATTAACGATGATGGGGATGATGACATAGTTTTAGTCACGATAGACGCCTCGTTTTCTAACCAATATATCCAAGTATTCCGTGGCCCCGATCCAAGCCTAGTAACAAATCAACAGGTCCTCATAGTTCCATTGACGAGTGGCCAATACACGAATGTCCATCTCGGGCATTGGGGTGAGTCCGTACAGGGAGCTGGAATAGGAGCGCCAATTGGGGACTGTGAGGATTTGGACTTGTGGATTCTAAGAACCCCTCCTTACAATGCCGGAGTTGGATTCTCAGTCGGACATTATGATAATATCACTGTTCTCGAGTATGATTGCGTTCAAGACCAGTTCCCCAATCCCATGACACCTACCGCTCAGGGGATTCATCAGTTCAAGATGGATGCAGAACACAACCGCCCGATGGAGGGAATGGATATTTCCGATACAGATGGAGATGGTGAGGTTGACATGATAGCAGTAGTGGACGGCCTAACTGGTAACATTTCGTATGCATCGAAATCAGGAAGCCAATGGGATACGCAAAACTACGTAACTCTGGGAGATTACAAAGGTGCTTCGATAACTATCGAAGACGTGAATAGAGATGGGGAGGTCGATTTCTTCGTTCCAACCGAGCTCACCCTAACTAGGGTTCAGGACTCCTCTGCTCAGAACCAGACTTTCCTTCTGCTTGATAATCTCAGGGAGATAAATACCGTAGAGATCATACTAGCTGATTCCAATGGTCCAGGCTATCTTTCGTCATTGTCATTCGATGTAGGTAGGAGGCCCACCATGGCAGTTCCTGGTCAGTTGCAAGGAGGGGACGACAGTGCCTTCGAGATCATCATTGGCCAGAGGGACTACGGATACAGGTTTGCGAACAATGCCATGTGGTTGGATACACTAGGAAGGGCAGGCGCAGGGGACTTCCTTTCAGTTCTCACGTTAGACAATGAGGATATGGGGATCACCCAATTAACAATCGAACCAGCTTCCTACAACCCCTCGACGGGAGAGTCCCAGATTGGAGAGGGAACTAGATTCGTAAATGTCACAGTAAAAAATACAGGGCTCAATCCCCTCTCAGGATCTATTAACGTAGACTTAGAGGTGAAGGAAGTTCTAGGCGGATCAGACACGATAGTGTATAGCAATAATTTCGATGGCATTGAAGATGATACCAACTGCCCAGCATGTTCCTTCTCCAAGGTCTCATACACTGGTATGTATGGTCCCGGAGCTTCCTCATGGCATGAGGAGTCGAATGCTTCTGTTGATGCCAACGGAACCTCCACCGATGACCCGTGGGAGGCTGACTACAATCCCACTACTTACATGTGGGCTGGTCTAGATTATCAAGGACTAGACAATCAGTCTGGCTATTTCAACAACATGGATGAGGCACTGATTCTTGAGAATGTAGACCTAACTGGCGCTGATGCCGCTTACCTAGATATCTCATTGATGTGTTCCGCCGCATTCTTCGAGCTTTACCTGGCTGAACCCTACACTGTTCGTGAGAGGTGGATGTATGAGGATTCATGTGGGATCGAGGTTTGGTCCGAAGGCAGCGGTTGGGAATCAGTCTTCTTCAGCGGCGGTTGGGACAATGAGAGACTTTACAGGATTTTATTCGGAGGAGTTGACCCAGAATACAACGAGTATGATTTCAATAATTACTACCAAACCCTAACCGGGTGGAACGATTACGTGGAGGATGGAGGAGAATCCGAAGACCCGAATGAGAGGGAATCTATCGATCTAACCCCATACGCAGGACAGGTTGTAGATATCCGATTCAGGTTCAGGAGCGGACTCCTCGGTACCGTCGGTCCTGAAGGGTCATCATATGATACCGAGTGGGATGGTTTCGCCTTCGATAACATTACAATAAGGAAAAGGGATGTGACATTCGGCACAGAAGAGGTTGTCTCCGACACACTCACGTTCTCTAATTTTGCCGCTGGTTCATCAGAGGAAGTCTCACTTGAAGCCTTCTTCAGGGATAATACGACCTATCTGATAAAGACCGAACTAACCAGTCCCTCGGGATTCCAGAACAGCGATTCTACCAATGACGAGATAAAGTTCCAAACAACCGTAAACAATCTATTCGACCCAGGGCTTGCAGAAGAGCCATGGACGAATCTTGAGAACGGTGTAAGGTATGCTTCCGGTACTAGGGATGTCGAAGTGAGGGCTACAAATTGGGGAAATACCCTGACGGACTTCTCTCTCAAGGCAGAAATTTACAATGCTGAGCCAGATCTCGTTGGGATTGAAGATTTCTCTGGCGTAGATCCGATTTGGACCGATGATGGTAACGGGAATGGCAGCAGAATCGATGATTCATCTGGATCAAATGACATGTTACCTCAAAATGTTGGAGTGTTCAAGAACTTCGCTTACTGGTTAGGCGATCCCGATGCTGGTTATGGAGACGGATGGAATGAGACTGTAACTCTAGATCCCATTCCGATTGCCGCATCTGGTACGGACTTCACATATCTCACATTCGACTATTATGCGGAGGGCGACTTCCTGCAAGACTCTCAAGGTAATATTCTGGCGGTCAGAGACGCAGCAAATCTAGAGCTTACATGGACTAAAGATGGAGAGTTGTACCAAGGCGATGCATATGGGAGCTGGACAGACCTGAACGAGAATGGAATCCAGAATACGAACCCTGAAGATCCAAATTTCCACAGATGTGAGGACTTCGATTTGAATGGTTATGACGAAGTCGAGTATTTCGGAGATCACTCTGACAACATCAATTCAGTGGTCTGGTTCGATTCCGAGAGTATAATGAAATCAATCACATTAGATCTAACCCATATTGTCATCTTGAACAAAACTAGCTCTGACTCCACTGAATGGAGGGATGAGTGCACCTCTCTAGCAGGCTCCGAATTAAGCTTGACTTGGAGATTCCAATCTAACGAAGACGGCATTAATGGAAATGCAGGGTTAGCAGGATTCGCTGTTGATAACATACGAGTGGAACAATTCACCTTCGAGTTCGATGCTAACTATACAGAAGAGGTCACCGGACTGGATGCATCTGAGTCATCCACCATTACCTTCACAGACCACGATTTCGAGAGTGGTATCTACAGGATAGATGCCATGACCCTCATGGACACCACCGATCCTACCAAGGCGTGGTATGAGGCGTCCGAGACCAATCTTGCGAACAACATATCATCAGTTATATTCAGTATTGCCAGTGCAGAGATTACTCTGATGCAACCCGATGTGATGGAGTGCGTTACTGATATCACGTACGAGTGCGTATACCCAATAGACGACCAGGCAATGCACAGTTTCTCTGTACCGCTTCTTAATGGAGTCATAGATGGAGATTACACTCTGACAATGTCGATTCAAGATCTTACTACGAATCAGCAGGTTTTCGAGCAAACGGCAGATAACGGTCCATTCGCTCTAGAGCCTCACCAGAGAGACTGGGCGAATTGGTCCCAACCGTTCAATTCATGGGCAGACGGTCATACATACAACATCAGCTTCTATGCAGATGTCACAAAGGAAGACAATACAGTCGAGCCATCTGGAAATGTTCGCTTCTTCATCATTACATTCTACGATCGAATCGATGTGGCGATACTTTCCAATCCAACAGATCAAAACCGTCTTCAGATGGTGAAGTCAGATCTACAGTCAATGGATATGAGTTACACTCAGATGAGACTCGATAACTGGGATGACTACGCTACACCATCATGGCTAGAACACTATGACAAGGTGTTACTGCCTTGGCAGACTGACTACAACGTCTACTACGGTGAATACTACGACAAGCTAGCCTCGACCAGGTCTTCAGACGGACTCTCTGTCGCGGAAACGCTCGAGCAGTTCATGGTCCAAGGTGGCACCACTCAGATTCACCTAGGACCTTACAGAGACGCTTACCAGCCTACAAACCTGCCATTCGGCATGGACATAGCAATGAGGAATCAGGTTAATTTCACTGAGGACAATAGAATTCTCAGTGATGAAATAACCATTGTTGATCAGTTCCACCCACTACTGGAAAATGTCGACTCTTCTGCTTTCAGTGCAATAAACGGCGGTACCCACGTGGCTCTCGCTGGCCTGGATACTGCGCAAGTACAACTCACACAGGTCCCACAAGTCTGTGGGGGAAGAATCAGTGACCCCACTGGGACATTCCACACACTGATCAGAGACAACACATACGAATCTCAATCACTTCTTTCGATATGCAATAGAGGAGCAGGAGGAATGATAGTTACAACCATAGATGTGGAGAATCCAAGTGTCACTCAGGCTTATGGCGGAGAGCAGATACCAATACTCTCCAACCTCCTTGACTACAAGCTGACCCCTTACCCCGTAGAATTCGGAATTGCTGGAGAAGGATATGATTTGACAGTCAATGGACAGTCCCCCTCCATAGATTCCATCACCGGGGCTTACTCGACAATGTACATCAAGAGTAATTCTGAGCTTTCCTTCGACTATGTGACAAATATTCCAGGCATATTAGCCGATTGGACCCTATCCTCGGGAAACAATGACTCAGTTACCGGTTGGGATGGGGCGATTATTGACTCTGGAGAAATAAGCCATACCCAACAATCCGCTCCTGAGATACCAACTCTAGGATCATTCTGCGTTGCAAACACATCATCCGACACGGGTTGTAGGATAGGAGCCGAATGGATGCTAACTCTGTATCTGCATGATGAAGAGGGCCACACTAGAATCACTTATATCAGGCTTGTAACAGATGATACCCTGGCCGATGAATTCAGGCCATTGGCATCAGCATCAATTCTATCCAATTCAGCAATTACAGATTTCATAGCTTTGGATGGGACCAAGACAGTAGCTGGAAAGGACTGGCCAATATACCGGGTCAGACTCACTGAGACAGGCGATATTAGCCTGTCTTTCACCGCTGAGAACAGTACTGATCCAGACGCTCCCGAGGGGGAATCGGGGATCGAGCTATTCGAATGGAAGGTCTTCTTCGACTACCCATGGGACAGCCAGAGTCCCACTCTAGAGGGTCACGAGTTCCAAGTCCCCGCATCGGCAACCGATGAGTGGACATACACATTCAGGAATCTTACAAGTAACCCTGAAGGAACCCTGGAAAACGAAATTCGGGTCGAGCTGATAGTTTACGACAAGGCAGGAAAGCAAAGTGAGAAGCACAGGATGTACTTCATCGTGGTAGGTGAGGACTTTGGTGATGAGCCACCGTTAGTACAATTCACAGCACCAAGGCCTACGGATTCCCAGAGGGAAGATCTCGTAGTTCTAACTGGAAATCTAATCTCAGGGGCAGAGAATGGTGATGTCAAGATAGAAGTCGCTCTAGACTCATCAGTCCTAGATTACTCTAGCTCTCAGAAGATTACACAGAGGACCATAGGCAAATTCAACCAATCAGACATGCTTAGTGATGGCGATAGCTTCACTCTCACCCTTGATATTTCGGATATATATCAAGTAGAGACTGGAATCGCCCAGACACTGTTCATCAGAATCACCGAGGGCGATGGATCGAGATATGTCATTTCTGAAACTATCGATATCAGTCTAGTCCCACGTGGAGGAGAGACAGGAGGCGGCGGGACCTCGGGAGGAGGCCTCAGTACAACGATACTGGCAGGTGTCGGAGGAGCTCTTCTACTTGTGCTAGTAGTCGTCGTAACCCTAGTTGCTCGTGGTCGTTCAAGGGCACCCATAGAGAAGGACACAGTCGAACAATTCGGTGGAGTTGAGACAATGGATCCTGTTGAGGCCTATGTCCAGCAGATGGTTGCTTCGGGATATGATGAACAACAGGCCAGGACCTATGCAGAGCAGTACTATGCAAGCTATTACGAGCAACAGAGACAAGGCGGCTCCTGACCGAGGCATTCTGAATGGATACGTCTGGAGACTACACTGTAGCTGACATAGGCCTCTCTGAGGCTGGTAGCATGAAGGTAGAGTGGGCAAGAGGAAGAATGCCAGCTCTAGCCAAATTGAGGGCCGAGGCAGAGATAGAAAGGCCATTAGAAGGGCAGAGAATAGCAGGTTGCCTACATGTCACCAAGGAAACCGCCGTTCTCATCGAGACTCTAGAGGCGGCAGGGGCAAAGGTATCTTGGTCGGGCTGTAACCCATTGTCGACTCAGGATGATGTAGCGGCATGGCTAGCTTCAGAGGGGTACTCAATTCATGCATGGTATGGTCAAGACAACAAGGGATTCTATGACTGCATAGATAGGACCTTAGATCTGCAACCGACTCTGACTCTTGATGATGGGGCCGATCTGATTTACAGGGTCCACTCACAGTTCAAGGACCTCGCCCCTGGAATCATAGGGGGGACAGAAGAAACAACCACAGGAGTTCATCGACTTAGGGCTATGGCCGATGCCGGAGAGCTACTTTACCCAGTAATAGCAGTAAATGACGCCGAGACCAAGTGGGACTTCGACAATATTCATGGTACCGGCCAATCTACCATAGATGGAATTCTCAGAGCAACGAGCGTTCTTCTGGCTGGGAAGAACTTCGTGGTCGCAGGATATGGGCATTGCGGAAAGGGACTCGCCATGAGAGTCAGGGGAATGGGGGCCAATGTCATTATTACCGAGATAGACCCAATTCCAGCATTAAAGGCAATCATGGATGGTTTCAGGGTCATGAAGATGGATGAGGCGGCTTCAGTAGGTGATCTATTTTGTACTGCGACAGGCATGAAGGACGTCATCGTAAGAAGGCACTTTGACTCGATGAAAGATGGGGCAATAGTTTGCAATACCGGGCACTACGACTGTGAAATCAGTATCTCAGACTTGGAGGATATGGCTACAGAGATATTTACTATTAGGGATAACAATGAGGCATTCTCAATGCCCGATGGAAGAAGGATACATCTTCTCGCAAGAGGCAGACTAGTCAACCTCGCTTCAGCAGAGGGGCATCCAAGTGAGGTGATGGATATGTCCTTCGCAAATCAGTTCCTCGCTCTCTGTAGACTGGCTAAAGAAGGATCTGGCTATGATAATGCCGTGTATGATATTCATCCGGATCAAGATAGAGCGCTTGCTGCTCTGAAACTCTCATCATCCGGGATCATGATAGACAAACTTACCGAAGAGCAGAAATCCTATCTTCTGGATTTCTCTGTAGGGACTTGATTCTCATATTCTAAGGCCTATCGAGATCCCATTTCTTTGGCATTTTCTCTGCAGACTCAACTATCAAAGAAACCCGCTCCTTTATGGCTGGCATTTTGCTCTTCATCAATGAAGAGTACAGCGGGCTCTCTCTGATACTCCCTGGGATACATACCTGTCCCGTAGTCGTCTCGTAGTCAATAGCTCTCTCCAAATCAAGAGCGTGTCTATTTATCGATTGCAGTAGATTCATGCTCAATCTACTAATCCCCACCACAGTTACAAGTAGTATGATGAATACAATCGGGAGAGACCAACCAGAGTTTCCTATGAACATCATACTCACACTACCAACGAAGAAGGCCATAGGGGCTACAAAAAGCATCAGAAATATTCCCTGTGAGATTGGTTTTTTCTTCTTCAGGCGTTCAATAACATCCCACCTAGCATGTTTGGGATCATTCGGTCTGAATATCTCATCAGACTCCATCTTTGAAGCCTTAGAAACCGTCTGACTCACTCTTCCCATCCTCATCCTGACCCCCCCGTCAACAGCATCCATCTCTGGAGAGAACATCTCTTCAATCAAATCAGCACAATCCTCGTAGTATCCCATCCTGACCAGTATTGATATCTGTTCAATCAGGGGTGTAACTTCGGTGGGTGCAAACTCCCTACGTCTCTCCCACCAGCTTAGTGCATCCTCCATCATTCCCAGGTGATCAACCAATAGAGTTCCACCAAGATCCCATGCCCTACGATTTTCAGGGTCCAAGTCGACCACCTTCCTCAACGCAGTCATAGATTTTGCAGTCTGGGAGAGATCGGGCATCTCTTGCTTTCCCTTGGTTGGAGCCGGGAGCTCCATTCTAGCTATGGTCATCCAAGCATCGGAATTGTCGGGCTCGGTCCCTACTAACTCTCGACAAATCCTCAGAGTTTCTACCCTGTCGCCTTCCTTTTCCGAATCTATGGCGTCCATCCAGAGGTCTCCTTTGGACTCAAGATCCTCATCTACCATGCTATCTGGACTAGGCATTAGGGCTTGAATGATACTATCAGATACTAGGATTTTTGAGCTATCTTGACAATATTCCCAGTCCAATCAAAGACTATCAGATCGTTATCAAAATACTCCCCAAATCCAACGATCATCTCACCAGTAGTTCCAAGGTAAGTCTCAGACCAAATTCCTTCAGACTCCTTCAATACCCATAGGGAACCAGTACAGAAGTCACCGTAAACATAGCCTTCCAGTGCCGGACTATCATTATCTTCAATCCAGTGCCCTCCAGTTATCGAACAGTTCCCGCCTTGATGAGCATAGGAGAGAATAGGGTCAGTCATCCCCTCTTCCTTAGGTGCCTCATCCTCATCAAAATTGCATGTCCCATCCTCATTGGTGAATCCATTGGAATGAAACTGATGGAATCCCTCTCTCTCTGACCATCCGAGATTTTTCCTTTCATCCAACGAAACTAGATTGACTTCCTCCCAGCAAGCCTGACCTACATCAGCAATCCATAATCTCCCTGATGGATCCAAATCAAAGCGCCAAGGATTCCTTAGACCGTGATGTAGTATCAATTGATTCTCTTCCCCCTCCAGGGCAGGGGAGATTGACCCTCCTTGGATTTTGAAGAATAGGATAGTCCCTAGCTCACTCGAATTATTCTGACCGTTTGAATCAGGGTCATTCGCACCCCCTCCATCGCCAACTCCCCAAAGATAGCTCCCATTGCCTGCATTTAGAAGGAAACCGGCATTATGATTTCTATATGGTTGCTCAATTCTCTTTAGTACAGTAAGAGACTGTATGTCTATAGTTCCATCATCTCTTAGATAAGCCGATGAGAGAACCAAATCCGATTGATTCTCCCCTTCGCAGGGCCCACTCTCGACATACGAGAGTAAGACTAGTTTTGAATCCTCAAATTGATCATCAAGAGAAAGTCCGAGTAGTCCTTGCTCAATATGGCACCTACTTACAAATTCACTCAAGTCTGCGACGTCTTCCAGGTTTTCTCCATCCCATGATTTTATCATTCCTTCGAGGAAAACTATCCACAACTCGCCATTGATCGGATTTATGATTGAGTGATGAGCTGTGCCTTCAACCTGCAGAATCACGGAACACTCTAGCCCATCATCCAGTTTACAAACATCCGAATCAGCTCCAGGCCACTCAAAACCATCATCTGAGTCACCTCCAAAACATCCGGTGCTTATCGAGCAAAAAACAAGTAAAGCAAGAAACATCGCTTTTCTCATAAAACTCCCCTGTGTGTCTGAGATTGACTTCAGCAATCAAGCTATTCGTTCCATATTCTAAGAGAAGTATGCCTGTATCCCTGGGACATTGGCAACAGCCGCCCCATAAGTCCCAAGATGATCATCAGCATTGGTAGCAACCATTCCATCAGTATTGAGAAGGTCACTAAGTATCTCTCTCCCCTCACTGTCTTCGTTTAGGGAGACTAGGGCACTCTGCACGAGTCCCACTGTCTCGCTGTCCATATCGTCTGGATTGTAGAGTGCCGGGTGGCTTGGTGCTTGTCCGAATGAAGGAAGCATTACCAACTCATCAAGATCTAAACACCAATCGTCACCATCGGCAACCCCGTCATCATTCTCATCACAATACAAACGGTAAGCAGTGTCCTTAGTCAATGCAACATCTCCGTAGCCAGTCATCATACACTTCATGGCACCCTTGTAACCAGAGTACTGAGTGCCTCCCTCGGGGATACTTGACCCCTCATCGAAAAAGTTAGTCACAGTGGCCCTGAGGGAGTCAATATCATTTGGATCACCAATGACTTCAGCATAGTCATTTCCGATCAGATATCCCATGGGAATTAGCATTCCAGCGCTCTTCAACCATCCAGTATGGCAAGACTTCTTGCCTTCCATCAATGCGAAAGGATCAGTTTCTGGGTCGTCATCAAGATGAGCAGCAGCGATATCAGAGTCCGCTTTTACCCATGCTGCGGCATTGTAGTACGTTCTACCGTCAGACTTCCATTCAGCAGCGAGTATATCTAAGTCATAGACTTCCCATGCTAACCACGCTGCAGCACCGTCTACGAAGCCAATATCGGCATTTCCTTTGTCAATAGCCTCAATAATCCCCCCAGAACCAGTAACTGGGTATATCTCAACATCCATCCCAGTCATGGCACTCATCTTATCTGCGAGATGCTGTGGATTCTTATCCCAGATCAAGTAGGTGTCCTGTACCTCAAATGCAATTGTCAGGCAGTTATCCTCATCTTCGCAAGACTCATAGTTTACATCGAAGATTAAGTACAAAACTCCTGCCGAAACAACCAATCCCGCCATTAGAAATGCCTTATTTGCCATAGCCCAACTTCCAATCTCCTCTGCTCTCATGTTTGTTCGTGAGATGCTTTAGACATAAAATTTAGGGTTACCTAAACTCTTTTATTTTAGAATCCAATAATATTTTAATACTGAAGATGAATGATTTATTTCAGATAAGAAAAAACCATTTCGGTTTAGCAAATAACCATCCCAAAGAAGATTTCGAAGCACTGAATAGGTCTATCCTATGTCTTCCTACTCTGACTATCCTCACTCCAGAATCCTCGGCCCTTTCGCGCCAGTAGTCACGGTCTTCATCAGGAAATGAGATAAGGAATCTCTCAGGTGTCGACATCAATATCCATTTGTCCATGCCTGAAACAGATTCTAGAATCTCTTCTCTGCAATGATCAGATAAGACATTCTTAATTTCTATCATGACCCTCTCACTCCTTTTCCGGAGTAATGAGATTACTTCCTGAAATTTTGGGATATTGATCCCTATGGATTTTCCTGCTTCAGAAATTTCTCGGAAACTCAATCTAGCAGTACTAATTTTTTCTCCGTTTAGTGTGATTGTATCATCGTGGAAAACGAATAGAATCCCATCTGAAGACTCATGGATATCAAACTCCCAGTACTTGAAATTCTTATCAGATACCAAGTCTAATGAATTATGGAACCCTTCAATGGTATTTTCTAGATAGGTACCGGAAGCCCCCAGCCGATGACCTAGATTTTTCACCTTCTTCCACGACCTCTGGAATTTTTCCTAGAGCCACGTCCATCATACCGGGGGCTTCTGCTTCTTTGCCCTCCTCCTCTTTTATTGGAACCCCCTCTTCCCCCACTGCTCTGAAACTTTCTCTTTTTATCGCTATCTCTGGATCGGCCACTCTCATTTCTGTAGCCACTCTTTCCGTCTCTATGGCGATTTCCACTACGTTTCTCTCTGGCTCTGCGTGGGGCGATTTCAACAGGAGATCCGATCGTTCGCTCGACCTCAACCCCTCTCGAAACCGGGTGTATATGGACAAAACCAGAGTCTACCGGGCCGATCACTGTATCGACTCTGCCTAATATTTTACCACCCTTAACCCGGATTGTATCTCCTAGATTGGGAGATCTCCCCTCAAAGGAGGCTAGAAGACCCCTCATATGGGAAATCTCTTCCACTCTCCCAGAAAAAGTCATTCTAGTTCCTCCTTCGATAGAAAATAATTCCCAAGGCAAAAGACAAGATCACACTAATAAGGCCGCCAGAAGGAAGAATTTCCCCAATACCGCCAGCATCCTCATCACATAGGCTTGGGTCGCACTCGCAGGTGAGGGCCTGACAGTCTGGCTCTACAACTTCGAACAGAATTGAATTATTGACGACTTGGTAGACGTTGGTACATTTGTACGAGTCGTCGCAACCCTCCACTTCAACCGTGTGCTCACCAGATTCCCAAAGTGAAAAGTCAATCAGAGGCGTAGACCATGAGTTTCCTGAAACACTGACTGAACCAGCTGTGGTACCATCAACTCTCATTGTGAAGGAAACGGACTCTCCATCAGGGTCACTGTACTGACCTTGCATGGACCATTTAGAACCATCCCATATTGAGTCTGAGATGGATATCAGAGGAGGGGAACTCTCCTTGATAATCCCAAGTAAGTAATTATTACTCATTGTGAAAATTCCCTCTCCAGATACCAAAACTCGGACATCAACGCCTCCAGGTTGCATATTTGACGAGCTTCCCTGGACATGTACCGGGCCAGAGGAGTCAATGACTACCGTCCCTAAATCCTGAGAAGAAGCACCCTGAACAAGATGAACAGACAAAATTAGGTCTGGCCAACCTGAATTTCCATCTATGGTGATTTGATGGGGATCAGTCAAAATATCAGATCCTGAATATACCGAGAATGGAACTCCAATATGCCATGTTCTATTTTCAGTCATCAATCCATCATAATCCCTTGCGGCGCAAGTGACATCAATAGTTCCTGATTCAGGAACACTAGCCATTAGTGACCTATCTCCTGCCTCCCAGAAGTTCAAACCATTATCGCCATTGCAAATTATTTCTAAATTTGAGACACCATCCTCGTCATTGAACCATCTCGAGACCCCTTCGTCCCAATCGGCCCAGATCACATCTCCCGAATTTGGCACTGGGAACCAAGTGCCATTGGAAGGAGAATCATCGGTCCATGTAGGGGGCGCGGGTTCAGGAATTGGCGCAGTGGTGAAGTCAAAGAAAAGATCCTCCCCAATCGGCCAGTCTTCTCTGTAACCATTCGGACTGAGTTCGAGGGTCAGAATTCCGTCATTGCTGACGAGATCGAATGTCGATGAACCATCTCCTATACATCCCCCTACAGTAGGGGCCTGTCCTCCGCTAATGGACTCATTCAAACCCACATCTCTTCCCTCGCACTCGTCCGACATTTCTAGACGAAGGCCATTCGTCTGTGGAAAGGTGAAATCGAATCTAGCCCCAGAAAGGTTAGAGGCATTCAATGAGAAGGTGAACCAATTGGGATCTTCTACTCCAGTTATCGAAAGAGTGGCATTCAACCAGAGCTGAACTCTACA
>MDSV01170691.1_pt1 | contig 47618 bp, 47 predicted proteins | sample 810851 | NCBI WGS metagenome assembly MDSV01 (sample SAMN05326640, study PRJNA326480) | marine metagenome | isolation source: seawater | place: Atlantic Ocean: North East | collected 2012
GTTGATAGGCTGGATGTGGAAGCGCAGTAATGCGTGCAGCTGACCAGTACTAATAGCTCAATTGGCTTGATTTATGCACTGAAAAAAATTTTTAATCAAATATTGTATATTAAAAACTAAAAACTACCTTTATTAACAATTTTAAAATCAAAAAATTTAAAAACAACGATGACAGTTAAAGGTTTACCAAGCGAAGTAGAATTTTGTAAAAAATGTTTGCTTTCAAATCAAAAACCAACATCGACAAACGAGTTACTTCACAATAAAGATACCACACAAATTCCAATCGAATTTGACTCTAAGGGTGTGTGTTATGCTTGTAGATCTGTTGAAAAAAAATTTAACAACACTATAGACTGGAAGCAAAGAGAAAAAGAACTTATAGACTTATCTAAAAAGTATAAAGATTTTAAAGGGCCTTACAATTGTATAGTTCCTGGAAGTGGTGGAAAAGATAGTGCTTATCAATCTCATATTTTAAAATATAAATATAATTTTAGACCATTAACTGTAACATGGACACCACATATCTATACTAATATTGGTTTTAAAAACTTTCAGAGTTGGTTAAATCACGGTGGATTTGATAATTATCTTTTTACTCCAAATGGTAAAATCCATCGATTAGTAACAAGAAATGCATTGATAAACCTTTTGCACCCATTTCAACCTTTTATAGTTGGACAAAAATTTTTTCCTTTAAAAATGGCATCTTTATTTAATATTGATTTGATATTTTATGGAGAACAACCCTCTGATTATGGAGCAAAATTAAAAAATATTAAATCGTTTGGTTTAAATAATCCAGAGCATCCAGGTTATTCTTTAGATGCGTATAAAGGAAAACAAATAGAGGATTTGTTTTTAGGTGGAAAAAAAATAGAAGAGTACTTGCGAGAAGGTATAAAATTATCTGACTTAATGGTTTATTTGCCCCCGGATAAGGGAGAACTACAAAAAAAAAATGTAGACATGCAATATTTAGGCTATTACTTGAATTTTATTCCCCAAGAGAACTTCTACTATGCATCTAAACATACAAATTTTCAAGTTAATGATGAGAGGATAGAAGGAACATACCAAAAATATGCAAGCATTGATGACAAAACAGATGGCTTTTTTTATTACACCTATTTTATAAAATATGGGATTGGAAGGGCGATGCTTGATGCATCTCAAGAAATAAGACATGGTCACATAAATATTGAGGAAGGAAAAAGTTTAATTAAACAATTCGATGGGGAATATCCAAAAAGATATTTAGATGACTTTTTGGAATATGTTAAATTAAATAAAAATGAATTTGATGATCTGTGTGACTCCTTTAGAAATGAAAATGTTTGGAGACAGGTATCAAATAGATGGGAATTAAAAAAAACACCTTGGTAAAAAATTGGTAAAAAGAATTATCTCTAGAATAGATATTAAAAATAATCATCTAGTAAAAGGTGTAAGCATGGAAGGTTTAAGAATATTAGGTTTTCCAGAAAGTTTTGCAAAAAAATATTTTTTAGAAAATATTGATGAACTAATATTTAATGACATTGTTGCAAGTTTGTACAAAAGAAATCAGTCAATTGAAATTGTAAATAAGATTACACAAAGTATTTTTATTCCAATAATTATTGGTGGAGGCATAAAAAATTTAGAAGATATCAGTAAATGTTTAGTCAATGGAGCAGATAGAGTATCTATTAATACAAATGCTTTACAGAACCCAAAGTTTTTGGAAAAAGCAGTTTTAAAATTTGGTGCTTCAACGATTGTTGTGAATCTAGAGGTCTCAAATTTAGATAATGATTATAAATTATTTTTAGATAATGGGAGAACAAGGACTAATAAAGATTTAATTGATTGGGTAAAACAAATACAAGATATTGGAGTTGGAGAAATTATTGTAACCTCAATAAACAATGATGGAACACTAAAAGGATTCGATCTAAAATTATTAGAAAAAATTAAAAATAAGTGCAACATTCCTTTACTCGCTCATGGAGGCGCAGGAAGTAACGATGATATTCTAAACTTATTTAAAAAAATAGATTTAAATGGTTGTGTGTTGTCATCTTGTCTTCATTACTACTATATTAATCAAATTCCTAAAGTGGAAATTCCATCAATGGGTGGCTCAGAATATATCAATAAACTAAATTCTGAAAAATTTGATTTTGAAGGTATCAAAAATTTAAAAAAATATTTAACTGAAAATGGAATTAAAGTACGATGAGCACAACAGTGGCAGTAATTGATTTATCCATCAATAATATTAAAAGCATAATTAGATCTCTAGAAATTTTAAATTTTAAAGTAAAAGTTTTTTCAAAAAAATTTGATGTTAACGAATTTGATCTAATAGTTTTACCTGGTGTTGGTAGTTTTGGGGAGGGAGCAAACGCTTTAAAAAAAAATAGACTTATTGAGTCTATAAATGATGCTATTAAAAAAGAAAAAAAAATTTTAGGCATTTGTCTAGGTATGCAATTACTTTTAAGTGATAGTGAGGAATTTGGGTATACTTTGGGTCTTGATTTAATTAAAGGTAATGTAAAAAACTTTTCCACAGAAATTGAAGCAAAAAAAATAAATATAGGTTGGCAAAAGATTGAGCTAAATAAAACACTAAAAGATAATCGTTTTTACAATTATATAGAAGCCAATAATTTATTAGATAGTTATTATTATTTTGTTCACTCTTTTTATGCAAAGAACGTAGAAAAAAAAAACGTTCTAGCTATAACCAGAAATTATAATTTTAATTTTCCATCAATTATAGTAAAGAAAAATATTTTTGGTTTTCAATTTCATCCAGAAAAAAGTGGAGAAAGTGGTTTAAAATTGTTAGAATTTTTCTTAAAAAATTAAATATTTTTTAAAAGAATTTTTTTTTAAGAGTGCTTATTATCGCATCCAATCCACTCCTATCACCATCTATATGAATAAAATTTTCAATATAATCTTGGTATTCGAGTGTTTGTTTTTTCAATCTTTCGTCCAAAAATGGAATCGTGTCTTGTACACTTTCCTCGATATCAAAACTTAAAATATTTGATTTTTTGGCAAATGATCTTCCTAATTCTAACCATGTATTAGGAATATATTTAGAATTGATAAACATTATTCTCTTTTTTAATAAAATTGCATCTACAATCGCACTAGTATCAAAAAATAATACTATAAATGCCTCGTATATATTCTTGACTGTATCGTATTGTGTTACTTTGAAACTACGAAAGATTTTTTTCTTGTATTCTAGATTGTCTTTAGGATGCAAACAAATTGTAATCTCTTTTTTGTAGTAATTTGAAATTAAATTAAGAAATTCATTTAGTTTTCTGTAATGTTTCTCCTTATCTTCATCACTTATTTTTTTAATTATATCGTACGCTTCCGGATGATCTAAAAATATATCCAAAAGAACTATTTTGTTCTCATTTGTTAAAAAATTCTTTTCCTTAAAATCATCGTAATTTTTACTATTCACCAAAATAATTTCTTTAACATAAAAAAAATTCAATTTAAAAAGTATTTTTTTTAAGATGCTTTTGTTAATTCTTTCAAGCATTTTCTTATCTGAGGTAAATCTGATTTCAACTTTTTTAAAAATTCTAAGATTAGATAAAAATAATATTATTTTTTGTCCAATTGATTTATTTAAGAAATAAAAAAAATTCGACAAAGGTTTTGAAAATTTATCTTTTATTGAGGTCTTAAAACTAGAATTAAAAAATCCAAAATTAGATATGATAATTTGAATAATATTAAATTTGGCTATCAAATAATGAATTCTTAAATCGGATATATTCCTTGAGAGATTTTGTATTCCAATTATTTCTTTATCTAACATGAAATCTTTTAATTCCTTAAATGTTTGAGGTGTAAATATTTCTAAATTTTGAGGTTTTTTTATATTATCCTTTAGTTCATGATCAAATTTATTTTTAGTACCATATGCATCAGAAAAAATTTTAAAATATATGAAATTAATAAGATAAAATTTTTCAAAGTTATCATTTAATTTTTTAAATAAGGATTTATGTGTTCCAAGTAACTGATTTAAGTCATTTGAAGTGCAGAGAAATGCAATATATTTTTTTTTTATCATTTTCACGACAAGATATAATTTTTTTTAAATAAAGTTAATTATTACTATTTATTTAGTACGTTAGGAAAGACAAAATTCAATTATATTAACTATTATAGTTGGTTATATTAAATTCTTTACTAAATTAAAAACTAGTATAATAATAAATCATTATTCAATACTAAATCAAATGTACGATATAAACTTTTTTAAAAGCTCAAATACGTTAAAGCAAAAAATTGTTAACTCACAGTTCAGTAAAAGTGAATTTAGCGATATAATCGCGGAGCTTGATTTTTTAAGATCAAAAAAGCCAAAGATATATAACATCGAGACCACGAATTATTGCAACATGAAATGTGTAATGTGTCCAAGAACTATGTTTATGACTAGAAAGAATATTTGGATTAATGATGATATGTTTGAAAATCTCACAGACAATATTCAGAGTTACAATGATAAAGAGTTAAATGACTTTTTTGATTGGGTTGAAAAAGATTTTAAACAACCAATTAATGAAATGTCTGAGAATGGTTTTTATTTTTCAATAGTCTCAAATCATCTTGTTCTTCATGGTTTTGGCGAACCATTTCTCGATAAGTATCTATTGAAAAGAATTGAGACTTGTACAAAGAAAAATATACCAACTTATTTTTCTTGTACCCCTGCAACAATGACAATTGAAAAAGCTGAAAAAGCAATGTTAGCAGGACTTGGTGTTTTGAAATTCTCACTTGATGCATTAAGTGATGCAAAAATAAAATCAATTAGAGGAAAAAAAGCAAATTATAACGAGTCAATTGAAAAAATATTACATTTGATCGATTTCAAAAAAAAAAATAATCTTAAAACAATACTTGTGCCTTGTATGATAGATTTAGCATTAGAAAAAACTGACAAAGAAATGCACAAAGAATTTTTATCTTTTTGGAAAGATAAAGATGTGTTTGCATATATTAAAAGTCAAGATAATAGATGGTTATATGAAAATGACGAAGATCTTAAAAGCCAATCTCATTATGCCAAACAATATTGCGAGTATCCTTGGTTATCTTTAACTGTAATGGCTGATGGAAATGTTGTTCCTTGTACACAGATATCAAATAATGAGATTGTTTTAGGAAACGTGAATGAAAATACTCTAGAGGAAATATGGAATGGTCCAAAATATGAGGAATTAAGAAAAATGCATGTAACTGGGAATTTTCCAAAAGATCATAAATGCAGCAAGAGTTGTGATATGAAGAAGCTGTATCAATATTTAAAATAAAAAAATTCCTATAGAAAAATATTTTAGTTTAAGTTATTTCTTGGTCTATCTTTTTAAAAATAGTCCATACCAAATAAAATCTTCTCTTTTTTTTCCTACAGTTGCATGTTTTTTTTGCACCCCGTCTTTAAAAAATTTATTTTTAAGAAATGCTTTTTGAGATGCTATATTTGATTTATGACAACCTGCATACACTTTATATAATCCTTTATTTCTTGCAATTTTACATATTTTTGAAATTGCTCTACTACCAATATTTTTATTGTGAAACTCTTTATTTCCAACAAACAATGAAATCATACCAGTTTTATGTATTTTGTTTATTCTACCAAGTTTAATATTTCCAGCATGAAAATATTTTTTTGTCTCTCTTACAAAAATTCCAAATAAAAAGTCGCTTCTAGATTTGTTAATGTCTTCAACATATTTTGTTACCGATGTAATAGTATGTTTTTTATTATGCTGATCTAAATATTTTGTTATCTCATAGTTATTCATCCAGTCCACGTAATTTTTGGAAATTGATTTTTTGTTTATTTTTTTTAACTTAATAATCATCAAATTTAATTGAGTCTTTTAAAAGTATCATGTGAAATTGGACCTTTTAATTTCGATTTTACACTACCATTCAGCTCAATTTTTTTAATTTTTTTGAAAATTTCATCTAATTTTCGTAAATAAATAGTTACATGTTTTTTTTTATGAAAAGTATTAAAATAAATTACATTACTTGCAAGAATTTTTGCCTTTAGCATTTCTTGAGTTATGAAAGTTTTATAAATTTGATTTTTATTTTTTTCAAAATTTAAATAGTTGATTGTATCAATACCTGTAACTTTAAGTTTAATATTATGTTTTTTAGCCAAATTTAAACAACCTTCCTTGAACATCTTGCCTTTAAAAATCAAATCTTCCCATGGTTTTAATTTCTCCATAAGATCAAGTGTAGTATTAGCAGCAATATACCCAACTCTTTCAGTCCAAAATGTACTGCTAATAAAACTATCTTCAGCAGCTTTCATAACCTTTTTTTTACCAACTATAGCATTTATTGCATAACCATTTCCAATTGCTTTACCAAACATTGCCATATCTGGTTCAACTCCAGTAGTTAAATGTAGTCCACCAAAATTTCTTCTAAAACCTGTGGTACACTCATCAAAGATTAGAACTATTTTCTTTTTGTTGGCAATTTTTCTTACCTCTTTTAAAAAACTTATATTTGGTTTCGTATATCTGGCTACTTCTAATTTTATTGTTCCAATATCGTGTTTCTTGAGTATTTTTTCTAAGCTCTCAATATCATTATATTGAAATGGAAAAACTGTTTGATTTAAGTTTTTTGGAACACCATTTGGATTTAAACCAGGTAAAAGATGTTCTTTAAGTTTATCTTTTCCACTCAGATTAATTGACAAGTACCAATCATGCCAGCCATGATATCCACAAACTGCAATTTTATCTTTTTTGGAAGCTGCTCTTGCTATTCTAATTGAAATAGCATTTGCCTCTCCTCCAGATCTTGCAAACTTTACCATTTTAGACCAAGGATGAATTTTAGTAATTTTCCTTGCTAGTTCTACTTCTTCTGGACAATTAAAGGTTGTCATATTTCCTCTTTTTAAATATTTTACAACTTCATTGTCTATTTCTTTGTTTGAGTAACCTAGAATGTTAGGTCCTGGCGTACAAATCATGTCTAAATATTTTTTATTTTCTAAATCCCACACATAAGTGCCCTTAGCTTTTGAGTAATAAGTTGGCCAGTGATCAGGCAAGAATAACTCTGGTCTTTTTGAGAAAAGCATATTACCACCGAGGATAATTTTTTTTGCTTGACGATATAGTTTTTGTCCTTTTTTCATTAATCTTATTAATTAGTAAATTACAAATATAAATTGTAAATAATTAAAATTGAATTATGTATTTGATATAACTAATATAAATCATCTGTAATATAAACAAGAAATAAAGTCTTATTTAATGAAAAAAATAAAAATTAATCCTAGAAAAGAACTTATAAGCTTACTAAGAGGTTTTTTTTCTTTACCTATATTGATTTCATTGAGTCGTAATGGAATTATAAAAGATATATTAAAAAAAGATATTAATATTATAAGATATAAAGGAATTAAAAATAAAAACTTTTTAAAGTCAATTTTATACTATTTGCAAAATTTAAATCTTATAAAAGAAAAAAAAAATAATCAATTTTATGCTACGACTTTAGGTAAAAAAATTCTAAAAAGAATAGGCTCATTCCATTTGTTAAATTCTTATGGGCCGTTTATCAATAATATTGAGAGGCTTCTAAAACTTAGTTCAACAAATTCAATATCTTGCAATAGAAAAGAAAATGTAATTGGAAGTGGTTTGACAAATGGAAGAAAATTTTTCCCAAAATCTTTTGAATTTTTTGGTAAAGATGATTTTAGTTTTGTTATAGATGTTGGATGTGGGAATGGTGAATATCTCTCACGATGTATCAAATTTTTTTCAAAAGCAAATTTTGTTGCCTCTGATGTTTCCCCTAAAGCACTTAAAGAATGTAAAAAAAATTTGAAGAAAAAATTTCCAAATAAGAAAGTTTCATATTTTCGTTGTGATGCTTATAATGTAAATAAATTTTGTTCTTTCATAAATAGATTAAATGTAAGTAGTGAAAAAACTCTGATAACTTTTTGGTATGTAGTGCATGAGATTTCAAAAAATGATAAAAAACGTATAATTAACTTTTTCAAACAAATTCATAATAGGTGTCCTAACGCAGAAATACTAGTTGGTGAAATAGTAAGGATTGAGCCAAATTTACTATCTGTCAATAAAGATATTTCAATAATGCCTGAATTTTTATTTTTTCATGAAATATCTGGTCAAGGCGTTTTTTCAATTGATGAACTTAATTATATAAAACAAAGAATACCATATCGTCTATCCAAAAGTTATAATTTTGATTACGTAAAAAATGCAAAGAAAAAAACTCCATCAGCATTAATATGGTATTTTAAACCAGATAAAAAAAGCATTCTTTAAAATTATCCAAAAGTGAGGCATTAAATGTGCTTTCATTATTTATAGATTGATGTTTTTATACAATTAATTATATAGACTCATTAAAATTTAATGCTAAAAAATTCACAAACATATAATAAGCTTGGATACTTTTTTCATGAAAAGTTATTTGAAAGTAAGATACATAAACAAATAATTGATGAAATTATCTCTTTATCTAATTTATTTTCAAAAAAGATAAAAAAATTTAGCAATAAAGGTAAAATTAAAAATTTAAATGATTTAGATAAGTTTTGCAAACAACTTGAAAATTATAATAAAGATTATTTTTTTAACTTTATTTCATCTGTGTCTAATTTAAAATCACTTAATAGCACAATTTTAAATTCAAAAATTTGTGATATTTCATCTAAAATTTTAGACGAACCAAAAGAATCTCTTTTAATTTCTAGGATTTCGTTTTTAGTTAATTTGCCAAAAAATAAAAGAGTTTTATACAATTGGCATAACGCAAAAAATGCTTATCCAAAAAGAAATAAGTGTTTAAATTATTGGATGCCGTTAATTTTGAATAAGAATTCAAAAAATGGAACCTTAGAGATTTGTGAAAAATCACATAAAAGAGAAGATTATCCGTTTTTAGAGTATAAAAATAAAAAATCTAAAAATAGCTTAACTCAAAATCAAATTCCAGATGTAGAATTTAAAAGATTTAAGAAAAGAAAGATCAATTTAGATGTTGGTTCTGTTATGGGAATGCATCACAATATTGTTCATCGCTCAACATTTAATTCTTCTTCAAAATGCTCATTTGTATGTGTGTTTAAAGTCTGGTCTATTGCAAAAGATTGGACATTATCTTCTCAATTAAATCAAAAATATTTTTCTGGAGATAACGGAGCAGGAGAGGATATAATCATTACCTAAAAATGAAATATATTTCCTCAGACTCTCATTTTTGTGAACCACCAAATTTTTATAAAGAACGTTTGGAGAAAAAATACCATTCAGAATGTCCAAATTTAATAGAGATAGAAAATAGTTTATTTTGGACTGACTCATATTCCCTTACACCGATGTCAGCATCTATTGGAGCTGGTACAAAAGACTCAAATTTGAAATTTAGGTGTAATCTTGATGAATATAATAAATTTGCTGATCTAAATAAGCGATTAACTTATCAAAAAAAAGATGGTGCTACCCATGAAATTTTACTTCCTAACCTTGGTTTCTTATGGAGAGTTAAAAATAATAAAATAAGAAAAAAATGCTATGATATTTATAACTTATATACTGAAGAAGTAAGAAAGAGTCAGCTAAAAAAAAATTTTACTATAATTCCAATAATTTTTGGTAACAGTCCTAAAGAAATATTTAAATCATTATTAGATACATTGAAAATTACAAATTGTTCCTCTTTTGCCTTAGTAATTGATATGAATCAAATTTGGAAATTATTGGAAAAATATGATGATAAAAATACAATTAATTTTTTCAAATTAATAAACAAACTAAAAATACCGATTATTTTACATGCAAATGGAACAATGATTAAAAGAAAATTTTTCAGAGAATATACAACAAAACATACCCTATTTTGTATTAATGCTATGGAGTTATTTATCGAGCTATTCTTAAGAGGATTTTTTGATCGATATAGAAATATTAGATTTATTTTTTCTGAAGTTGGGTTGTCATGGGTAAATCAGATATATTATAAATTACTTTATTACTCAAAAAGATTTAAAAGTTTAGATAATCTTCATCATTTAAAAAGAGACATAGGAGATGTATTTAAAAAAAATGTTCTTTTAACATTTACTACTGAAATACCTGATAAACAGACCCTGGAGATTCTAAGTAAGAAAAATATTATGTTTGGATCTGATTTTCCTCACAACGAGTCATTTTATCCAAATACTTCAAGCTTTCTAACAAAAATTAAAAAGAAATTTAAAAATGATCATCATAGCTTTTTAAAAAACAACGCAATCAAAAATTACAATCTGAAAATTTAGATATTTTAATATGAAATTAAGAATTTCAAAAGAAATTACTATTTCAGATTCATCAAGAACTTTACTAGTTGCAGAAGTTTCAGCCAATCATCATGGAAGTAAAAAAAGATTTTTTGAACATATAATAAAAGCAAAAAAATTTGGAGCCGATTTAGTAAAAATACAAACTTATGAAGAAAATGATATATCTGCAAATTTAAAAAATTTAAAAAAAAGTTATAGATTAAAAAATAATTTTGATATTTACAAAAAATCTAAAACAAATTTGAGTTGGCATAAAGAAGCTTTTGATTTAGCTAAAAAAAAAAAAATAATATTATTTAGTTCTCCTTTTAGTCTTAGGTCGGTAGATCTTTTGGAAAGTTTAAATTGTCCAATTTATAAAATTGCTTCTCTAGAAATGACTGATTATTCACTGATAGAAAGAATAGCAAAAACAAAAAAACCAATCATTATATCAACTGGTGCATCATATATTAATGAAGTTCAAAGAGCACTCAAAGTTATAAACAAGTACCATAACAGGATTGTAATATTATACTGTAGATCAACCTATCCACTAAAAGAGGAGGATTCAAATCTGTCAATAATTCAAAATTTTAAAAAAAAATTTAAAAGTAATTTTATTGGATATTCAGATCATACAAAAGACAATGTTACAAGTTTAATTGCAAGTAATTTAGGAGCAAAAATAATAGAAAAACATTTTATAATAGATCAAAAAAAAACATATGACTCTAGTTTTTCAATTAAACCAAAACAGCTTCTAAAGCTTAAAAAAGATTTGATTAAAAATCATGAGATAATTGGTCATAAAAAACATTACTTGCTTAAGGATGAAAAAAATAAAAGAAAATATAGAAGATCTTTGTTTGCAAATAGAAATATAAAAGTTGGAGAAAAATTTACTGAAAAAAATATAATTTCATTAAGACCTAAAATTGGAGTTTGTGCATCGAAATATCTTAGTTTGTTAAACAAAAAATCAAAGAGAAGATATTTAAAGAATCATCCAATCAATCCAAATGAAATATTATAAAAACAAAAAAATAATTTTTCGATTTGATATTGGTAATTTTGATGGTTTTGGACATTATAAAAGATCAAGTGCTTTTATTGAATTTTTAATAAAAAAAAAATTTAGTGTTACAATCTGCACTAATCGTTCTTCAATCAAATTTCTAAATAAGAAATTGAAAAAAAAAGTCTTTGTTAAAAAAAGTAAAGAAAATGAGGAAAAATTTCTCAATAGAATTTCAAAAGCCTTTGAAGGAAATATAATAATTATTGATAAGATCTATTTTTATAAAAAAAATTCTATAGAAGATTTAAAAAAAAAAAATAATGTAATATTTTTCCAAAATAATTCAATCGGTTCAAAAATAGGAGATAAAATAATATTTCCAGATGATCACACTAAAAAATTTACGTCTGATAAGAGGTATTTTTTTGGAAGTGAATATTTAGCTGTGAGAGAAGAAATTTTAAGAATTAAAAAAGTTAGAACATATAATTATCTTGGTATAAATTTCGGTGGATCAGACCCTTTTGGTATAACAATTAAAGTAGCTAGAATCTTGAAAAAATTGAAATGGAATAAAAAGACAATTTTTTTTATTGGAAAAGACTTTAAAGATAAAAAAAAATTGTCTTCTATAATTAAGAATGTCAAAAACTTTAGTATTAAAAAATTTAATATTAGAGATTTATTTAATGCAAAAATTTTGATTACCTCATTCAGTATTGTTGCTTATGAAATTTCTCATTTGAGTAAGTTAAACTTAGTAATTACTTTAAATAAAACAATTAAAATACCCAGAATAAAATTTTTAAAGAATGTAATAAATTTAGGATTTTATAAAAATCTAAATAATAATTTTATTTATGAAAATCTAAATAAATATTGGAATTTAAAAAGAAAAACACTTAATTATAGAATAAAAACAAATGCAAATAAAAAGTTATTAGATATATTGAAAAGTTAAAAGACTAATGAAAAAATATAAATCGTTTAAAGTTGATAATCTTATTAAACATAAGTTTTCCAAAACTATAACAGCTTCTGATAACAGTTTATTTTGTTTATTAACCATGAATCATCATCCCGTTCATATCGACAAAGAATTTGCAAAAAAAACAATTTTTAAAAAACCACTGGTAGTGGGGACATATATTTTTAGTTTAGTTGTAGGTATGACAGTTAATGATTTAAGCTTTAACGCTATTGCAAATCTAGGATATGAGAATATAAAACATTTGAAACCAGTTTTTATTGGTGATACTTTAACTGCCAGTTCTAAAATTATTTCTATACGAAAATCAAAAAAAAATAATAGAAATCATATAATTCATGTTGAGACCACTGCAAAAAATCAAAAAAATTTAAATGTTTTAAAATTCGAAAGACATATCCTGATTAAATGAATAGATCTTTACTTTTTATTCCTGGTCATAAATTAGAATACATTTACAAAATAAAAAAATTTGCTCCAGATACAATCGTAATAGATTTTGAAGATGCTGTACCAAAAAATAAAAAACATATAGCCCTTAAAAAATATCTAGATTTTATTAAAGTAAAAAAAAAAATAAATTCAAAATTATTTTTAAGACTTGACTATGAAAAAAATAGATTACCAAAAAATCTTTATCAATATTTTAACAAAAAATTAAATGGTATAATTTTACCTAAAGTTAAAGATGAAAAAGAAATAATAAAACTTCATAAATTAATAAATATTAATCAAAAAAAGAAAAAAATTGATAAAAACTTTAAAATATCTTTATTAATTGAGACACCAGAAGCAGTTATTAATCTTAAGAATATTGTAAATTCTTCAAATAAAATTGATTTTATCATATATGGAGAGGAAGATTATCATAGTGAAATTAATTGTATAAATTTTGAAAATGAATTAGGAAATTCTTATGCAGAAGATTTTATAGCTTTAGTGGCTAAATCAAAAAATATTGATGCAATATATACACCATATCTAAATATAAATGATCAAATAGGTTTAAAGAAACATATTTTGAAATCAGTCAAGAAAGGATATTCTGGATTGTTACTAGTTCATCCAAAACAAATTAATCTTGCAAATAAATATTATAGCCCCTCCAAACAAGATTTTTTAATTGCCAAAAAAATTATAAATTCAAATAAATTTGGAAAATATGAGGGCCAAAATATCTCAATATTAAAAAAAAAATTGGTTGGCCCACCCATGATAAGAAGGGCAATAAAAATACTGAAAAATGAAAATTAAAAAATTAATATTTTTAGGTGCAAGTGGAAATGCTTCTGTAATTTATTCTACAATTATTGATATTAATAAAAAGGCAAAATATAAGATTAGACCAATCGGTTTTTTAGACGACAAAAAAAAATCTTTCTACAACTTAAAGTATTATGGACTAATTAATTCAAAAAACATTGAAAGTTTGAAAAAAAAGAAAGATGTATATTTTGTATGGACTTTAAGATCATCAAAATTAAAAAAAGGAATATTAGAAAAACTACATGAACTTAAAATTAAAAAAACTCAATTTTTAACAATAATACACCCAACAGCGAACATATCCGATGTATCCAAAATCGGAAATGGAGTTACAATTCACTCATTAGTAAATATTGGACCTAAAACTATAATTAAGGATCATGTTCATATTTTCTCACAAGCTTCAGTGGGACACGATACATTTTTAAATGAATTTGCTTATCTTGCAGGAAAAAGCTCGATTGGAGCAAATGTAAAAGTTGGAACGGGATGTTTTTTTGGAATAAATTCATGTGTAAAAGAAAATTTACTCATAAAAGATTGGTCTATTATAGGAATGGGATCGGTTGTCTTAAAAAATGTTGATTCAAATACAACTGTGGCAGGAAATCCAGCAAAAAAAATAAACAAAAATTAATCTTTAATTTACGAGTATTGTAATTGAGTTTTAGTTTAAGGTTTATTTTTGTAGATTATGTTTGCAAGATCCCAGTCGTCTTTATCGTTTATATCAACACACTGATTTTTTTTAAAAATTATAGCAACATTGTTTTTTTTGAAGACTGATAATTTATTTTTAAAATTGTCCTTTTTTGCTAAATAAAATTGACCAGAGTCATAAAAACTAGGTTCTATATTATTAGAATTTTTGCTTAAATATTTTTTTTTCATAGGTTTATAAATCTTATTTTTTTTCAATTTAAAACTTCTTTCCAAAGGACTTTGAAATGGAATTGCTCCAAAAATAAATTTATTTGGATTTTTTTTTAAAAGTTTAAAAGCATGATTTATCAATCTTTTACTTATAAATATTGAGGTAGGATAAACACTTAATATATGATCAAATTTAATTTTCTTTTTTTCTAAGAATTTTATCATATCAATTATCACTTCTCTGCTTGATATCTTATCATTAGATAGTTCTTTAGATCTTATAAATGGCACCTTCGCCCCACTTTTTTCTGAAATTTTTTTTATTCTAATTTTGTCAGTTGAAACATATATATTTTGGAAAAATTTTGTTTTTCTTAACTTTTTTATAACTATTGAGATAATTGGTTTTTTTTGAAAAAGCTTTATGTTTTTATTTTTTATTCTTTTACTTCCTGATCTTGCTGGTATAATTACAATACAATTCATAAATAAATTAAATATTTTAAAACATAAAAAATAAAAAATATTTAATGGTCTTTATAATGATTAGATATTTGATTTCTACAAAAAAAAAAGAAAAACTATATCAAGTAATTTTAGAAGCTTGTAAAAAACATATTAACAAAAAACAGAATGACGTAATAATCTATAACCTAAACTCTAATAAAAATATTTCAATCGATTTAATCTGGTTTTTTTTTAAAAGACTTATTTCAGCAAGTCTTTTCGACATGAATAAGTTCATTAATTTAAGATATAAAAATTTTAATATTGGAGTTTATGCAGCCTCACACACATTTACTAATCACAAAGTCTTTTTTAATAAATTTACGATGTATGTAAACTTACTTAAAAACCTTTTAATAGTCGCTAAAAAAATTGATCACAGTCTTTCATTGGTCGAAGTCTCAAAAGGAATATACGTAGATCACGTAGGCTATATTAGTGGAGCAAACATTCAAGTTTTTGCAAAAAATAAAAAAATTATTTATTGTAACGGTTATCCTAGAGGATTATGCTTTGTAGATTATTCCAAAAAAAAAAATTTTCATCTCTCTCCTTTTGATATTTTAAAAATTAAAAAAAGATCTTTTAAAAAAAAAATTAATCGCAAAGAAATAGAAAATAAATATAGAAAAATTTTAAAAAATCCAAAAGCAAATTTAAAATGGATGAAATTTACTTCTTATGACAAGTTATCAAAAAAAAAAATTCTGGCTCTTGATTTGAAAAAATTTGATTATTTAATTTACGCTCACTCTTTTGTTGATGGTCAATTATTCTACGGTTTTGATGGATTCTCTAACTTATTAGATTGGTTGGAATTCTCAATCATGCAGCTAAAAAAATTGAACAGAAAAGTTTTGATAAAACCTCACCCAAACTTCTATAATAAATTGTTTGGAAAAATAGCAGTACAAGATAGAGAGATTTTTCTTAAACTAAAAAGAAAATATGAAGATGATTCAACCGTATTTATTGATATTCCAATCGAAAATTATGAAATTCTAAAAAGAGTAAACAAAAATATTGTTTTAATTTCTCATCATGGGACAGCAATTCTTGAAGGAACCTTTCTTGGATTTAAAACAATATGTTCAAAAAGTACTATTTGGTCTAATGAATTTAAAATTTCTAATCAATGGAATGGTATTCAAAGCTACAAAAAAATTTTAATAAAAAAACATAAACAATTAAAGAATTTTAAAAACTCGAGTGACTTTTTTGAGATTTCTGGTCAATTATTTTTCAACGAGTATGCCCATGGTGGAAATAAAAACTTTATAAGTATTATAGAAAAATTTACCAAAAAAATTGATTGGAAAAAAGTACACTCAAAACCCAATTTGATTTACAATCAAATTAAAAATCAAAATGATTATCAAAAGATTACTAATAAGATAAGTAAGAATATTGAGGAAATCACTTGTTCATAATTGTTTAGTTATTTTAAAATTTGTTTATGGAAGAAATAAAAATTATAGTAATTTTATACTCAATACTTTGGGTTTAATTTTTTAATTTAATTATTTATTCTTGTGATAATGAAATATTAGTATAAGTAGTATGTGTATTAATTAGAATTTAAATAAATAAATGAAAAAAGCAAGAGTATTACTAATAACTCCAAATCTTAAAGGGATAGCCGACGGGGTAAATAGGATTCAACCTTCATTAGGACTTTTACTGATCGCGCCAATGTTAGAGAAAAATGGCCATAAAGTAAAAATTTATGATTCTGCTTTAGACGGCTGGGATAATAGAGAAGTTATTGATAAAAAAAATAATATTGTGATGATAGGCCAAACTGATGAAAATATTTCAAAAGTAATATCGAATTTTTCCCCTGATGTAGTGGCAGTTTCAGTTTTATTTTCAAATTTATTAGAGTCAGCTCATAATATTGCTCGTATCGTTAAAAAAGTTAAGAAAGATACAACTGTAGTTTTAGGTGGTAACCATATTTCAAGCGCTGTATCAGATTATAACATTGCTTTGATCGATAAAAACTCTGGTTTGCCGAAAGTTATTAGTGATTTAGAAGACGAAAATTTTGACTTAGCTATGACTGGTGAAGGGGAATTTTCCTTTGTAGAACTAGTAGATAAATTAATTAATAAAGAGGATATAAGTAAAGTTCCTGGTTTAGTCAAAAAGGTTGGCCATCAAAAATATATTATTAATCCCTCAACAAGAGTGCATAATTTAAATCTGCTTCCAAGACCAGCAAGAAATTTAGTAGACATGGAAGCTTATTTTAAAATTGGAGCGTTTCATTCAGCAAAATCAAGATCTAAAAGAGTTTTGAGTGTTATGTGTTCAAGAGGCTGCCCTGAAAAATGTACTTTTTGTTCTACGCCTCAAATGTGGGGCAATAATACAAGATGGAGATCTACAGAACATATTATGGATGAAATTTCTAACGATGTACGAGATTTTAAAATTGGAGAGATACAATTTGATGATGACACTATAACAGTAAATAAGAAAAATCTTTTTTCATTATGTGCTGAGTTAGAAAAACTAGGGTTACCCTGGTGTACCCCCAATGGAACAAAAGTAAATTACCATTTTAATAAACAGGAAGAAATGTATAGAGTCATGGCAGACTCTGGTTGTTATCAAATCACTTTAGCTTGTGAAAGTGGAGTTCAAAGAGTGCTTGATGAAATAATCAATAAAAGATTACCTCTAGATACAATTTATCCTTCAATCGAAAATGCAAAAAAGGCTGGAATGCTTGTTCACACCTTTTGGATAATTGGATACCCCGGTGAGTCGTATGAAGAAATTCAAAAAACAATTGATTTTGCAATGAATAGTGGAGCAGATAGTTTTTCTTTTGCAATTTTAAGCCCATTACCAGGTACTCCAATTTACAGAAAAGTAATTAAAGAAAACCTTTGGTGGGCTGGAAGAACCCTAGATGATATGCTCTTTAGATCATCACTTGTAAAAGTAGATGGATTTACTGGACCCGATGAATTTGAAGCATTTGTTAATGAGACAAACCAAAAAGCTAACTTAATGCTTAAGAAAAAAGATCCGGAGAGATTTGCCTATAAATATGGCCAGAACCCAGACGAAAGCGCTCTTGTTAAGCAAACATAAACATCAAAGATTATTTTAATTTTTTTTTTATTTTAATAATAAGTTCTTCAGACAATTTTTTTACAGATTTATCAAAGTTATTTTCAAGAATTATATGAGGTCGGGTTGGATATTCTGGTTTAATATGAATTCCAACTATATTATTTTTATTTTTGTATGTATTTTTCTTTTTAAGTTTTAATATTTCTTTTATGTCAGATTTAATATAAATCTGAAAGAAATTGCTAATTTTCCTTTTATAAATATTTCTAGCAGTATTATTTAAACACACGGCGCTGTATATAATGTTAAGATTTTCCTCAGTTAGATATTTCAAAATATGGCTAGTCTTATAGGATATTTTGATTCTCTCTTTTTTTGAATATCCACTTCTATCAAAAAATTTTCTCAATATATCTCCACTTAAAATTATTGTTTTCCCAAACATCTTATTTAAATCTTTTTGAATATTTTTTGATATTGAAGTTTTCCCTGATCCTGAGAACCCTTCAATCCAAAAAACTATACCTTTTTTTTTATTCATCTTTTTTTAATCTTCAAAACTCTATTTCTCAAAATACTAGAACTTACATTTTTAGTCCTTTTAAAAATTTTAAGTTTTGATTTTTTTATTTCATTTTTGTTGTCTTTGCCATGCACGAGATAGCTAATATTATTTTTTTTTAGATATTTTTCATCTATGAAGAAATTACATGGAATAACTTTTTTAACATATTTAATTGACTCCAAAATTTCTTTTCTATGTTTATATTTAATTTCAGGTTTATAACCTTTGTATTTTTTAATTTCCGAGTCTCTTGTAAGTGCAACAATTACTTCCCCAAAATTACTTGCTTTTTTAAGTATTCTAATGTGCCCATGATGAATTAAAGTCGCGGACATATCAACCAAAATTTTTTTTTTCATATTCTTAAATTTTTAATAATCTCACCTTTTGCTTTTTTGCCCAGATGTACTTCACCTATGTGACAAACAACACTGCCACCTATGTCGTTCCTTGGTTCATAAAGAATAACCTTATTATTTTTTGCTTTAATGTCCTTATTTACATGTGTACATAAGTTTGGCTGATAATCTAAAGGCTGACTTAAGAATTGACTCATTTTTTTTAGAAATATTTTTTTGTTTATTTTAACACTCTCCACAAAGTCATTGTGATTTTTAAGAACATCATATAATGAATAAATTATATGATAAGGTCCTGTCATTTTTTTATTAAGATGTGAATAAATATTCATGTAAAAAGAATTTATTTCATTTTTTGGCTTTGTACTAAAAGCGACAAAGCAAGCTCCAGTTAATCCAAAAAGCCCTTTGCAAGAACTAAAACCTAAAACATCTGAAAGTTCGTGATTTTTTTCCAATCCTATAGAAGCTGTAGCATCAAGCATAAGTTTCGCTTTACATCTTCTTTTTAATTTATACAAATTTTTTATTGGAATTTTTAATCCACAACTTGTTTCTGTCGAACAAGCAAAAATCCAATCATATTTTTCAGAAAATCTATCAATTTGTGACCAATGAATTTTATCTATCTTTTTAATATTTTTAAAATTCTTTTTTGCACATGAACTCAGATAAAAAAGACGATCAGAGTAATAACCTGTGTCAATTATCAAAACTTTTCCGTATAGGAAATTAATTGCCATTATTTCTAAGGCTAAGCTACCGGATCCTTGCATCCTTGCTATATTTTTCTGACCGCTTAATTTTAAAATTTTATTTAGAACAAATTTTTCTTTTACAAGATATTCATTATCTCCTCTTCCAAAGCATGAATTAAGACTCAGAATATTTTCCTTAAGAAGGCTAGCAGGACCAGCTGTAAACATTAATTTTTCTTCATTTTTTTCCTGAACAAATTTACTTATATTTTTGTATTTCATAGTTGTTAAAGTTTAAATTATATCTTTCATGAAATTTTTCTTTCTTATTAAAATATTGTCTTTTGGTCTTCCAAGGTTTTTTCTGTGTCCCTTATTACAATTTATAACAATTATAGAACTAGTTTTTTTTCTTAATTCTCTCATTAAATTTTTTTTAATATTTTTTTTATTATTAATTAATAAAGCATTATTATAGCCAGAAGCTTTACCGACTAAACTCAAATCTATCTCTTCAGCTACTGTTGGTTGTCCCCCAACTGACTCATGTGATTTGTTGTTAAGAACTATATGCTTAAATTTACTATATTTAGCATTAATTGGAAGTGCACCCATATGCATAATAAGCGATCCATCACCATCTAAACAAATAATATTTAATTTTTTTTTCTCTAAAGATAAACCACATGCAATTTGACTAACATGACCCATTCCACCAATACACAAAAAGTCATTAGAATGTTTTTGGTTTTTTTTTACTCTTTGTTCATAGAGTTCCCTTGATATCATTCCTGTAGTCGAAATAATTTTGGTATTTTTTGAAATAATATCTAAAATTAAGCTTATAATTTCTTCTCTATTAATTAAATTATTATTAAATTTAGTTGATCTTTCACTTAAATTAATGAAAGTGTTTTTTCTTACAATAAGTGCTACTGGACCACTACGTTGTAATGATTTTTTCTTTAAGTCTTTTATTTTTTGATTAAGATTTTTTGAATTTTTATCAAGAATTTTGTATGGAATTCCTAAGTTCTTAAGCAGTCCAAGAGTAATAAGTCCTTGCTTTCTATGTTGTGGTTCATCTTTAACTTGTTTTCTGTTTAGAACTTCTCCTCTCCAACCAATAACTAATATCATTGGAATACCATAAACTAATGGATCAGCTAGAGATACCAGGGGATTGATTGCATTGCCTAATCCTGAATTTTGCATGTACACAACACCCATTTTTTTTGTTGCTAGATATGAGCCTATCGCCAAAGAAATAGCAGACCCTTCATTAGATGCAATTACATGTTTGATTTTAGTATTTTTTTCAAGAAGGTTACAAAAGCTCTTAAGAAGAGAGTCAGGCACACCTGCAAAAAAGCTTATTTTTGTATTAATGAATGAATTTAAAAGAGTCCGTGGGTTTATCATTTTATTTTGTACCTGGAATAAGCTCTAGTATCTCTTTAATACTTATCAGATTTTTATCAATTTCTTTTGTTCTTCCGAATTTTAAAATTTTTTTGGCTGTATCAAGCATTGCAGGATAGCTAGCTCTGAATAAATGATTTGCATAAATTACCAAATTAAAATTATTTTTGATCAAGTCAATTTCTTTTACTGAATTATAACTTGTGGGCACACAAATTAATGGCACATTTTTAAATTGTTTTTTAAATCTTTTTGAAAACTCGAATACTTCTTTTGGTTTTTTCTCTTTACTATGTATCATTATGCCATCTGCACCATTAGAAACATAACTTTTTGCTCTTTTTAAAGCATCGTTCATTCCTTTTTTTAAAATTAAACTTTCAATTCTTGCAATAACCATAAAATCTTCACTTACTTGATTAGTTTTAATAGTTTCAATTTTTTCACAGAATTTTTTAATTTTTTCCTGGGTTTGTTTGACACTAGTCCCAAATAATGAATTCTTTTTTAATCCTGTTTTATCTTCCATGATAATTGCTGACACACCAGACCGCTCTATAGATTTAGCATTTATTTTTAAATGTTCTAGTTGTCCACCAGTATCAATATCCATTATCAAAGGTTTAGTAGTAACTTCAAAAATTTTACTTATATTCTCAAGTCTCTCTGATAAATTTAACACCTCATTATCTGGCATTCCTAATTTAGTTGAGTCAGTCAAAGAACTAGACCAAAAACCATCATATTGTTTGAAACCTGATTGAGTCTTAATTTTTGTCTTTTCTGCTATTATTGCTGAGATTGGACTATGTGTTTCTATAAACACTGAGAGAGGTTTTGAGCTAAGAGACCTTTTAAGTGATTTTATTCTCAAATCACTTGTTATACCCAATCTAGTTTGTAATTCTGCTAAAGCTGTAGAAGAAATTCCTTTTGTATATGGGATTTCAATTAATTTACCATTTACTTTTTTAAGTGCTTTAATAGCTCTAGATCTTAAATTTAATTCAGGCCCTTTTGTCCAGTCATCACCATGTATCATGAAATCAGGTCTTAATTTTAATATATTTATTGAGTAATCCCATTCATTTTGTGGAATTACTTTGATAACACCTTTTATATTTTCTAAAATTAACTTTCTTTCACTAAAAGATAGAAGCGGTATTCTTTTTCTTGATGCTATTGCTTTATCAGTTAACAAACCTATGGTGATATCACCATATTCTAATCCTTTTTTTATTAAGTTTATATGTGCATGATGAAGAGAGTCAGCAGATAAAGCTATGTATACTTTTTTCCGGATCATTTGGTTATATAAAATATTCTTTACAGTTCAATAATTGAACAATAAGATAACAAATAAATATTTTTTATGAAAGAAAAAAATGACATACTTAATCTTTTGAATAAGATTTACGACAATCCTTCATATTCACAGAGAAATTTGGCAAATAAATTAGGTTTTAGTATTGGAAAAATAAATTACTGTTTACAAGCTTTAAAGTCAAAAGGGTGGATTAAGATTAAAAACTTTAAAAATAATAAAAATAAAATTAATTATATATATGTTTTGACACCCAAGGGAATAGATCAAAAAATAAAGTTAACTAAGAAATTTATTAAAATTAAAATGAATGAATATGAGGAACTTAATATAGCTTTAAAAAAACAGCAGAGAGATTTCCAAGAAAAAAATAAATAATAAAAAATAAATAATAAAAAATTAATAATGATAAATAACAAAACAATAATGATAATTGGAGCCACAGGTAGCTTTGGTCAAAAATTTACTAAATCAATACTTAAAAAATTTAAACCTAAAAAAGTTATTTGTTATAGTAGAGATGAAGCAAAACAATTTGAAATGTCTAATGATCAGTTTTTTAAAAAATATAAAAGGGTAATTAGATTCTTTATTGGAGATGTAAGAGATTACAAAAGATTACTTTTTGCAATGCAAGATGCTGATATAGTCATACATGCGGCTGCATTAAAACAGGTATCAATTGGAGAATATAATCCATTTGAGGTTATAAAGACAAATATATTTGGGGCACAAAACATTATTGAATGTGCTCTTTCATTAGGAGTAAAAAGAGTAATTGCTTTAAGCACTGATAAAGCTGCGGCGCCCATTAATTTATATGGTGCTACGAAATTATGTTCAGATAAACTTTTTACATCAGCTAATTTTTATTCAGGAAAAAAGGATATTAAACTTTCTGTAGTTAGATATGGAAATGTTATGGCAAGCAGAGGATCGGTAATTCCTCATTTTATTAAAAATAAAAAAAGTAATATATTTACTGTGACTGATAGGAGAATGACAAGATTTAATTTAACCCTTGAGGAGGGGGTGAATTTTGTATTACAAAGCTTGAGAATAATGCAGGGCGGAGAGATTTTTGTCCCTAAAATTCCATCATATAGAATTATGGACGTAGTAAAATCAATATCGAATAATCCAAGGATTAAATATATTGGTATAAGACCAGGAGAAAAACTACACGAAGAACTTATTACCAGATCAGACTCGATGACTACTTTTGATTTAAAAAATTTTTTTGTTATTCTTCCACATCAAATTTATTTCTCAAAAAAAATTAAAAATTTTTTAAAAAACTATAAAATGAAATATAAGCTTTGTAAAAACGATTTTTATTATAGTAGTGATAAAAATACTAATTTTTTATCAATCAAAGATCTTAAAAAATTGATTAAGAATATTCATTCAAATGACAATTAATTATGGAAAACATCTAATTGATAAGGATGATATTCAAAGTGTAACAAAATCTTTAAGTGGAAACAATATTACTCAGGGTGAGAATATTGTTAAATTTGAGAGTGCTCTGAATAAATTTTTTGGTTCCAAATATTCGTCTGTTTTATCAAGTGGCACTGCTGCACTTCATTTAGCAGGTAAAACTTTGAACTGGTCGAAAAAGGATACAATCATAACAACACCATTAACTTTTTTGGCATCTATAAATAGCATAATTTATTCTGGAGCTAGACCTGAATTAATTGATATAAATAGTGAAACCTACACAATTGATTTAAACAAATTAGAACACAAACTTAAAACACATAAAAAAAAAAACAAGAGAATCTCAGCAGTTATAGCAGTGGATTACGCTGGTCATCCTTGTGACTGGATCGGATTAAAATTTCTTAAAAATAAATACTCATTCAAATTAATTAATGACAATTGTCATGCGATGGGATCCAAATATCAAAATAGCTATAAGTATGCAGTTAAATACGCTGACATAGTTACTCATAGTTACCACGCAGTAAAAAATTTTACTACTGGCGAAGGTGGTTCAATTCTTACTAATGATAAAAAAATTAATGATAGAATTCAAAAATTAAGGTCTCATTCAATGGATAAAAATAAAAAAATAAAAGATTTGAGAGGTAGCTGGTTTTATGAGGTAAATGAAATTGGTTATAACTATAGGTTAACTGATTTTCAGTGTGCGCTAGGTATTAGTCAATTAAAAAAGTTGAAAAAAAAAATAATACAAAAAAGAAAAATTGCTAAATTTTATGATAAGAATTTTAAAAATATTGAATATTTAATTACTCCAAAAATATCAAAAAAATGTTTTCATTCTTATCACTTGTATCCTCTTCAAGTAAAATTTGATGAGATAAATATTTCAAAAAAAAGATTGTTTAAAATTTTTTATGATAGGGGTATTAACTTACAAGTTCATTATATCCCAGTTTTTTTTCAAAATTTTTATAAAAAAAATTTTAATTTTAATAAAAATGAATTTAAAAATTGTATTGACTTTTATAAAAATGAAATTTCTATACCGATTTATTATGGTCTAACAGACAATCAAATAAACTTTATTGTAAAAAATATTTTAGAAATAAATAAATTAAAATGAAAAAAAATATTTCTTGTGTAATTCAAGCACGAATGGGGAGCAGTAGATTGCCAGGAAAAATCTTACTTAATGGATATGATAGACCACTATTAATTCATCTTATAGATAGAATTAAAAAATCAAAAAAAATAGATAAAATTATAGTGGCAACATCAAAAAATAAATTAGATGATGTGATCTTTGATCTATGTAAAAAAAATAAAACTGAAGTTTTTAGAGGTGATGAAAAAAATGTTTTATCAAGATATTTTAATTGTGCAAAAAAATATAAAATTTCTACAATTGTAAGGATTACATCTGACTGTCCATTAATCGATCATACAATTATTGATAAAATGATTAAAAATTATGAAACAGGAAAATTTGATTTTTATGGAAATACACACCCAGCAACTTTTCCAGATGGCTATGATATAGAAATATTTAGCTTTCAGGCTTTAAAAAAATCATTTAATAGCTCAAAAAATAATTTTCAAAAAGAACATGTGACACCATTTATTTGGGATAATCCTGATAAATTTTCAATTGGAAATTATACAAATAGAAAAGGTAATTTTCATAATCACTACAGATTAACATTAGATTTTATAGAAGACTATTACCTTATATTTTTTATTTTCAATTATTTTTATCCTAGGAATAAATCATTTAAACTAGAGGATATTATAAATTTTTTTAAAGATAATAAAAAAATGCTTAGGATAAATAGGAAATTTATCAAGGTTAATTGGTATAGTAAATATTTGAACAATTTAAAAACAATATCAAAAAAAGATACAAAATTATAAAATGATAAAAATTGGCAAGAGAAAGATTGGATATAACTTTAAACCATTGATTATTTGTGAATTGGGAATTAACCATGGAGGTTCATTGCTAGTAGCAAAAAAGATGGTTGATTTAGCAAAAAGAAATGGAGCAGAAGCAATCAAGAATCAAAATCATATTTTAAACGAAGAAATGATTAATGAAGCCAAAAAAGTTATTCCAACTAATACAAATAAATCTATATACAAAGTAATAGAAGAAAACTTAATGACTCTTGATGATGAAAAAAAATTAAAAAAATATGTTGAAAAGAGAGGAATGATATATTTAAGCACACCATTTTCACTTAATTCAGCAATTAAATTAAATAGGTTAGGTGTTAAAGCATTTAAAATAGGTTCAGGTGAATGTAATAATACACCACTTTTAGAAAAAATTTGTTCATTCAAAAAACCTATTATTTTGAGTACAGGAATGAATGAGCTTAAATCTATAGAACGATCTGCAAAGATTTTAGAAAAGTCAAAAGTTAAATATGCCTTGTTACACTGCAAAAGCGAATATCCAGCAAATATTAATGGTTTAAGTTTAGATTTTATAAATGTTTTAAAAAAAAAATTTCCAAAATCATTAGTTGGTTATTCAGATCATACTATAGGATCCACCGCATGTATTTCAGCAATGGCTAAAGGAGCTTGCATTATTGAAAAACATTTCACAGATACAAAAAAGAGAAAAGGACCTGATATAATTTGTTCCATGGATCCAGCTGAATTATCTTTTCTAAACAGAGTAGCAGAGGAAATATTTAGATCTAATGGAACAAAGAAAACAATATCTAAAATTGAAAAAAAAACTGCTAAATTTGCTTTTTCTTCTGTTGTTTCAATTAGTGAAATTAAGAAAGGTGAAAAGTTTACACTAAAAAATATATGGGTCAAAAGACCTGGAACTGGTCACTATCCTGCACATAAACTTTACAAAATACTAGGAAAAAAATCTAAAAGAGATATTGGTAAAGATAAATTCATAAATAGAAAAGATGTCAAAAAAAAATAAGAAGAAAATAGTTTTTATCACTGGAACAAGAGCAGATTATGGAAAAATAAAATCACTTATATTTGCAGTCGACAAAAGTAAATCTTACGAGCCTTTTATATTTGTAACAGGAATGCACCTTCAACGTAAGTACGGTTATACTATTTCAGAAATTAAAAATGATTTTAAGAATATAAAATTACTAAAACTTAAAAATTATAAAAAAAAAAATACAATGGATTTAACATTAGCATTAACAATAAATCTGATTAATAAAAATTTAAAAACAATTAATCCAGATCTTGTGATTATTCATGGAGATAGAGTTGAAACTTTGGCTGCTGCAATTTGTTGTAATTTAAACAACATTTTAATTACTCACATAGAAGGTGGAGAGGTATCTGGCACTGTAGATGAGTCATTAAGACATTCAACAAGCAAATTATCTCATATTCATTTTGTATCAAATAAAAAGGCTCATCGTATTCTTAGACTCCTTGGAGAAGAAAAATCTAATATATATGTAACTGGTTCTCCTGAAGTTGATTTGATGATTGGTAAAAATTTACCCTCAATTAGTGTGGTAAAAAAAAGATACCAGATTGAATTTAAAAATTATTCAATAGTTATCCTTCACCCTATTGTAAATATTGATAAAAAGAAATTTTATCATCAGGTTAAAATATTTTTTAAAGCAATTATAAAGTCAAAAAAAAAATATATAATTATTTATCCAAATAATGATATTAACTCTGAAATTGTTTTAAGAGAAATTATTAAGCTTAAAGATAAAAAAAATTTTAAGATTATTCCAAGTATAAGATTTGAATTTTATTTATCTTTATTAAAAAACTCTGACTTTATCATTGGAAATTCAAGCTCAGGAGTTAGAGAAGCACCTGCATTTGGAGTAAACTCTATAAATTTAGGAAATAGACAAAAAAATAGAGCAAAAAGTAAATATATTAAGAATATTGATTTCAAATCAAATTTAATAATTAAAACCATAAAGTTATGCAGAGTTAGTAAAAAAAACAACATAAGAAATAATTATCTTTTTGGTAAGGGTGATTCAGCAAAAAAATTTATAAAAATTCTAAATATGAAAAGTTTTTGGAATACAAATAAAGAAAAACACTTTTCGGTGTAAATGAGAAGTAGTATTGCAAGTATATCTAATATTATAATCTTAAACATTCTGTTTTTTTATTACAAAAGCATCAAAAAAAAAAAAATTATTTTTTTTTACCATCCTAAAATAAGTTTAATAAAGATTCACGATTATTATATAAAAGATTTATTTAATAAAATTAAGGGTAACTATAAAGTAATTTATGGCCTTCAACCTTCGAGTAATTTTAAATCTAATTTTGTAGATATTTTCTATATAAACCAGGGTTATTTAAGATATATATTTAACGTAGACATTTTTATTAGCTTAAATATTGTTGATGTCTTTACTAAGAATTCAAAAAAAATCTATATTCACCACTCTGTATATGACACACCATTAGCATCAAAAAACAAGGACAACCAATTAACAAAAAGACTATCGAAATACGATTACATATTGTTGTCTTCAAAAGATGCTAAAAATATTTTTGATAAACTTTTTTCAAAATATTATTCAGTAAAACCAAAAATTTTGATTATAGGATATTTAAAATTAGATTATCTTAAAAAGAATAATAATGTACTAAAAGTCCAAAATAAAATAGTGATTGCACCCACAGGCATCAGATCATTTCCTAATTTATCCATGCAAAAACATTTAATAAAACTAATTACAGAATTATTAAATTTAGGAAAATATTTAATAGTTTATCGTCCTCATCCTTCAGATTTTTATAACAATGATGTATTAAAAATAAGTGACTTATTTAGATTAAATAAATCTTTTATTCTTGATAGGTCTTCTAATTACGATTACCATTACAAAACATCAAAACTCCTTATCACTGATTTATCAGGCACTTCATACACCTATGCTTTATTGACAAATAATCCTGTCATTTTTTTTTCTAAAAATGAAAGTTATTTAAGTAATAAAACTTATTATAAAAAATTAAACTTTTTTAAAAATAGAGTGAAAATTGGTGAAATTTTAAAAAATGAAAATAATTTATTATACACACTAAAAAAAGTTGAAAAAAAAAGAAATATTTATAAAAAAAATATCGGCGATATAAGGAAAAATATTAAAAACCGCGGTACTTCTAAAGATAAATTACTGAAATTGATTTACTCACTATCTTAGTTCTTAGCCAAAGATGTACTGCCGTTATCTAAAGAGAGAATATTATCAAATTTTTCTAAAACTTTACTATTGTGCGCAATACAAATTATTGTTTTAGATTGGTATTGATTGATTATAGTGTCTACAACTTTTTTTTCATTGTCAATATCTAAAGAATTAGTGGCCTCATCTAAAATCAAAATATCTCTTTCGAGATATAATGCTCTCGCAATTCCAATTCTTTGTTTTTGTCCACCAGAGATTCTTACACCTCTATTTCCGACAAAAGTCTCTAATTTTTCTGGCAGTTCATCTATATAACTTTTTAATTGTGCAGAATTAATTGCAATATTTAATCTATGATAATCAATCTGCTCTTCCTCTTCCCCAATAGCAATATTTTTCTTAATTGTGTCATCTAAAAGATAGATATCTTGAGGCACATAACTAATTAAACTTTGCCATTTTTTTATATTATGCTTTATGTCTTTACCGTCTAAGCAGATTAGTCCTTTGTCTGGTTGTAGAAGTCCTATTAATAAGTTTATTAAAGTGCTTTTTCCAGAACCAGAATTTCCAGTTATTCCTAAATTCGTACCTTTAGCTATTTCTAAGTTTATATCTTTTAAGACTGATGAATTTTTATTCTCATAAGCAAAAGAAACATCTTTTAAAATTATCTTATTTTGAAAATAAAGATTTTTATTATTTAAATCTATATTCAATACTTTATCCGTATCTTTATCATCAACTAGATTTGAATATACAAGTTTATAAGATGGTCTTAAACTTTTGATATTTGCAAGTGCAGTTGATATTGAATTAAATGAGGGTATTAATCTAACTGCTGATACAGTAAAAAGAGACAAAATTGGTATCAAAGATAATATCGATTGTTCAGAACCTGTTATTAAAATTGATATTAGAATTAAAGATAAAATAACTAAAACTTCTAAGAATGGTCTTGGCAAAGATGTTAAAAAAAAATTTATAAGAAATGGATTTTCAAATTTAAACATGTTTTTAACAGCGATGGCGTTTACAAAGTTTTCTTTGTTTAAAATTTTAATTTCTTTAATCGCGTTAAAACTTTGAGTTATATGCTGTAGTTGAGAAGCATTGATTGTTTGTATTAATCTACTGTTTTTTTCAAGAATTTTCTTTGTAAAAATAAAAAATATTGTAACAATTAAAGTCAAAAAAAAGAAGATCGAAATTGTTATAAAAAAGCTACTCATTAACAATAGAGTAAAAATAGCAACTAAGACTAATAATTCCCTTATCAATTTAAGATAACTCAGGATTACTGAAGACGTTTGACTTACTTCAGCAGAAACATTCCTAAGCAATATAGAAGGGTTTGTCTTTAGATGAAATTTATAATTTTTAAATAAATATTTTTTAAATAATTTTTCTCCTAAGTAAATCCTTATAGATTTTATTAGTTTTCCCTCAAAATAAATTAAACCTGATAATAAAATATTTTTTAACAAAAAAATTACACCCAAACAAAGAGATCCATAAATAATAATTTCTTCTTGAGTAAAATTTTTTAAAAAATTTAAATCAATTATATTGAATAATTGACTTTCATTCTGTTGATTTATTATAATCGTTGTAAAAATTGGTATTGAACCTATACTCATAAATTCAAATATTACAGTCACTAAAGAACCAAATAATAAGAAAACAAGCATTATAGTTTGTTCTCTAGTACACAAGACTTTGAGATATTTCATCATTGTATAAGAATATATTTTAATAAATCAGTAAGTTTTTAATACTATTTTTTTAATTTATAAATAAATAACTTTTGATTAAAGCCAAAATTTGTTCTAATGTTCAATATTTGAACAATTTTATTGACTAAATCTTTAAATTATATATTGTTTAATAGTGCTGAATCTTGGTGGGGAATAATGTGAGAATCATTAACTGTTCCTGCAACGGTAATATAATATACATAATTTATTATAAAGTCCGAGTGCCATCCAGCATAGTCCGCTGTTGAACAATGGCCAGGAAAAGTCTAGTTCTACTTTTTAATTTACAACGGCATAAATTAAACCTCTAAACTTTAAGTTTAGATTTAAATGGAGATGATTATGCCGATAAGATCACTTATATTATTAATAATTTTTTCAACAAAAGTTTATTCTCAAGAAATTCCAATTATTACTATTACTGCACCAAGCAAAAAGCCTCAATCCATATCAACAGTAGGAACTTCAGTAACTATACTTGACGAAAAATTTTTGAGTAACTCTAATGAACATTTTCTGGGAGATGTATTAAGCACAACTACAACTAGCGTGAACTTCTTTCAAAGTGGAGGACACGGAACAGCCTCGGCTATTCAATTAAGAGGAATGCCAAAAAGATATTCTACTGTTTTTATAGATGGAGTTAAAATGTCTGATCCATCAAGTGTATCAAATGATTTTGATTTTAATAATATTTTAACAAGTCAAGTGTCAAGAGTTGAAATTTTGAAAGGAAATCAAAGTTCCATTTATGGTAGTGGTGCTATTGGTGGAACAATACATATTTTTACAAAACAAGGTAAATCAGGTTTCAATAAAGACATACAGTATATTGCTGGTTCTCATAATACTCACAATGTTTCAGCATCCTTATCTAATGGTAATGATAAATTTAAATATTATTTAGGTCTTCAAAGATTCCAAACTGATGGAATATCTCAAATGACACATAATGATGAAAAGGATAGTTATAAAAATAATGGATTAATAGCTAGCTATAGCAGAAAGTTCACAGGTAAACTTGAATTGCAAAGTAATGCGAGAATTGCTGAAACTTATTTACAATATGATGCAGCGTGCGTTTCAAATTTATTTGGGTGTTCGCCTAATTACGATCATGCTGAAGAGGTAGATGGGCTAGAGGGCTCTTATAATATTAGTTTAATTCACAGACCTTTAGAAAAATTTTCAAATAAATTTACTTTAGCCAATACTTACATAAAAAGAATTTATGCTAGTGCGCCTAATAGTAAAAACACAAAACAAGATAACTATTATGGTGATAGATATGCTTTTCTTTACCAAGGTAATTATAATTTTAATTTTGATAATAGTATTGTATTTGGACTAGAGAGAGAGGATGACCAAATGGGATTTAATAAAGACGCAACTGTAAGGATAGACTCAAGTTCCCATGTTATATCTCAGTATTTTGATTACCAAAGCAGAATAACAAATAATATTTATGCCACCTTTGGAGCAAGATTTGATGAACATTCATTTGCAGGAAATGAAGATTCCCATAGGGCTACTCTTGCATACGTGTTTGACGATAAGGCTACAAAGTTAAAATCTTCTTATGGAACTGGCTATAGGTTTCCTTCATTGTATGAAACGTTTTATGTATGGAACTCAGCAAACAATTGTATTTCTGGTGGTGCAAATTGTAGAGCGATAGGCCACAAAAAAGCAGAAACGAGTCAAAGTTATGATTTTGGAATCGAAAAAACTATAAATCCAAATTTGTCTATAGATCTTAGTTATTTTAACATTAAGTATAAAGATGCTCTTGAAGGATGGACAGGAAATACTGCAGCGGGATCAGGCTCAACAACTCAAAATTCTCAAAGCACAACAAAATCACAGGGACTGGAATTTATGTCTAATCTTAAGCTCAATGAAATGATTAATTTTGGTTTAAATTACACTTATACTCAAACATATGATGGTGCAGAGCATGATAACCCATCAAATACCAATACGGGCTCTCAAATGGTAAGGGTCCCTAGAAATTTGGTTAATCTAATCACAAACGTGAATTTTCCTGGTTATAAAGATTTAAACATAACTTTAAGCACCAAATGGTCTGATAAGGCTAGAGACTATGGAAATGGAAATAAAAATAATAATGGAGCATCATTTAATGATGCTGAGCTAGAAAGCTATTTAGTAAATGATTTATCTTTAAAATACAAAATTTTTGACAATTATGATCTTTACTTTGATATTATTAATATAACTGATAAAAAATATGAAACTGTGCAAGATTATTCTCAAATGGATAGAAGTTTCAATTTTGGTTTAAAACGTAGATTTTAAGTATCATAATTATAATTTAAAATAAAAGATTTTAATATAATATTAACTTATGAATTATTTTAAAATTTCGTTAAGTATTTTCATAGTTTTAGCAGCAAGTAGATTTGTTCCTCACCCTCCAAATTTTACAAGTTTAATAGCATTGAGTTTATATGTGCCATTAATTTTTGGATTAAAATTTTTACCAGTCTTAATTCTAAGTTTTATAATTACAGACTTATTTATTGGTTTTCATAGCTTAACTTTATTTACGTGGGGTAGTATTATTTTTATTGGCCTAGCATCGAAATTTTTTAGGTCGAAAATTTATTTTAGAATTTCTGGAGCACTGATAGGTGCGTGTCTATTTTTTCTTATTACTAATTTTGGTGTTTGGTCTATGGGTTCCTATGGTTACACAGTTGAGGGTTTAGCTTCATGTTATATTTTAGCAATTCCTTTTTTTGGTAATACTTTAGTCTCTACTTTGCTATATTCATTGTTAATTGAATTAATATTAAGGATAAATAAAAATCTTTTCAAGTATAGTAAAATTTGAAAAAAATTTATATATTTATTTTAGATACAATTTCTAAAAAAATATTCATAATAATTGCAAGCTTTAAATAAATGAAAAAAAATAAAAATTGTGCAGTTTGTGATGAAAAATTAAAGTATATACTAAGTCTTGGAAATCATCCGTGTGCTGACACTTTTTTGAAAAATAAAAAAGCATCTATTTCTTTGAGAAAATATCCTTTATCAGTTGGATTTTGTGGATGTAATCATTTGACAGCAATTAATCATGTTTCACCTTTTGAAAGATATGAAAAAAATGATTATTCATATACTTCAAATAATTCTCCTGTCTCACGTAATCATTTTTATAAAATTGCAAAAAAGATTGTAAAACATTCAAGACTCAAAGAAAAAAATTCAATTATAGAGATTGGAAGTAACGACGGTACATTTCTTGAAAATATCAAAAAATTTTCAAATGCAAATGTTCTTGGGATCGATCCTTCAAGCTATATGTGTAATTTAGCAAAAAAAAAAGGAATCAGAACAGAAACAGATTTTTTTAATTACAAATTATCAAAAAAACTGAAAAAAAAATATTTAGGTTTCGATGTTCTTTATGGTGCAAATGTTTTTAATCATGTTGAAAATCCAAAAGATTTTTTAGAGGGGTGCAAAGAGATTGTAAAAAAAAATGGTCTAATAATTTTAGAAGTACCTGATTTAAACTCATTATTTGATAGGATTGGTTTTGACACCATTTATCATGAGCATAGACAATATTTTTCAAAAGAATCTGTAATTCAGATTTTACACAAAACAAATCTAAAATTAAAAAAAATTGAAAAAATTGATTACATGTCAGGCTCACTAAGATTATATATTAAAAATTTTAAATCTAACAAAATACAAACCAAAAAAAGTAAAAAAAAACACCTGAAAAAATTTATGAAATTTAGAAAAAATATTTTATTAGTAAAGTTTGAAATAATGAGATTTATTAAAAAATGCAAAAAAAATAATCTTACACTTGTAGGTCTGGGAGCTGCAACAAAAGGAAATACCCTTTTAAATTATTGTAATTTAAAAGATACAGATATTAGATATATTCTTGAAGTATCAAAATTTAAAATTGGAAAGTACACACCTGGATCAGGAATTCCAATAGTCAGTGAAAAAAAATTTAAAAAATATGATGCAATTTTAATATTACCCTGGAACATAACTTCTTTTCTTTATAAAAAGTTTTTGCAAAATAAAAAAATTTTGTATACATCAATATCTAAAATATCTTCTAGAATAACAAAAATTAAAAGTTATATATAACTATGAAAAAAATATTAAAATGCAATGATAACGATAAAAGAGGACAAATTATTGATATCTTTATTAATAAACCTAAGGACCATTGTACACTAGTCACTTTTAATAAAAATGCTGTTAGAGGTAATCATTATCACAAAAAAAGCACCCAATATTCTTTTATTATATCTGGTAAGCTAATATTGATGACTGCTAAAGTTAGTAAAAATGGAAAATTATTAACTAAGATAAAAAAAGAGATTGTTAGGGCAAATAACTTTGTTACCCATAAACCGTTTTATGCTCATGCGTTTAAAGCTTTAACAAAATCAAATTTACTAGCATTTGCAAATGGCAAAAGAGGTGGAAAGAATTATGAAAATGACACTTTTCGTTTAGAAAAAAAATTTATTAGTTAAGTTAAATTTTGATATTGTTTCAATGTTTCTTCAGCACATTTTTTCCAAGTAAACTTTTTTGATTGTTCGTAACCTCTTTTAATAAGATTATTAAGAATATTTTCAGAATAGATAGTTTTTTCTAGCGTATCAGTGATTTCATTTATTTCGTAAGGATCAAACACAGCAGCAGCTGATCCCACACCCTCTAAAATAGCTTTATGATTACTACTTATCACAGGACATCCAATTGACATTGCCTCCAAAGGAGGTAGTCCTAACCCTTCATGCTTAGAGGGATAAACAAGACATTTTGCATTATAATACAAATTAGCTAAATCTGAGTCAGTATCTGTAGTTGAAAATTTTATTTTATCATAAATATTTAGGTTCTTGAAAAGTTTTTTTTCTGTAAGATTAAATTGTCCACCACCAAAACAGATTACGTTAAAGTCTTTTTTAAGAACCTCTGACCTAGAATAAGCCTTAATTAAGTTTATAAAATTTTTGTATCTGGTTCTAGCCCCCACGTATAGGATGTAGGGTCTATGATTTTTTGTATTCTGATTTTCTTTTAATACGTATTTTTGAAGATTTTCTGCACCGAAATAAGTAACACTAATTTTTTTTTTATCCACATTATAGATTTTAATTAAATCATTTTTTGTATTATTCGAAGGACATAAGATGTGATCAGCTAGGTTAATAGATTTTTGTTTGGGTTTAAAATTTTTTGTAGTGGAAAAATTTTCATGAAATAAGTCAAAAACAGTTAATATAATTTTAGTATTTTTCTTTTTTTTAAAAATATTTGAATAATAAGTTTTGTGTATGATATTTGAATTGAACTCAATCATTTTTTGGTTACTGACAGTTTTATTAAAAAATTCTAAAATTCTTCCTGTGAGTGGAAATTTGAATTTTAGTCTAGAGCCTGCAATTATATCTTTTGGTAGTTGATCGAGTTTATTATTTAAATATAAGGCAGAAAAAACCTTTACTTGATATTCAGGATTTTGAGAGAAATTGTTTATCAGATTATAGAAATATCTATCAGGAATACTACCGAAAGGTTGTTTCCAGAATATTTCATAATCATAAGAAATTTTCACAATAAGTTTTTTAATTTTCCAATTTTATGAACATTATCTTTTAAATTTACAACTTCACAATTTTCTATTTCCTTAATTTTTTCAGATCCACTTAAATAATTTAAATTATTTTTTTTATCTCTGCTATCTCTTATATTTGAATTTGTATATTCTGAATAATCTTTAATTTTAATTTTAGAAAAAAAATTTTCTTTTGCAAAATCTTTGGAAATAAAAAATGCGTTCATTTTTTGAAGATTTGTTCCAAGAAAATAGTAATTTTTCTTATCCATTAATTTTATCAGCGCTCTAAGAGACATCCCATAACAAAGATTAGAGTAATGATACTTGTTTCTATTAAATCCATCTATATTAGGAACCGTGACCTCTAAATCGGGCCCAAAGATTGGATTAAATTCAGCAACAAATATTTTGGATATATTAGATTTTAACTTTGAAATAATCCAATAATCTACACTATCAATATCAATACTAAATAAATCAATATTGAAATCACAATGGCTATTTAATATTTCGTTTATATTAACTGATGTAATTACATCTTGATGAATTTTTAATTCACCTTTCCACAAATTAACATAAGGTTTAACTTTTTCTTTCAAATTATTCTCACAGTCTATTATTAACCCCTTTGGATGAATTTTATTGTACAAAAATCTTGTATTAGACTCTCTGTAATTTCCAACACCTATTTCAACAAAATTAGGTGAGACTATATCTAATTTATATAAAATGTAATCAATAATTCCATCTTCACCATTTTGAGAAAAAATTTTTAAGTCAGCCTGTTGTAAACAAGTAAATTCATTGTAGTGTTTTTTATTTTCAATTAATTGTTTTAATCCAACATTAAAAATTATTTTATCAAAAAAAAAACGGTCTAATTTAAAATATTTTACTAAATAAACTATTAATTTTATTAAATTATAAAAAATTTTATTTAACATAAGGCTTTTAAAGTTGATTACTCTTTTTTATTTCAATATTTAATTTTTGTCTATTAATTTCTAATCCCTATTAAAAAACTCTATGTTATTTAAAATTTTGGATTAAATAAATATTTTCTATTTTGAAAATTTATTTTGGAAATATAAAAAAAATAAATTTTTTAAAGTTCTAAAAATTTCAATTGAGGGTATCTTGGATTTTCCTTGCTTTCTATTTCTAAAATTAATTGGAATCTCATTTATCTCGACTTTATGGAGGTGGAGTCTATAAATAGTTTCCATAAAAAAACTATAACCTTTCGAATTAATGATATTAAAATCAAAACTTTTTAATTTGATAAGATTAAATCCCCTGTATGAAGAAGTAAATTCACTACAATTCAATCCTAAAACATTTTTAATTAATTTATTCCCAAAAACACTCTGAATTAATCTGAAACCACTCATCTCGCATCTACCTCCTTTGATGTATCTTGAGCCAATTACAAAAGGGTTACTTTTCAATTTATCTAAAATTTTTGGTATCTCAATTGGATCATGTGAGAGATCAGCATCCATAGAAATAAAGTTTTCATAACCTGAATCTTTTGCATATTTAAATGCAAGTTTATGAGCAGTATCCAAACCAGATTTATCATCCCTCACAATTATCTTTAAATTGGTCAAATTTTTTTTTAAATCCTCTAAGATTTTCCAGGTACCATCAGGACTTTTGTCATCTATTACAAGAATATCTATATCAACGTTAAGATTATTTAATTTTTCAATAAGTGTTTTTATATTATCTTTTTCATTATATGTTGCCGTGAATATAAGTGTTTTACTCATAAAAAAATTGGTTTAATAACTATATCAAATAAGTATTTAAAATAATTTTGAATTATTTATATGAAATATAAAAAAACTGCAATTATCTTTGGAATTTCAGGTCAGGATGGAGCTTATTTATCTCATTTTTTAATACAAAAAGGATACAGAGTTATTGGAACAACAAGAAATAAATCAAGTCGAAATTTACACCGTTTAAAAAAATTAAAGATAATTAAAAAAGTTATTATTTTAAGAGGTGTAGCTACTGATTTAAATTTTTGTAAAAAAGCTTTAAATTCAAAAATTCATGAAATTTATTATCTAGCTGGAGACTCCTCGGTGGTAAAGTCTTTTGAAACCCCAGAAATATCTCTCAAAAGCAACACTGAAGGCGTCTTAAATATTTTAAGAATTTTAAAATACCAAAAATATAAGTCTAAATTATTTAATGCAGGTTCAGGTCAATTTTATGGGGATAATAAAAAAAATTTTTATAATATTAATTCAAAAATAGAGCCCCAAAGTCCTTATGGTGTATCCAAAGCAGCTGCATACTGGTTAATCAAAATTTACAGAGAAAAATATAATATTTATTGTTGCACAGGAATTTTATTTAATCACGAGTCTCCTTTACGATCAAAAGAATTTGTTACAAAAAAAATTGTTGATACAGCACTAAAAATAAAAAGAAAAAAAGGTATAATATTAAGATTAGGTAATGTTGAAATAGTTAGAGATTGGGGATGGGCACCTGACTATGTAAAAGCCATTTGGCTTATGATGCAAAGAAGTAAGCCAAGAGATTTTATAATAGGATCAGGAAAAACTTATTCATTGAAAGATTTTGTAAATGAAGTTTTTAGATATTTAAATATAAGCAAAAAAAATCTTAAAACTAATGTGTCGAAATATAAAAGAAAAATTGATTTGAGAGGCTATAAAGCCAACATTGCGGACACTCAAAAAATACTAAAATGGAGACCTAAATTAAAGTTTAAAACTATCATTCATAAGATGATTAACAATGAATTATTTTAACTTGATATTTTCAAATAAATCTATTCTAAGAATATTTCAATTAGAAAATTTCAAAAAATTTAAAATTGAGGGGGACATTATAGAATTTGGCGCCTCTGAAAGAATTGATAAAAACTTTTGTAGTCCTAATTTAAATAATTGTAAAATTACTTTTTCTAATATCGATCCCTCAAATAAGGAATATCTAAATATTGATTTGCAAAAAAATATTTCTTTAAAGACTAAGTTTGATTATATTGTTATTTTTAATGTTTTAGAACACCTTTTGGATCCTAACTTAGCTTTAAGAAATTTATCAACAATTTGTAAAAATAATGGAAAAATAATTGGGTCAACTCCTTTTCTTTTTAGGGTTCATGGCGCTCCCAAAGATTACTCAAGATTCACAAAAGATCATCTTGTAGAATTATTAAAATCAAGCAACTTTAAAGATATAGAAATAATTGAGCTTGGCACTGGTCCATTTTTAGCATGTATTTCGTTATTAAGAAGTTATCTGAAATATTTACCAATTTTCTATCAATTATTAATTTTGCTGTCTTTAGTCTTTGATAAATTAGTTAAATTATTTATCAAAACTGATCCTAAGAAAATTTATCCTATAGGATACCTTTTCTTTGCTACAAGAACTTAAAATGAAAAATTAAAAAAATTTAATATAATGAAATTATATTATTTAAAATAAATTAAATGAGATTATTTTACTGGTCACCCTTTTTATCAAATATAGCAACAATAGATGCAGTTACGAATTCGATAAATTCCTTGAGAAAATATGATAAAAATAACAAATATAAAACTTTTATAATTGACTCCACAGGAGAATGGCAAGAAAAATTAGATAGAATATCTGGAATTAATATCATTAAATTATACAAAAGAAATTATTATAAATTTTTACCAAAAGGTAATTTTCTTAAAAGTCGATTATCACAAATGATTATTTTTATATTGAATTTTAATTTATTACGAAGATTATTACATAAAGAAAAACCAGATTTTTTAATTGCTCACTTGATAATATCTTTACCATTAATTTTATTTTTTTTTTTTAAATTTGAAACTAAATTAATTATAAGAATTTCAGGAACTCCAAAACTGAATAAATTTAGAAAGTTTTTTTGGACTTTATTCTCTAAAAATGTCCATATTGTTACTTGCCCAACTCAATCAACTTTAAAAAAATTAGATACACTTAAAATTTTTCCTAAAGAGAAATTAAAACTTCTTTATGATCCAATACTAAAAATAAATTCTATAAATGCGAAAAAAAAAGAAAAAATAGAAAATAGATTTCTTAAAAATAATTATATTCTTGGGATTGGAAGATTAACTAAACAAAAGAATTTTTCTCTGCTAATAAGCGCCTTCAAAGAAATAGTTAAAGAATATCCAAATCTAAAATTGATTATTTTGGGCGAAGGTGAAGATAGAAAAAACCTTGAAAATTTAATTAAAAATTTAAGTTTAAGAAATATTGTTTTTCTAGAAGGATATAAAAAAAATGTATTTAATTATCTATATAATTGTGAATGTTATATCTCATCCTCTTTATATGAGGATCCAGGGTTTACTTTAATAGAGTCAGGATTTTTGAATAAGCCAGTTATTGCGGCAGACTCAAATACGGGCCCATCAGAAGTTCTGAACAATTCTAAAAATGGATTTTTATTCAAAAATAATGATAAAATTTCTCTTGTTAATCAATATTTACAATTTAAAAAATATAACGCAAAAGAAGTTATGAACAAAAAAATTAATCTTAAAAAATTTTCAAAAAACTTTTCAATTTTTAAGCATTTTCAAAATCTAGAAAAAATTTTATGCAAATATTAATTACAATTAAGTGGTTTAAGGAATATTATAAAATACATTAGTGACTTAAGATAATAATGAAAAATAAACTTTTAAAAAATTTCAAGATATATGTGGCTGGCCATAACGGTATGGTTGGGAGAGCAGTAGTCAGGCATTTAAAGAAACAAGGAGTCAGAAATATAATTTTTGCAGAAAGAAAAAAAGTAAATTTATTAAATATTAAAGATTTGGAAAAATTTATTAAGACTAAAAAACCTGATATAGTTATTAATTGTGCTGGAAGAGTAGGGGGAATATTAGCAAATTCAACTTATCCTGTTGAATTTATGAATGAAAATATTTTTATACAATTGAATTTAATTAATCTCTCTTATAAATATAAAATTAAGCATTTCGTTAATCTTGGAAGTTCATGTATATATCCAAAAAATTCAAAACAGCCTATTAAAGAAAAATATCTTTTATCTAGTCAGCTTGAAAAAACTAATGAGGCTTATGCTCTTGCAAAGATCGTAGGATTGAAAGTTTGTGAATTTTTTAATCAACAATATAAAACAAATTTCTTTACATTGATGCCATGCAACTTATATGGCCCTTATGATAATTTTCATTTAAAAAATAGTCATTTTATACCAGCCTTAATAAAAAAATTTATTCAAGCAAAAAGACGAAATAAAAATTTTGTTGAAATTTGGGGATCTGGTCTACCTCGAAGAGAGGTGATGCATGTTGATGATTTAGCAAACGCTATAGGATATCTACTAAAACTAAAAATAAATAATGATAAAAAATTCTTAAAAATTTTAAATAATAATTCATTAATTAATGTTGGATCTGGTCAGGAGTTTCAAATAAAGAAGTTTGCAGAAATTATTAATAAATTAACTTCCTCTAATAAAAAATTAAGATTTAATAAAAAATTTCCTGATGGTACAAGAAGAAAAATTTTAGATATTACAATTTTAAAAAAAATTGGATGGAAATCTCAAATAAACCTTTATGAAGGTCTGAAAAATACAATTAGCTGGTATAAAACTAATTACTAGTGCATAAGATTTAATTTAAATAATGAGATTACTAATTTGAAAAAAAAAATTATTTTTTATATTCCCTCGATCGAAGGAGGTGGTGTTGAAAAAAATTTATATTTATTGATTAAATATTTGCCAAAACAAATTGGCAAAATTCAAATTATAACAGCCAATAAGAAAAATAATAATTCAAGAAATATTAACTATGTTTGTCCTAATTCAGAATATTGGAGTAAAAAAAATAGAACATTAAAAAATATAATTTGCATTTATTTATTAATCAAAAATTTTTGGTGTTCAAAAGGTGTTATTGTGTCTTTTCAATCAAACTTGACTTCTATAATTATATCGAAGATTTTTGGATTTAAAGTTTTAATAAGGCTTAATACAAGTTTAAAAAAATATTTAAATAATTTTTTAAGAAGAATTACTTTTAAATTTTTTTATTCATTATCTGACATTATAATTGTTAATTCAAAATTTTTTCAAAAAGAGTTAAATGAATTTAATTTAAGATCTCATTTGATTTATAATTTAAGTACTTATGAGAAAAAAAGAAAAAAACTAAATTTTTTTAGAAATTTCAATGGTTTAAAAATATTAAATATTGGAAGATTAACTGATCAAAAAGATCAATTAACACTTATTAAAAGTTTAGAAATTTTAAAAAAAAAGGATATAAATTTTAGGTGTAGTATTGTTGGAAGGGGCTCATTCAAAAATATATTAATCAATGAAATTAAAAAGCTGGACTTAGAAAGATATATTAAATTAGTTGGCTTCAAAAATTATGCAGAGCAATATATCTCATCAAGCGATATTTTTGTATTAACTTCAAAGTTCGAAGGACTTCCAAATGTTCTAATTGAATCTCAAAAATATGGTGTGCCAATTATTTCAAGTAATTGTCCAACAGGTCCCTATGAAATATTGATGAGTGGAAAGTTGGGTGAATTATTTCCAGTTGGTAATTATAATATTTTAGCTAATAAATTATTAAATTTTTCTAAAAACAAAAAAACTTTAAAATTAAAATCACTTAGAGCAAAAAAATATTTAAAAAGGTTTGATCCTTTGATAAATTCAAAAAAGTACTCAAAATTAATTTTAAGGGAGTATGAAAAAATATAAAATATCAATTATTACTGTAACTAAAAATTCTGAAAAATTTTTACTTCAAAACATTTTAAGTGTTAGGTTTCAAAATTATAAAAACTTTGAGCATATTATTGTGGATGGAAACTCAAAAGATAAGACAATTAAAATCATTAATTCTCATAAGAAAAGCATAAAACTTATAAAAAATAAAAACGATAAAGGTTTATATCATGCAATGAATGTAGGAATCAAAAAATCATCAGGTGACATAATTGGGATTTTAAATTCAGATGATATTTACTATAAAAATACATTAAATACAGTAAACAAATATTTTAATAAATATAGAGATTTAGATTTTTTATTTGGTAGTGTTTATAAGCATAGGCTTTTATATGGTTATAACCCAAATATAATTAATTGGAGTTTTGGATTTTATACTACCCATTCTGTTGGTTTTTTTATTAAAAGAAAATCTCAAATGAAAGTAGGCCTTTACGATTTAAGGTATAACTATTCTGCAGATTACGATTTATTTTTGAGAATGATAAAAAAATTTAAATTTAAAGGATTATCTACAAAAAAAAATGAGATTTTTGGTAAGTTTAGACCTGGTGGCCTTTCTTCAAAAATAAATTTTTTAGATTATCTGATGGAATGTAATAAAATAAGACTTAATAATGGTCAAAATTTTATTCAGGTTTACTTAATTTTCATTTTAAGGATTTTGAAAAATATAAAAAAGATTATAAAATGAATATTTATATTTGTTCTCTTTTAAGCAAAAAAAATTTTCGATTTTTAAATTCCCATTTAAAATCTTTGAATAGAGTGAAAATACCAAGTAATTGCAAGCTAAAGATTATTTTTGTTATTAATCCGAAAATTCATATAATAAAACATTCAATAAAAAATTTTTTAAATAAGATAGATTATTCCATTATTAAAAGTATCAAAGACAATATTCCAGATTCTAGAAATGTTTTTCTTAAATTTTTAAAAAATAAAAATGTTAAATATGCTGGATTTGTAGATGATGACTGTTTAATAGATAAAAATTGGCTAACGAATATGGTGAAATTTTTTGAGGAAAATAATTGCGACATAGCTGGTGGCCCTCAACACCATAGAATTAAAAATAAAATTTTTAAAGATTATTATGATGTTTTAGAGCCTTTTCGGACCCATGGTCAATTAGTAAGATGGGTGGCTACAAATAATTGTTTTTTTTCTCAAAATGTTTTTAGTGGGTCGAAAGTTTTTTTTGATTCTGAATTTGCTAGTATAGGTGGAAGTGATCAACTTTTTTTTAATAGACTAAATCGAAAAAATTTTACTATCAGATGGAATAAAAAATCATTTATCACTGAAAATTTTAATCCTCAAAGGGAAAAAAAGACATGGTTTTTAAAAAGAAATTTAAGATATGGATATTCAGGAAATTTGATTGATAAAAAAATTTATGGAAAAATTAGTCTATTCATAATTTTCATGAAGTTGTTTTACTTGATAGTAAGCGCGCTATTTCTTATGCTTTTACCATCTCGTAAAAATTTTATAAAAGCCTCTTTCTTATTACTAAGAGTCTCAGGAAGATTTATAGGATTATTAAATTATAAACCCAAAAAATATATATAATTAGATAGGATATAATAAATACTAAAATAAAAAAAAATTATATAATTACTATTTTTGATTGATTGTGAAATCTTATATTTGTCAAAAAAATTTAAAAAAATAATGTAAAACATTGGTTCGAAGTATTTTTGAAAAATAAAAAAGCCTGTGCTAAAAGTAATCAGCAACAATATAACGAGAACATAATTTGATAGCGTTTTTTGGCTAAAGTATAAAAGAAAATAAATTCCAAAAAAAGAGGCAGGAATAATTAGATATGAGTTGCTTAATAAATAATAAGATATTTTTAAAACAACACCACCACCAACATTACCATTATAAATAAAATTAAGACTACATAATAGTGGTATGATTGAACTTATCAAAAAAATTTTTTTATCAAAAAAATATGTCAGATTAAGTTTATGATCTTTAAAATTATTAATAATTGTTTGGATAACAAATGGAACTAAATAAAATAAAACCATCGAGGCGCTAACTAGAATTGCAGAATTAAAGTTTGTAGTGCTTTGTTTCAGGCCAAAAAATAGGAGAGGATTTAAGATTACAAAATATATACCAGGAATTGCGCAGAGAATTACAAATAATGAAATAATAACAAATTTTTTAAAGTTTATTTTATTAATTAAGTGAATTAATAGAAAAATAAAAAAGAAAATATAAAATTGTTTTGTATAACAAGCCAAAGTAAAAAATATAATAGAAATTATTAACTTCGTATTTTTTTCAAAATTAGTTTTTATAAAAGAATTGAAATAATAAATTCCTAAAGAAAAAAAAATAAGTGCAGTATTATGATTATTACCCCAAATTGCAGAATATTGAAAAACTGGTAAAATTATTACTAACGAGGATAACAATAGAATTGTTGATTTATTTAAATTTTCAAAACGTTCTTTAAGTGAAAAATATAAAATTAAAGGTAGAAAAAACGAAATAATTAAAACAGAAATTAAATAAGAATTTAAAGAATTAATAAAATTTAATTGTGAAAATATCAAATGATGTAAAGGAAAATTAATTAAATTTGAGTCCACACCCAATGTTATTGTAAATAGATTACTGAGGTCCTTTTTTAAAGAAATTATATAATTCCAATGAGTCACTAAGTCACTTACAACTCCACCAGTTTTTGTTTGAATATTGTAATTAAGTAAGTCTGAATTATAAATGAAAGTGCCAAGAATATTTGATAAATTGATTTTTAATAAGAAACTTATTAATAATGTTATAATAAATAGACTTGTAAATACCCAAACAAAATACTTGTTTATCATAAGTTTATCAAAAATGTTTAAAAAAAATTTCATATCAATAATTATACCTTACCACAAAAAAAGAAATTTTTTTAAAGAAACAATTGAGTCTATAAACAAACAATCTTATCAAAATTTTGAAGTAATAATTATTTATGATGATACTGATAAATTAGAATTAAACTATGTAAAGAAAATTTTGAAAAATTTTAAGTTTAAAAAAAAATTAATAATTAATAAGAAAACAATCGGTGCAGGATTATCAAGAAACAAAGGTATTAAAGTTTCAAAAGGTGAATATATTACTTTTTGTGATGCTGATGATTTATGGAATAAAGACAAACTTAAAATACAACTAAATTTTATGAAAAAAGAAAAAATATTGTTTTCTCATTCAAATTACTCAATCATTGATTATACATCAAAAAAAATTGGTAACTTAAAAGTTCCAAAAAATATTTCATATAATCAACTGATTAAGAGTTGTGATATCGGATTGTCAACTGTCATGATTTCACAATTAATGATTAAAAAAAATCTTTTTTCCGATTTAAAAACAAAAGAGGATTATTTATTATGGATCAAATTAATAAGAAATTTAAATAACTTTAAAAGTATTAATAGAGATCTAGTTTATTGGAGATACTTACAAAATTCTTTATCATCTTCTAATATTCAAAAACTAAGAGATGCATTTGAATTATATAGGAATCATTTAAATTTTAGTTTTTTATTTTCAATTTTTTGTGTATTAAGACTAAGTTTTTATGCTTTGATAAAAAAAACAATCATATATTTTAAAATTTAATGCAAAACTTAACTTTAGTAATACCAGCAAAATTTGAAGCCACGACTCTTCCAATTGTTTTAAAAGAAATTAAAGATCTAAATCTTAATTGTAAAAAAATTGTTGTAGTGCCAAAATATGATGAAGAAACACAAAAGGTATTGGAGGGCACCGATTGCGAAGTTTTGATTCAAAAAGGAGAGGGTTTTGGAAATGCGCTAATTGAAGGTTTAAATCATTCCTCTACTGAGTATTCATGTATTTTTAATGCTGATGGTTCATTTGATCCAAAATATTTAAAGGAAATGTTGGGTAAAAATAAAGAGGATTATGAGTTTGTCTTCAGCACAAGATATAAAAAACCTGGAGGAAGTGATGATGATACAATATTAACATTTTTTGGAAATTATTTTTTTACTTTACTTTGCAAGATCTTGTTTAGATTAAGCATTTCAGATGTTCTTTATACTTATGTAATGGGAAAGACGAACGCGTTTAAAGATTTAGTTTTAGGTTATAATGATTTTTCATTTTGTGTTGAATTACCTATAAAGGCAAAATTTAAATCTTTTAGAGTATTTGATTTCCCATCCTATGAAAGACCAAGAATTAGTGGAAAAAAGAAAGTAAATGAGCTAAAGGATGGCTTTTTAATTTTAATTTCTATATTAAAGTTATTTATATTTAGA